>Ga0222423_1000898_pt1 | contig 15755 bp, 16 predicted proteins | sample 3A0metagenome_FD_182472 | JGI IMG/M metagenome (GOLD analysis project Ga0222423, IMG submission 182472) | Enriched microbial communities from leaf-cutter ant dump, University of Wisconsin, Madison, United States - 3A0 (version 2) | ecosystem: Environmental > Terrestrial > Nest > Insects nest >...
ATCTTCTGTTGCTGCTGCGCCCTGGCAGCAGAAGTTAACAGCAACAGAAGAAGGATAAGGCTTAATGTATTTCTCATAAAAAATGAATATACTGCAAAGCAAGAAAAAATAATACATCTTACAAAGTGAAAATCATTTTTTCGATAAAAAATCCAAATCGTATAATATCTCGAAAATTACCAAGAAGAATTAAATTAAACTCAAATTAGCTATCAAACACTATCATTACAAGCCGTTTGACAAAATAAAGTATTGACAGCAAAATCGGTATTTTCGATGTTCATTACTGTCAACTGGTTTCTTTGTAAAACGGCAAGAGCACCAACACAGCACCTATGGAATCCCTACAGCATGATAATATGGAGTATAAGAGCATAGTAAAATGAACAGTTTTTAATAAATCACAAAGCCCGATTTTGACAATTTCAAACTATCGAAAAAAGTCTATCTTTGATAGAAAATGAAGTTATGACAATTATCGAGCTAAAAGAGCGTTTACACCGTTTTATTGATATAGCGGATGAAAGGACTTTAAGTGTTATTGATGCTATCATAACATCCGAAAATAATAAAGATCAGCCTGGTATTCCATTATGGTTTTATGATGAGCTTGATAAAAGACGTGAACGTCACCTGAAAGGAGAAAGTACATCATCAACCTGGGAAGCAGTAAAGGCAAGAATCCTGAACAGATGAAATACCCCCATGAGATAAAAGAAGAAGCTGAACTTGAAATTTTGGAAGCCTACTTTTATTACGAAGAAAAACAAAAAGGCTTGGGAGAAAAATTTTTGGCACAAGTACAAAAATACATAAACCGTATTTGTGAAAACCCTTTATCCTTTTCCAGCAAATACAGCCTCTACAGAGCGGCTTTTATAAAGAAGTTCCCATTCCTTATTATATACGAATTTTATCAAAATACCGTTATTGTCTATTCCGTATTTAGGGTTAATGGGGTTAATGGACATTTTTAGGCTACAAATCGCTGTAATTATTATTGGTATTAGTTTTGAGGCGAATTAAAGGATTGTAATATACCCGACATCCACCACAGCGCCGATAGATGAAACCATATTTTAACTCCACAAAAGTTGCCCCTTCTATGTGAAGCAAATAAAACAATGATTTTACTATAAAAAAGGCTCATCTTTCCAGCCTTTTCCCTTGCTGATGGTCGTATAATTTCAGTGTACTAACACCTATTGATATCGAAAAAATAAACCATAAAAGATTAAATCCTAACCAAGCAAACAAGGCTATATACTTTTCCTTTTTCAAACGTTGACTCATCGGTTTGAAATGGGGTTCTAATATAATAATGTGCTTCGGATTCGAGGAAAGCTTATGCACCATTTCAACAATATTTCTTCGGGTTTCGGTATGAACACTACGTTCAAAATATTCGGCTTTTGAATACTGCACCGTATCTAAATACCGCCCTAAATCAATCCTGATTTTATCGTAAGCATCTTGTGCTAATGTTGATTTATCTATGAAACTATCTCTTTTTTCCAGTATCCAATAGCTGTATGTATTGCTTTGTGCATCCAAACAGGGCACGATCAGTTTCAAATTTAAACGATCCCTTCTTTTTCCACTTAATCCCCATTCATGAAAGCTCCTGCCAGGATCTATATCAATATTCTCAAAGGTGTAGAAACCATACAAAGGTTTGTTTTCTATCTCAAAAGTATTTTTCAAATGCACGACCTGCGATGAAGTATCTATAATATATCTAAGAATTGTAGCCGTTGTAATAGCAGCAAACATCGCAGATAGAATTGTAAATATAACCATTCCTCCAATCTGCATCCCATTTCTAAAAATTGCGAACCTTAATTTAGGTGTTAAAAAAACACCTGTTAAAATAAGAATGGAAATTGCCGGAATTAAATAGCATTGCAAGTCGTAATTAACACTATGAATTTTCCCGTTTCGAATATAGAAATACCAGATTATACAGGTATATAAAACAGGAAATACCGTACTTATTACAAAATACGGCAAATAGAATAAACGCGCTTTTAATTTTATTTTTTTCAACAACTACATTTTGATGGATTACGCATCAGTAAAGTTATGCTACAATATTAATTAGTTGTTTTGTTTTCATTTCACTTTACTACAACATCGCCGTTTTATATTTTGATGCAGCAGTTGCAAGACACACTTTTCCAACTATACCAAAATCAATCTACCAACAATGCACAACTGCCGAAATATTCCGGCAGACCAGCATCTGACGGACAAATTTCAACCTAACCGAACTCCGGAAAACATACTAAAACAACGAAGGGCTATTCCTTGTTTTCACCGCCCTCATATTTTTCCAGTAGCTCTTTACGAATCAGATCGAAAGCAGCATTAAATGTCAATTCTTTATTCCGGATACGATCGTGTCGGAATACATATTTTCGGGCATAAACATGCGCTGCCGTTGCCAATCCGATCCAAACCAGCCCTACCGGCTTTTCTTCCGTACCTCCACTCGGCCCCAATATACCGGATACGGCAATGGAAATATCTGCGTCAAACATGATCCGCGCTTGCGTTGCCATTTGAAGTACGGTTGCTTCACTGACGGCACCATCCGTATGAAGTACCGATTCCGGAACATGAAGATAGCGCTGCTTGATATCATTAGCATAAGTAACAACAGAACCTTTAAACACTTCCGATGCGCCCGGCACCATAGTAAGCCGATGCGCCAGATAGCCTCCGGTGCAGCTTTCTGCAAATGTTACGGTCAGCCGGTGTCGCGTTAATAATTCAACGATGATCTGCTCCATACTGACATCTTTATCCGCTGCAACAATATCACCTAAGCGCTGTTTAATCCGCAAGGCATAAGTATCGGTTTCATGTTGCAATTCCGATTCCCGCCCTCCCTTTGCGGTCAACCGCAGTTTCACCATTCCGAGAGAAGGCAGATAGGCCAGCTTGATATGCGCAGGCAAGGAGCGCTCAATATCTGCAAGCTGATCCGCAATAAAACTTTCTCCCACACCTACGGTAATGAGTGTTTTATGACAGATGGCATCACCCTTTAAGCGTTCGCTGATACGGGGCAACACTTCATCTTCCATGATGGCCTGCATCTCAAAAGGCACACCGGGCATGGAAATGACTATTGTTTTATCTTTTTCAAACCACATACCCGGAGCGGTGCCGATACGGTTAAACAACACCGTGCAGACATCCGGCACTTCGGCCTGTTTCCGATTGAGTTCTAAAAAGGGGCGGTTTCGATTACTGAAAATCTGCTTTACATGGTTCAGCACATGATCATTCAGCACCATCTTTCCACCGAAATAATCACAAAGTACCGGTTTGGTAATATCGTCCGCCGTTGGCCCTAATCCGCCGGTGATCAGTACGATATCCGTTTTACCTACGGTTTCATCCAACGCGATGGTGATCGCATCTTTATCATCTGCTATGGCAATACGTCGTGTAACGCTGATGCCCAGCAGGTTGAGTTGTTGCGCCATCCAGGCGGAATTGGTATCAATAGTCTGCCCGATCAGCAACTCATCGCCGATAGTGATGATAATGGAGGTCATTTGTAGATTTGGGATTTAAAGATGACATTGCAAATTCCAATAACGAGTGAGATTATACTATCTATTCAAGTCGAGCTACGATAATTTGCTAATCTCACGCTATTACAAAACTATCGGTTTGATAGATAACATTACTTTAGTCTACCAAAATTACATTTTGATATTCCGTGATTTTTTTTGTTTCCTTTTTCAAGTTCAAGATTCGCAAATGGAATTGGCAAGTTTTTGTCACGCAAATTTCCAAGTGTCTGTTTTGAAACTTGTCCAACAAAAGCCCGCAGGAGACTTTCCTCTGTTTGTATCGGCGTGTCGTCTGGGAAATAATGAACAAACAGTTGCTTGAGTATTGATAATGTTTTAATCCAATGTCCGCCAAGATGAGGTCTTCGTTCACCAATTTCTGTTCTGTAATACTGGCTGACTCGCCCTGCAACTCCTTTTGCACTTTTAGTCTGTCCAATATATAAAATACTTTCGTCAGGAAGCCAAAATTGATTTAACCTTTCTCTAAGTTGTGAGAAAGTTGGTGAAGCATTACTGTCAACTTTAAGTGTTGTTACCTTATTTAGCCAAAACTTCAATACATCATTATCAATAGGTGCAGATGCAAAAAGATTATCATTTACTATCGGATCATGAGAAGTAGAAACAATGTAAATACCCGCTTTTGATAATCTTGGTTTAATTCCCCACCTAACTGTCTCAAGCCCCTCCGCTGTCAATCCAGCTTGGGCTATTAAGCTTGCTACCGATATTGGCATATACTTTTTTTATATTATAAAAAACTTTTCCATCCCCATTTCACCTTGCAATAATTCAAAACACTTTCGATGTCTGTTATTTGAGGAGATTCTGATCCACTCCTATAATAAAACTCCTTTGTCTCATTATTAGTATTAGTCTCCTTATCATATACAACTTTTCTCAAAAAAACGGGCTCTGGACTTGGTTGAACAGCGATAATAAAAATAGTCTGATCATCTATATGTGAGAAATATCCTTTCATTAAAGAACTAATGGATTTATCAAAAAATTTCCTTTTTAGCTCTCCAAATTTTAATTGAAAATAATCCTCAGGATCTTGTCCCTCTCTACCATGTATTTTCACGAGAGAAAGATCATTTTCCACACCAATAATTCCCCCATTATCATCAACCCCGATGTACACGTAACCTCCATTTGAATTTAAAAATGAGCATATAGCTTTCGCAACTCTATGCATTTGACCCAAGCTTCCTTTTTTGGTTACAGTATTAAAATGTAGTGCAGGTTTAAATTCTTTAAATTCATTCTCTCCGTGTATATTCCAAACTTCATCGCTTGAAGGCATTTTTTCTTCCCACTTTTCCATTTCAATAAATTTCCAATCTCGCTGTTCACATGGCTCTCCCCACCAAAATGGTTTATCATACCCACTCCAATCAAATGGGGTTTTTAAAAATTTCGGTTTACAAAATGAACTTGCAAATTCCCCTTCCTTAAATACTTCATGATCACAATATTCCACCTCCGTAACATATTGCCCTTCATCACCAACCGTAGAATATTCATTTTTATTATAAAAAGACAATTCAACCTCTAAAGCTTCTGTCAATGGGGGAATATGGTTCTTAAAATGAATTCCTTTATTAATTATCTTGTCAATAACAACTTTATCCTGATTTTCTTCATCCCACCAATGTGCTTCGTACAATAATTTGTCATTATGGTGCATTACTACCCAGATACCTTCAAGAGGGGCAGGATACCAACTAATGCTATCATCAAAATATTGCAGTTCATTCTTTTGATTATCCGTATAGAAATAATTTTTTGAATCTGAATGAGAATTATACTCTTCATTACTTTTAAAATACAACTCGCAAAGCTTATCTCTCAATTCTATCTCATTTAATTCTTCAAACAGCACACCTTTAACTTCCAATAAACTTCTTATTATCTCGTTTCTGTATCTAAATGCCGCTTCTCTGTCTAAAATCGGATTATCAGGGCGAGCGTTAAATACTTTTTCTATTCCTAAATATTTTTTACTGCTATTTATATTTTCATCTGCATACCTTGCAATAACAATATATTCACAGGTTGGCTTATTGTTCATTTTAATAGACTTTAATAATTATAAATAAAAAAAATTATCATTTTTTTCATATGACCAAACAGTACAATCTCCTGCATTCACCCCTAAAACACAGTTATCATTTTCTGTCTCCCCTTTATCCCGAAATTAATTGAATTTATCATTCAGGCCCATAAGCCGGAACACGATTAGGGTCAAAGTATGTCCAGTAAATTGCGAAAATAATCGCCAGTATGATAGCCCACAAAATGATTTGTCCGGTACAGCTCATTCTTCTTTTCATAAGGCCGTTATTTTTGATTCAGTCGGCAGATTCTACATAGTTACTTCATCAAATTCTTCTTCCCTTCTTTCCATTTATTAATCCCATATCCCGGTATAACATGTTTTTCGCTGTGGTAAGAAGAACGCACCAAGGGGCCGCTTTCCACATAGTCCAATCCCATTTTATAGCCTTCTTCCCGGTAAAAGGCAAATTCATCGGGATGCACAAAACGCACTACGGGCAAGTGTTTGGACGTAGGTTGTAAATATTGCCCGAGCGTAACCACATCACAACCGTTATCGGCTAAATCGCGCAGGGATTGCAGTACTTCTTCCTTTTCTTCGCCAAGCCCTAACATGATGCCGCTTTTGGTGCGCATACCGCCTTCTTTAAGGTTGCGGATCACTTCAAGGCTGCGGTGATACTTAGCCTGAATACGCACTTTACGGGTCAGGCGCTCTACCGTTTCTAAGTTATGGGACACTACTTCCGGCGCTACGTCAATGATGCGTTGCAAATTTTCACGATCACCTTTAAAATCCGGAATCAGGGTTTCTAATGTTGTATCAGGATTGAGCGCTTTTACCGCTTTAACGGTATTGGCCCAAATGATGGAACCTCCGTCCTGAAGTTCATCCCGATCCACAGAAGTAATCACGGCATGTTTCACTTTCATCAGATGTATGGCTTCTGCCACCCGTTGCGGTTCATCCCAGTCCACAGGAGCTGGACGTCCGGTAGCCACGGCGCAAAATCCGCAGGAGCGGGTGCAGATATTGCCAAGTATCATAAAGGTAGCGGTGCCGGCACCCCAGCATTCTCCCATATTAGGACAATTGCCGCTTTCGCAAATGGTATGCAACTTATGGGTATCTACCACCTGGCGTACATGCCGGTAGCCTTCACCCGTTGGCAGCCTTACGCGCAGCCAATCCGGTTTTTTAATACCGCTTTTTTGAGAAGTTTCCGCCTGAACGGCAGATTGATTTTCTACAGAATTATTGTGAGCAACTGCATCAGCAGTAATTACAGGTAAAGTTATCATGATTTACAATCTTGAGACCGTAAAGGTAAGACAGACTGCTGAAATCGCCCTGCCTGATTTGTGATACCGATAAAGGAAAAGTCAATAGACATTCTTATGAGCCAAAAAAGGAAAGCTACAAGCAGGCAATATGCACATTTACGCTATTTTACCATATCGTGCCGCGTATTGATTTTCCATGCATCTTTAGGAACCTGTTTTTACTTATGGCACTGCATCTGTGCCGCTAAAATGACCGTTTGTTCTATTAACTTGTCTTCGCTGTATCCATGGCTCATCCGTTATTTGGTGTTTTTTGATTTTAGCGTAACGTTGCCAATATTGAAACAATAAACTGATGCAGGCAAAAACGAAAACGTCAAACCATCTATTTGTTTTACACTTGTTTGGTCTATGGATGTTACCAGAGCTTTGGTAAAGCTATTGGCTTTGCAAAACTGAATTAAGCTTTTTAGTTCATTAGTTTTTTCAATATAGCGGTTGCTCCATTTTATTTCTACACCCCACACGGGTTTGTATTTTTTATCGTCAACCAATACTAAATCTACTTCACCCTCTTTTTTACCATCTTTCCAACGAGCGTAGGTAAGATCTAATTTTTCGCGGTGCATCCATTGAGAAAGCACAGCCGTTTCCACCATATTGCCCATTTCACTATCGGTTTCCGAAATGGGTGAAAAGAGTGCCGTACGCAAACTCGGATTGGTGAGATACACCTTAAAGCTGGTTATGCGCTTTAAGCGCTTGGCGTTTACATCTACTTTATTGAGTACTTTTATTAAAAAAGCGGCTTCTAAGTATTCTAAATATTTTTTGAGCGTATCTTTTTGAATGCCGCTTTCTTTGCTCATGCTTTCGTAGCTAAACTCGTTGCCCGTATTGTAAGCAATGTAGGTAAAAAAGCGATTGAGTTCCTGCACGTCTTTTATGCCGTAAAGACTTGGCAAATCGCGCAACAGTACTTTGTCCACAATATCATTTTTCACGTATCTGCCCATATCGCTTTGTATTTTTTCGCTCAATACTACTTCAGGGTAACCGCCAAAATTGAGGTAATGCACAAACTCTTTGTTTAAGGTTTTTACATCATGCGTAAGGCAATACGGAATGCTGCTTTCACCATACTGTATTTGTCCGTCATAAATGAGATGATTCATTTGTTTGAGGTGAACATACTCCTGAAACGTGAGTGGCGGCAACATAAAATCGGTAAATCTGCCGACTCCGCTTTCGGTGCTGTGCCATTTGAGGGCTGCTGCTGCCGAACTCGATACGATGAATTTGGTTTCAGGATAACTATCCACCAATACTTTCAGGTGGCGTTCCCAATCTTTGAGGTATTGTATTTCGTCAAAAAAAATGTAGCAGTTGTTTAAGTTTTCCAGGCTGAGCGATTGTTTGCAAAGCGCCAAAATATCTTCCAGACCCAAATGCACATAAATAGGGTTATCTATGCCTACAAAAAATATTTTTTGTGCGTTTACGCCTTCCGCCAGGAGTTTTTGTATGCTGTGAAACAAGAGTACGGTTTTCCCTACACGCCTGGGTCCCATAAGCACTACCGCTCTGCGTACGCTTTTTTCAACCACGTAGGGATAAAACAATCCGAAATACAAGCGTTGTGCCATAGTGGCGTAGCCCTGCGGTATTTGTTGGCTTACCCACCACGGGTTTTCGTAGCGCAAACGCTCTATTATTTTTTCGGTCGGAATAAGACGGAAATTGTTCATAAATATTCTTAATTGGACAAAATTAGTATAAATAAGAAGAAATAAATCTACTTATTTGGTAATTATTTTCATCATTAAGCAAAAAAGCTTTTCTTTAGCTCCTATTTACCCGTTTATTTATTTTGTTAATAAAATATTGCGCACTCCTCCTAACCTGCTATTTTGTTCTTTAAGCAAATTATATCCTTTGTAATCTTTGCGCCTTTGTGTGAAAAATTTTGTTTCACACAAAGAAACTACGATAACCAAGAAGCAAAGCCATTTATCAATTCCTATCTTTATCGTTATACCCTTTGTAATTTCTGCGCCTTTGTATGAAAAAATTCACGCAACGAAATTACGGTAACGAAGGAACACTGATATACAGTGTACGACTTACATAACACTACTAAAAATAGTGCTAATTCCTTTTCCCAAACTGAATGATCACATACAAATTCGTAAAAAAGGATTTAGGATCCTGCCCCACCATTTGTTCTATTTTTTTAAAATAATATTCGGCATTGACGCCTACTTCACCGGCGGCTACTAATTTGCGTCTGTTGGCAAAATCGAAATGCAAGCCACTTTTAAAATGAACTCCCATAACCGTTTCTAATTCATCAAAACCTTTTCCAATGCCCGAAGCACCGATAATATAACCGGGGTTGATAAAGGTGAGTTCATTATCTTCCGTATAACGTGTGGGGCCGGTAGTACTCAAATTAAGGTAGTAAGGTTTGATTAGCCCCAACGCCAGTCCTCCCGCATAAGTCCAATGAATGGAAATCGTTCCGGATTCCGGTTTTCCGGCAATCATGCGGCGTTGTCCATAGCCCAATTTAACCCGATAAAAATTATTGATTTTTCCTAAAATATAAGTTTGAGGTTGTAGGGAAATACCCAAAAAAGAACCGCCGGTGCGATATTCTTTGGGATGTTTAATTTCTCCGACTTCCAACTGGAATAGATTCACATGATGAAAACGGTCGGATTGATTACCAAGTTTTGAAGTGCCGAAATAACGGCCATAATCAAAAACAAGCCCCCAGCCATTGGTGCTGAGTTGAAGCCCTGCACTCCATTCGGAGCGTAAAGGTTTAATTTTTTTCGGCTTGGGAGGCTGCTCTGCCGTATTGACTAATTGCACCGAATCGCCAAGCCTGTCGCGGAAAATAATTTTAGAAGGTTGTGCCGCTGCCCATATCGGAAGCAGGCTGAACATTATTATTATAAAATAAATAATTCGGCGCATTCGATTCGCTTGTATTAATGTGTAAATTTACAGAAAATATCAATTCGAATATGACCGCTACAGTAATTTACGAGGGCGACTTGCGCACCGTCGCCACTCATTTGAAATCCGGCACTACAATTGAAACCGATGCACCCACCGACAATCAGGGGAAAGGTGAGCGATTTTCTCCCACCGATCTGGTTTCCGCAGCCTTAGCAAGTTGCATGATGACCATTATGGGTATCGCAGCACGCAGCCATAACATTCAACTGGAAGGCACTACTTGCCAAGTAGAAAAAATTATGGAAGCTAATCCGCGCCGGATTGGTGCTATAAAAATTGAAATGAGGGTAAAAGGACAAGCGCAATACGATGATAAAGAAAAAGCTATTATAGAGCATGCTGCACGCACCTGCCCCGTGGCTTTGAGCCTGCATCCCGAATTAAAAAAAGAGATACAGTTTATCTGGCCTTAAATTTATTTTATTTATTTTCGTTTCCGACATTCACATTTTCACACACGCAAAGCCTTATGAATTCAATAATCATAGCAACCGATTTTTCTCAGGCAGCTCAACATGCTGCGGATTATGCCGCACAGCTTGCCACACATTTAGGTGCTTCTCTGCATCTGTTCCACGCCTTTTCTATTCCTTTTACCTATACGGAAAATCCTCTACCGCTCATTAGCCTGGAGGAACTCACCAATATTTCCGAAACGGAAATTGCCGCCGAGAAAGCACGACTGAATGCCACATTTCCCCAACTACCTATCAGCCATTCGGTGCATCCCGGAGAGATTATGGATTGCCTGGCAGAAGCAGTAGAAAACAATGATCCCCTATTGGTAGTTGTCGGATCTTCGGGTGCGGGAGGCAATAATCTGCTTTGGGGAAGCGTAGCGGTTCAGGCTTTGAGGCAATTGCCGGTAGCCGTTTTGGCCGTACCCATGCACACCACATGGAAACCGGTAAAATCAATTTGTTTTTCGGCAGATTATAAAAATATCAACAACCATTTTCCTTTTGAAGCTGTACGGAAATGGATACATACCATGCAAGCCTCTTTAGACATTGTGCATATCAGTCAATCGGGAGTAAGCGCTACACCGGATGGTTATTTCCAATCGGAATTATCATCAGTATCGCCGCAATATCATACGATCAGTAATGCAAAATTAGGCGATGGAGTAGCTGAATTTTTAAAGGAACACAATCCCGACTGGTTATTGATTATTCCTCAAAAACACGGTTTTTTTGAAAGTCTGTTTCGCAGAAGCCGTACGGAAATACTCACTAAGGTGAGTCATGTACCGGTATTAGCGCTACATTAATCTTCAATATCGTATTCTTTTATTTTTCGGTATAAAGTCCGTTCAGAGATGCCCAATTCATTTGCGGCATCTTTTCTTCTACCCTTATGTTTTTGTAGTGCTTTGACAATAAATTCTTTTTCTCGATCCACCAGCGACAGCGATTCCTCTACATCCTGATGTTGCTCAATATCGGAAGGAAGGATAATGGGCGTGTCGGAATTTTCCTTATGCACCTTATTATAATTGGTAATGGAAGGCGTATCAAAAGCAGGATGTTCCGTTTCCGGATCATGAAAAACGGGAAATGCCGTATCGCGATGTTCTGCTGATGATGGCATCGGGAGTGCATTGCCCCCACCCTGACGGTGTAGCAATTCATACATCATTTTCTTCATGTCGTTCATGTCCTTTTTCAGTTCAAAGAACAACTTGTACAGAATTTCCCTTTCGGTAGTTGTGGAAGATTGTTGTTCAGTAAAACTGGGTACCGGCATACCGCCGGCACGGGACGGCATGAGGGAAACGGCTCTTGATCCGGCATTAGGCAAAAATCGGGCAAGGGTTTCGGCTGTAATGATTTTTTCTGTTGCCAAAACAGAAATTTGCTCGGCAATATTTTTCAATTCCCGAACATTTCCCGGCCAGCCATAGCTCATTAGTAATTGCCGCGCCTGATCATCCAACTGAATACCGCTGCTGCGATATCTTTCCGCAAAATCTCCAGCAAATTTTTTAAATAACAACGGAATATCTTCCTTACGTTCGCGTAAAGCCGGCACACGAATCGGCACGGTATTCAAACGGTAATACAAATCTTCACGAAAACGGCCTTCATGCGTAAGGGTCAGCAAATCTTTATTGGTAGCTGCGATAACGCGCACATTCGTCTTCATTACTTTGGAAGAACCTACCCGTATATATTCACCGGTTTCTAACACCCGCAACAAACGTGCTTGAGTGCCTATGGGCATTTCCGCAATTTCATCTAAAAAAATGGTACCGCCGTTTACCGTTTCAAAATAACCTTTACGCTGATCGCCCGCACTGGTAAAAGCGCCTTTTTCATGACCGAAAAGCTCGGAATCTATCGTACCTTCAGGAATAGCACCACAGTTTACGGCAATAAAAGGATTATGCCGACGGGCGGAAAGATTATGAATGATTTGGGAAAACACTTCCTTTCCCACACCGCTTTCCCCAAATATCAATACGCTCAAATCCGTACCGGCCACCTGATCGGCCACCTGCAGCGCATGGTTGAGTTGCGGATCATTACCGATAATGCCAAACCTGTTTTTTATGCTTTGTAATTCCATATTGTTTTTTAAAAATGAAAAGGAAGCGTGTTATTGTATTTATTTTGGAAAAATTACAGGGGTTTATCTTTCCCAATCCGTCCTAAATGTGTAAAGCCGAAACCCTGAAAAGTTTTCAAACCATATCCGAAGCAGCGATCCATATTGCTATGCGCCAATAATATTATACCGGCTAACTGAAGATAGTCCTGATGCAGCCACCAACCTGATAAAAACAATATTACGGCAACTGCCTGATGATGAAAAAGATTATAGCATACCGCACCGGTTTTTTTCCCGAACAAATAGCCCAACATACTGATATCGGGCGTCAGTAATAATGCCCAAAACCACCATCCGTCAAAAGGCAGGAAAGTAAACAACCAAAAGCTCAGTCCGAACAGCGCTACGGCTTCTAACTTAATAAGATTTGTCATAGGCGGTGTATGAGGTATGTTTTTCTATGAAACAATTTCGCCCAACAGTGTGGCTCCGGTAGTATCGGTGATCTTCACCTTCACATAATCACCCTTGCCCAGCTCAGCATCGCCTTTAGGAAATACCACCACTTTATTCTGACTATTGCGCCCGCTCCAGTGCTCTTTGCTGCGCCGGCTTTCGGATTCAATCAGCACTTCAAAAGTTTTACCGATATCGGCCAGATGATTTTCGCGGGTCATGGCAGTTTGCAAAGCTATGATTTCATTCAACCGTTGTTTTTTAACCGCTTCCGGCACATCATCTTCATAACGGCGTTGTGCCAGTGTGCCGGGGCGTTCGCTGTAGGCAAACATATAAGAAAGGTCGTAGCGGCTATAGCGCATGACGCTCAGGGTATCTTCATGATCCGCTTCGGTTTCCGTGCAAAATCCGGTAATGATATCGCTGGAAATAGCACATTCCGGGATAATCTGCCGGATATGGTCTATTTTTTTAAGATACCATTCGCGGGTGTAGGTACGGTTCATTAATTGCAGAATGCGAGTGGAGCCGCTTTGTACCGGCAGGTGAATATACTTGCAGATATTGTGATATTTCGCCATAGTATGCAGCACCTCATCCGTAATATCCTTAGGATGTGATGTACTGAAACGAACACGCAATAACGGAGAAAGTTGCGCCGTCATTTCTAATAACTGCGCAAAGTTCACCGGCTCTTTTCCGTTTTCTGTGTAGTAATAGCTGTCCACATTCTGCCCCAACAGTGTTACCTCACGATAGCCCCGATCCAATAAATCCTGAGCTTCTTTCAAGATAGATTGCGGAGGGCGGCTGCGCTCTCTTCCTCTGGTGAAAGGCACAACGCAAAAGGTGCACATATTGTTGCATCCGCGCATAATACTGATAAAGGCGCTTACGCCATTACTATCAAGGCGCACGGGAGAGATATCCGAATAGGTTTCTTCACGGCTGAGCAATACATTTACCGCTTTTTGACCGCCTTCAGCCTCTGCAACTAATGCCGGCAGGCTGCGGTAAGCATCGGGGCCCACGACAATATCCACCAACTTTTCTTCTTCTAACAATTTCGATTTTAACCGCTCTGCCATACAGCCTAAAACACCGATCAGCAGACCCGGTCGTTCTTTTTTATAAGAGCGAAATAGCTGCAAGCGGTTTCTTACGGTTTGTTCTGCTTTTTCCCGGATAGAGCAGGTATTTAAAAGGATAAGATTGGCCTCCTCCATATATTTAGTTGCGCCAAATCCGTCCTGATGAAGAATAGAGGCTACAATCTCACTGTCATTGAAATTCATCTGACAGCCATAGCTCTCTATATAAAATTTTTTCTCGTACTTGTTAGGATCTTTTTCAAAAGGGGCATAAACTTCTCCCTGACGTGCCTCATTGATGTCCTTTGTCTGACTTTCCAATAGCATATTATTACAATCAATTACTTTATCCGGATGCATTCCGGCATCTGGAAAATTGAATTTGCAAAACTAATCATTTACACTGACAAAATAGCAGGAATGGCATATTTCAAATCTTCCGGAAATATGCTATCCCTGTCGAATAAATCTTATTTTGCAGGTAAAAAAAGGACGGTTCTTTTTAAAAAGTGCAGCACAAAAACACACGCTACCCAATTGCTCCGGTAAAAAAAGCACAGTTCGCCTATGCTCATTTGAATGATCGATGAGCCATAACCAAAAATCCTGCCGGTAAAAAGGGAGGCGCCGTTTTACATTACGGATTCAAAATGTCCGCATTATTAGCTGGAGCAGTGTTTGTTGAGGAATCCGGAGAAAAGGTATCAGCCGCCATAGCTTCCATCATTTTCTGCTGCATTTCGAGGATGCAGGGGTGTAATTTCGGACCTATTTTTGCAGCAAGTTCATTACGCTTTTCCATATCCTTTTCATCAACGGAATTCATTATTTCGGCAATTTCATCTACTTCTTTTGCACTGTATTCATTCGCCAGTTTATCACCCATGCAGGCACAGGCATCTTCCATCATTTTCTTAATATTATCGGGCTTTTCAACTTGCTCCTGATTGTTGATATTGGCAATGCACTTATCTTTAAAACGCTTCGCTACCTGATCTTTTGATGGCTGACAACTTGTTGTCAATAAAATTACCGTACCCATTACGGCCATAATAATATACTTCATCCACTGTTATTGTTTAGGGCGCAATATTACTATTATTTACGCATTTTTACCTACAAAAACAGCCTGAAAATATTCAGGCTGTTTTTGGTATTTTTTACAAGAAAAATAAACGCAAATTATGCATTTACGGAGTCTTTCAACACGCTGTTCATCGCACGTACCGCATCTGCTGATTTATTGAAAGCAGCTTTTTCTTCGTCATTCAGATTAAACTCCACGATTTTTTCCCAGCCGTTTTTACCAATTACTACCGGAACACCGAGGCAGATATCATTTTGTCCGTATTCGCCTTCAAGATACACGCAGGAGGTGATCAGTTTTTTCTCATCACGGATAATAGCCTCCACTACGGAAGCACCGGCAGCACCGGGAGCATACCATGCGGAAGTACCAATAAGTTTGGTCAGCGTAGCACCGCCCACCATCGTATCGGCAACAATTTGCTTTTGATCTTCTTCACTTAAAAATTCCGTTACCGGGGCACTGTTCCAAGTAGCAAAACGGATTAAAGGAATCATGGTAGTATCGCCGTGACCGCCGATTACTACGGCATTCAGATCGGCTGCGCTACAATTCAAGCGCTGGCTCAACTGATATTTGAAGCGGGCGCTGTCCAATGCGCCACCC
>Ga0222423_1000899_pt1 | contig 15745 bp, 13 predicted proteins | sample 3A0metagenome_FD_182472 | JGI IMG/M metagenome (GOLD analysis project Ga0222423, IMG submission 182472) | Enriched microbial communities from leaf-cutter ant dump, University of Wisconsin, Madison, United States - 3A0 (version 2) | ecosystem: Environmental > Terrestrial > Nest > Insects nest >...
AAAACTTTCCCGGTACAATTCAGGTCGTTTTACATAATGCCTGCTGTTTTGCATACCACTGGTACCACTGCTTTCGAAATAGCGTTCAGGAATAGCATCTCCACATATTACAGCATGTGTTTTAAAAAGGGAAATGGGCAAAAAAGGAATTTGCTCCGGCTCACGAATCCGGGAAACATCCAGGCCTAATGCCTTTACAAAATCATGATAAACCGCATTTTGTGTGTATTGATACTGAAAAATCATACGGGTAAATTCTGAGAAATTTTGGGTATCAATCTTCTGAAGCCAATGCGTATCCTGTAATATCTGTGGAGTATTCCGGTACATTTCTTATTTTTGAAAACAATATGCGCAATTTACTTTTTGCCTTGTCGGCATTTATAATCTTAGGGCTTTTTGCCTGCCGTAAAGATTCGGGAAATTCATTTTCCGACGAGCCGCAAATTACGTATAAAGGCATTAGCAGCAACCAGATTAATTTTTTCGATACGGGAGTTGCTTGCAATATTACCCTTGCTTTTACCGATGGCGATGGCGATATCGGCTATACGGAAGATTCTGTCATTACAGTTCAAGATTACCGTTCAGACACGCTGTATAAAATTTACCAATATCCTTTTCCGATCATCGGCAGTGAATTCAGGGATCATAAATGGTTAGAAGGCACCGTACTGATTACCCTTAATACGGTATTCTTTACGCCGCGTTTAGACTCCCTGCACATGGCTGAAAAAAAAGACACCCTGTATTATAAGATTTTCATTACAGATGAAGCCGGTAATGTCAGCAATACCGTTCAAACGGATTTGATATATATGCATGGCAATTAAACTTGTGGGAATTATAGAAAAAGATGAGTAATTACAGACAGTTAATTGAACAATTAGACAGCTTTATCCGGAAATATTATGCCAACCAGCTACTACGCGGCGGGCTCATTTTCCTATCCTGCTTACTCGCGTATGTTTTACTAATTACCGTTGGTGAATATTATTTTTACTTTCGTGCCTGGCTGAAAATAACCATCCTTGTCGTATTAGCGGTTGCCGGGCTTTTTGCATTGGTTTTTTGGATCTGTATGCCCTTTTTAAAGATGCAGCGCTTAGGCAAAATTATCTCAAGGGAGCGTGCCGCTCAAATTATCGGCGTCCATTTTCCTCAGGTAAGCGACAAGCTGCTCAATATTTTACAACTGCATGACGCCTCTGCTTCCGACCCCAAAAGCTCCGAATTAATTTATGCCGCAATTGAACAAAAAGCACAATCAATAGCAGTTATTCCACTACTTAAAGCAGTTGATTTAGGAAAAAACAAAAGGTATTTACGTTTCCTGCTACCTCCGGCGGTCATACTGTTATTTATCATTATTGCTGCACCCAATATGTTTAAAGAAGCCTCCTCGCGGCTGCTGCAACCCGAAAAGAATTTTACGCCACCCGCTCCTTTTCAGTTTATTGTGGAAAATAAAAACCTCCGGACACCGCGGTATGAACCATTTACCTTACAGATTGCTACAACGGGGAAACAATTGCCGCAACAGGTTTTTGTAATAGTGAATGATGAAAAAATTGAAATGCAGCCATTCGGCAAAAATAAATTCAGCTATACTTTTCAACATGTCAGCAATGATCTGGATTTTTCCCTGAATGCCGCCGGCTACTCTTCCAAAAAATACCGACTGAGTGTCATCCGGAAACCGCGCATTGAAGAGCTTCAGGTAAAAATTGAATATCCGGCCTATACCGGACAAGCTTCTGAAACTATTTCAGGATTGAGCGACCTGTCTCTGCCGCAGGGAACTATTCTAAAATGGGAAATCAAAGCAAAACACACGGATGAAATATTATTGCGCATGGGCGACAGTGGCACGGCTCATACGCTTCAGCATTCTAATCCTAAAAATGAGATCAGCAGCTTTAACGCGCAGTATCGTTTTATGCAAGATACCGCCTATGCTTTTATCATTTCCAACAAACAAATGCCTCATGCCGATTCTTTTCGCTATCAGGTACAAATAACGCCCGATCTGGCACCGCAGGTAACGCTTGAAGAACTTAAAGACAGCATCAGCGGACAGCAGGTGGTACTCAGCGGAAATGCCAGCGATGATTACGGCATCAGCCGACTCTATTTCCATTATACAATATTAAATGAACAACATCAGACTTTATCTCAAAAAGACATTCCGCTAAAAACCGCGCCCGGCAATATCAGTCCTTACCAATTTTATTTTGACTTCGGCACTTTACAGGTTTTACCCGGACAGCAAGTGAATTACTATATCGAAGCTTGGGACAACGATGCCGTTAACGGAAGCAAAAGTGCACGCAGTGCAGTGATGACCTATAAACTTTTTGATGGAAAATCCGTGGATTCCGCCATCAATGAATCTTCCGAGCAGATTGCAAAAGGCCTGAACAGCAGTTCCGCCCGCTCCAAGCACATGGAAAACGACATGAAGGATCTGAAATCCGAATTATTGCAAAGTGAAAGCATGAGTTGGGAGCAACAGGAAAAAATGAAATCCCTGATCAATCAGCAAATGCAGCTAAAAGACCAGGTAGAAGCCGTTCGGCAGCAATTTAAAGCACAACAACAGCAAACCGACTTAAAAGAATACAGTGAGCCTATAAAAGAAAAAGAAGAAGCCATAGAAGAACAATTGGACAATTTGGCCAATAAAGAATTAGAAGAACAATTGAAAAAACTTCAGGAAATGATGCAGCAACTGAATAAGGAAAATGCCTTTCAGCAGCTACAACAGATGGAGCAGCAAAACAAGCTGTTCAATATGGACATGGAACGCATTCAGGAACTGATGAAGCAATTGGAAATGCAAATGAAGTTAGAGGATTTGGCTAATAAATTAGAGCAATTAGATAAAGATCAGGGACAATTGCAAAAAAGTACTGACCAACAGGAACGCTCCGGCCAGGAATTAAGCAAATCGCAAAAAGATTTAAAGCAACAGTTGGATCAATTACTGAGTAAGGATATGAAGGAACTGGATCAACTGAATAAGGAGCAATCCGATAATAATCAAAAAGACCTTTCAGACATAAAAGACGCAGGCAAAGAGGCCAGCAAGGATATGCAGGAAAGTAGCGACCAATTGCAGCAACAGCAGAACTCCAAATCCAGCCAGTCGCAGCAAAATGCACGTCAGAACATGCAGCAAATGATGGCTCAAATGCGCCAGATGGCTTCCGGAATGGATATGCAGCAATTGGATATTGATATTAAAGCTACCCGACAATTGCTCACTAATTTGATCCGCTTTTCTTTCCGGCAGGAAGACTTGATGAATAAAGTCAAAAAGACGTCGCCGGCAAGCTCCGTATATATTGAAAATTCTCAAGAGCAAAAACAGCTTTCCGCTAATGCCCGCATGATTCGCGACAGCTTATTTGCATTGAGTAAACGCATTTACCAACTTTCGGCTACAATCAATAAAGAAACTGTTGATCTCTCCACCGCAATTGACCAATCTATCAATGCATTAGAAGCCCGCAATATACCTCAGGCCGTAACCCGCCAACAATATGCCATGACCAGCGCCAATAATCTGGCATTATTATTAAATGAAACATTAGCCAATCTCATGCAGATGCAGGCACAAGCCATGATGTCGGGCAGCGGAAGCAATGCACAAGGGCAGCCCAAACCCGGACAAGGCAAGCCTTCTTCTGCAGGTCAAATGATGAAAGATATTATTACCGGTCAGCAACAAATGGGTAAAGGATTAGAAAAAATGGGCGCTCAACCCGGAGGGCAACAAGGCCAGGGGCAAAGTGGCAACGGCATGGGAGAAGGAGAAGGCAGCGAGGGAAATGCCGAGCAAATTGCCCGTCTGGCACAGCAGCAAGCCTCTCTGCGTCGTCAAATACAACAGTTAAACAGCCTGCTGAACAGTAAAGGCATGGGAGGAAATGCCCGACTGATGAAGGAAATTCAGGAGAATATGGATCGGGTAGAAACCGATTTAGTCAATAAACGCGGTGCAACGCAGCTTTTGGAACGACAAAAGGAAATTATGAGCCGTTTACTGCAAGCCGAAAAAGCCATCCGTGAACAAGAAGAAGATGATAAACGCAGTGCAAATGCCGGAAAAGACGAACCCCGGCCATTGCCTCCACAATTGCGGGATTATCTGAAAAGCCGGCAAGCTCTTTTGGATTTATATAAAACCTCACCACCAACATTAAAACCTTATTATAAAAAAATGGCAGAGGAATACCTGAACAGGATCAAGCAACCCTGAATATTTTTCTGACTAAAGCCAATAATACATTTATGATTACAACCACTTCCATACCAGATGTTTTTATATTTGAACCACGTGTATTTCATGATGATCGGGGCTATTTCTTTGAGAGTTTTAACAACAGCACTTTTGCCGCAGAAACGGGACTGGATATTACCTTTATTCAGGACAACCAAGCCGCATCGGTCAAGAATGTATTGCGCGGATTACATTTTCAAAAACCACCATACGCACAGACCAAATTAGTTCGGGTTTTACAGGGCGCAATTTGGGATATTGTAGTGGACATACGGAAAGAAAGCCCTCATTTCGGGAAATGGGTCGGAGTGGAACTTTCCGCAGAAAACAAAAGGCAATTATTTGTTCCAAAAGGTTTTGCGCATGGTTATGCTGTATTGAGCAACACCGCAGAAGTGTTTTATAAATGTGACAATCTCTATCATAAAGAAAGCGAATCGGGAATTTTATTCAATGATCCTGCCTTGCAAATTGACTGGAAGATCAATTTGCAAGATGCTATCCTTTCCGAAAAAGATAAACAGTGGAAAGGGCTTTCGGAAAGCATGAACTGAACGGAGTATTGCTCCTGTTGCTTTCCGGCATGGAACGCATTAGGGCGTCGCAATCTCCTGAGGCAAAATCAGAATAAGATATTCCATCTATGGTATAAGCACATGGGATGAGCTATCCGTCTTTTGACAGTTGTACATTTTTACTTTTTCCACCACCTTATTAGGATGGTGAAAAATTTTCCAGTAGCAACAATACGGATAATAGGATGTTTGAATTTTGGAGATATTCAATTTTCAAACGCTGTTTCATGCGATGCATTTCTTCCGGGTCTAAATTTTGCATATAACCGGAAAGTACCTCTTTTATATTACCTTCCTTACAAAAAGCCTTGAGGAAAAATTCCGGCAAGGTCATCCTGAACGCTGCGGCTACCTGCTCAATTTGAGAAAGGCTGAACTCACTGTAGCCCTTTTCCCGCTTGGAATAGCTACTTTGGGTCATGTCCAGAATGGTGGCCATATACTCTTGCGAAATATTCAGCTCCATACGTTTGGCTGTGATAAATTCGCTAACAATATTTTTCAGTGAGGGGCGGGACAAGCTGTGCATATATGATATGATTTTTTCGGTTTTTAAGGTCATGTATTCAGCAGAATTCCATAGAAGAAAACATTATTGCTCTTCGATTTTATTTCAGGGTGGAAAAATAATATAATATGCACAATTTTGCAAGAGCTTGGGTAAAATTTTCAAGACATTTTCTATTATATTCTTTACGAATAAGATATTCCATGCAAGTTTGGAAAACGGTAGTTGCAGATGCTATGTTTGCAGTGCAATATCAATAGCATAAATTTCATCAACAAGCGCGCTGTTTATGAGTTTGGGCTGTTGTAAAGCCGGAGGAAGTAAAATACCACTCCGTATTTCTTTCACTATAAAATTTACAATCATGAAAAAAATCAAAATCCTGTTATGTTCACTCATAGCATTTGGTGGAATGACCGCCGCAACCGTTGCTCTACTACCTCAAAAGGTACAAGCTGGCATTTTTAGAAATTTAGCAGCTATATTGAGAGGAGTTAATGAAATTATTGACTCGGTAATTGAATTATTAGAGCTACTTGAAGACACCTTTTACGGTAAGTCAATGGGAGCTAAAGCCATAGTGCCCACTAAATTTATCATTCCAACTACAGGTCCCACTTTTCCTGACCCCTATTTTGAAGGTTTGTGGTTCTCTAATCACGGAAGAAACCTAACCCTTGATCACGATATCAACGTGTTCAAATCTGAAAAGGACGGCTATATCCTGGCCTGGGCTAAAGGCACTTACGCCGTGGCACCTGACGGAACCGTCCAAATGGTATATATTAAGAAACCGGCAAAATAAAAGCTTCCGGATAAATTCAGACAAGCATGTTAGCATAAATGCAGCATAACGAATTAGTAAGACAGGATAGGAATATTCTTATAAAATTCAGAAAAACAGAAATGATCAACTGTTATTCACAGATTTTAAATAATCAAAAACAGATGCATAGTAATGCGGTTTCTATTCTAATAATACTTGGTATGCTGCAACTTACCAGACAAACTTGTCAAAAGTTGTTATTGCGGGCGAGACGTAATGATGCCGGACACTGCTGAGCATATTATTATGCCGATGCGCTCTTGTTTTCATTTCGTTTCGCTCCAATACCAACAATAACATAGGATACAATAACATAGTTGAATGTTTGGCAATAGGATAAGATAAGACAAGATAAGACAAGATAAAACAAATCATATCATAAATAAAACCCAAGCTTGAATTATATCAACACATGCATAATTAATTTTTTATGAAAAAAGAATATGTAATATTGTTTAGTCTGCTGTTACTATGCTCCTGTCAAACATTCAATACCATTCGGAAAATTTCCGTAACTATGATTATGCCAACTGAAGGATTCCATACACAGATTCCTTTCCTGATAGACAGCACCCGATCTCTGTTTATTGCCACAACTTGGAACAACAATACAAAACCCTACTACTTAAAAATAGATAACCATGCCCCTACCGCAGTAGATTCGTATTATATCCATACGGACAAACTTAGATACGTGGGTGCGGTATCAATTCCTAAAAGAACACCCGAAGGAAAAAAATTCAAACAGAAGTATTACAGTTTAGACAACATGCATATTGGCAATCTGGAATTAAAAAATGTAAGCTTTTTACAGTTGCCCTATAACTATGCTGCATTACGCAAACATTATATCGGGTTATTAGGCAATAATATCTTATCACATTGTGTCGTTATGATTGACTTCAGAGACTCCACACTGCATCTGGCCAGCCATATAGATTCATTAAACACAGACCCGGAATCCTTAGTACCTATGAATACCCGCTTTTTCCTGAGTAGAATTACATTCCCAAAATTCCATATCAACAAAAAAAGTAAAAAGATGCAACTTGATTTAGGCTATAATGGCGACTTGTTGTTGAAGCATTCCGATTTCAGGGATATTGACAAAAACAATACCGCTAAAATCAAAAAAGGCAAAACCACTACTGTAATGGGCACGGAATTGACAACCTATAAATTATTAGATTCAGCAAGCATTAAAAGTGGTTCATTACAAACCACAACAAGCGTACTCAATAACAGTATTGTTGAAAAAAATTTAGTAGGCTTGAACTTTTTCTCCATGTTCGATTTTGTTATCATTGATTATCCAGGTAAAAAACTCTACGTTTCCCGACAATGATCAATAATCCGGAAACAAACCATGACCACTATTTTTTTTAAAACCTTACACCCCTAAAACTTTAAATACCATGAAAAAAGTATTATTGTCAGGGCTATTATATATCACAGCCCTAAGCACTTACGCTCAAAGCGGCCAGGCAGGCGGCACCATAATGAATAAAGACTGCGAAGCATTCGGTTTCAACTGCAAAACAAACGGCATAAATGGAATACAAAACATGAGACCGGGACTTACTCCTCTCGCTCTTTCTTTTAATGCCATTACATCTGTCCTAACTATAACCCTGCTACAGGAAGATGTGGACAACACCAGCAGAGATGCTTTGAACTATCTAAAAACGCACAATGTCTTCACTTGTGATGAAACAGTACCCATTGCGGATGCAATTTGCCGCAGATTAAATCTGCCTCCCCGAACAGTCATACCTCCCGGAACTTATAAAATCAGCAAGAGAAAAGATGCTTTTATTATTACCATTCCTCTTAAAAATCTATAACTGTGATGACAAACCCAATCAGGATATTAACACTTTTCCTCATGTTGCTGTTTGTCATTATAACCCACAATCTTTTTGCACAGGATACGATAAAACTATTATCACCAGACAGTGCTACTGTAAAACATTTATCACCAGATAGCACCGAAAAACCTGAAACGGAAAAAGAAGAGACAACTACGATGACATTCGTACAGCAAGACGAAATGACCATGCCCGTTCCGAAAAAACGATATACGGACTATCCTTACTATTTTCAATTACAATACGATTTCTATACTACATTAATGGCCAGTTTTGCTAAAAACCCCATTGACCCCAGCATGGATAAATCAAATATGTATTTCTATTACAATGTAACGCTAAACAATCGTCTCCAATTGAAGAAGGTAAGAATAAACACCTATCTGTTTAATGAATTTGGCAAACGGTTTTATCTGGACAGTATCAATACCGTATCAGAAGACCTGTATTATTTTAAAAACACATTGAATTATCCTTTATTAGGAAAAGACAATATCAATCTCAATTTTATGATCAACATTAAAAGTCAGCTTTGGGAACACTACGACTATACGTTAGACAGTTTAGACAGAGCGGTAAGATACCTCTACTCATCGTATTATACACCGGGTTATATGCTATTCAGCGGAGGATTGGGATACAGCTTTTGGGAAGGCTGCGCCATTGACTTTGGTATTGCGGGCGGAAAAATAACTAAAATAAAGAATCAAAGAATTTTTGAAGAACGGGGCACAGACGTATTGTATGGCGTAGAAAAAGGCAATAAACGAAAGGTTGTATTCGGACTAAATCTCCAAGTTAATATCATGCCTAAAATAATCAATAAACATTTAGCCTGGGAAAATTATACGCAGCTTTTTATTCCTAACCAACATCTCGGCGAAGTGAAATACTATACACTGGATTTCAATAATGCCATACACTATCTATTTTTAAAATACATGAGAATATCACTTCGTACTACTATAAATCATGATCTCGACATTCAGGACAAGCCACAAATCATTAATCAAATTACCGTGGGTTTTTATTTAAGCAATATTGTACAATAAAAACATTCAATACAACTGAAGTTTCAGAATTGCTAGCTCCCAGTATATCGGAATACAATAAATATCAAAATATACAACTTGATATTTTTGGCAGCCTATTCGCTATATTCAATTTACATCTAATAACATACATCAAAATGATAGATCGGCGCTTAGGCTATCTATAGCCTCTTGCAACAAATTGACTATTACCAGATTATATCGTATAAAAAGAGACAACTTTACGGAGTTAAAGTTTTACAACTCAAGTTTAATAATCCTTAATTCTTTGCATATCAATGAATAACAAGCAGCTTGGCAATTCAACAAACTCTCCTATTTATTTGATTGTCAGTATAGTGCAAAGGTTTTCCGTTAATAATTAAGTGTAAAAATATAAAATATAGATTTTATGGGCAGCTTGAATAGTAAAAGACGTCTTGAATGAGTACACCGTCGAAAACAGTTGATATACTTGTTTTTTTATCTCCGAAACTTGAAAATATAATGGATGCATTTCAAATCTTCACACCCATATACTCCTTCTTGTATTCCGTATAAAATCTAAAGGACATGTATAGGGATACCCGTGGTATCAATAGGAGTGAGTTTAAACCCACTCCTATTGATGTCACTATTGATGCTTTCAGCATGACATGAGGATTGTAGGGACGTTCTGTTAGCGAAAAATTGAAATGCACCAATATAATTTTCTTGATAACACCATGATCACTACTCGTCACCTTCATTTATCACTTTCCGGGAATTCAGCAAAACCATTGCTTTCTTTACTTTACCAACTTCATAACACACTTAACGTTCAGATAGCCTCAAAACAAACTCTGGGGCAGGCTACCTCTGTTTCGGCATAAAACAGCATTCAACTAACTTTTGACATATCGGATTGTTCAGGGTTATTCCCCATTTTTCTCGGGTGAGAATAATTCCTCATACTAATGTAAAAATGATTGGTCTTGAGCAAATGGCAAAACCGTTAGTCAGTGTTGTCGTTACGGAGCAAAAACAGGCTTCAGCGCTTGCTGCCATAGTGCTGATTTCATCTTGGGGTTATCCATAAGACCGGAAACTGGGAGTGTTTTAATCCAGACTCTGCCGTCAAAATCAACCGGTTGATGAAGCGGCAAGGTAATATTAAGACCAAAATCTTGTTCCTTCACGCCAAACAGAATAACCTTACGAATAGCCTCCCCCTGACGGAAATCTAACCACACCGCAGGGCTGTCATTGACATAATAAGCATCTGCTTCCAATTTACAAGCCAGCATGATCTTTTGCAATTGCTCCCGCTCTGCCTCCGTTAGCACAAGGGCGCTTGTTACAATCAATACTGATGCATTAGACAACTTCGACAAAAGAGCATTGTTCCGCATCCGGTTTTGTGTACGAAATAGGGTTTCCTGCTCAAAAATATGGTTCAATAATTCTGACATTGTAAAGATCATGTAAAAAGTAAAGATGCGAAAAATAGGCTTGAAAAAAAAATCATACTTTTGCCACGCAAAAAACTATATAATTTCAAACCTTACAGAATTGCATCTTTCAAGATTGCAACAATATCAACCCCGCGAATTTATTATAGTTAAAATTATTAATCAGGATTAAAACTTAATTTATGAGTGTATCATCCCTAAACTTAAAAGTAACACCTACAAGCCAAAGCCGCATCTCCGAACTGGATAAAAACAATCTGGTTTTCGGAAAACAATACGCAGATCACATGCTGGCCTGCTATTATGAAAACGGCGAGTGGAAAACTCCGGAAATCATCCCTTTCGGAGACCTGAGTCTGAGTCCTGCTACTTCATTCATGCACTATGGGCAGGCAATATTCGAAGGCATTAAGGCTTACCGGCATCCTGATGGCAGCATCGCAGTTTTCCGTCCGGAAGACAACTGGAAGCGTATGAATGTTTCCGCCGCCCGCTTAGATATGCCCGAAATTCCATCCGACATATTTTTGGATGGGATCAGAGAATTGGTCAAATTAGATGAAGCTTGGGTGCCCGATGGCGAAAACACCTCTCTGTACATTCGTCCGTTTATGTTGGGTATGGACGAATTTATCGGTGTCCGCTCTTCTTTAACCTATGCTTTCTATATCATCACCAGCCCGGCAGGTGCATACTACAGCAAACCGGTGCGCATTTACGTACAAGACCAATATGTTCGTGCCGTACCCGGCGGAATAGGATTCACCAAAGCAGCCGGAAATTACGGCGCCAGTATGCTCCCTACCCGAACCGTAAAAGAAATGGGCTACGATCAGGTATTATGGACTGACGCATTTGAACATAAATATGTTCAGGAAATTGGTACCATGAACGTATTCTTCATCGTTGACGGAGTTGCCTTAACCCCCAACCTTGACGAAGGCACCATTTTGGCCGGCGTAACCCGCGATAGCATCATCACACTGTTAAAAGAAAACAACATAGAAGTACAAGAGCGCCCCATCAGTATTGACGAATTGGTTGCAGCTCAGAAATCCGGCAAATTACAAGAAGCTTTTGGATCCGGAACTGCCGCCTCTATGTCTTTCATCAGTGATCTGACCTATCAGGAGGAAACCCTCCACCTCCCGGATGTTAATACATGGTCTATTTCACCAAAAATAAAAGCCCAATTAGACGATATCCGTTACGGAAGAACTCCCGATACCCACGGTTGGATTTTCAAAATTTAAACCATCAATATACTTCCAAAACATTGCCCGCTTTAAAATATTGCGGGCAATGTTTTTTTATGCCACGCCTGTATTCAATACGGAACATAGCAAATAACAACAACAGACAAAACCGCAATTGATATCAAGGAATTTATTTTCTGTTTTTCAGACAAATCACATCCGCCTCAGGTTGAAAATAATTCCTTAGCTTGCCCGTTTGATATACAAAAACACATTACAATAATTGCATCTGCTCAGAAGCCATACATATTGCCTGATACTGCTGATGGTGTGTACATGCCTTGGCGCCGGAGCACAAACTGCCGACTCCTCATTCTATTCCAGTTGGCGCAATAAAAAAATTGCTTTAACTCAAAATGACACGATATATATAGACACCTTATCCATTGCAACAGGCACGTTTTCTATTGACCATACAGATACTTCAAACTATACGCTATTTGCGGAAAAATCACTGCTGATTTGGAAGGGAACATCAAAACCGGACTCAATCCTTGTCCGATACCGAGTATTGCCATTTCCCTTTGAAAAAAAATATACCCGCAAACAACCATCACAGATAGACAGCAATTACGCATTCGCTATTTACACCCTTTCGGATGCTGATTCTGCCGGATCGGGATTTATAGATTTTAACAGCATCAGCTACAACGGTTCTTACGGACGCAGCCTGAGTATCGGCAACAGTCAGGATGTATCGGTCAATTCAAATTTCAACATGCAGCTTAACGGATATATTCTGGACAGCGTACGCATTGAAGCCGCACTCACCGACAACAACATTCCTTTTCAACCGGATGGAAATACTCAGCAGATTCAGGAGTTTGATAAATTATATATCACCTTTGAAAAAGGAAATCACAAGCTTACTGCCGGCGATTACAACCTGAATCGCCCCAACAGCTATTTCCTGAATTTCAACAAAAGAGTGCAGGGTTTATTTTACGAAGGCATTTTTCCCGCCAATAACAAAATAAAAAACAAAATCGGATTGAGCGGCTCTATTGCCAAAGGTCAATATGCCCGCAATATTTTTTCCGGAACGGAAGGCAATCAAGGACCTTATAAACTAACGGGCAACAACGGCGAGCAATTCTTTATTGTATTAGCCGGATCCGAAAAGGTGTATATTGACGGTATCCAGATGGAACGCGGCGAAGACCGCGATTATATCATCAATTACAATACCGGGGAAATTTCCTTTATGCCCCGAAAAATGATCACCAAAGACTCCAGAATTCAAATAGAATTTGAATATCAGGATCGTAATTACCTCAACTCACTGATCTATGCTTTTGATGAATTGCAGATTGGAGAAAAATGGAATATCCGGTTTCATGCCTATTCCAACCAAGATGCTAAAAACCAATCGTACATACAATCTTTAAACGGCGAACAAAAACGGTTTCTCGAAAGCATCGGAGATCATACCAATCAGGCTTTTTATAAAAACATCACTGAAGACACGTTTGCGGCCAATAAAGTTCTTTATAAAATTATTGATACCATAGTAGATGGTTTCCGGTATGATTCCGTTTTTGTATATTCCACAAACCAAGACAGCGCCCGCTATAACGTAGGATTTTCTTATGTTGGCCCTAACAAAGGCGATTATGTAATATCGGGCTACAACAGCAATGGTCGCTCTTACATCTGGCAAGCTCCTGTTCAAGGTGTACCACAGGGAGACTACGCTCCTATCACCTTATTAATTACCCCTAAAAAGCATCAGTTATTTTCAGTAGGAACAACCTATAAACCGGACAGCCTGAAATCAATCAGTGTAGAGCTCAGCGCCAGCAATTACGACCCCAATCTGTTTTCTACAATCAATAATGAAGAACACTGGGGATTTGCCGGTAAAGCACGTTATTCGGAAACACGACTTTTCGGAAAAAAGGACAGCATGAACCAACAACATACCCGTTGGCAAAATACCCTTTCCTATGAATACGTTCAACAAAAATACAAAGCTATCGCACCCTTCAGGGATGTGGAATTTAACCGCGACTGGAATGTGGACAGCACACAAGCCTCAACCGGACTGGATGAACAATTAGTGCAATACGCCACACAATTAGAACGGCAAAACTTAGGAAAAGTCAGCTACGACCTCAGTTATTACCAAAGGGGCAATATCTATCGTGCCAACCGAAACGTCATTTCGCTGATGTATAACCGTAACAATATTCGAGCTGGGCTTAACTTTAATCTCATGCACTCCTCCGGCGACAGCTTAATCAGCGACTACTACCGTCCGGGGGCATTTCTGGAAGCAGACCTCAAAAAACTCAACGGAATAACTATCGGCTCCAGATATCAGTTAGAACACAACCGGATTCGATCAGAACAAACCGACACCCTGATGAAAAATGCGTTCTCTTTCGATACATGGTCATTTTATATTAAAACAGACGAAGAAAAAAAACTACTCACACAACTTACTTATACCATTAGAAATGACAAAGCTCCCCATGGGAGCGATTTCCGACAAATCACCAGAAGCGATAATATCGACCTGAGTTTTCAACTGAAAACATGGAAACAGCATCAAATCAGTTTTACAGGAAGCTACCGCAACCTGTCGGTAACGGACAGCAGCCTTGCTACGGAAGCACCGGGAGAAACTATACTCGGCAGAATCGAATATTCAGGCAATATTGCTCAAGGCGTATTAGTGCCCGTGCTGCTGTATGAAATCGGTTCCGGGCAACAACAAAAACAGCAGTTCACCTATGTGGAAGTACCCGCCGGACAGGGTATTTATTACTGGATAGATTATAACGGCGATGGTGTGCAGCAGAGTAATGAATTTGAAATCGGTCTTTATCCGGATCAAAAAAAATACATTCGCATTATCACACCCACCAATGAGTATGTAAAAGCGAATTATGTCAACTTCAATATCGCTTTGCAGTTCAGCCCGGAAAACATCTGGCGTAAAAGTTCAAAAAATACTATACAAAAATTTTTATCCCGATTTTCTAATCAGCTATCTGCACAAATTAGCAACAGGATACTGGCAGAAAGCGGTATGGATGCCTTTAATCCCTTTGCGGGTAATTTTAAGGACGATGACATTATCAGCAATATGAGCTCCGTATCCAATACGGTTTATTTTAACCGCAGCAATACCACATGGGGCTTGGATTATACCTATAAAACCAATACCGGAAAATCGTTGCTTACCTATGGTCTGGAGCATAACCGGCAAAGCATGAATTTATTAAAAGCCCGCTGGGCATTTACCAAATCCTTCAGCCTTAACATGCAGGGAAGCAAGGGACAAAAAGCCTATCAATCCGGCGTGGCAGATGATGGCCGAACTTATGAAGTACAGACTCTTGCTATAGAGCCTTCCTTATCCTGGATATTAAAATCCCGGCTTAGGATTACCGGAAGTTACCGATACGACAATAGAATTAATGCCGCATTATACGGAGGAGAACTTGCCCGGATACAATCCGCTAATATGGATGTACGATTAAGCTTTCCTAACTACGGCAGCATACAGATGCGCGGCACCTATGCCACCATTCAATATGATGGTAAGCCCAACACCTCTTTATCATTCGTAATGCTGGATGCGTTGAAACAAGGCAATAACTGGTTGTGGAATCTGAGCTGGGAACGACGACTCGGCAAAGGCATTGAATTAAGCTTAGAATACGATGGTCGGGCGCCGGGCACCGACCCGCTGGTACATACCGGACGAATGAGTATCCGGGCGATATTGTAGAATTAAACTCAATGCGTTTGACGTACAGCGTCGTTGCATTTTATTGATTGGCCTTTCTCAGTTAGGTCAAATGGCATTGCCTTTGACCTAAATAGCAATACACCGTGCCATTTTACTTATTTCCTCAACCGCTTCAATAGCATATTTTTGAATTCTATTTCGGCGGAATACATAGCAGCTAACTGATCTGCGGACACTACGCTGAG
>Ga0222423_1000900_pt1 | contig 15702 bp, 19 predicted proteins | sample 3A0metagenome_FD_182472 | JGI IMG/M metagenome (GOLD analysis project Ga0222423, IMG submission 182472) | Enriched microbial communities from leaf-cutter ant dump, University of Wisconsin, Madison, United States - 3A0 (version 2) | ecosystem: Environmental > Terrestrial > Nest > Insects nest >...
TGCTATCTGGTCAAACTCGCGGTCCGCGTTGGTGGTGTGGTGGCTGCGTGTGAGCGGGCGCTCGGTGCTGTTGTGACTTTGATTTTCGACGATCCCCTCACCTTGCGTGGGAAATGTCACCACGGCGTTGGGGTTGGCGTGGGTGGGGGTTGCGAATACGGATGCGGGAGTAGCCGCAATGGTGGCAGTCATGGATGTGGGTGTGCTTTCGGTGTTGTTGCGTGTAGGACCTCGGGTTAGGGAGAGTCAGCAACAACAGGTGTTTGCACACAGCGCGGCGCCGAGCGGGGACTTGGCTCCCGGCTCAGGCATGAAGTGCACGCGCTTGTTCATCAACACCATTCAAGTATGCAGTCTGCGCGCGCGGTTGTACGGGTGAGTTCACTCACTGATAAAGAGTTACGGCGGGTAACAAGAAAGAGCAAGCGCAACCGTAATGAAATACGGGAAATAAAACCAGATCAATCCACAACCACGCTCAGGCGGTAGACGAAAGAAAGCAACAAGTTCCGCTGATATCGAGATAGAAATACCTAGTCAGATAGCGGAAAATTCACCGCGAGCACAGTTTTTCCGTCTGAATCATACACAGTGACACCTTTTCCACTGCTAGGCGGATATTTCTTCTGACTCTGCGAAGACGATGAATAGTCAATTCCTGGGAACATCTGCTCACGCGGAACATAGCCAATCGTATCCGGATCAATCCAAATGGCCACAAGTTCAGGCATGTCTAGAATAGACGATGCGTCATTTCCGGTTCCATATGATTGACCCGAAGCATTTACGGATCGTAACTCAGGATTAAGTTTCGCAGCGGCAAGAGCTCTTGCAACTTGTTGCTCAACTAGTGGATCCGATGCCTCTGGTTCCACGTGAGCAGAAGGAATAGAAAAAGCAGGGGCTGCGTCAGCAGATGAGCCAAACAGTCCGGTAGAAGCAGCGATCGAAACTCCGACACCTATTCCGATCACGCCGACCACTGACAATGTCACAACTTCTCTAGTCGAGATTTTCATCCAAATCACATCCATTTCCCTTAGTTAACCGAAATTATTGGTGTTGGTGGAAGGTCAGCGTACACATAATGTCCCGTACTCGTGTTATAGCCGCCACCTGTCCCAAGCGCACGATACTGACCGACACCACAGTCCTTTATTGCTACAGATAGATGAGTGGAGTCTGCACTCGGGTTTACTTGATTACTGGCACTGCTGATTGCACAACCTACGTTATTTCGCTCCAAGATCACAACTGCCGCGATATATCCACTTGGAACCGTTTTAGCAGTAGCGCACCCACTCGCTTTTGCATATGTAGACATGTAAGCAGCAGGATTCACATGAGTGATCTTTGTGACCGTTGCTTTACCTTGGTAACAGGTTCCACTCACGGTTACCAATGTCTTTTGAACTGTTGAGGCCGATACTGCATAGGCAGCAAAACCCCCGATACCAACGAGCATTCCTGTGAGCAAGGTAACCGTAAACACTCGAATACGTGTCTTCCAGTTCTTCTGACTTGACTTCATTGTCAACACTCTCCCAATTCAAGTTCGTCGGTAGGATCTGGTACGCCATGTATAGAACTGTTTCCATTCTGCAAGTTCCCTACTCAACTCGCTCTAGTAAAAGTGGGTGAATTTTCACAAGCTACTAGCTTCGATCTTTCATCGAGTGCCTGTGGTGGTTTGACCAGCGTTGTTGCTGGTTGTGAGTGTTGATTATTGGCATTAAGGGCGTGGTGATGTGACCTCTTGACGCTGAGGGTGGTGCGGGGGCCCAAGCCAAGGTCTTCCATAGGTCGCGTAGCGGGTGGGGAACTGTGTGGGTGTGCTTTACCAGTGGCTTGGGTGCGGTTCGTAGTGTGTTGATTGCGGTGTAGATGATGCTTGCCCATCTGGACTTGTTTGACAGGTACATGATGGTGCGCCTGGCATGTCGGGTGATACTGGCAGGGATCGTGAACAGTCGGTGGCGCAGGCGTTTAGGTTCCCACCGGCGTGCCTCATGGCTGGGGTGTGCAAGGAGTCCAGTCCACGCAAGTACATCGCTGGCAAGAGCGACCAGAGCACATCAGATCCGGTTGTGATCGAAATCGTGGAGGGGGAGGTTAGGCAAGCCCGTGTCTTTCGCGTTGCGGATACGGTCTTCACAGCGGGCTCATCGACGGTGACGCAGTTCGAGGTCTTGTAATTGCCCGCGGGTGGTGTTGGTCGCGAACGCGGTCAGGCGGTAGCCTTCAACATCATCGAACCGTAACTGGGCACCAGGGTGGGGACGTTCGCGGCGCACGATGACACGCATACCGTCCGGCCACCCGGTCAGATCAAGAATCCCGGTCAACTCCGCGACCGCAGCCGAATCACGAACCTGACCATCACTATCGAGTGCGGGTTCCCACACGTGAGCGTTAGTGAGGAGTTAATACAGTTCGGGTGCGTGTAATGGCAGTGTGAACCCAACAGAGTACGACAACCGGCGCCCGGTCAGCCATCGAGTGAACTCCTTCGTTCCACCAGCCCCATCAGTACGGATCAACACGCTCTTACCCGGACGCTGGTTACGGCCAGGTAGTTGCGCGAGCGCGTCTTTGACAACCCGAATATGATCACTGGCGGTATTGGACCCGGCATTACCGGGACGAAGGTGGATCGCAGCCATCTCCCCCGTGCCAGCTAGGCCGTGGTCAATAAACGCTGTCAGTGGGTGGAACCCGAACCCACGCTTAAACGTCGGGCGAGCCTCTTGTTTCTCACTATGCGCGGTAATGAGTGTGGCATCGAGATCAATGATCACTGGTGTTTTCGCGGTACGGTCAACAACCGGTGACGCCACCCCAGCGAGCTCATAGGTGCGGGCCCGAGCAATCGCGACCGCTTCCCACACTGCGTCTTCGACCTCACCGACATGCTCAGCAAGTGACGCAATGATCCGTGAGAGTGTGGGATCAGACGCAACCAGCCCGTACACCTCAGGCCCACCACGCACTGTTGCTAGATCACTCAGCGTGTCCCCACCCAGCGCGAGCATCACCGCAAGATCAAGGATCACCTTGCCCGGGTCATGAACCGCCAATGGTTTACGTCATGGCGCCAATGCTAGGGACAGTGCATGATCTAGACCCGACACACGCGCTATTTCAGTCAATAGGACACCACCCGCGTGACCAACAGCCGCCACATCGGTGGTGTCTACATGAAAACGTGGATACAACCCGGTAATGTTCACCATGAAGGTGCTCCTTTGAACTGAACGAACTGACCTCTAAGCAAGATCAATTCTCCCAGATCAGGAGCACTTTTCCTATATCCCACACCAGTCACGGCTACGTCAACGATGAAAGCCCGAGGCTAATGATTACCCCGCCAGCAGAAGGTAGCAAAGAGGCTACAAGACGCAATCGGTGGATAGCTGCGGCTTGTAACCCTCACGCCGCCTTGGCTCACCGCTTAGCAGTACTATCCGGGACCCGATCTGCTCGGTAACGGCACGGAGTTATACCCGGCCTCTCGCAGCTGCAACACTTTAGCCTGCTAGGCCCTCCTCTCTCCGTCTACCTGAACATTCGCGACAACCAGTGCTGCCGCTCCCCGTTTACGGGTTCACTGGATACCGGTGTAAAGGTCGATTCGACACACGCGGTAGGTGGCACCTCATTTCGGCTGGGGTATCGCAGTTGGGTGCCGGACGAGCACGTGATAGACGTGCCAGTAACCTTCCTAGGCGCCTTCCTCGGAAGCCCAAGAAGTCTCAGCTACCCTAATCGGGTCCACCGCATGCAGGTCCATCCGCAATTTCGGCCGACGTCGTGATCCCTCAGACTGCCCTTCACGTATTTGCTGACGGCCGATCTTCGCCAAACTTACCCACCCGGAAAGGAAGCCAGCCAGCAAAGTGGCATGGTCTGGTATCCACAGCGCATCAAGTTTTAGAGGTGCGAATCCCGCCTTACGAAGACGCCTTCGGTCACTGTTCGCCCGGGTCTTGGGGCGTACTTGACCTTCTTGAGTAAAAGCCCGATGCCAATCATCAAATGCAGCATCTTCTTCGTAGAATGCCTCACCGGAAAGCACGATGAATCCCAGGCCTTGCTCTCCAATGCAGTCACGCATCGCCTCTGCATCGTTAAGAAGTACGTCACCACGACTCTGTCTGACTTTGTCACCAGAAGGTACGTACCTCTGGGCAGCTGAGTGAGCTTTCAAGTCCCACACGCGGCGCGATGATGCATAGTCGAAAACAGTATTACCATACTTGCGACGTGGACCACCTACCGATGGAGTGTCATACAAGCCCGTCAATATTTCGATGGCGCGTTCCTCGAAGTAAAAACCCGGCCACTCAGTTGCGCGCCACTGCCGTGAACCCGCATCACGCATCGCTTGAACCGTAGTACGACCGTCATAATAATCTTCCAGCCCTGCGCGTAATGCCGTAACGAGAGCCGTGGCCTCCTCACCAACGGTTTGCCAACCCGCCGAGACCACACCAAAATACCTCTCTGCACCGGCCAACACGAGGTTGAGACCGTCAAGGGTGATGGTCTGCCCAGTTGACCCTCCAACCGCGAGCCACGGGACTCCAAAATGCTGGCAGAGCACTTCTGCCAAGGCGTGCTTAGATAACCCCACTTTGTCCTCTAAACCCACGTGTATCGCAAGATTCGTAAAAACCGACTTGTGCTCTTTACTACCAGGGCCCAATACCTCTGGGCCAGAATCAGTGAGATCACTTATGCGATTGATCGCCTCGTATTTGTCATGTGCTATTCGGAAGTTTGGGAACGTCCTAAAGACCTCCGCCACGTGCTCCTGTGGAACCAACTCCGCACGCGATACCTCCTGCAAGTGATCCGCCGCACCTCTCAAGAGCCGATTCAATCCTGATAGTTTTACGACTCCGCCATCGAAGTGCCGCCCTTCGCGCCATGGCAGGTGGAGCGACTCAGCGATCTCACCGGCCACAACCGCGTTTGTGGAATCGAGGTTTACCTCTATGCCGAGCACCCGAGCAAGCGATAGGAGTGCCCGCTTCGGTGGTCGTGTAGTACGTGGCTCATCACCGGTAAGAAGGAACATGCGCGCTGACGCTTCAGCGATGGACTGCGCAGGGGTAAATGCCAGATTATGGGGCTCCATGCGCGAGATCGTAACAACATTCATAGCCCGCTCGAAAGTGCCTCGCCGTAGTAGGATCAACCGGGGTGCAAGCACACTTACACCCCAGCGGCGAGTCGGCACGCAATACGATTGTGCATGTGCAATTCTTAGAACACATGTTCGAGTTACATCTATGGGAGTCACAATGAGCGGCAGCACTTCGCCCTTCACCTACGCGGACCTATTCGCAGGTATTGGCGGCTTCGCTGCGGCACTACGCGGATTCGGCGGCGAGCACGCATACGCGGTTGAAATCGACAAGCCCGCAGCCAAGGTTTATGAATCTCAATGGGGTCACCCATCGCTCGGTGACATCACCAAAGATGCTACCGAGAACGCCGTTACTATCCCTGCGCACGACATCGTTGCAGGCGGATTTCCCTGCCAACCGTTCTCTAAGTCCGGTGCACAAAAGGGTATGGATGAAATCCGAGGGACGCTTTTCTTCAACATCGTCGAGAATATCCTTCATAATAAGCCCACGCTGGTGGTCCTGGAGAACGTGCGAAATCTCGCAGGCCCTCGCCACCGTCACGAGTGGCAGGTCATTATCGAACGTCTCCGTGACGCCGGATACCAAGTCTCCGAAACACCTGCAGTCTTTTCCCCACATCAGATCGACCCACGGTTCGGTGGTTCACCACAGGTACGCGAGCGCGTTTTTATTACCGCTACCCGCGTACCCAACGGTTTTGTCGCTGACCCACACGTCGAGCCTGTCACACTACCTGATGCGGTTCGCATGCGACGTGAATGGAACCTCGAACTCGACCTGCCTCTCCTTGACAAGGGTGATCCACGCACGTCCGGTACGGAACTCACCCCGGACGAGGAAATGTGGATCAACCACTGGGAAGAGTGGGTTCAGGCTATGCGTGAACTGCGTACCAAAGACGCAGACGCCGCGGGGGAACCAGTACGCAATCTGCCTGGACACCCGATCTGGGCAAACGTGTGGACTACTGACAAACGCAAGCGCCGTGACATGCTTGAAGGTGCTCCCAGGTGGAAGCGCGACTACCTCATCAAGAACTGGGACCTGTACGACGCTCTTCGCGAGCGTGGGGACGCCAGGTGGCTAAGCCGCTGGCTCCGCAAGACCCGGACCTTCCCAGAGTCACGTCAGAAACTTGAGTGGCAGGCACAAGACGAGATTAAGTTGTGGAACTGTGTCATCTCGCTACGCCCCAGTGGGCTGAGGGCCAAGCGCATGACCCACTTACCTGCCCTCGTCGCGATCGCTCAGACTCCGATTTTGGGGCCGCGAGGTCGCCGCCTGGCACCACGTGAAGCAGCAAGACTGCAAGGACTACCTGACGAATTTGACTTCGGCGACCAGCGAGACGGACTCACCTACAAGCAACTCGGCAACGGTGTGAACGTGGGCGTCGTATGGAACGTACTGAAAGCTCACATTGAGCGTGACCGCGAGCTACTCCTAGCAACAGAAAAGGGTCGCGCGCTGTACACGGCGATCAGCACGGCCCCGGAGAATCCGAGTGACGCGGTTAAAATGCCTGCCTCTACGATGGAACAAGTGCTCTTTTAGCCAACGCCTGAAATTATTCGCGCACTTTAGTTCGCTGTGCCCAGTGAGATGGTAACCACGCTGGGTGCCTCATCGAGCGGACCTTCCTCGATCTGTACCAGTAGCATCAGGTCTAGGTGGGTTGTAGTGCGATAGGAAGACCCATTAATTAGTGCCCGGTGGACTATGGCTAACGGTAACGTTATACCCGTACCCAATCGCTGCTGGTCTTTGGAGGGCATCATGACGACCGTTGGTTTCATCGGAATCGGCAACATGGCGAGCGCCATCATCGCTGGCCTGATCGAGGGTGGCCTCGTGGCCGCCTCGGACATCGTGGTGTCCTCGGCCACCAAGTCCAAGCGCGAGGAGTTTGCCGAGCGCACGGGCGTACGCGCGCTGGACTCTAACGCGCAGGTTGCGGCGGAATCCGATGTGCTCGTGGTGGCTGTCAAACCCCAAATGTTTGCGGGCGTTGCCGCCGAGATTCGCGACGATTTGGCTGAGAACCAGCCCCTCGTCGTCTCCATTGCGGCGGGTCTCTCGCTGGCTGATCTTGCGGACCTGTTTGGCCACGGACTGCGGATCGCGCGAGTCATGCCAAACGTGAACTCCCGGATTGGCCAGGGCATGAGCGCGGTGTGCGCTAACTCGAATTCCTCCGAGACGGATATCGCCTCGGTAGTTACCGCGTTCGAGTCCATCGGGGAGGTCGTCACGATCCCCGAGGCACAGTTTTCCGCCTTCACCGCAATTGCGGGAAGTTCCCCCGCGTTTGCGTTCCTATTTATCGACGCGCTCGCGCGCGGTGCCGTAGCCGCAGGGATGCCCAAAGCCCAAGCAACCAAGATTGCAGCGCAGGCCGTACTCGGTTCCGCCGCCCTAGTGAAGTCATCGCAGTCCTCGCCGTGGGACCTCATCGATCAGGTTTGCTCCCCCGGAGGCACCACCGTTGCAGGCTTACTCTCGCTTGAATCCAACGCCTTCCTGTCCACCGTTGCTGACGCGGTTAAAGCCACCATTGCCCGCGACCAAGAACTCGGCAAATAGATTTTTCACCAACCAAGCCGCTGGATCTTCTCTAGCCTAAGGTGATTGGTATGGGGAAATACACCGATGTGAATGGAGTTCCATTCACGGATGAAGACATCGAACGCTGGGCAGAAGAAGCCGAATCCGAAAATGGATACACCGGCGAGCATCTTGGTGAATCAGTGACTGGTCCACCAGTCACTGCGGGATAACTACGAGGTAGCCGTCCTTGACACCTTCGCCCACGTGACTGATGGTCCCGGTTCAATGGGCAGCAAGGTGAAGGTCCAGCACGCTCCGTTTGGGCGAGTCCGCCCGTGGAGCGGTAGGCTTAAGGATGGATCTCGCGGCTCGATTTGGCCGCGTGAAGACGGGCTGGATTTCGCTCGTTGATCAGCGCCCACGCACTTAGCGCTCATCGTCCGCAGCATCATCACCGGCGGTCCCGCAACCGCCACAAAGGTACTCACTTGTTCCGTAACGCCTCGCGTCGCACTGTCCTTTACGCGCCGATTTCTGCGCCTCTTTCCATGCCACGCTCCAAGCCCGCAACAGCTCTGTCGGCGGCCTTACTTGGTAGCGTGCTCCTCCTCGCTGGTTGCTCCTCCACTCCCGATCCCACGCCAAACGCCAGCGCGAGCCCGCAGCCGTCAAGCGCCACCCCCGAAAGCACTACCCGCACCGACACCACAGACTCAACCCGCACCACCTACCCCCTCGATATAGACACCTGCGGCACCACCACCACATTCACCAAGGCCCCGCAGCGGGTAGTCACCGCCAAGTCCACCACCATGGAAATGATGCTGGCACTAGGCGTTGGTGACAGGATCGTGGGCACCTCGTACCAGGACGGCCCACTGCCCGAATGGCTCGCCGAGGAACCCGGCGCCACCAGCGAGGCTGTCACCACTCCCCTGTCAGACAAGCTCGCCGGAACCGAATCAGTCCTAGCCCTCACCCCTGACCTGGTGTACGCGGGCTGGGAATCCAACCTCTCCGCAGACGGCATGGGTGACCGCGCCGCCTTTGAAAAGCTCGGAGTCAACACCGTTGTTGCGCCGAGCGCCTGCAAGGAGGCCAACTACCAGCCAAACCCCCTCACGTTCGACGACGTATTCTCCGAAATCCAACTTGCCGGGCAGATATTTGACGTTCAAGATCAGGCCAGCCGGCTCGTCGAAAAGCAGAAAAAGGAACTCAGCGAGGTCCGCAAGGACCAGCGCGGCCTGACCGCGCTGTGGTACTCAAGCGGCTCAGACACGCCGTTCGTGGGCGGCGGGATCGGCTCGGCGCAACTGGTCATGGACACTATTGGGCTGACCAATATTGGCCAGGACATTGCAGACACGTGGGGATCGATGTCGTGGGAGAAGGTCATTGAGGCCGACCCGGACGTCATTATTCTGGTGGATTCCGCGTGGGGCAGCACCGAGAAAAAGATCGGCGTGCTCGAATCCAACCCGGCCACCGCGAAGCTGACCGCCGTGCAGAACAAGCGCTACCTCGTGGTGCCGTTCCCCGCCACGGAGGCGGGCGTGCGGACGGTGTCGGCGGCCACGGATCTGTCGGCGCAGCTGGCCGCGCTGGATTTGGACACTAAGTAGCGAACATGGCAACGGATCTGACGGACGTGCGGGGCGCAATAGCATCGGATGAAGCTGAAAAACCCCGCCGCACCAGAACACTAGGCCGCACCAGCACCCTGGCCGCGCTGGTGCTGGGCGTGCTCGTCACGATTGCCATAACGGTCGCGATCGGCCCCGCCGACATCGCCCCGCACGAGGTGATCACGTCGATCCTGCGCCATCTCGGGCTTGGCTCGCTCGCGGGCGATCCGCTGCCGCCCCTGCGCGACGCGATGGTCTGGGAGCTGCGCCTCCCGCGCGTGCTCGTGGCCGGGTGTGTGGGCGCGGGGTTGGCGGTGTGCGGCGCGATTATGCAGTCGCTGACCCGCAATCCGCTGGCCGATCCGTACCTGCTGGGGCTGTCCTCAGGCGCGTCTCTGGGGGCGGTTGCGGTGCTCATCTTGGGCATCGCGGTGGCGTTGCCGGTAGCAGCGTTTGTGGGGGCGGTCGGTGCGCTGGTGGCGTCGCTCGCGCTGGCGGGTTCGCTGGGGCGGATCACGCCCACGCGCACTGTGTTGGCGGGGTTGGCGGTGTCGCAGTTGTGCGCGGCGGTGACGTCGTTTGTGATTTTTTGGTCGTCCACCGGAGATAGTTACCGCGAGATTTTGTCGTGGTTGATGGGTTCGGTGGGCTCGGCCACATGGACGTCCGTGGCGATTGCCGGCGGTGCGAGCCTGGTTATTTCGGTGCCGCTCATGTTCCTGGGCAACGTGCTTGATGCGTTCACATTTGGCGACGATTCCGCCCGCGCCCTCGGCTTCAACGCCACCCGCTGGCGCTGGGGCCTGCTGCTCGCGGTGGCGCTGCTGACGGGTGCGCTGGTGTCGGTGAGTGGGTCCATCGGCTTTGTTGGCCTGATCATTCCGCACGCCGTGCGCGGGATGTCCGGGAGCGGTCACCGCTTCTTGCTGCCTGCGTCTGCGCTGGTGGGGGCCATCTTTTTGATGTGGGCAGACACGCTCGCTCGAACTGTGTTCTCGCCTCGCGAGCTGCCCGTTGGCGTGGTCACCGCGGTCATCGGCGCGCCGATTTTCGCGGTTATTTTGTGGCGGACGCGGGGTGGTTCGGATGTCTGATGCGCTTGGGGATGGTTCGCTTCTTCCCGACGAGCCGGCTGGAACCCAGCGTGACTCCCATTCCGTGGTGGCTGAGTCCATCAGTTGGGGTGTAGGGGCTATTCGGATTCTGGAGCAGGTCACGGCTTCCGGCGAGGCCGGGCAGGTGACGGGGTTGATCGGGCCGAACGGTTCGGGCAAGTCGTCGCTGCTGCGGATTGTGGCTGGTGTGAATGTGGCGAGTTCTGGTGTTGTTGAGGTGGCCGGGCAGTCGATTGCTGCGATGAAGAGCCGTGCCAAGGCGCGCACGCTTGCGTTTGTGGAGCAGGATTCGGGTGCACAGCGTTCGTTGAGCGTGCTCGATGCTGTGTTGTTGGGGCGCCTCCCCCACCGGGGTTTGCTGGCTCCGCCGTCCGATGCGGACGTGGCCGTGGCTCGCGAGTGTTTGGGGCGTGTAGGGCTTGAACATTTTGCCGGGCGGGATATGGCCACGCTGTCTGGCGGTGAGCGTCAGCGCGTGATGATCGCTAAGGCATTGGCGCAGGACACGGACGTGCTGATTGTTGACGAGCCCACCAATCACCTGGACATTGCCGCCCAGCTTGCCGCGTTGGACACATTGCGTGGCTTGGCCGCGCAGGGCAAAACGGTGATTACGGCCTTACACGATTTGAACCTTTCGGCAGGCTACTGCGATCAGATCGTGGTTCTCAGCCACGGCAGCGTGGTTGCCCACGGCGCGCCGGATCAGGTGCTGACCACCGAGCTGATCCGCAAAGTCTACGAGGTCGAGTGCCAGGTGCTTACCAATCCGCTGACGGGCAAGCCGCTCCTCGCCTTCGCGTAGCCGCTCCTCGTCCCCCCGCATGGGACTAGCCATTTTTGGACGAAACCACCCCAAAAACATGGCTCATCTCGTCCAAAAAAACAGCTAGTCCCATCGATCACTCAACTCGGTTTCCATCCTTAACACGTATTCAGTGAAGTATGGGTACGTGAAACTGACCTCGCCATACGCACTAGGGCTAATAATCCCCATCGCAATGAGACGTCCCCGATACTGCGATGTGCTGGAAGCACCTCGGCCCATGCGCGCATTAACAGCTGCCATCTTCACTCGATGTCCGCCCTCCTTAGCGACCGCAATAACGAACTCGCGGTCCAACGCGCTGAACTGCTTGAAGATCGGCGCATACACGGTGGACGTCATCCGGCGCATCGCACGCTCAGTTGCAGCCTCCGTCATTTCCCGAGAAACTTCGACCTCACCGTTCTTGCTCGCCCGGTACATTTCATACCCGATGGCTTGAATGAGGAATGCATACCCGCGTGATTCTCGAGCTGCCTTCTTAAGTGCGTCACGATCGAACGAAACGCCAGAACCTTCAAGCGGTTCAGATAAAGCACGAATGGCTTCAGCAAAAGTCACTGAAGTGGCCGTGGCGCGAAATGCTCTACGTAGGAAAGTCGACGGCTCCAAATTCAAAATGTCATCAATGGCGTGAGGGAGCCCAGCTACGACTAAGGCTAGTTGATCACCACGCCGGAATCCGTGCTGCACGGCAGAAAAGAGTTCGTTGAGGAAGTTCGAGTCCACAAGGTGGATCTCATCTAGGCTGATGAGTAGACCGCGATCCTGCTCGCCTAGGATTCTGGTGATCTCCTCGATCATGTCCCGGATAGTTGGTGTGAAGGGATACTTGTCCTGGACTTCAAGGCTGAGCCCACCGCTGATGCCGAGAATCGCTGCGCTCACCGAAGTGATAGAACGACTCTTGGACTGAGACAGAATGTTGTTGAGAAGCTTTGGTAGGAGTGAATCCTTGAGCGTGGTCATGAGGTCTGCGTTCACGCTCGCACTAATAACTTCCCAGTTACGTTGACGCGCAATGTCCTCGAGGATGTTTAGCGCGACCGTCTTACCGCTACCACGCTGCCCATCAATGAGGATGGCGCGAGCAGGGTCACCCACTCCGTTGTCCAGAGCATACTCAAAGTCAAAAACGAGATCGTCGCGGCCAACGGCGAGTGGTGGAGTGACACCAAACGTTGGAGTGAACGGGTTGACCACGGACGCCACCTACTTTCGTTATCCATATAGTCTATATAGTTATCTAAACTATATAGAGAAATAACAGACTAGGCGAGGGCTGGGAGGTGGGGACTCGTCGGAAAGCAGCTTGGGAATTGCGAGCACATAACAAGCCCTAATTGTAGCCGCTTTGTGTGCTACAGTTTTGTTGGGGGAGTCGAGTTCACGGATAGTGCTGATAAGCATGGCGTGCCACGAGAAGATTCGTTGTACGCGATGCTTCATGCGGAAGTCTCTGCCGAGGTTGAAGGACATCCGGGCGAGGTCACCAGGGTATACATCGGGCATCCTCACGGTCAGACAGACAGTTACATCGAGGTGATTGCTGCACATCGCCAGCCACGGAGCATCATCATCTTTCATTCCATGCCGCTTACTGACCTATTTCGGCACCTACTTTATGAAAAGGAATAAGTATCATGAGCAGCAACTATGAAGAACTTTCTCTTCGCGCAGAACGCGGAGAACTAAAAGTCAAACCAGGCACAATACGCCGCGGCTCGCAAGCAGCACTCGAAGCTCAGCAACTCTTAATGGAAGCAGCCGGAGTGACAAACGTTGCAGAACTGACCTCTATTGCAAGAGGCCGGCCGAGTGCGGGCACTGCGAACGGACCATCTCCAGTTGTTCGTGCAAGGGTTCCACAAGCACTCAAAGATCGTGTGATCGCAATTGCAGAGCGCGAACACCGTAAGGAATCGGACATTGTGCGTGACGCACTTGCCGCATATGTGGAGCGCGCAGGCGCAGCCTCGTAATTGTCTTTCCATCAAGGAATACAGACGCAGACTATTTGACAATTTTCTGCCGCACCCGATTCAACGGCTTACAGCACGATCACTTGGTCGTGGAGTAAACCAGTAAACGCAGGAGTATTTAATTACACCGGAGCGTTTACAGGGACAGGTACCCGTCTCTCTCAAACGTTAACGTCTCAGCCGTACGGGACTGCACGATGTGAACGAGTCAGGGCGGCGTATAACTCACGTCTTGCTTCTTGGGGTTACTGGGGTCCGTATTCGGGGAACTCATGCCAGACGCTCGTCAACCCGTTCGTCCCGGTCGATTGGCAAAGCACGCCACCGCAGGGATGCCCAGCGGGTAGTGGTGCTATCGCGACCGGAGACAAATACTTCCAGTACAGGCGAATCGCAGTCGAACGCTGCGATCTCGGGTACTTCCAAGGCCGATCGGATACTGGAATCAGTGGAGGAACAGCCGCAACACTTAACTACACGTGGAATTACAGCCTTTTGACGAAACCGGCAATGTGGAGCGGCCCGTTCGGTAGTCATGGGCATCCAACAGATTGGCCTATGAGCGCGGTTTGGTAGAAGTGGCACAAAGAAAATCCCAAGTTCGCAAAGAACTTGGGGGTTCTTCTGGTTTACTTCTGGTCCGGGAAACTGTAGTCGTACGTGCCTTCCTTCTTCTGTACGACGAGGATGTACTCAGCACGGTTCAACTTACGCTGACCATCGATCTTATAGTTCTCGACCGACTTGCGAGCCGCTTTGACGGTTGGGAAGTAGCCCTTTGTGTCGCCCCACAGTTTGATGGAGTTGGCCAACTTAGAAGAGTTGGGGGCTTCAATGGCCCAGTAGTACCCGTCACTTCCGGCTTCCATAATGCCAATAAGATACTTCTTGTTCTTGCCCTTGAGTTGAGGGGAAATTCCCTGGATAGTTGGCTTCTCCGCCTCGAACGCTGGAGGCTTACCCGGAGTGTCCTCCCCGATAAGAACTGGCAGTTCCTTACTACCCTGATACAACTTCCCGTCGATCACCTGGGAATACTCGTCCGCGACGATCTCGGGTTCCGGTTCCTTCACGGGTTCAGTTGTTTCTTCGGGAGTAGGTTCCGGTGACTGCGACTCCTCCGGTGTCGGTGAACTCGACTCGGACGCTACCGGAGTAGAAGGCGAGGTGGAATCGGAGGGAGTCGATGAGGTTGAGCAGCCAGTGATGAGGGTGGCACCGAGAGTTACTACGACGAGAGACTTAAAGACCTTGTTGTTCATTACCTAAAGCACCAGACCGTAAGAGACAGAAATACCTACGATCCATATCGACACCACCAGCACCAACTTGAGCGGGTCCGTCCAACGCCACACTCACACGAAACAGACTTAACACCGCAGATGGCTGGACGAGGGCTGGGAAGGAAGGACTCGTCGAAAAGCAGGTGGGAGGGCATAGAAAAGATGAGGCGGTTACCGCCCCTCGCGCTCCAGCTCCCGACCCAGCGCAATCGCCTCGGCGGTACCCATAGAAAACAGATCCGACTCCCCCAGCCGCACCATCGAACGTGCCCCCGCACCGTCAGTCCCAGCCCCATCGTCGGTAATCCCAAGCACCAGCTCCGCCCGCCCGCGCACCACAGCGATAGGCCGCCCGCCCGTCTTGCCCTTAGCCAGCTCGGCGGCGCACACCAACTCATCAGCCACTGCAGTCACCGACACCACCAGCTCACGCCCCGCAGCATCCGTTTGCCCGCGGAAATCCTCCAGCGGCTCCATCCCCGCGCACCCAATCGCAATCTCCGTCAGCCCTGCCCGCCACGGCCGCCCAACCGTATCCGAGATCAGCACCGCCACATTCACCCCGGCCCGCTCCGCCAGCGCCGCACGAATCTCGCGCGCCGTGCGGTCCGGATCGCGTGGCAGCAGCAGCACCTTACCCTCGGCCACATTGCTGGCGTCCACGCCAGCAGCCGCCATAACTAGCCCCAAATGATTTTCGACGATACGCAGCGGCGGCCCGTCGGCTCGCGTTCGCTGCGCCACAACTCGCACGGTTTCCGCAGTGATGGCATCCTCGCGGTCAGCCGCATCGAGGATCTGCCCCTCGGCCTTGGACACAATCTTGGACGTGACACACACGATGTCCCCGTCCGCAAGATCGGGAACATGCGCGAGGATCAGCCCCGCCAAGTCCTCGCCGGGAGTCACTTCACCAACGCCGTCGGGCGCCCACACACGAATCTCCATGCGCCCACTTTCCCACCTTGAGCCCACCGCGCCCAAGCGCACACGGCAGGCAGCGCTGGAAGGCGGCCAGGATCGTCGGAAATCACAGGCCACCAAACCGCCAGCCAAATGCCCGGTGCTACAGCAAAGAACACCACACGAAACAAAACAAAACCCAGCGCGCGGATGTGAAAGAATAGGCGATTATGAGTGCCTTTGAAGAATCCACCTCCCCGGC
>Ga0222423_1000901_pt1 | contig 15694 bp, 15 predicted proteins | sample 3A0metagenome_FD_182472 | JGI IMG/M metagenome (GOLD analysis project Ga0222423, IMG submission 182472) | Enriched microbial communities from leaf-cutter ant dump, University of Wisconsin, Madison, United States - 3A0 (version 2) | ecosystem: Environmental > Terrestrial > Nest > Insects nest >...
TACCCGCTATGGCGATGATCGCAACGCAAGCTAATAGCACGGCACTCGATGCCACTGGGAAGCCCTTCACGACTACCTCCGAGGCTTCGGCGTGGCAATGCGTCTCAGCGAAATTCTCGTGGCGTCACGAGTCGATGTCAAGGAACCCTCTTTAGCTGTATCAGGTTGTGGTCGCACGCAGTGCTGCGACGATGTCGAGCTTCAGGATTCATGCAGAGCCGCGGTGATATTCGGTGGTGCGGATGCGCCCGGCCACGAACGGATGGTTCGGGGTTCTGGGATGGGGTCTCCACGGCTGGGTGCCGTGCACGGCATGGGTCTGTACCTTGGTGTGGAGGTGGGAGCGCCGGACGCGAGGGCGCGGCCGTGACGGTGGGGTGACGTCTCGGTGGGGGTGGGTGGTGCCGCGTGCCGTGACGCGGCTGGGACTGGAGCGGGCGACGGGAATCGAACCCGCACCATCAGTTTGGAAGACTGAGGCTCTACCATTGAGCTACGCCCGCAGTGCCGCACTCGCGGCGCGTACTAGAGTAGCGGAGCCCGCGGTGAGTGGGTGTCACGGGGTGTAGCGCAGCTTGGTAGCGCATCTGCTTTGGGAGCAGAGGGTCGCAGGTTCAAATCCTGTCACCCCGACGTTTGTGATGTCTCAGGACCTCGCCCAGCCAGGGCCCCTCCACACGGAGGGGCTCTGTGCTCGTTCTGGCCGGGCCCTGTTGCGCCAGCCGCGGCGCCGCGGCCCGCGAAATGGCGGCTGAGTCCGGCGAAACCACGATTTCGCCGGACTCAGCCGACATTTGGGCTGATTGTGGGGGCAGGCGGCCCCACACCCACGCCTCGGCCGCGCGTCAGGGGTGCCTCAGGGCCGTGACCTGCCACCATAGGTTCTCGTGACGGTTCCGGCAGGCGGTGAGGCGGGCGGTGAGGCATGGGGTGGCGACCCCGCGCTTCCCATCGATCCCGACGTCGACGTCGAGGATGTGGCCACCGGTACCCCCGTGCACCTGCGTCCTGCGCTGATTGCGCTGGTATTCGTGGGTGGCGCTGCTGGCGTGGCCGCACGCGAGGGCCTGTGCCTCGCCTTCCCCGCGGTCAATGGCATCTCCTACACAATCCTCGCCATCAACGTTGTGGGCGCGTTCCTCCTCGGTGTGCTGCTGGAATCGCTCGCACGCCGCGGCCCGGACCACGGCAGGCGCCGCACTCAGCGCCTGCTCCTTGGCACGGGGTTCATGGGTGGTTTCACCACCTACAGCACTCTCGCCACGGACACGGCGCAGCTCATCGGTGATGGGCGCGTGGGGGCCGGCACGGGATACGGGCTGGCAACCGTACTGGTGGGCGCGGCCGCGACCCTTGCGGGCATCGCGGTGGGTGTTGCCGCGCACCATCCTCGCGGGGAGACCGCATGACGGGCGTCACCTTCGTGCTGTTGTGCCTCGCGGGCGGGCTGGGCGCTACGGCCCGCTTCATGCTCGACGCCGCCATCCGTACCCGTGTCACCGCCACGCTGCCCTGGGGCACCATCATCATCAACCTGACGGGCTCGTTCCTCTTGGGCCTGCTCACAGGCATCGCCACCGCCCACGCACTGCCCGACGCATGGAAGCTCGTCGTGGGAACCGGCTTCCTCGGTGGCTACACCACGTTCTCCACGGCGAGCTTTGAGACCGTGCGTCTCATGCAGGAGCGGCGGTACGGCGCCGCGTTCGCCAACGGGCTGGGCGTGCTTGGCGGCGCCACCGCAGCGGCCGGCCTAGGCCTGTGGTGCGGCGGCCTGCTCTAGCGGCCAGGCTATGCCCGACGCTGGCATGGGGGCGGGTCAGGCCACCTCGCCGGCGGTGATGGCTTGGGCCTCCTCGAGAACTGTGGGGTGTGCGCCGTCGACGCGCGCTAGGGCAGAGCGCGAGGCGAACACCACGGCGCTGGCGGCAAGCACGGAGACGGCCGCGATCGCGTAGGGGAGCCAGTCGCCCGCCCAGTCGGCGAGGTGAGCGGCAAGGGGCGGGGCCGCGGCCCCGCCGATGAAGCGCACTCCCGAATATGCGGAGCTGGCCACGGTGCGGGGCAGGTCCGTGGCCTCCATGACGGACTCGGTGAGCACGGTGTTGAGCACGCCGAGCAGGGCGCCACCCACCACGATGCAGGCCACGAGCGCCGCGGGGGAGGTCACCACGAGCGCGGTGACTCCGAGCAGTGCGGCGAGCAGTGCGAGCGTGGTGCCCAGCACGCGCGTGCGCGCAAAGCGGGCCGTCAACAGCGGTGCTACCCACACGCTCGTGATGGCAAGCGTGAAGCCCCACGCGCAGAACGTAAGGCCAAGGCCAAGCGCAGAGAATCCCAGCGGGAACGGCGAGTAGGCGAGCAGCACAAAGAAGCCGATGTTGTACAGCAGCGCGGCAATCGCGAGCCGCTGCAGCGCGGTGACGGTGAGCGCGCGGAAGGGTGCGGACAGCTTCACGGGGGTCCGTTCCACCGGGTCCGTGCGGATAAGGCTGATGATGGCGATGAACGCCACCGCCATGAGGGCCGCGGTGCCAAAGAAGGGTGCGCGCCAGCTCACCGATCCCAACAGCCCGCCCAGCAGCGGGCCGATCGCAATGCCCAGGCCAAGCGCCGCCTCGTACAGCACGATTGCCGCCTCCGAGCCGCCCACCGCAGAGCCCACGATGGTTGCCAGCGCGGTGGAGATGAACAGGGCGTTACCCAAGCCCCACCCGGCGCGCAGGCCGATGATCTCGCCCACAGCGTCGGACGTGCCGGCGAGGGTAGCGAAGATGACCACCAGGGCAAGGCCCGCCAGGAGGGTCTTGCGGGCGCCGATCTTGCCGGAGATCCAGCTGGTGAAGAACATCATGATCCCCGTGACCGCGAGGTACGAGGTGAAGAGCATCTCGGCCTGGGCGGGGCTGGCGCCGAGGTCGTGGGAGATGGCCGGGAGGATGGGGTCAACGAGGCCGATGCCCATGAAGGCCACGACGCACGCGAACGCCACCGCCCAGACGGCCTTTGGCTGATTCTTCAGGGCGTTCATGCGGCGCTCCCAAGGATGGCGGCGGCGCGTTCGAGCGCAGCCCAGTCGTCGTCGCTGAGGTCGCCGAGGAGGGGGGCAACGGCTCCGCCGAGCTCGGCCCGCCAGTCGTTGAGGGCAACCCGGCCCTCATCCGTGATGGTCACGACGGTGGCGCGTGCGTCGTGGGGATCGTGGCCGCGCGCCACGAGCCCTTGCGCCTCGAGTTGCGGCACAAACTGGGTGATCGCGGGCTGGGTGATGCGCAGGGCGGTGGCGAGGGCGCCCACGCGCTGCGGGCCGTCGGACTCGAGGACGCCGAGGATGCGCCATTGGGAGGCGGGTGCGGTGTTGCCGGACTTGACGGCGGCGATGCGTGTGAGCCGGTTGGTGGCAGAGATGAGGTCGACGACGAGCCGACGCTGGGAACCATTCATAAGGCAAGTATATAACTGGCTTATGAATAGAAGGTGCGCGGCAGGACTGAGATGCCTGAACCGGGGGGGGGCGTGCAGTGGCTAGGCGGCCGGGCGCTCGCGATACGTGCGCGCCACCGTGAAGATCCCCAGCACCAGCGCTGCGGGCACGAGCATCGCGAACTGCCAGTTGGTCGCATCCGCGATGATTCCGGTGGCTGCGGATCCCACCACCACGCCCACGTAGTTGAACAGATTGAGGCGAGAAACGACCTCGTCGATCTGCTCGGGTGCAAGATCGCCCGCGGCGGAGAACGACAGCGGCACGATCACCCCAAGGCCCAGCCCCGCCACAGCGAACCCACTCACCGCGAGCCACACGGTGGGCGCCACCGCCACGAGCACAAACCCCGCGGTGGCGAGCGCCACGGCAAAGCACACCACGAACACGCGCCCCAGGATCGCCACCACGCGGTCGCCCACGAGCCGCGCAATCAACACCGTGCCTTGGTATGCGGCGTACCCAAGCGGCAGCACCGCGGCCGCGGCAACGAACGACTTATCGATGTAGATGGAACTCCACGTGCTCACCACGCCGTCGCCGATGTACACCACGGCAATGACCAGGCCAAATAGGGTGAGTCCGCGCCACGGAAGGGGCGGCTTTGCGGACTCGGGCACGCCCTGTTCGGGGTCCCGCGCCAGTCCGGAGCGCAGCCCCATCAGCAGCGATAGCGCCACCACGGCGCCCACCAGGAACGACACCTCGAACGAGGCGCCCGTGCGGTTGATCCCCGCCACCACGAGCGCGCCTGCGATGGCTGCCGCGGTCTGGAACGCATAGAACGTGGTGAAGATGGGGCGCCCATATGCGCGCTGAATGGTCAGGCCCTGCATGCCGTTGCCCGCGTCGCCAAGACCCACCCCAAACCCAAACAGCGCAAACACGGGGAACAGCCCAAGGAACGGCAGGTCCAGCATCGCGAGCAGCAGCGCAACGGCCTGGATGGCGAACGCGGGCATCAGCAAGAACGCGGAGCCCCTGCGCACCGCGAGCGACCCGCCAACGAGCGAGCCAACGGCCGCGAGCACCAGCACCGACAGCACGATGAACGAGACCTCGGTGTCCCCAACCCCCGTGCGCTCCTCCAACCCGGGCAGGTTCGTGAGCACAAGCGGCTGCAGGAATCCCTGAACCACAAAACCCACGGTGGCCCACGCACGCGCGCGGGTGAGCGTGGCGTGCGCGGCGGTGGGCATGGCGCTCACTGTAGCGCCGCTATGCCCGACGCTGCCTCACCTACGCCACGGGCCTCGCCAGGTCGTCGATCACCGTGGCGCCTGGCAGGTGGGCGAGCAGCTCGCCAGGGATGAGAATCTTCGCCTCGCGCACGCCCGCCCCGAGCGTGACGAGGGGCACCCCTACGACGCGCGAGTCGATGAACACGCGCCATTGCTCGGGAAGGCCGATGGGCGTGATGCCGCCGTATTCCATGCCGGTGCGGGTGACCGCGTCGTCGAGCGGCAAGAACGAGGCCTTGCGAACGTCGAGCAGGCGGCGCACCGTGCCGTTAACGTCGGCCCTGGTATTGGCAAGAATCACGCATGCTGCAACGCGCTCCTCGCCGTTGCGCGAACCGGCCACCACCACGCAGTTCGCCGCGAGGTCTTCGGTGAGACTGTGCGTGCTGAGGAACGCCGCGGTATCGGACACGGCGGGGTCAATCTCCACCACGCCAAGCCGTTCGCCCCACCCCAGCTGGGAGATGAGGGCGCGCGTGGGTTCGGCGAGGAGATGGGGGAGCTGGGCGGCGGGCCGAGCAGTAAGGGACCCGAGGACAAAGTCAGTCATGGGCCCAGGATTCCACGCGACGCCACGGTACGCGGCGAGCGGGTAGAATCGCGTGGTTGCCCGTGGCCTTGCGCCAGCGGGATCCATCCACCATCAGGAGTAGCAGCAGTGACCAGCGCCCTCGAGAAGATCGACGCCACCACCGTCAAGTTGACGGTCACCCTCACGGAAGAGGACATCGCTCCCGTGATGAAGCACGCTTACGAGCACGTTGGCTCGCAGGTGCAGATTCCCGGCTTCCGCAAGGGCAAGGTGCCGCCGCGCATCCTCGAGCAGCGCGTGGGCAAGGGTGCGATCATCGAGCACGCCGTCAACGACGGCCTGCCTGGTTGGTACTCCGAGGCGGTGCAGGAGCAGGGCGTTCGTCCCTACGGCCAGCCCGAGGTTGAGGTTGTCAAGATTCCCGGCTCCGCCGAGGGAGACGAGGGCCTCGAGTTCACCGCCACGGTGGAGGTGCGCCCCGAGGTCACGCTTCCCGCGGCGGACTCCCTCACCATCACGGTTGCGCCGTCCGAGGTCACGGATGAGGACGTCGACGCTCGCCTCACCGCTCTGCGTGAGCGCTTTGGCACGCTCGTTGGCGTTGACCGCCCCGCCGCCGAGGGCGACTTTGTGACGCTGGACCTGTCTGCCGTGGTCAACGGCAACGACGTCGACGCGATCCAGGGCACCTCCTACCAGGTGGGCACCGGCAACATGCTTGAGGGCCTCGACGACGTCATCGTTGGCCTGTCCGCGGGCGAGGAGACCACGTACGAGGGTCCGCTCGCCGCGGGCGATTACGCCGGCGAGACGGCCACCATCACCGTCAAGGTCACCGCGGTCAAGGAGCGCCAGCTGCCCGACGCTGACGACGACTTTGCGCAATTGGCTTCAGAATTCGACACGGTTGAGGAGCTGCGGGAGGACCTGCGCGAGCAGGCCGGCCGCATCAAGCTCAACAACCAGGCGATGGAGGCGCGCGAGAAGTTGCTCGAGGCGCTCACCGAGGCCACCGACTTTGAGCTGCCCAAGCGCGTCATCGAGGCCGAGGTGCACAGCCACCTCGAGAACGAGAATCGCCTGGAGGACGACGTTCACCGCGCCGAGGTGACGGAAGAGGCCGGCAAGGCGCTGCGCGTGCAGATTCTGCTGGATCAGCTCGCCGACGACTTCGACATTGAGGTGGAGCAGTCCGAGCTGCTCGACTACCTCCTCAACGCCTCGCGTCAGTACAACGCCGACCCCGCTCAGTTCATCGAGCAGGTGGAGCAGGCAGGGCAGATTCCCGCGATGGTTGCCGAGGTGGCGCGCTCCAAGGCCACGGCCTACGCGCTGCGCCGCGCCACCGTGGTGGACGACGCCGGCAACGCCGTTGACCTGTCCCTGGTGATTGGCTCCCTCGAGGACGAGACGGCGGCCGAGGAAGAGGCCGCGTCCGAGGAGTGATCCTCGCCTGAGCTCAGGAGGTGCTCGCGCTGACGATGGCGAGCACGATCAGGACGATGATGAGGATGACGATTGCGGCTACCTCGATGTAGCCGATGACAAGGCCGACGATCCCCATCCACTTGAGGTCCGCCTTGCCCTTGTTCGCCGCACTCACGCCCATGTGACCAAAGACGATGGGCAGGATCGCCATGCCTACAAGCGCCGTGACGAACGCCACGATGTTCATCCACGTGTTGGGCATGGGGTTCTGTGGGGGGTATGCGGCGACCGGGGCGGGGGACTCGTTCGGAGTGCTCATAGCTGTTCCTTTCACATGAGCGGGGACTGGGTGGACTGGGTGACCCTTCGACTCTAGTGCCGGGCCGTTCTCCCAGTAGCGAAAACGGGTGCCAAACGGCATAGCCAACCCAGCGTCGGGCGTTAGGGTCACACGTGACGAAAGGACGCGATGTGAGTGACTTCACCGCTCGAGCCGAGGGCCCAGGGATGGGCCTCAACGACTCGATCTTCAACCGCCTGCTGCGCGAGCGGATCATCTGGCTCGGCGACGAGGTGCGCGACGACAACGCGAACGCCATCTGCGCGCAGATGATGCTGCTGGCCGCGGAGGACCCTGACAAGGACATCTACCTGTACATCAACAGCCCCGGCGGCTCCATCACCGCGGGCATGGCGATCTACGACACCATGCAGTACATCAAGCCCGACGTCGCCACGGTAGCGATGGGCATGGCGGCGTCGATGGGGCAGTTCCTGCTCTCGTCCGGTGCGCCGGGAAAGCGGTACGCCACGCCGCACGCTCGCGTGATGATGCACCAGCCGTCCGGCGGCATCTTCGGTACGGCAACGGACATCCGCATCAACGCGGAACTGATCATGCACATGAAGAAGGTGCTGGGCGAGCTCACGGCCGCACAGACCGGCAAGACCATCGAGCAGATCACCAAGGATGCCGACCGCGACCGCTGGTTCACGGCGGACGAGGCGCTCGAATACGGATTCGTTGACCAGGTGGTCAAGCACGCCGCGGAAGCCGGCGACCGATCCCAGGGAGGCAAGGCGTGAGCGAGATCTACCAGGCCGTTCAGGCCGCCGGGCGCACTGCGGGCGCGTTCGCGGCGCCGTCATCGCGGTACATCTTGCCGCAATTCGAGGAGCGCACCTCGTACGGCACCAAGATTCGTGACCCGTACTCCAAGCTCTTCGAGGACCGCATCGTGTTCCTCGGCGTGCAGATCGACGACGCTTCGGCGGACGACGTCATGGCGCAGCTGCTGGTGCTCGAGTCGCAAGACCCGGACCGCGACATCATCATGTACATCAACTCGCCCGGTGGATCGCAGACCGCGCTGACCGCGATCTACGACACCATGCAATACGTGAAGCCGCACATCTCTACGGTGTGCCTTGGGCAGGCCGCGTCCGCGGCCGCGGTGCTGCTCGCGGCCGGATCCCCAGGCAAGCGACTTGCGCTGCCGAACGCGCGAGTGATGATCCACCAGCCGCGCATCGACGGTGGCGCTCGCGCGCAGGCCTCCGACATCGAGATCTATGCGGAAGAGATTCTGCGTATGCGTGAATGGCTTGAGAACACGCTCGCGTTGCACTCGGGTCAGACGCCGGAGAAGGTCCGCGAGGACATCGAGCGCGACACCTTCCTGTCCGCGCAGCAGGCCAAGGACTACGGCCTCGTTGACGACGTCCTCGAGTCCCGAAAGGGAGCGCTCGCCGCGAAGCCGCAGGCCTGATCCTGACCACTGGCGAGCGGCCGGGGGCGCAAAGCCCCCGGCCGCTCGCTTGGTGAGGGCGGCGCGTCGGCAAGCCAGCGTCGGACCTCCTCGCTACGCTGGAAGGACACCGGAAGGAGCCTCCATGGCGCGACCAGCCGACAGTGGCGATCTGCTCAAGTGCACCTTCTGCGGCAAGACGCAGAAGCAAGTGCGCAAGCTCATCGCCGGCCCCGCCGTGTACATCTGCGACGAGTGCATCGGGCTGTGCAACGAGATCCTCGACGAGGAGCTCGCGGAGGCCGTTGAGCAAGAGCTCGTGGAGCTGCCAAAGCCGCGCGAGATCTTTGACTTCCTGGAGCAGTACATCGTGGGGCAAGAGGGCGCCAAGCGGGCGCTCGCGGTGGCGGTGTACAACCACTACAAGCGGGTGCGCGCCTCCGAGACCAAGGCTCTCGATGGTGAAGCGGTGGACATCGCTAAGTCCAACGTGCTGTTCATTGGCCCCACCGGTTGTGGAAAGACCTACCTGGCACAGACGCTCGCGAAGATGCTCAATGTGCCGTTCGCCATCGCCGACGCCACCGCGCTGACCGAGGCCGGCTACGTGGGCGAAGACGTGGAGAACATTCTCCTCAAGCTGTTGCAGGCCGCCGACTACGACGTAGACAAGGCGCAGCGCGGCATCATCTACATCGACGAGATCGACAAGGTGGCGCGCAAGGCCGAAAACCCGTCTATTACCAGGGACGTCAGCGGTGAGGGCGTGCAACAGGCGCTCTTGAAGATCCTTGAGGGCACGGTCGCGTCCGTGCCGCCGCAGGGCGGCCGCAAGCACCCGCACCAAGAGTTCATCCAGATCGACACCACCAATGTGCTGTTCATCCTTGGCGGCGCGTTTGCCGGGCTCGAAGAGATGATCTCGCAGCGCGTGGGCCGCAAGGGCATCGGGTTTGGCGCTCAGCTCAAGGAGGCGGACAACTCTGACCTCTTTGCGCAGGTGACGCCAAGCGACCTTCACAAGTTTGGGCTCATTCCTGAGTTCATCGGGCGCATGCCCGTGATCGCCACCGTGTCCCCGCTAGACGTGGACGCCATGGTGTCCATCCTCACCGAGCCCAAGAATGCGCTCGTCAAGCAGTACCAGCGCATGTTTGAGCTGGACGGCGTGGACCTGGAGTTTGACCCCGACGCCATCGCGGCCGTTGCCGAGCAGGCGCTCGAGCGTGGCACGGGTGCGCGCGGGTTGCGTGCCATCCTCGAAGAGGTGCTGCAGGGCGCGATGTTCGAGGTGCCAGGCGGTGACGTGGAACGGGTAGTCGTCACTCGTGAGGCGGTGCTCGAGCGTTCCGCCCCCACGTTCTTCCCGCGCGTGCGCGAGGCGGGCGCGGCATAACCCGCACCCCGCCCCACCCGCCGCCACCCGCCCCCAACCGCGCAGGGGAGCGTGAGACACGCTTTCTCGGGAATCCGCGCTCCTGCGGGAGCGAAGCGCTTACCCACCCCGAGCTCTTAGCACCAGAAGCAGGTTGTCACGGCACCACTGCGGCGCCTCCACAAGCGTCGTGAACCCGTACCGGAGCGTGAGGATCCCACGGGTGGCAAGCACCGCGTCGCGTCGGATGTCCCATGCCCGCTGTTCGGGCCTGCCGTGAGGTCCATCGCCGTCGAGCTCCACCGCGGTCTTGGTGCCAGCGTGGAACATGTCCAGGTAATACGCCTGTCCCTCGTGCACCACTTCGTGTTGGCGCAGGAACCCTGCAAAGGGCGCCGTGTTGAACACGCGATACAGCGCATGCTCCTCGAGATAGCTGCGCGCGCCCTTAGCGGCGGCCTCGATGCGCCGCATGAGCTCGGGCCGGGCGCGCACCCGGGGGCTCGCCGTGAGCGCGGCCCTCAACTGCGCCGCGTAGACCAGTCGCATACGCAGGGCCTTGTAGACCGCCTCCGCCCTCAGGTGCGGCGGCACGTCGGCGTAGCCGTGGACGAGCGCGTATGCGGGAGTGACCAGGCGCAGACCGCGACGCTCCTGCGCGGGAATCTCAACGGTGCTGCGGCGGATGGTCAGCCACGACGGCCCCTCGAGACGCCTACCATGTGGCACGACAATGTCGATGGTTTGCGGCGGGCGCTCGACCACGCCGTACTCGAAGAGTGCCGACAGTCCCGCGAGCGCCGCGTCGGGACCCGCCCACAGCAGGGCCGCGTGTGCCCGCACGCGGAAGGACCTCGCGTGGAACGGCGCGGCGTAGACGCCCGGCAGGATGCGCTCGGCGCGGCCTTGTGCCACCGCGTTGTCGAGGGTGCTGCGGCTGAACGTGGCGATGATCTCGTTCCGTGTGAATGCGGAGGGCTGATCGAGGTGGGTCTCGATGGTCATACGGCATTTCAGCGCATGCCGGGGTCGCCGTGGGGTGGCTTGCGCCCATCTGTGGATAACTCGCTTGCGGCGTGGTGCTCCCACAGGAGCGACGATGTGCGCCAGAGCGTGTCTGAGGCTCCCCCAGGGTGGGCGACAGGAGGGATGGGGACAGGCCGGGTTACTCGCCCAGGGTGAACTGGCGCACCTCGAGCTCGCCCTCGACAACCTCCAGCGCCTCCACGCGCCCGGCAGCCATGATGTCCGCCCGCGCGGCCCCCACGAGCGCCACATCGGGCGCCGCGAGCGTCACGTCAAGGAGTGGCGTGCGCTGGGACACCTTGGCCTCCGACTTCACGCGCCGCAGCACCGCAAGCGCCTCGCCCGCCGCGGCAAGCACCTCACTGGCTCCCGGTTCACCAACCGGCCACGGCGAGCGGTGCACGGAACCCTCGCGGTACCACGACCACACCTCCTCGGTCGCGAACGGCAGCACGGGGGCCAGCAATCCAAGGAACGTGTCCAGCGCGCGCACCAGGGTGGCACGGGCCGACGCTGCGGCCGGCGAGCACGCAGCGAACGGATCGATGGGCTCACCAGGGGCGGCGCCGTCGTAGGCGCGTTCCTTCACGAGCTCCACGTAGTCGTCGCAGAAGGTCCAGAACAGCGACTCGGTGACCTCCAGGGCACGCGTGTGGTCATATGCCTCGAGGGCCGCAGTGGCGCTCTCGATCACGCCGCCAAGGGCGCCCATCATGGCCACATCCAGGGGTTCCGTGATGGCGAAGGCGCGCACAGCGTCGGCCGCGCGAACGCCCTGCGCAAGCGACGAATCGGCGGCCGTGCCAACGCCCGTGGCGCCCAGCACAAACTTGGAGGCGTTGAGCACCTTCATGGCGAGGCGACGCCCCACCTTCATCTGGCCCTCGTCGAACGCGGCGTCCGTGCCAAGCCGGGCGGATGCCGCCCAGTACCGCACGGCGTCGGAGCCGTGGGTCTCGAGCAGGCCCATGGGGGTCACCACGTTGCCCTTGGACTTGGACATCTTCTTGCGGTCGGGGTCGAGGATCCAGCCGCTGATGGCGGCGTGCTTCCACGGAAGCTCGCCGTGCTCGAGGTGCGCGCGCACCACGGTGGAGAACAGCCACGTGCGGATGATGTCTTGACCTTGAGGGCGAAGGTCCATGGGGAAGGTGCGGGCAAAGAGGTCCTCGTCGCCGCGCCAGCCGCACACAATCTGCGGAGTGAGGGACGAGGTTGCCCACGTGTCCATGATGTCGGGGTCGCCAACGAAGCCGCCGGCCACGCCGCGCTGCGACTCCTCGTAGCCGGGCGCGGGCTCGGCGGAAGGGTCCACAGGAAGCGCGTCCTCGCCGGGGACGATGGGTGCGTCCCACACGGGCTCGCCATCGTCGCCCACGGGGTACCACACGGGCACCGGCACGCCAAAGAAGCGCTGGCGCGAGATGAGCCAGTCGCCCGTGAGGCCACCCACCCAGTTCTCGTAGCGCTTGCCCATGTGCGAGGGCACAAAGTCCAGCTGCTCGCCGCGTGCGAGCAGCTGGTCCCGGAGCGCGGAGTCGCGCCCACCGTTGGCGATGTACCACTGCCGGGACGTGACGATTTCGAGAGGGCGGTCACCCTTCTCGTAGAACTTCACGGGGTGCTGCACGGGCCGCACCTCTCCCACCAGGGCGCCGCTCTCGCGCAGCAGCTCCACGGTGCGCTGCTGCGCCGCAAACACAGTCTTACCAGCGATTTCGGCATATGATGCCAAGCCCGCCTGCGAGGTGATGGCGTCCGGAGCGTCGGGCAGGATGCGGCCGTCACGGCCCAGGATGGCGCGCGTGGGAAGCTGCAGCTCGCGCCACCAAATGACGTCGGTCACGTCGCCAAAGGTGCAGATCATGGCGATGCCGGAGCCCTTGTCGGGCGAGGCGAGCGGGTGGGCCACCACGGGAACGGTGACGCCGAACAGCGGCGTCACCACGGAGCTGCCGAACAGGTCTGTGTAGCGCTCGTCGTGGGGGTGCGCCACGAGTGCCACACAGGCCGCAAGCAGCTCCGGACGGGTGGTTTCGATGTAGACGGGGCCGGAGCCGTCGGCCCGTTCAAAGCCCACGCGGTGATAGGCGCCGGGCCGCTCGCGATCCTCGAGCTCCGCTTGCGCAACGGCGGTGCGGAACGTGACGTCCCACAGGGTGGGGGCCTCCGCCTGGTAGGCCTCGCCGCGGGCTAGGTTCCGCAGGAACGCCTGCTGCGCCACCGCGATCGAGGACGGCGAAATGGTCTGGTACGTGCGGGACCAGTCAACGGACAGGCCGAGGTGACGCCACAGCTGCTCGAACTTCTCCTCGTCCTCGGCGGTGAGGCGCTCGCACAGCTCAACGAAGTTGCGCCGCGAGATGGGCACCTGATCCGCGGGCTTGACCTCCTTGCCCTCGGTGCCCTGGTGCGGCGGCTCAAAGCCCTCCACGTAGGGCAGCGTGGGGTCGCAGCGCACGCCGTAATAGTTCTGCACGCGGCGCTCGGTGGGCAGGCCGTTGTCGTCCCAGCCCATGGGGTAGAAGACCTCGCGTCCGCACATGCGCTGGTAGCGCGCCACCACGTCGGTGTGCGTGTAGGAGAACACGTGGCCCACGTGCAGGGAGCCGCTCACCGTGGGCGGAGGGGTGTCGATGGAGTACACCTGCTCGCGCGTGGCGGTGCGGTCAAACGCGTAGGTGCCCTCGCGCTCCCATACGGCAGACCAGCGGCTTTCGAGTCCGTCAACGGTGGCCTTCTCGGGGATACGTGCGGTCATGGCGAGTATTCTCCCAGAATTTGAGCGCGGCCCGACGCTGGGGCCGGGCGGGCGTTCCCGTTCCGCCGTGCGCGGAATGAGATGGTTTGCCACGGTCCGTGTCAGAGGTGTCACCTACAGTGACGGTGTCCGCCACGGATGGCGGCCAACCTCATAATCCCCGGGAGGTCCGCCATGGCGGATTCAGTTCTGCCTGCGTCCACGACGCCAGACGCCAATCGCTGGCGCATGCTTGCCGTCATCGCTGTGGCCCAGCTGATGATCGTGCTTGACGGGTCCATCGTCAACGTGGCGCTGCCGCACATGCAGACGGCGCTCGACATCGACGACTCCAACCTGCAATGGGTGGTGACCGCGTACATCCTGACCTTTGGATCGCTGCTGCTGCTCGGCGGCCGCATCGCCGACTACTGGGGGCGCAAGCGCGCCTTCATCGTGGGCCTCGTGGGCTTTGCCGCGGCGTCCGCGCTCGGTGGCTTTGCGCCCACCCAAGAGTTTCTCTTCGCCGCGCGCGGCCTGCAGGGCATCTTCGCGGCGCTGCTTGCTCCCGCCGCGCTGTCGCTCGTGACGGTGGCGTTCACCGAGCCCAAGGAACGCGCCAAGGCGTTTGGTGTGTTTGGTGCGCTGTCCGGTGCGGGTGCGGCCATCGGCCTCATCCTTGGCGGCATCCTCACGGACAGCCTTGGCTGGGAGTGGGTCATGTGGGTCAACGTGCCCATTGCGGGCATCACCGCCTTCTTTGCCGTGGTCGTCGTGCACGAGTCCAAGGCCGGCGGCCACCCGCACTTCGATATCCCCGGCGCGCTGCTGGGCACCGTCGGCCTGCTCGCGCTCGTGTACGGATTCACGCGCGTGTCCCAAGCGGACCACGGCTGGGCGGACATCAGCGTGATTACGCTGCTCGTGGCGGCCGCGGTGCTCCTCGTGGCCTTTGTGCTCGTGGAGCGGCGCAGCCCCAACCCGCTGCTGCCGCTGCGCATCCCCGTGCATCGCGTGCGGGGCGGCTCGTACCTCACGTTCCTGGTGGTGGGCGCGGGCCTCACGGCGATGTTCCTCTTCCTTGGCCTGTACCTGCAGGTGGTGTTGGGGTACTCGGCGCTGAAGTCCGGTGTGCACTTCTTGCCGTTCTCCGTGATGATCATCCTCACCGCGGGCATCGTGGCGCGGCTGTTGCCGCGCGTGGGCCCGCGGCCGCTCATGGTCACGGGGCTGCTGGTGGCCGCGTGTGGATTGCTGCTCTTGCTGCGCACCACTCCGGAAGACCAGTACTGGACGCACGTGTTCCCGTCCATGATCATCATTCCGCTTGGTATGGCGTTCGTCTTCATCCCCACCTCCTCAACCGCCCTCATCGGTGTGGAGGCGCGCGATGCCGGCGTAGCGTCGGCCCTGCTCAACACCTCCCAGCAGGTGGGCGGTTCCGTGGGGCTCGCGCTGCTGAGCACGCTGGCGCTGACCGCGCAGTCGGAATCCATCGACGAACTGGGCGTGCAAGACAACGGCATGCCGTTCCCCGAATCGCTTGTGGCGGGGTACCACGTGGGGTACCTGTGGGGAGCGGTGCTGCTGGCGCTCGGTGCCGCGCTGGCGTTCATGCTGGTGCGCGTCAAACGGCACGAATTCCACTCCTCTCCCGAGGACGAGGTCCCTGCGGCGATGATTTAGCGTTTCGCCGGGCGATGGCGAGGTGCGCGCGCTAGCGTTGCGCTCATGGTCCGATTCCTGATCCGCCTCGTCATCAACCTCGCCACCGCCGCGCTTGCGCTGTGGATCACCTCGCTGGTACTGCCGGAAAACTTCAGCATCAGCATCTCGGCGCTGCTCATCGCGGCCGTGATCTTTGCGGTGCTGCAGGCGATCCTTGCGCCGTTCATCTTCAACATGGCGCGCAAGTATGCGAGCTTCTTGCTGGGCGGGGTGGGGCTTGTGTCCACACTGCTGGCGCTGCTCATCACGAGCCTGCTCGTGGAGGGGCTCGTCATCACTGGCCTCAGCGGGTGGATCGTGGGCACGCTCGTGGTGTGGCTCATCACGGCCATCGGCGGCTGGATTCTGGGGCTGATCTTCCTCAAGAAGAAGGCGGCAGCCGAGTAGTCGCG
>Ga0222423_1000902_pt1 | contig 15681 bp, 15 predicted proteins | sample 3A0metagenome_FD_182472 | JGI IMG/M metagenome (GOLD analysis project Ga0222423, IMG submission 182472) | Enriched microbial communities from leaf-cutter ant dump, University of Wisconsin, Madison, United States - 3A0 (version 2) | ecosystem: Environmental > Terrestrial > Nest > Insects nest >...
GGCCCGGGAGAGCCCGAAGTAGCGGCCGTAGACGATGAGGTTGTCGCGCACCTTGAGCTCGGCGTCGAGGTTGTCCTCTTGCGGCACCACGCCGAGCTGGGCGCGGATCTGCGGGCCGTGGGTGTCGGGGTCCAGCCCGAGGACGCGCAGGTCGCCGCCCGTGCGGGACGAGACGGCGCCCACCATGCGCATCGTGGTGGACTTGCCCGCGCCGTTGGGGCCGAGCAGGCCGAAGGACTCCCCCGGCGCGACCTCGAAGTCGATGCCGTCGACGGCGGTGAGGTCGCCGTACGTCTTGGTGAGGGACTGCGCGTGGACTACGGGTTGGGGCACGTCGGCCAACGTTAGCCGCGACCGGTGACAACCGAGAACCAGATTTCCCCCGGTGCCCGGCGCAGGTGCCCGGGCGGGAGCGGGCCCACCGACCCACGCCCTCGCCGTCGGACATCCCGGCCGCGGCGCGTTGCGCGGTCCTGGCACGCGCCCGCTCCGGCAGGATCGGGGCATGACCTCACCTGCTGTCCCGCCCCAGGTCGTCATCGGTGTCGACGTCGGCACCACGGCGGCGAAGGTCGCTGCGTTCGGCGTGGGCGCGCCCTGGCGTCACGTCGCCGTGCGCGAGTACCCGCTGCTCGAACCGCACCCGGGGTGGCAGGTCCAGGACCCCGAGACGGTCGCGGCCGCGACGCTCGCCGCCCTGGCCGACGCCGTCTCCGCGACGCGCGGGGCCGAGGTGCTCGCCCTCTCGGTGAGCACCGCGATGCACGGGCTGATCGGCCTGGACGCCGCGATGACACCGTTGACCCCCTTGCTGACCTGGGCCGATGCACGCTCCGCCCCGCAGGCCGCGGCGCTGCGCGCTTCTGGGGACGCGACGTGGGTCCACGCGACGACGGGCACCCCGGTCCACTCGATGACGCCCCTGACCAAGCTCATGTGGTTCACGGAGCACGAGCCCGAGCTCGCGGGGCGCGTCCGCTGGTGGGTCGACCTGAAGGGCTACGTGCTGTGGCGACTCACGGGCACGCTCGCCACGGAGCTGTCGAGCGCGTCCGGCACCGCGCTGCTCGACGCGCGGGCGCGCACGTGGAGCGAACCGGCCGCGCGGCTCGCGGGCGTCTCGGTAGACCGGCTTCCCCCGGTGCTGCCCACCACGCACGCACTCGGGCTCTCCGACGACGTCGCGCTCCGGGTGGGTCTGGCTCCGGGCACGACCGTCGTGGTGGGCGCCGCGGACGGGCCGCTGGGCAACCTCGGCACGGGCGCGCTCGGCGACGGCGTCGTCGGCCTGTCGCTCGGCACGTCGGGGGCGGCCCGGATGCTCGTGCCCGCGCCGCCCGACGTGCTCGACCCCGCCCTGTTCTGCTACGCCCTGACCTCGGACGCGTGGGTCGTAGGTGGCGCCGTGAGCAACGGGGGGATGGTGGTGCGGTGGGCCGGCTCGGCCCTCGCGCCCGATCTGCAGGGTCCCGGCGACGACGACGGCGGTCCGAGCGTCGACGAGCGCGTCCTCGAGCTCGCCTCGCGGGTGCCCGCCGGGAGCGACGGCCTGGTCATGGTGCCGTACCTGCTGGCCGAGCGCGCGCCGCTGTGGGACCCCACCCAGCCGGGGGCGTACCTCGGCCTGCGGCGCGGTCACACCCGGGCGCACCTCGTACGGGCGGCCGTCGAGGGAGTGGCCCTCCAGCTCGGTCTGATCGTCGACCGCCTCGACCGGCTCGCCCCGGGGGGCGTCTCGTCCGTGCGCGCGACGGGTGGGGCGTTCCGGGCCGCGCTGTGGCGCGAGGTGCTCGCCGCCGTCGTCGACCGCCCGTTCTCCACCGTCGGTGCGGCGGAGGGCTCGGCTCTCGGCGCGGCCGCGCTCGGGCTGTACGCGCTCGGACGGGCGGACACGCTTGCCGGCGCGCTCGACCTGGTGCAGCCGCCCGAGGAGTCCGCCGCCGAGCTCGTGACGGTAGGCACGGAGCTCGTCGCCGCGTATGCCGCGGCACGGGTTCGCGTTCCCGAGCTCGTCGAGTCGCTCACCGCCGTCGGCCGGCTGTTCTCGTCGCCCCGGTAGGCACCCTGGTCCTCGGCGGACGGAACCACCGGTCTCGCGGAAGGGACCACCGGGGTCGGCGGGAGGGGATGATGGGGGGATGGCGATCGGGATCGGGATGATGGAGCCGGTGGGGCTGGGTGAGGGGGATCTTGCCGGCGTGGAGCAGGTCACCGAGCAGCTGCGGGCGGCCGTGCCGGGCGGGCGGCTCGGGGTCGCGTTCTCCGGCGGTGTGGACTCCTCGACGCTCCTCGCGCTCGCCGCGCACGCCCTCGGCACGGACCGGGTGGTCGCGATCCTCGGCGTCTCCCCCTCGCTCGCGACCGACGAGCGCGAAGCGGCCCACGCGGTCGCCCGCCACGTCGGCACGCGCGTCGTCGAGATCGCCACGCGCGAGGGAGACCGCCCCGAGTACCGCGCGAACGGCCCGGACCGCTGCTTCCACTGCAAGGACGAGCTGTTCGCCACGATCGACACCGAGCTCGTCGCGGCGCTCGGACTCGACGCGGTCGCCTACGGCGAGAACGCCGACGACGCACGCCGCCCCGACCGCCCCGGCTCGCGAGCGGCGACGGACCACGCCGTGCTGCGCCCCCTCGCGGACGCGGCCCTCGACAAGGCCGCCGTCCGCAGGATCGCCCGCGCCTTCGCGCTGCCGTGCGCGGACAAGCCCGCCGCTCCGTGCCTCGCCTCGCGCATCCCGCACTTCGAGGAGGTCACCCCGGAGAAGCTCGCCCAGGTGGACGCGGCGGAGTCCGCGCTGCGCGCACTGGGCCTGGGGGACCTGCGGGTGCGCCACCACGGCGAGGTCGCCCGGCTCGAGCTCACGGACGAGGACATCGCCCGCGCGGCCGCCGAGCCGCTGCGCTCCCAGGTGTGGTCCGCCGTGCGCGGCGCCGGCTTCCGCTTCGTGGCCCTCGACCTGCGCGGGGTGCAGTCCGGGGCGTTCACGCTCCCCCTCGTAGAGGTCCGGGGTGGTTGAGGTGGGCACGGAGGTGTCCGACGACGGCGCCCCCCGCGAGCTGCACCGCGCCGCGGAGACCCTCGTCGAGCTGGACCTCGACCGCGCGACGCGGCGCGGGTACCCCGAGGCGGTGCTCGCCGGCTCGAAGACGCTCGACCAGCTCGTGCACATCGCCCACGAGGTGGTCGCACGCTCCGCCCCGACCCTCTTCACCCGCGTGCACCCCGAGCACGTCGAGCCGCTGCGCGCCGCGCTCCCGGGGGCCTTCTTCGACGCCGACGCCGCGCTGCTCGCGTGGCCCGGCGAGCCCCCCGCGCCGTCGGGCGGGAAGGTCGTGGTGCTCGCGGCCGGCACCTCGGACGTGCCCGTGGCGAGCGAGGCGGCCACGACGGCCCGCTACCTGGGCCGCGACGTCGAGCTCGTGGTGGACGTGGGCGTCGCGGGCCTGCACCGCGTGCTCGGGCGGCTCGAGCTGATCCGCGCGGCGCGCGCGATCGTGGTGGTCGCGGGGATGGACGGCGCGCTGCCCGGCGTGGTCGCGGGCCTCGTGCCCTCCCCGGTGGTGGCCGTGCCGACGTCGGTGGGCTACGGCGCGGCGTTCGAGGGCCTCGCTCCGCTGCTGACGATGCTCAACGCATGCGCGCCCGGCGTGGCCGTGGTCAACATCGACAACGGGTACGGCGCGGGACACCTCGCCGCGCAGATCGCCGCGCCCCACCCCGAGGGCTGACGGCGGATACTGGCACCGTGAGCACCCCCGGTGAGAGCGTCGTCGCCCAGCTCGAGCGCTGGGAGACCAGCGGCGGGACGTGGCGCGTGCTGTTCTCGGCGCCCGGTCGCGCGACGGTCGCGCTGTGCCGTTGCGACGGCGGCGAGGAGGTCGACCGCCTCACGAGCGACGCGCCCGAGCTGATCGCCTACCTCGCGGGCCGCGAGTCGAGCTCGGACTGAGTCGTGCGCCGGGTCGCTCGTCGATGAGCAGGGCCGAGCTCGTCGACGCGCTGCGCAACTCGTGACGGGCTAGGAGTCCCTCTCGCCCCGGGGCTCGACGTCGTCGTCCCTGACGTGCTCGGGGGCGGAGCCGGTGCCGTGGCTCGTGTCCGCCTCGGGGTCCACGCGGGTCTCGCCGTGCTCGGCGCCGGGTGCGGGCTCGTCGGGCTCGTCGGGAGAGCTCGGACGGTCGTCGCTCACGGGGTCCTCCTCGGGTCGCTTCGAGCGCAGGTGCGCCCGGGCGACCCCGCGAGCGGAGCGGTCAGCCCTGCGCGAGGCGGTCGAGCGCGAGGCCCGCGAGGACGGCGGCGCTCACGGGCACGGCGTCGTCGGAGAAGCGCGCCTGCGCGGAGTGGTTGTACGGCGCGGTCTCCGGGTCGAGCTCGGGCGGGGTCGCCGCGACGAACGCGAACGCCCCGGGCACCTGCTCGAGCACGTAGGAGAAGTCCTCGGCGCCCGCGACGGGGTCGGCGAGGTCGTGCCAGCCGTCCGGGCCCAGAACCTCGCGCGAGATGCGCGCCACGCGGGCCACCTCGTCCGCGTCGTTCACGGTCACGGGGTAGCCGCGCTCGTAGCGCACCTCGGCCGTCATGCCGTGCGCGGCCGCGATGTGCTCGGCGAGCCGTGTGAGCCGTTCGGGGATCATCGCGTGCTGCGCGGGCGAGAACGTACGCACGGTCGCGTCGAGCTCGGCCACCTCGGGGATCACGTTGTCGACGGTGCCCGCGGCGAGCCGTCCCACGCTCACCACCACGGGGTCGTGCGCGTCGAACTGGCGCGTCACGGCGGCCTGGAGCGCGAGCACGATCTCCGCGGCGACGGGGACCGGGTCGGCGGCGAGGTGCGGCTTCGACCCGTGACCGCCCCGCCCGAGCACCCGCACGAAGAGCTGGTCGGACGCGGCCATGAGGGTGCCCGGGCGCGCGGCCACGACCCCCGTGGGCAGCTGGGCGGAGAACACGTGGACGCCGTAGGCCGCGACGACGCGCTCGCCCGCGGCGTCGAGCACGCCCTCGTCGATCATGAGCCGTGCGCCGTGGTACCCCTCCTCGCCCGGCTGGAACATGAAGACCACCGAGCCGGGCAGCTCCGCGCGGCGGGCGGCGAGGAGCCGCGCCGCGCCCACGAGCCCCGCCATGTGCAGGTCGTGCCCGCACGCGTGCATCACGCCGTCGTGCTCGGAGCTGAACGGTTCGCCCGTCTCCTCCGTGACGGGCAGCGCGTCCATGTCCCCGCGCAGCAGGACCGCGGGACCGGGGCGAGCGCCCCGCAGCACGGCCGTGACCGAGCCGAGCGCCGACCCCGTGGTGACCTCGAGGCCGAGGCCGTCGAGCGCCGCGAGGACCTGCGCCTGCGTGCGGGGCAGCTCGAGCCCGATCTCCGGGGTGCGGTGCAGGGCGTGCCGCAGCGCGACCAGCTCGGGGGCGAGGGCACGCGCCTCGGCGAGCAGCGCGGAACGGTCGGTCGGGACGGGCTGCGGGGACTGGTCGGCGCTCACGGACCCGACCGTACCGTGCCCGCGACCTGCTTTCGCGGGCGAGTCGACCTAGGGTGGGAGAAAGCACGCGAATCCCCCGAGGAGCCCCATGCCCACCAGCCGCACCGCCCAGCTCAGCGCCCTCGGCGTGAGCATCTGGCTCGACGACCTCTCCCGCGAGCGCATCCGGTCCGGGAACCTCGCCGAGCTCATCGCGACGCGCGACGTCGTCGGCGTCACCACGAACCCCACGATCTTCGCGAACGCGATCGCCGCCCACGACCCGTACGAGGACGCGGTCGCGGCCCTCGCCGCGACGGGTGCGAGCCCCGAGGAGGCCGTGCTCGAGCTCACGACGGCGGACGTGGCGGCGGCCGCCGACGTGTTCGCGGACGTGTTCGAGCGCACCGGCGGGGTGGACGGGCGCGTCTCGATCGAGGTGCCCCCGGGCCTCGCGTACGACGCCGCGGGCACGGTCACGGCCGCGGAGGAGCTCGCCGCCAAGGTGGACCGCCCCAACGTGCTCGTCAAGATCCCCGCGACGGCGGAGGGCCTCGTGGCGATCACGGACACGATCGCGCGCGGGATCTGCGTGAACGTGACCCTGATCTTCGCCCTCGAGCGGTACCGCGAGGTGATCGACGCCTACCTCACGGGCCTCGAGCGGGCCCGGGCGGGCGGCATCGACCTCGCGACGATCCACTCGGTCGCGTCGTTCTTCGTCTCACGCGTGGACACCGAGGTCGACGCGCGGCTCGACGCGATCGGCACGCGCGAGGCGGCGGCGCTGCGCTCACGGGCCGGCGTGGCGAACGCGCGCCTCGCCTACGAGCTGTTCGAGCAGGAGTTCGCGAGCCCCCGCGCCCGCGCGCTGCTCGCCGCCGGAGCGAACCTCCAGCGGCCGCTGTGGGCCTCGACAGGGGTCAAGGACCCGTCGCTGGCGGACACGCTCTACGTCACCGAGCTCGCCGTGGCCGGCACCGTCAACACGATGCCGGCCAAGACGCTCGAGGCGACCGCGGACCACGCCGAGCTGCACGGCGACGCGGTCCGGGGCGAGTACGCCGACGCGCACGCCGTCCTCGACGGGCTCGCCGCGGTCGGGGTCGACTACGCGGACGTCACGGCGACGCTCGAGCGCGAGGGCGTCGAGAAGTTCCTCGCCTCGTGGGACGAGCTCCTGGTCACGGTCCGCACGGCCCTCGAGTCCGCGCGGTAGGGAGGCTCAGCGCCGCTCGAGCTGGGCGAGAGTCTCGAAGTGGTCGGTCTGGGGGAACATGTCGAACACGCGCGCCCGCACGGGGCGCAGCGAGGGCATCGCCCGCAGGTCGCGCGCGAGCGAGCCCGCGTCGCAGCTCGAGTAGAGCACGTGCGCCACGCCCGAGGTCTCGAGCCAGGCCGCGAGCGTCTCGCCGATCCCGCGGCGCGGAGGGTTGACGACGACGACGTCCGGCGGGGACTGCGCCTCGAGCGCGAACCGTGTCGCGTCACCGGCCACGAAGCGCACATCCGCACCGGCCTCGGCGGCGCTGCGCCGCGCGGCGGCGACCGCCTCGGCAGAGGTCTCGACGCCGACGACGGTGCGCGGGGCACCCGCTCTCCCGCCGTCGGACACCTCCTGGCCCCCCGTGCCGCGCGCGCTGTGGAGCGCGAAGCCACCCACCCCGCAGTAGAGGTCCCACAGGCTCGACGGGGCGAGCTCGCGCACCCAGGCGGCCGCCTGCGCGTAGAGGGCCGCGGCGACCTCGCTGTTGGTCTGGAAGAAGCCCTGCGGGCGCAGGTAGAGGGGGACACCGCCGAGCACCATGCGCAGGTGCTGGGACTCGGTGAGCGGGATCTCGACGTCGCCCTCGAGGACGGCCTTGTGCGCGGGCAGGACGTTCGCGCTCGCCACCGCGATGGCCGGGACGCGTTCGCGCAGGGCCGGCAGGTGCTTGCGAAGCCGCGCGAGGGACTCCGTCGAGCGCAGCACCCACCGGACCATGAGCTCGCCGTCGGGCGACTCGGTGACGAGCACGTGCTTGAGCTCGCCCCGGCGGGCCGGGACGTCGTACGGGGTGAGCCGGGCCGTCGTGACGAAGTCGGCGAGGTGGGGCAGGGCCGCCCGGATCGCGGGGGTGTGCAGGCCGCACTCGCGCAGGTCGACCCCGTGCCCGCGCGCGTCGAGGATCCCCACCGTCGGGACGTCGACGGTCCCCGCGACCACCATCTTGGCCTTGTTGCGGAACCCGGACTCGCGGCTCGCGACGGGGGCGGACCACGCGACGTCGACGCCGGGGACTGCCTGGCGGGCGCGGGCGTCCTTGCGCGCGAGCTGGGCGGCGTAGGGCTCGCCCATCCAGCGGCACGAGGCGCACCGGGCCGCCTCGAAGTACTCGCACTCCACGCGCGCGACCCTACGCCAGTGCTCGGCGTCCGTCCGTCGCGCGGATGTCGGTGCCGCGCCCTAGCGTGTCGCCCATGAAGATCATCCTGGTACCTGGGTTCTGGCTCGACGCGTCCTCGTGGGACGCCGTCGTCCCTGGTCTGCGCGCCGCGGGGCACGACGTGGAGGCGCTCACGCTGCCGGGCCTCGAGTCGCGCGACGCGGACCGGTCACGGATCGGCCTGCGCACGCACGTGGAGGCGGTGATCGAGCGGATCGACGCGAGCGAGGGCCCCGTGGTGCTCGTGGGGCACTCCGGCGGGGGCGCCGTGATCTCGGCCGCGGCGGACGCCCGGTGCGACAAGGTCGCCCGGACCATCTACGTCGACTCCGGCCCCCTGGCCGACGGCGCGTCGGTGAGCGACGAGTGGGAGGCGTCGGGAGCGGACATCCCGCTGCCAGAGTGGGACGTGTTCGAGCCCAACGAGCTCGTGGACCTCGACGAGGAGCTGCGTGCCCAGTTCCGCGCGCGGGCCGTGCCCCACCCCCTCGGCGCGAGCACGGAGCCTCAGCGGCTCGGCGACGAGCGCCGCTACGAGATCCCCACGACCCTCGTGTGCTGCTCGATGCCCGTGACGGTGCTGCGCACGCTCCTCGACGAGGGCCACCCGTGGATGGCCGAGGCGGCGAGGATGCGTGACGTGGAGATCGTCGGGCTGGCGACGGGCCACTGGCCCCAGTTCACCAGGCCCGACGAACTCACGGCGGTCATCCTCACCGCCGTCGGGTGAGGATGCTCAGCCGAGCAGGTCCTTCATCTGCTTGTAGATGAGCCTCGCGGAACGCACGGGCATCCAGCGCGCCATGCGGTCCATCATCGTCGAGTCCTTGCCGACCGTGACCCGGTAGGCGTCTCGCTCCATCGCCTCGATGATGATGCGCGCGGCCTCGGGCGCCGGGAGGGTCTTGTGCGTCGACTCCGCCTTCGCCTGCTCGACGTCCATGCCACCGGGCATCGCGATGCCCGAGTTCGTGGTGATGTTCGTCGCGATCGCACCCGGGAACACGACCGTGACGTTGACCGGCGTCTCGGTGAGCTCGGCGCTCAGCCCCTCGGTGAGGAGCCGCACGGCGGCCTTGGACGCCCCGTAGACCGTCTGACCGGGCACGGGGAGGAACCCGCCCATGCTCGAGACGTTGACCACGTGCGCGACGGGCCGCTCGAGCAGGTGCGGCAGGAACGTCTTGGTGGTGTTGACCACGCCCCAGAAGTTCACGTTCATGACGCGCTCGATGTCCTTGCGCTCGAGCTCGGCGAAGCGGACGAACGGCTGGATGATCCCGGCGCAGTTGATGAGCCCGTCCACCTGGCCGTGCGCCTCGAGGATCGCCTCCGGGAGGTTCTCGACGGCGTCGAGGTCCGTGATGTTGACGACGTGCGTCGAGACGCGGTCCGCAGCGGATCCCGTGAGCCGCACGGTCTCCGCGAGCGCCTCGGCGCTCAGGTCGAGCGCGGCGACCCGTGCCCCGCGAGCGAGCAGCCCGAGGACGAGCTCACGGCCGATGCCGTTGCCGCCACCCGTGACAGCGATGGTCTTGCCTGAAACCTTCATGATGCCTCCCTCCGTAGGATCCTCACTGTGAAGTTACCGGCGAGTAACCGCGCTTCCCTGGGACCTTCGGGCACGAGGCCCGACCCGCGACGGGTGCGCGTCGGAGGGCCGGTCTAGCCTGACGGGATGAGGCTCGACGCAGAGCGCGCGCTGGCGTGGCGGCTCGCTCGCCACGCCCTCGAACCGGCCTCGGCCACGTCGGTGGCCGACGTCGCGCGCCGCGTGGTCGCGCTGCGCGCCTGGCCCGCGAACCTCGCCGAGGGCCTCACCGGCTACGGCTCGGACTCCCTCCACGAGCCGCTGCACTGGTGGGGCGACATCTGCTTCGGACCGGACCGCGCAGGAGGGTCCACGTTCCGTCGGCTCGCGGACGACCCGGCGTGGCCCGGGCTGCCGGACTTGGCCGACGCCGGCCCCCGGGCGGTCACGCTCTACCTCGGGGCCCACGGGCCGGCGACCGCGCGCCACCTCGCCTCCTGGCTCACCGACGCCCTCGTGCTGACCGAGCACCTCGAGGAGATCGCCCGTGCCTCGCCGTCGGACATCGTGCACCTGCTGCCGGGGTACGACCCCTGGGTCATGGGCCCGGGCACCGCGGATGCGCGGCACGTGGCGCTCCCGGGGCGAAGAGGTCGACGTGCGCTGGTTCGACGGCTGACCGGCCCGCTCCTGTGGCGGGTGTCGGTCCCGGATGACACGATCTCTCACGGGTGGCCGGCCGGCTCGCCCGCACGAGGACGTGGAGGGACGAGGATGGCACTGCGCTGGTACTCGGTGGTCGTCGACTGCGAGGACGTCGCCGCCCAGGCCCGCTGGTGGGCCGAGGCGCTCGACTGGCGGCTCTTCTACGAGGCCGAGGACGAGGCCGTGCTCCTGCCGAAGCACGCGAGCATGGAGAAGCTCGAGTCGATGCCGTGGTCCGAGGTGCCGCCCGGCCTGGTCTTCGTGCGCGTGCCCGAGCGCAAGTCGGTGAAGAACCGCCTCCACCTGGACCTCGCGCCCCACACGAGCGACGACAGGGACGCCGAGATCGAGCGGCTCGTGGCGCTCGGTGCGAGGCGTGTCGACGTCGGGCAGTCCGAGGACGTCGGCTGGACGGTCCTCGCCGATCCCGAGGGCAACGAGTTCTGCATCCTCTCGTCGCGGGAGCTGTGACGATGGTCGAGCACCGCACCCTCGAGGTCCCCGGCGCACGGATCGCCTACGACGTGCGCGGGCCCCTGCCGCCCGCGGCCGGCCCCGTCCTGCTGCTCGTGGGCCAGCCCATGACGGCCGACGGCTTCGCGACGCTCGCCTCCCACTTCCCCGACCGCACCGTCGTGACGTACGACCCGCGCGGCCTGGGACGCAGCACCCGGGACGACGGCGAGACCGAGCACGACCCCGAGCAGCAGGCCGAGGACCTCCACGCCCTCGTGGCCGCCCTCGAGGCCGGGCCCGTCGAGCTCTTCGCCTCGAGCGGCGGGGCGGTCACGGCTCTCGCCCTGGTCGCGGCACACCCCGAGGACGTGAGCACGCTCGTGGCGCACGAGCCGCCGCTCGTCGGCCTGCTGCCCGACGCCGAGCACGCGCTCGCGGCGTCGGCGCTCGTGACCCGGACTTACCAGGAGCGGGGCTGGGGCGCGGGCATGGCGATGTTCATCGCCATGACCTCGTGGCACGGCGAGCTCACGCCGGACTTCGGTGCCGAGCCACCGGACCCCGCGGCGTTCGGTCTGCCCACCGAGGACGACGGCCAGCGCGACGACCCGCTGCTCTCGGGCCGTTCCGCGCGCGTCTCCGAATACCTGCCCGACGTCGAGGCGCTGCGCGCTGCGTCGACGCGGATCGTCGTCGCGGCCGGTGTCGAGTCCCGCGGGCTCATGACGTGGCGCACCACGGTCGCGCTCGCCGACGCCCTGGAGGTGCCGCTCACGGAGTTCCCGAGCCACCACGGGGGGTTCCTCGGGGGCGAGTTCGGTCAGGCCGGGGAGCCGCTCGCATTCGCGACCCGTCTGCACGAGGTGCTCGACGGCGCAGGGTGAGCGCGATCACGAGCCACCCGGCGGCGACGGGAGCGAGCACGAGCCACGCCGCCACGGCCCCGGGGTTCGGTGCATCGGTCGCATAGAGCCCGACCCAGGCCCCGAGCGTCACGACCCACAGCGCGATCGCCAGCCACGCGAGCCGACTGCGACGCGCCACGACCACCGCGATGCACGGCAGCGCCACGACGGCCGCGATCACGAGCCAGCCGATCGCTCCCGCGCTCGCAAGCTCGCCGAGGTCACGGGCGATCCCCTCACGGGCGGCGTCCCAGTCCATGCGGTGATCGTCCCACCGCTTCGTTACCTGCGGGCTCGAGACGTGGGCGGGTCCTGTGGACGTCGTGTGCCCTGCGGGCACGGCGCGGCGGTGGGGCGCCGTCGTCGGGCGGCCCGGGCTCGTGGCTCAGTCCGGGGCGTCGGGGTGCGCGTGGGCGATCCCCAGCTCGTGCATGCGCTCGTGCTCGTCGCGCGCTGCAGATCGAGCCGCGATCCGGGCCGCGACCTCGTCGCGTCGCAGCGGGGGCACCGTCGTCGGCGGTTGACGCCTCTCGGGCAGGTCTACGAGCACCTGGGCCGTGGCTGCCGCGACCGCCGCGACGGCTGACTCGAAGGCGGCGCGCGTCGTGTCGCTGACCTTCGCGATCCCCGTGACCTTGCGGACGTACTGGACCGCCGCGGCCTCGATCTCCTCGGCGGTGGCGGGTGGCTCGAGGCCGCGGAGCGTCGTGATGTTCCGGCACATCCCTCGACGCTAGTCCCGCTCCCTTCCCACCCGCCCACCCACGTGGGCTCGCGCCACCCTCAGCCCCTGGGGAGAACCACCGGCCCCGGGGCTGTTGCGGAACACGAGCGTCCCGCCGTGTTCCGCAAGGGGCACTTTGCGACGCTCACGTCCCGCAGAGTTGTGTGGTGTTCCGCGACCGGGGGTGGGGGGACGTGGTGTTCCGCAACGGGGTGGGGCATGGCGAAGGCCGGGTCCCCGTGGGGGCCCGGCCTTCGGTGGGTGGAGGTGGCGGGAATCGAACCCGCGTCCGGTGGCGAAAAACCAGGGCTTCTCCGGGCGCAGCCTGGATGCGCTTTTCTCGGCCCTCACGCTCACCCAGGCAAGACGTGAACAGGCCCAGTCGTCTAGAAGTCCCGGCAGCCCCGACGACGAGGGCTGCCAGCAGTGGCTCTCTAGCTGACGCCAGTTACTGAGTCGAGAGCGTACTCAGGCTGACGGACTTCGGGGCTCGCTCAGGCGGCGAGGGCGAAGTCGGTGCTCTTGGAGTTGGCACCTATAGGTTTGCGCGGATCGTTAACGAGATAACCGTGCGTCCTCGGCCCGCTTCTCCTGGCTCGACGACCACCGTCGAAACCGATCACCCCCCTGTGGAATTATCAAGCCGTCTGCGCCCCGTGGGGCCCCGCCGGCACGGTCCAGCGTACGTCACAACACCGACGGTCCCCCAGCTATTTCCGCCGCGAACCCCGCGCGCACCGGCTCGTCGTCCACCCAGCCGCGCGCCCCGGCATGCTCCACCGACGCCGTCGCGACGCGTGCGGCGAACCGCAGCGCGGCAAGCTCCTCGCCGCGCCACGCGTGCCACGCGGCCGCGAACGCACCGTGCAGCACGTCCCCGGCTCCCAGGGTGTCGACCACGCGCTCGGCACGGGGAACCTCGACGCCGACGACGGCGCCCTCCCCGAGCACCGCGATCCGCTCGGCACCCGCGCTCCGGGCCACGAACCCCGGCCCGAGCGCGGCGATCCCCGCGAGGTCGGCGACCGACCCGGGGTCCGCCGTCGTCGGCGAGCCCCCACCGGGCAGGTGGAAGTCCGCGGAGACGATCGCGACGTCGCACTCGGCGAGGAGCTCGTCCGTGCCGGGCTTGTAGGAACCGCCGTCGATCATGACGCGCAGCCCGGCGGCGCGCGCGGCGCGCGCGAGGGGGACCGCCGCCTCGACGAGCCGCCCGTCCACGAGCAGCGTCCCGGCACCCGCGAGCACGTCGTCGGGCACGGCGTCGTAGGTGCGCGGCCGCGCGTCGTTGACGGAGACGACGGCGCGCTCCCCCGTCGCCGCCGTGACGAGCACCGTGGAGATGGGCGGGTCGACGTCCTGCCCCTCGAGCAGGTCCACGAGCCGCACCCCGGCCGCCGCGAGGCGCGCACGCACCACCTGGCCGATCGGCCCCGACCCGACGCCCGTGACGAGGGTCGTGGGCACCCCGAGCGCCACGGCCGTCGCCGCCGCGTTGGCCGCGGGACCGCCGAAGGCGACGGTGAGCTCGCGCCCCGTGAGCTTCTCGTTGGGTCCCGGCAGACGGTCGACCACCTGGGTGACGTCGAGCGTCGTGAGGCCGCAGCACACGAGCGTGCCCGTGGTTTCGGACGGGTGGCTCACCAGCCGCCCCCGCCGCCACCTCCGCCACCGCCACCGGACGAGCCGCCCCCGCCGGAGAAGCCGGACCCGCCCGAGCTGCCGGACGTCGACGGCGCGGGCGCGGACATCGAGCTCGTCGCGCTCGACGTGAACGAGGCGAGGGAGCGCGTGAGCTGACCACCGGATGCCCACAGCGTGGCGCCGCCCAGGTCCCCGCCCACGTACCACGTGGGTTCGGCGACGGCACGCCCGCTCGCCGCGAGCTCCGCGAAGACCCGCGACCACCGCTCCGTGAGCCCGAACGCGATCGCGAAGGGCAGGTAGCGCGAGAAGATGTCCTCGCCCTCTTCCCAGCGCAGCTGCTCCGCCTCGGCCGTCTCGATGTACTTCTTGAAGCCGAGCGTCTGGGCGAGCACCGCCGTCCCGGCGGCGGTCCGCGCCGGCGCACGCTTCGCGCTCTTGGCGACGACGACGCCCGTGACGAAGAGCGCGATCGGCACGAGGAGATATCCGCGCACGCCGATCCCGGCGAAGAAGGCGGAGAAGATCCCGAGGAAGATGAGCACCCCGCCCACGCCCAGCCACCGGCCCCGGACCGCATGCGGGTCGGTACGGAACCACCCTCGACCCGTGACCTCGGTGTACAGCGCGCCCTGGACCCTCGCCATCGTCGACGCGAAGGTGGTGCGCAGGGCCGAGATCCGCACGGACCGGCGGCCGATGAAGAGCGCACTGAAGAGGGTGCGCTCGTAGGGGGCGAGCGAGACGTCCGCCTCGCGCAGCTTGACGAGGTTCCAGTCCTTGGCGGGCCGCTTCGGGTTCTTGCGCGGCATCTCCTCGATGCGCAGGTAGCCCCGCACCGCGAGGTCCACGAGGGTGGCCGTGACGTCGTGCGGGTCGGCCCTCTCGTCGACGAGCGTCCCGATCACCCCGGGGCGCAGGTCGCGCGGCGGCTCGAACTGGACGGCCACGGGGGTGCGCGAGTCACGGGTCCCGACGGGGAATCCTTGCCCGATGCCGGGCTCGAGGCCGGGCGTCAGGCCGAGGTAGGCCTCGTCTCGTCCGTGCCGCCACAGCTTCACGGCCACCGTGGAGACGCCCACGAGCAGGATGAGCGCCGCGACCACGCCCGCCGGCGACCTCGGGTCCACGATGTCGCGCGCGCTCGGCTTGCGCTCGAGGACCGGCGCGATCCCGTGGAACGTCCCCGCGGGCCACCCGACGACGACGGACAGCATCCGCCCCACGGGCAGCACGGCCTCCGTGAAGTGCGCCGTCGTGCCCTCGTGGTCGTGCGACGTGCACAGCTCGGTCGATCCGGCGGGTCCCGCGAAGCACGTGGAGTCCAGGACGTCGGCGGGACCGCGCACCGTGACGCTCGCGTTCGTGATGGGGATCTCCCAGTCCGCCCCGATGGCGTTCCAGTAGAACTCGTCGTAGGTGCCGTCACCGGCCGCCCCGTTGAGCATGCCCTCCAGCCGGTAGCTGATGGTGTACTGCTGGACGCCCCGGATGTCACCGCGGTCCTCGTCGCCGACGCGCACCACGACGCCGTTGCGGTTGCGGTCGAGGTGCACGTTCGCGGGGGCCCCGGTGGCCGAGCTCGCCTTGATGTGCGTGACCTTGTAGATGCGGTCCTGCGTCGCGTCGTACCCCTGCCGCGTGGGCAGCGCGATGTAGGGACCGTGGCCGGGGTTGTTGCCGAACGAGAAGTCCATGTCGATCGAGACGTCCGCGACGCCGGCGTCGTCGATGTCGACGGTCACGTCGTAGCGGATGATCTGGCGCCCGTACGTCAGGAGGATGTCGTCCCCCTCGGCCCGCGCGGGTGCTGCGGTGAGG
>Ga0222423_1000903_pt1 | contig 15662 bp, 14 predicted proteins | sample 3A0metagenome_FD_182472 | JGI IMG/M metagenome (GOLD analysis project Ga0222423, IMG submission 182472) | Enriched microbial communities from leaf-cutter ant dump, University of Wisconsin, Madison, United States - 3A0 (version 2) | ecosystem: Environmental > Terrestrial > Nest > Insects nest >...
GTGGTGGGGATTCCCCCCATCGCGTAGTGAGCCGTTGGATACACGGGCACCGGCTCGGTGTACGGCTCCACGCCCAGGTATGTGCGGGCAAACTCGGTGATATCGGGAAGCTTGGCGTCGATATGTGCCGGCTCCAGGTGGGTCAGGTCCAACAGCACGTAGTCCTTGTGGGGGCCGCAGCCGCGTCCCTCACGCACCTCGTTGGCCATGGCACGCGCCACCATGTCGCGCGGGGCAAGGTCCTTGATGGTGGGGGCGTAGCGCTCCATGAAGCGCTCACCTTCGCTGTTGCGCAAGATGCCGCCCTCACCGCGGGCCGCCTCGGACAGCAAAATGCCCAACCCCGCCAGACCCGTGGGATGGAACTGGAAGAACTCCATGTCTTCCAGCGGTAGCCCCGCACGCAACGCGATCGCCATTCCGTCACCGGTGAGCGTGTGCGCATTCGAGGTGGTTTTGAAGATCTTGCCTGCGCCGCCGGTGGCGAAGATCACCGACTTGGCGCGGAACACGTGAATCTCGCCGGTGGCAAGTTCATACGACACCACGCCCACCACGTTGACCTGCTCACCTGTGGGGGTGGCCTGCGGGTCCTTGTCCAGCAACAAGTCAAGCACGTAGTACTCGTTGTAGAACTCCACGTTTTGCTTGATGCACTGTTGGTACAGGGTCTGCAAAATCATGTGGCCGGTGCGGTCGGCGCTGTAGCAGGCACGACGCACCGGCGCCTGACCGTGATCGCGGGTGTGTCCACCAAAACGACGCTGATCGATGTGGCCGTCTTCGGTGCGGTTAAACGGCAGGCCCATCTTCTCCAGGTCCAGGACCGCATCGACCGCTTCACGGCACAGGATCTCTGCCGCGTCCTGATCGACCAAGTAGTCGCCGCCCTTGACAGTGTCAAAGACGTGCCATTCGGTGTTGTCGTCCTCGACATTTGCCAAGGCGGCGGCCATGCCTCCTTGCGCTGCACCGGTGTGTGAGCGGGTGGGGTACAGCTTGGTTAGCACGGCGGTGCGGGCGCGTTGCGAACTTTCCAGCGCGGCCCGCATCCCGGCGCCACCGGCGCCCACAATGACGACGTCGTATTCGTGTTCGGTTGTCATAGCCTTCCCAGGTCCTGGCAGAGGGGGACATCGAGGTACTGCGGATCGGCGTCCGCGGGGCATGGGTCAAAGGTGGTCAGCACCAGCGTTCCCAGCACCAGGATCGCCACCGTGGCCAACCCGAGCACCGCATGGAAAATGCGGTTCAGGCGCTTGGAGTGCGCGTAGTCGTTGATGAGCAAACGCATGCCGTTGAAACCATGCAGCATGCCCAACCACAGCATCGCCACATCCCACACTTGCCACAGCGGGCTGGCCCACTTGCCGGCCACAAAGGCGAAGTCCACGCGGCTAATGCCATCGCCCACCATCAAATTGGTGAACAAGTGGGTGAAGATCAGCACTAGTAGCAGCACGCCCGACACGCGCATAAAGATCCACGACCACCGCTCGGCGCGATGGCGTGTGCGGCCCGAGGGAATGCGCTGATGCGGTGCAACGAGTTCCGGCGCGCTCATCACGCACCCCCAAACACGTGAGACAGATGCCGCGGCAAGAAGCCCAGCATCATGAGCGCAAAGATGATGTACACCGCCCAGGCAAGCTTGCGCTGGTGACGCAGCGCCCACAGGGATTGGTCCACAGCAATGATGCGCAAGCCGTTGAAGGCGTGGAACGTGATGGCTGCCACGAGCCCTGCCTCGACCAGCCCGAATATCGGCGTCTTATAGGTACCGATGACCTCGTTGTAGGCCTCGGGCGACACGCGCACCAAGGACGTATCAATGACGTGGACCACGAGGAAGAAGAAGATCGCCACGCCGGTTGCGCGGTGGGCAATCCAGTTCCACATACCCTCGTGACCGCGGTAGAGCGTCGGCGTCGACGACACGGCATTCTCCTCGGGATTCAAGCTCGGGTCCTTCCCATCCTAGACTCGTCCCATGAGTGCCCCGCCGCCCGACGCGACGCGCATCGAGGGATTCGCTGCCGTCATTCCCGCTGGTGGGGTTGGGTCACGGCTGTGGCCGCTGTCGCGCGCCGACCGCCCCAAGTTCCTGCTGGACTTGCTGGGCCAGGGCACGACGCTGTTGCAAGAGACCGTGTCCCGGTTGGCTGCGCTGACGGATCAGGTCATGGTGGTCACCGGAGCCGCCCACGCCCCAGCAGTGGCGAGCCAGTTGCCACACTTGAGTGCGGACGATGTGATTGCTGAGCCCAGCCCGCGTGATTCCATGGCGGCGATCGCGTTGGCGGCGGCGGTATTGGAGCATCGTCACGGACCCCTGGTGATGGGGTCCTTTGCCGCCGATCACGTCATTGGCAAGCCGCAGGCGCTACGTGATGCCGTGCGGGTAGCGGTGCGCGTGGCCCTCACCGGCAAGATCGTGACGATCGGTATCAGCCCCACTTACGCGTCGGACGCCTTTGGATATATCGAAACCGGTGACGTGCTCGATGGCCCGGCGCGTCACGTGGTTGCGTTCACCGAAAAGCCCGACGCTGCCACAGCGCAACGAATGGTTGACAGCGGTCGGTACGTGTGGAACGCGGGCATGTTCGTGATGCGCACCGATGTGTTGCTGGGCCACCTGGAGCGCCTGCAACCCACCATTGCGGCAGGGGTGCGTGAGTTGGCGGCGGCGTGGGATAGCCCGAGCCGCGAGCAGACCTTGGCGCGCGTATGGCCCACCTTGACGCGCATTGCCATTGACCACGCCATCGCCGAACCGGTGGCGGCCGCTGGTGGTGTTGCCGTAGTTCCTGCCGACCTGGATTGGCACGACGTGGGCGACTTCGACTCCCTGGCGGAGGTTCTCGTTGCCCGCGCGGACGGCATCACCGTGGTGAACCGTGACGCGCCCAGTGCGCAGGTGGATGCCCGCGGCGTGGTGATTGTGGGCGGGGATAGGCCCGTGGTGGTGGTGGGCGTGGATGGAGCGGTGGTCGTGGATACGCCCGATGCCCTGTTGGTGACCACACGTCAGAAGGCCCAGCTGGTCAAAAATGCGGCTAACGCGCTGGACCAAGCCCGAATGTGACCTGTTTGTATCCGAATGGAGACCGCTGACCAGGTGCCCGGCAAGCGTTTGCCGCGTACCATGACGGTGACGCACAGGCCTAGCGTGGAATAGGCCGTAGAAGTGAGGAAACATCTCATGAAGAACACCCTGCGCATTGGCGTGGTGGCCGCGACTGCGGCACTGGCGCTGGCGGCGTGCTCAAGCGCCCCTAAGGACGACGTGACCCCGACCGGGACATCGGACCAGGCCAACACTGCTACCCCTACTGAGTCGGTTGACTACAAGGCGTGCATGGTTTCGGACGCTGGCGGTTTTGACGACAAGTCCTTCAACCAGACCAGCTACGAGGGCCTGCAGCAGGCTGTTGCAGACCTGGGCCTGGAAGTTGCCACCGCTGAGTCTCGGGACGAGAACGACTACGTTCCCAACCTTGAGGCACTGGTATCGGGCGACTGCAACCTGATTATTACGGTGGGCTTCAAGCTCTCTGCGGACACGGTGACCTCGGCACTGGCCAACCCGACCATCAACTACGCGATCATCGATGACCTCGCGGACAATGACTTCGACGGCACCACGGATGCCCCGAACATCAAGCCCATCACCTTCGACACCGACGAGGCCGCGTTCTTGGCGGGCTACGCTTCGGCTGCCACCACCAAGACCGGTACGGTTGCCACCTTTGGTGGTATCCAGATCCCGTCGGTGACGATCTTCATGGACGGCTTCCTGCACGGTGTGCAGTACTACAACGAGCAAAACGGCACCAACGTCAACGTGCTCGGGTGGGACGGCACCAATGGTTCCTTCACCGGCGACTTCGACGACCAGACCAAGGGTCAGTCGATGGCGCAGGGCTTCATTGACAACGGTGCTGACATCATCATGCCCGTCGCCGGTCCGGTGGGCCTGGGCGCTGCGTCGGTTGCGCAGAGCACCGGCAACGTGTGGATTGTTGGCGTGGACTCCGACTGGGTACAGACGGCTCCTGAGTACGCCAGCATCATCCTCACCTCGGTGATGAAGAAGATGGACGTGGCCGTGTACGACCTCGTCACGTCCTCGGCGGCAGGCGCTGGCTTTGACGCCACTGCCTACCTGGGCACCCTCGCCAACGGCGGTGTGGGCCTTGCCGACTTCTACGACGCGCCGGTTTCGGCCGAGTTGAAGGCGCAGCTGGACGAGATCAAGAACGCGATCATCGCGGGTGACATCACCGCGTAATTCGCCGTCCGTTAGGACACCATCAGCGCGAGGGGCGCGCCGCGTCGACGCGGCGCGCCCCTCGTGTTTGACTGACATCGTCACGACCAATGGAGGTATGCGGTGAAGCTCGAGCTGAGGGGCGTTACCAAACGATTTGGTGACTTCACGGCCAATGACCACATCGATCTGGTCGTTGAATCAGGAACGGTCCACGCCCTGTTGGGGGAAAACGGCGCGGGCAAGTCCACCCTGATGAATGTGCTGTTCGGGCTGTACGACGCCGATGAGGGCGAGATCCTGCTGGACGGCGAGCCCGTGACGTTCGCCGGTCCCGGTGACGCCATGGCGGCGGGCATCGGCATGGTCCATCAGCACTTCATGTTGGTGCCGCCGTTTACCGTGGCCGAGAACGTGATGCTGGGGCACGAGGACGTGATAGGCCCGGTCAAGCTCCTCAATGTTGAGCAGGCCCGCCAGCGAGTCAGGGAAATCTCGGACCGCTTTGGCTTTCACATCAACCCTGATGCCCGCATTGAAGACCTTCCCGTTGGAGCACAGCAACGCGTGGAAATCATCAAGGCGCTGTCGCGTGAGGCCAAGGTGCTGATCCTTGATGAACCCACGGCCGTGCTGACCCCACAGGAGACAGACGAACTGCTGGACATCGTCCGGCAACTGCGCGACGCAGGCACGGCAGTGGTGCTGATCACCCACAAGTTGCGCGAGGTCCAAGCAGTTGCCGACACCATCACGGTCATCCGCCGTGGACAGGTTGTCGCGACGGCCGCGCCGACCGCATCCCAAGAAGAACTTGCCTCACTCATGGTGGGGCGCGCCGTGTCCATGGCAGTCGACAAGGCGCCGGCTCACCCCGGTGATGTGGTGTTGTCGATCAAGGACTTGACCGTGGTGGACGAGTTTGACGTGGTGCAAGTCGACCGGGTGAGTATGGACATCCACGCCGGTGAAATCGTCGTCATCGCGGGCGTACAAGGCAACGGTCAGACGGAACTAACCGAAGCCCTGCTGGGTGCGATGGAGCCGCTTGCCGGTTCCATCACGCTGGCAGGGCGCGAACTAGTGGGCAAATCCATTCGAGACGTGCTGATGTCGGGGGTGGGGTTCGTTCCCGAGGACCGCACAGAAGACGGCCTGGTGGCAACCTTCACCATTGCCAACAACCTGATCCTGGATCAGTATCACCAGCCGCCCTACTCAAAGGGACTTGCGCTCAAGCGCAGCGCCATTGCTGACGCCGCACATACGGCGGTGGAGCAGTTTGACGTACGCACCACCTCGATCCATGCCACGGCCGGCTCACTGTCGGGTGGTAACCAGCAAAAGGTGGTCTTGGCGCGCGAACTGTCGCGCCCACTGACGCTTCTGATCGCCTCCCAGCCCACTCGCGGACTCGATGTGGGGTCGATTGAATTTGTCCACCAGCGCATCGTCGCGGAACGAGACGCGGGCGCGGCTGTGCTGATCGTGTCCAGTGAACTCGATGAGGTAGTGGCGTTGGCAGACCGCATTGCGGTGATGTATCACGGTCGCGTTGTTGGCGTGGTTGCTCCCGACACCGACCGTCACACCCTTGGCCTAATGATGGCTGGTGCCACCGAGGAGGCGAACGCGTGAGTACCGAAACATCCACTGAGGTCACCACGGATGATTCTGTCCAGCAGGAACAGTCGGTGGTGTCGGCCGTACTGCGCTCGATCATCGACAGCTCATGGCTGGTGGTATTGATCGCGATTGTTGCCTCGCTCCTGCTGGGTGGGGTGCTCGTAGTCCTCGCCAACGATTCCGTTGCTGAGGCCTTCGGGTACTTCTTCTCCCGCCCGTCGGACACCTTCCATGCCATTGGACAGGTGCTGGGGGACACGTACGCGGCCATGTTTAAGGGCGCGATCTACAACACCGATGCGCACACTTTTGGCGACGCCATCAAGCCGATCACCCAGTCGGCAACCATGGCCACCCCGTTGATCTTCGCCGGGCTGGGACTCGGGGTGGGCTTCCGGGCCGGGCTATTCAACATTGGTGCCCAGGGGCAAATCATCATTGGTGCCACCGTGGGAGCCTTCGTGGGCTTCACCTGGGACCTTCCGGTGGGGTTGCACCTGGTGCTGGCCGTGCTGGGCACGGTACTGGGAGGGGCGCTGTGGGGATTCATCCCGGGCGTGCTCAAAGCAGCGACAGGTGCGCATGAGGTGATTGTGACCATCATGCTCAACTATGTGGCGCTGAACCTGGTCAGCTTCTTGCTGAGCAAGGACGCCTTCCAGGTGGAAGGCTCGGATAACCCCCTCGCCCCCGCCGTGGGAGCCAATGCGATGTACCCCAAGCTACTGGGCAACGGTTACGCCTTGCACTGGGGCTTTGTGGTGGCGCTCCTGGCAGCCGTTGCCGTGTGGTGGCTGATGGAGCGCTCCACCTGGGGCTTGCAGTTCCGTGCGGTGGGCGCCAACGCGCGGGCCGCCCGCACCGCCGGAATGAGTGTGGGAATGTCCTACGTGCTGGTGTTGGTCATTGCCGGAGCGCTGGCGGGGCTGGCCGGTTCAGCACAGGTTCTGGGCACGCAGCCAGCGCTGAGTTCAAACGTGGCCGCATCGTTTGGCTTTGACGCGATCACCGTCGCGTTGCTGGGGCGCTCGCGGCCGCTGGGCATTGTGCTGGCGGCGCTGTTGTTTGGTGCGCTCAAGGCCTCCGGCCCGGCGCTGCAGGTGCAGGCACACCTTCCCATTGACGTGGTGTTGGTGGTGCAGTCGCTGATCGTGCTGTTCATTGCCGCACCGCCGTTGGTACGTGCGCTAGTTCGACTACCTAAACCGCGTCAGGTGAAGGAGGTGACGGCATGAGCGTCATCACCGCGCAGCAGAACGTGACTGTGATCAGGACCAGTTTCCGAGCCCCCATCATTTATGCGGTCATTGCGCTGGCCGTACTGTTGGGATTGGCGCTGCCGATCAGCGCCCACGCGTCAACGACCTTCACCTTTGCCCGGCCCACTGATCTAGTGACGGTACCGTCCTGGACGGCGCCTTCACGCACCCTGGCGATCGTACTGTCGCTAGTTGCGTTGGCACTGGCAGCAGCGAGCGCCTGGGCGGCGGCCACCACCCGCAAATTGGGCGCCTGGGTGCCCATCGTCTTTGGGGTGGCCGTGGTGGCGGTGCTGTTGACCTGGGCTGGGGCGGGCAAGACCGCCACCAGCATGCAGATCACCGGCTTGCTGACGGCCGCACTGGTGGCCTCTATCCCCTTGGTATTTGGAGCATTGTCCGGAACCATCTGTGAGCGATCCGGCATTATCAACATTGCCATCGAAGGCCAGCTGCTCGGGGGAGCCTTCCTCGCTGCAGTGGTGGCCGGCGCCGTAGCAAACTCCACCGGCTCGCGCTCGTTGGGGGCATACCTTGGCCTGGTGGCCGCACCGGTGGCCGGGGCCCTCATTGGTGCCGTGCTATCACTGTTTGCGGTGCGGTACTGGGTTGACCAGATCATTGTGGGCGTGGTGCTCAACGTGCTGGTGGTGGGGCTCACCAACTTCCTGTTTGGCACCCTGCTCAAGGACAAGACGTACCTGAATCAGGCAATTGGTCTGCCGGAGCTTCCCATCCCCATCCTGGGCGAGATCCCCATCATTGGGCCCGTGCTCTTTAGGCAAAACGCGCTGGTCTACCTCATGTACGTGGTGGTCATCGTGCTGCAGGTGATGTTGTTCCGCTCGCGCTGGGGCTTACGTGTTCGCGCCGTGGGTGAACATCCTCGCGCCGCCGACACGGTAGGCATCAAGGTCAACCGTACCCGTGTGCGCAACACCATCCTCGGTGGCGCAATTGCTGGGCTGGGCGGTGCATTCTTTACCGTCGCGGCGGGCCTGGCGTTCGGCAAGGAGATGTCCGCAGGAAAGGGCTTCATCGCCTTGGCCGCCATGATCCTGGGCCGCTGGTCGCCTAAGGGAGCACTGGCAGCCGCGGTGCTGTTCGGCTTTGCGGATGCGCTGCGTGAACAGTTCGGCATTGTGGGAACGGCGATCCCCTCGCAGTTCCTGGCCATGTTCCCCTACATTGCGACCATCTTTGCCGTGGCCGGTCTCGTGGGACACTCGCGTCCCCCGGCCGCTGAAGGAAAGCCGTACGCCAAGTGAGCATCGTCGACTGGGACGCATTGCGCGCAGCCGCCCGCCAGGCCGCAACACGGGCCTACGTGCCCTACTCGCACTATCCGGTCGGGGCCGCCGCCCTGACAGACACCGGTCAGGTGGTCACGGGCGCGAACGTCGAGAACGCGTCGTACGGATTGACGCTGTGCGCCGAATGCGCGTTGGTGTCCAAACTGCACACGGACGCGCTGGGGACGCGACTGATTGCGTTTGCCTGCGTCGACGCTCACGGGGCACCGTTGCAACCATGCGGACGATGCCGGCAATTGCTCTATGAGTTCGGCGGCGATGATCTGGCCATCGACGGCCCCGACGGGACGCTGACCTTGGCAGATTTGTTGCCGTGGGCGTTTGGTCCCCAGCACCTGGAGAACGAATCATGAGCGAGCCGTTTGACGCCGTTGACGTCATCATCACCAAGCGCGACGGTGCCGTGCTGAGCCCGGAGCACATCGACTGGGTAGTGGATGCCTATACCCGTGGGGTGGTGGCCGACGAGCAAATGAGTTCACTGGCCATGGCGATCCTGCAACGCGGGATGAACCGGAGCGAGATCTCTCGGTGGACGCGGGCCATGATCGCTACCGGTGAGCGCCTGGACTTCAGCGGATTGTCACGCCCCACCGCAGACAAGCACTCCACGGGTGGGGTAGGAGACAAGATCACCTTGCCGTTGGCGCCGCTGGTGGCCGCGTGTGGCGTGGCCGTTCCCCAACTGAGTGGGCGTGGACTGGGGCACACCGGCGGCACGCTCGACAAACTCGAATCCATTCCCGGGTGGCAGGCATCGCTGAGTAACGAGCAGATGTACCGCCAGCTCGAAGCAGTGGGTGCCGTGATCTGTGCGGCAGGGTCAGGGCTGGCACCAGCTGACAAGAAGCTGTACGCGCTACGGGACGTGACGGGGACGGTGGAGTGCATCCCCCTGATTGCCAGTTCCATCATGTCCAAGAAGATTGCCGAAGGCACCGGGGTGTTGGTGCTGGATGTGAAGGTCGGCTCAGGTGCCTTCATGAAGGACCTCGACTCGGCGCGCGAATTGGCGCGCACCATGGTGGATTTGGGTACCGATGCCGCAGTGGCCACGACCGCCCTGCTCACCGACATGTCTACCCCGCTGGGCCGAGCCATTGGCAATGGCCTTGAGGTCACCGAGTCGGTGGAGGTGCTCGCCGGGGGTGGCCCCGCCGACGTCGTGGAACTGACGCTGACCTTGGCGCGAGCCATGGTCGAAGGTGCAGGCGTGCGCGACATTGACCCGGCCGAGGCGCTCGCAGACGGGCGCGCCATGGATGTGTGGCGCGCCATGATCCGTGCCCAGGGCGGCGACCCGGATGCCCCCATGCCACAGGCCGAACACGTCGAGGAGGTCCGTGCACCACGCGATGGTGTGGTGACGCGGATGGATGCGCTGGGTGTGGGCGTGGCGGCGTGGCGTCTTGGGGCGGGGCGTGCGCGCAAGGAGGACCCGGTCCAGGCGGCGGCGGGTGTGTACCTGCACAAGACGCTAGGCGAGCCCGTCAAAGCCGGTGACGTGATTGCCACCTTGCATACTCAAACCCCGCAGCGGATGAGCCGAGCCCATGAAGCGCTGGCCAGTGCCTGCGATGGTGCGGGAGCAATCGAGGTATCTACGCCCACGTCGGACGCTCCCGTACGCAGCCCGATCGTGCTGGATCGGATTGGGGCTGACTCGTAGGTGTCCTGGACAGCCGTCGGCCTGGTAGCCCGTGCAGGGCGACTTCTGGGTGGCCGACGTGCGGTGCTGTCAGTGCGCGATACGCATCGTGCCCGCAACCTTGAAAGCGCAGCGGCGGACCGTCCAGGCATATTTGCCCGTGCGTGCACCGCGCGTCTAGCCAGCATGAGTGCGGTCGCCTTGCGCCGCATCGATGCCGCCTTCGCCGCCATGCCTGGCGATTCGGGCGTAGTGGAGCGGGCGGTCGCCTCGGGTGCACCGGTGGCCGCCATTGAGGCGCTGAGCCAGTCGTGGAACCACCTGGACGATGAGTCACGCGGCCTCATACGTGACCCGCTGGCACGTACGTCGGATGCGGTGGTGCATTGGGGGCGTGTCACGGCGGTCCAAGTGGATTCCACCGCCTGTGGTGCGGCCGTCGCGGCCATGATGACAATGATCGCTGACCCGTTCGTGGCCGGATGGGTGGGTGCCGGTCAGCGTGCGAGTTGGTTCACGCCGGCCGAGGTAGCAGCCGTGAAGGCCCGCACCGAATCGGCGCAACTGAGCACGATCGGCGACCGCTGGGATGGCCTGCAACGGGTGATGCAGGCGCGAGCACGTTCCCATGGCCTGGGGGTGTTCCCGTGGGTACGGGCATGGGGTACGCCGCCGTGGCGCGTCAAAGCGATGGTGCGCTTCGCATCCGTGCACTTTCGCAGTGCGATAGTGGACGACTCCCGTGGCGATGAACGGGACGGACTGGTCACCCAGGTGCGTGCCGCCGTGGCCGACGGGATCCCCGTCCCCTTATTTGTGGGGGGTGATTCACGCCGGGGGCTCCGCACGGTGGTACCGCGACACGTGGTGCTAGTCGTGGCTGCCGACGGCGAGAACTTCCGCGTCTACGAGCCGTCTGCGGGCGCATTAGGGACGTGGCAACCGTACCGGGCCGGGTATCCCGCGCAACAGGCGCTCGGGGGTTGGAACCGCGTGATGTGGGCAGTGCTGCCATCCTGGCGTCGTGACTGCGTACCACATTAGGGAACTCGTAGGATCCGCAGGGGGTCACGCGTGGCGGCGAAGACGGCAATGGGAAGGGTGGAGGCCAGCGCTAGGACGGTGGTGAGTCCCGCGACGCCACAGGAAAAACGCCACGTAGGTGCTGATCCCGTCATTGCATGGACTGTAATGAGCCCGACGGCAGTTCCCAATGCCGCTGCCCCGATTGTCACGATCGCTACCTGCGTGAGCACGCCAATGACGAGGCTTGAGCGCGAAGCTCCGAGCGCACGCCTACGGCCAAAGTCACGTCGATGAGACATAGCGGATGACAGCACTGTCGCACAGACGACCAGTGCCATCACGCCCATCACCACGGCCATCAATTGGCGTGCCGATGCGCCAAGGTGTCCCGTCATCATCTCCCGTAGTGAGATTGCGCCCGACGGAGCCTCAACACTAACGGCAGAGCCATGCTCGGCAGGAGGTGAATCACGCAGCGATGCCTGGAGAGCGCTGACCACCGTGACATCCGACGCCATGATGTACAGGTAGCGCACATCGGAGACCTCATCTGCGTTCGCGGCAATGAGGACAGCATCGTTCAGGAACTCCAGCGGGCCTGTTGCCTCAATGACACCGACAACAGGAATGCGTCCCGCGTGGGTATTGGCGACCTGCGTGACGTTGCCAAGACCAGGGCCAAGATTGAGCACTGGGGCTGCTGATCGACCAGCGATGGCTTCCCCTGGCTGAGGGAGTCGGCCCTGAATGAGCGTGACGTCAGGGGGAATTGAGCCCACGAACAGGCGTGCAGGAGCGCGTCCCATGGGGAGTGCTGGGTTAGTGACGTCCGCTGCAGGGCCAAAGCCGAGCACCCACGTCACGTCGGAGCGATCTGAGAGTATTGAGGCGGCTTGCGGCGAGATGTGGCTGTCTCCACCGGAGTCCGACAGGGTGATCAAACGGGTGCCGAGGCTATCGATGTGTGCGACTAACGTCGCTTCGTCCGCAGCGGTTTGACCTGTGGTGACAAGGATTGCGAAACAGGTGCACGCGACTGCTGCAATCAGCGTCAGACTGCTTGCCACCTGCGATGTAGCGCCGACGATTGCGTCGCGTAGTAGCTCCCGGGTAAGGGGGTGTCCCCGCAACGGTGTGGACCGTGGGTTAACAGGGTCGGTCACCGTGCGCGCCTTGCCCGGAGTTGGACACTTCCGTCGCCCACGAGGTGGATGTCGAGGTCGCTACGCGCCGCGAGCGTCGAATCGTGAGTGGCCACGATGACGGTTGCGCCGTTGTTTGCGTGCTCGCGTAGCGCGGTCCACACAACGTCGCCGGCGTCGTCGTCGAGGTTCCCCGTTGGCTCATCAGCGAAAACGACCGGGGGATTGGTGAGCAGGGCACGGCAGACGGCAACCCGCTGCCCTTGCCCGCCGGAGATATCACCGGGACGGTGCTCGGCACGGTGCGATACGCCAAAGCGTTCGAGCAGTTCCAGCGCACGTGCACGTGACTGTGAGTGTCGCATTCCGGCGAACAGCCCGCCGTCACACACGTTGGCGATGACGGTGCGTGATGGATCGAGAAGCGCATCCTGAAAGACAAACCCAACCTGGGACGCGCGCAACCGTGCGCGCTGCGCGTCGCTCATCGTGGAAGCTGGAGCGCCGTGCCACACCACGGTGCCTGAAGAAGGCGAGATCATGAGCGCGAGGAGATACAACAAGGTGGATTTCCCGGTGCCCGATGGTCCGGTGAGCGTCGTGATTGCGCCAGAGGGGATCTCCACGGTGACATCGGTGAGGATGGGCTCACCGGTGCGCGTGTAGGCGAAACTCAGCGACTGCGCACCGATCGCGCTTGAAGGCGCGATGATATTCATTCTGATCGATCCGTCGATGTGTCGGATACCTGGGCCAAGACCACCCGTTCTCCTACGTCGATTCCATCGAGGACTACCTGGCCATCGCCGCGCCCGAGGATGGTGACAGGTCGATGATCGCCGTTCTCTAGTACAACATACGGCGCTCCGTCCGTTCCAAACCAAAGTGCCGACGCGGGTACCGCGGGGCCGGTAACCTCGGGCACGATCACCTGAGCTGCCTGGAATGTCGCAAACTGAGGGTCAAGCGGAATCTGGGTGCAGGTGTTGCCGCACAGCGCCGAGCCATCTGGTCGTGTCAAGGTCCACAGGACGTTGCCGGAGTTATCGTCTTGTAAGGACGCCACGACTGCTGTGATGGCCTGGCCGTCAATTGTGACGGTGATCTCACGCGTTGGGTCGAGACCGAGACCCGATGGCACTGTGGCGACGAATGTCGGTGTCGGTGCGAGTATGGAAAGCAACGAGTCGCCTGCGATAAGCCGATTCCCTACGGACGCATCATCATTGATGTGGATTCTCGCAGGCAGCGTCGCACTGAAAACGAGATCGCTAGCGCGCACAGTTCCGTCGTCTAATATTCCCAGCGATTTCTGCCATATGCGTACGGCTGTTTCAGTGCCTCCACCGAATACGCCGTCCGCAGGTCCCGACAGGAATCCCGTATCGATAAGTAGCTGTTGAAGTTGGGCAACATCGGGGCCCGAGGCACCACGGGCAAGGTCGCGGAACGCGGGGACAGTGCCACGGGCGGCGATGACAGGACGCAAATCTACGGTGTAGAGAAGATCGCCTTGATTAATCTCTTGCCCATCGCGGATATCGATCGTAGTCACCACCCCTTGGGCTGCGCCCACCCCAAACGTCGCCTCGGCCCAATGCGCTGCAACTGGCAAGGGAATTGATGTGCCTACCGTCATCTCCTGAGTGGTGTACGTCACGGGTAGGTGAGATAGATCCGCGATCTGCGGGGGCACGAATGCCCACCGACCGCAGATAAACGCTAATACCAGAGCGGCAATTCCGGAAAGCGACCACCCCACTTTCGACAAGCGGACCCGACTAGTCATGACTGTCGTCGAACGAAACGAGTACAAAGTAGTTTGGCCCGCTTTGTGGGCAGGCGGCGTCGAGTGCATCCAACTGTGATGCCGAGATCTTTGTACCGTTTGGCCCGCCAAATGCGGCTTCATACGGGTTCCATGCGTCGTACTGCGGGCTGGTGTCAATCCAGGTCTGCTCGCTTGGAGGTTCCGCCACCTCATAGCCGTGGGCGGTCAGACATGCCCGCACGTCAAGCATTCGGTGGTAGGCGTCGGGCGTTAGTGAGTTGGTCAGCTTGTGCGCGGGGAGCGGAACTCGAGCGTTGCAGTCCACTGCGGCACGGTCGCGCAGTTCCTGAACGTCTGGGGCGATGTTGCCAGAGGCATCGGAATTATCGAAAAATCCGACGCTCCCCGCGATAGCAGTGTCGGCATGAAGTCCATATTCGGAGTAACACGAAAGCATGGCCTGCTGAAATTCTTCGTTTTCTTGCCGAATTGTCGCCATCCAGCCGGGTTCATCCCAACCCTCAGCAACCGGAGGATTGGAGGTGCTGGATACACATCCACTCAGTGCGAGTGCAAGTCCCACAGAACATGCCACGTGCATACTCGCCTTGGACACGTTTCCTCCCCAAAAGCGGACGACATCGTTATCGGTCACCTGCATCATGCTACTGCGGGGGAGGGTCCTGTGTCGGATCGCGAAAGTGACTGGCAACGTACCCTGGTCCCATGAGTCTGACCACTGACGCCATCCGCGCGCTGCCCAAGGTTGTCCTGCATGATCACCTCGACGGGGGCCTGCGACCGGCCACGTTGATCGAGCTCGCCCAGGACATCGACTATGCCCTGCCGTCGACCGACCCTGACGAGTTGGCGCGCATCTTTGTTGACAACGCCGACTCGGGTGATCTGGTGCGGTATTTGGAAGCATTTGCTCACACCACTGCCGTGATGCAGACCCGTGAGAACTTGATCCGAGTGGCCCGGGAGGCCGTGGTCGACCACGCCCGTGATGGCGTGATTTACGTGGAGCTGCGTTACGCGCCCGAGCAGCACCTGCAGCAGGGCCTGAGCCTCAAGGAGGTGGTGGACGCAGTGCATGAGGGCATCCAGGAGGGTATTGCCCAAGCCGCTGAAGAAGGCTTTGGGATTCGCGCCGCCGCCTTGCTATGTGCAATGCGGCATCTGGACCGCTCGACGGAGATTGCCCAGCTGGTGCTGGACAACCGCGGCGAGGGGTGCGTGGGCTTTGACATTGCGGGACCCGAGTTCGGCTTTCCTCCCACCCAGCATGCGCAGGCCTTCGCCTTGTTGCGTGACCATCACGTTCCCGTGACGATTCACGCGGGAGAGGCCGACGGGGTGGCTTCGATTTCTGCGGCTCTGGGTGTGGGCGCGGCGCGCCGGATTGGTCATGGGGTCCGCCTGCATGAGGACATCGAGGGCTTTGGTGGTGACGAGCCACGCCTGGGCGAGGTTGCGCAGTACGTCATGGATCAGCAAATTCCGCTGGAATGCTGCCCCACCTCCAACGTGCAGACCGGGGTAGCTGAATCGGTAGCGCTCCATCCAATGCACGAACTGCGGGATTTGGGATTTGCTGTCAC
>Ga0222423_1000905_pt1 | contig 15607 bp, 11 predicted proteins | sample 3A0metagenome_FD_182472 | JGI IMG/M metagenome (GOLD analysis project Ga0222423, IMG submission 182472) | Enriched microbial communities from leaf-cutter ant dump, University of Wisconsin, Madison, United States - 3A0 (version 2) | ecosystem: Environmental > Terrestrial > Nest > Insects nest >...
TTCAACTCGATCGAAAGGTCTCCGCTGGTTAGAACCTATAACGCCGGTGACGCGATTCATAGGCCCGGACCGGGTGAAACGATCCAGCATCGCTTCATAATCGGGTGAAGCGGTTTGGTGAGCAGCGCGTATGTTTGTGCTCGTCACGAAGTTTTCTCTTGCTGTTAACCTCAAGTTCATGGCACAACGGTCCACGATATGGGCACTTCTCCACATCTCTGACGCGAATTTGGCACGAATTTTTGCGCGTGCTGTCTGAAACTTTGGCTCGATTTCCGGCGGGTTTGTCGCGGAAGGTGTACGAATGTCAGCAACTAAGTGTGTATCGGGCGCGTTTTGGAGATGCGCAATCGCGTCATCCGCGTGCATTATGGAGGGGTCGAGGACCCCGCCAATCCATCGAAAGGCCGGACCTTCTCACAGCCTGCGGTACTGCTCCTGTGAATAAGCGGTTCAACCCCGGAACCGTTCTCAGCGCAGCAGGTGGCTGTTTTCTAGGCCGGTTAAGACACGCAAAGTAGGATGCACTTACTTATGAGCTCACCCAGCGGAGCTGCACAAGACCCCGCAGCAAAGACATACTCAGTGGCTATGGTGGCCAAGGAAATCGGACTTGCTCCGGCTACTTTGCGCACGTGGGCGCGCCGGCATGATGTTGGGCCATCAGTTCATATATCTGGGACGCACCGCCGATACAGTGAACTCGACCTCGCCCGGCTCATGCTCATGCGATCTTTGATACTCGACGGTGCCACAGCGTCCGAAGCTGCGGAACTCTCTGCATTACACATCGCTGATGGCGTCACACTCGCATCCGCACGCGCGCAGTTGCGGCAAACCCGTCGAGCAAAGGGCCTCGAACTGGCTGACAGCGAACCGGAAGCCCTGCAGCTATCTAGGGCCGGGGACGTGGTGCGCGAGCCGGAGATGACAGCCGCTGTTTCGTCGTCAATCACAGCAGAACTCAGTGAACCCAGTGTTCCTAATGAATCCAACGTTCCCAGCGTGCACAGGCTGACCACCGCCACAGAACAATCCCGATCCGCACTGCAGCGCGAAGCCGAAGGCGACGGCCCCACTCGCTCGCGCGTGCCCCAACGGGCGCTGCGCAGACTGCACTTTGCTGAAGACGACCCACAGATCATTGAACCCACGGACTATCCGCGCCGCTGCTCCGAACTCGTATCAGCCGCGCTGCGCGACGACATCGAAAAGTGCACCGAACTGATCCGAGTCCACCCCAGCGAGGACGTAGTGCTGTGGTGGAAGATGTTTGTGCGTCCCGCCATTGACAGGCTGGCCGCCCAAACCATACTCGCAGCCCCCGGACACAACCCACGGGTCCTACTCGGATACCTCGCCCACGGCGCCCTAGTTGACTTTGTTAAGCGCTCACAGGCGCCTGCGGCCTCAGGTAATCGCATGCACCCCTCACGGTTGAAGAATATCGCGCTGATCTTCTCACCCGATGAGGACCAACTCGCACTGCCCGCGCACGTGCTCACCGCCGCGCTCGCGGACAAAAACTGCAACGCACACGTAGTTTCTGGCTTTGACCAGGAAGACCGGGTAGTAGAACTTGTGCGGATGATTCGACCCACCTGCCTCGTGTTCACCACCATGTATGGCGAACCTCGGCTCGGCCTGATCCGCACACTTGACGCAGAATTTTCGGATCTGCCCATCTTTGTTGGGCCCGGAGACAACGCGGAACTGGGCGATCTGCTGACCCACCCTAATATTCACCGGATTCGCTCATTTATGGCGCTCTTCCACGAGGTCTACGGGGCTTTGCGCTCTCAGGCATTTGATGCCGACTACTGGGGTGACGGCTCAGGAGTAGTCTCCGCGCAGTGAATTCTGAACCCCATACGCGCGTGGCGCTCGTCTCATTGGCCGGGGCTGCGGAATATTACGGGGCGTTCCAGCGTAATATTTGGTCATGACCGACTCGCTCTCCACCCAGTCGAATGATCCCTTTGGTTTCCTCGGATTGACGTACGACGACGTCCTGCTGCTCCCTAACGAGACAGACGTTATCCCCTCCGAGGTTGATACCACGAGCCGCCTGACCCGCGGAATCTCATTGAAGGTTCCCTTGATTTCAGCGGCCATGGACACCGTCACTGAGGCCCGCATGGCAATCGCTATGGCGCGCCAGGGTGGCATCGGAATTATCCACCGCAACCTGTCTATTGAGGACCAGGCAAGTCACGTGGACACGGTCAAGCGTTCCGAATCCGGAATGATCAATGATCCTGTGACTGTTGGCCCTGACGCAACGATTGAGGAACTGGACGCACTGTGCGGTCAGTACCGGGTTTCCGGGCTTCCAGTAGTGGAAGCAGACAACACCCTCGTGGGCATTATCACCAACCGCGACCTGCGCTTTGTGCGCCCCGAGGCGTTTGCGAGCACTCACGTGCGCGAGGTTATGACCCCGATGCCGCTGATCACCGGGCCTGTTGGGATCTCCCGCGAGGACGCCGCCCACCTGTTGGGTAAGCACCGCATTGAGAAGCTCCCGCTCGTTGATGATCAGGGTCACCTGCAGGGTTTGATCACCGTCAAGGACTTTGTTAAGACCCAGCAGTACCCGGACGCCACCAAGGACGGCGAGGGACGCCTACGCGTGGGCGCCGCTATTGGTTTTTACGGCGACGCACTAGACCGTGCGCGTGCACTGGCTGAGGCCGGCGTTGACGTGCTCGTAGCAGATACCGCAAACGGGCATGCTCGTCTCATGCTGGACATGATTCGCTCAATCAAGAAGGACCCGTTCTTCAATGGCGTTGAGATCATCGGTGGAAACGTTGCTACGTTTGACGGTGCGCGGGCGCTAGCTGAAGCTGGAGCCGACGCGGTTAAGGTTGGTGTTGGCCCCGGTTCGATCTGCACCACTCGCGTGGTGGCCGGTGTCGGTGTGCCTCAGGTGACTGCGGTCTATGAGGCTTCCAAAGCTGTTCGCGAGTTCGGCATCCCCGTGATTGCTGATGGTGGTTTGCAGTATTCGGGTGACATTGCCAAGGCTCTTGTGGCCGGCGCTGAATCCGTGATGCTCGGCTCCCTGCTGGCCGGCTGTGATGAGTCGCCTGGTGACCTCGTATTTGTTAACGGCAAGCAGTTCAAGCACTACCGCGGCATGGGTTCGCTCGGTGCTATGGCCTCGCGTGGTAAGAAGTCTTATTCCAAGGACCGCTACTTCCAAGCGGATGTGGCCTCGGATGACAAGATCGTCCCTGAGGGCATTGAGGGTCAGGTCCCTTACCGTGGCCCACTTGCTGCCGTTGCCTACCAGCTCACCGGTGGTCTGCACCAGTCCATGTTCTATGTTGGCGCGCGGACCATCCCGCAGCTTAAGGAGCGCGGTAAGTTTGTGCGGATCACTGCGGCTGGTTTGAAGGAGTCGCACCCACATGACATCCAGATGACCGTTGAGGCTCCAAACTACGGACGGCACTGATAGTGGGGCGTAAGAAGCGCCCCTCACCTCTGCCTGTGCGCGACGGCTTGAACCCCGTTCGCATACAGTTACCGCACCCCGGGTCAGTTTTGCCCCGGGGTGCGCGTATGCGCACGAGTGGTGAGGCCAAGGAATTGTCCGCGGGGCAGATCGCGCAGGAGCACATACTGGCGCCGTCGTTTGTGCTGTTGCGTGACTATGTCAACTGGCGCTTTGGTGCGCAGGCAACCCCGGTTTTAGCGGCGCTTAAGCGCGGTGAGATTGTCGACGAGTTGGGTCGCCCTTGGTCTTTTGACTCGGAGTTTCGCGCGGGTGCGTTAATTTTCTTCTACCGTGAACCGGCTCCGGAAAAGCACGTGCCGTTTGAAGTTGAGACGATCTTTGAGGATGACGACCTTCTTGTGGTTGATAAGCCACACTTTTTGGCGTCTACGCCCAAGGGCGCATACGTGGTGGAGTCGGCACTAGTGCGGTTGCGCCGCGCGTTTGATCTGCCGGAGCTGAGTCCCGCGCATCGCCTTGATCGAGTTACTGCGGGCGTACTGGTTTTGACTAAGCGTCAAGAGTTGCGCGGTCCCTATCACGAGTTGTTTGCGCGCCGCACTATCCGCAAGACGTATGAGGCGGTTGCGCCGGTGCGTGAGGATGTGCGCTTGCCTGCTGTGGTGCGTTCGCGTTTGCGTAAAGAGCCGGGGATTATGACTGCACAAACGGTTGAGGGGGAGCCTAATGCGGAGAGTCTGGTGGAACTACTTGATACCAAAACTGTTGATCCGGCGGGACATGGCGAGCACAGTCAGATTGGACTGTATCGGTTAACTCCGCATACGGGAAAGACGCATCAGCTGCGTATCCACATGGCGTCCCTAGGGCTGGGGATACTCAACGACAACTACTATCCACAGTTCTATGACGTGGCTGCAGATGACTACCGCAACCCGCTGCAACTGTTGGCAAAGTCCATCGAGTTTGAAGACCCTATCTCAGGTGGCACGCGACGCTTTGAATCCACCCGCACACTCGATCTGTGGGCGGGTTAATTCTGTGGGCAACCTAATTCTGTGGGTGCGCTAGAACAATTTGCCTGTGGGGGAATCATGCTCACCGGGCAAACGCGTGACGGACTGTGGGGTAGTGGGGGCTTCAGGGTCACGGCCTAACCACTGCGTTGATGCATCCGCAGTGCGGCCTTTGGACCGCAGGAAGTCATTGAAGTTCTCGGCCCAGGCTGCGTGGGCCTGTGCTTGAAAGGCGTGCAACTGCGCTAGCTCAGTGCCGCCAAGATCAGGGTACTTTTGCACCATCTTGGCGAGTAGATCCAGGGTGGCAATGACGTCAGCATCCGCGGTGTGGAATGTGCCCGTGTCAAGAACGTCATACACCGTGCATAGATCAATGAGCTTCCTCTTGCCGCGGCGGTAGCGGTCGAGTGCTCGGTCGAGCACAAGGGGATCGATCACAGGAGAAAACGCCCGGGAGATTCGATCCTCCACGGTGGGTAGTCCGTGCCGCTTTAGTTCGGCCTCCAAGATGGTGACATCAAAGGTGGCATTGAATGCTACGAGTGGATGGCCTGCGTGCAGGTGCCCGGCGATGAGCGCTGCAATTTCCTCAAGGGCCTCGCGTGGCTGCTGGCCATATTGCCGAGCATGTTCCGTGGTGATGCCGTGTATTGCAGCCGCCTCTGCGGGGATGGGGACCCCGGGATCGATAAGCCACGTGCGGACGGTGGTTTCTGGACCGGCGCGCAGCACTACGGCAGCCGTGACAATTCGATCACGGTGAGTTTCAACCCCGGTGGTCTCGGTGTCAAAACCGAGGAGGGGGCCTTCGGTCCAAGTCTGTGCGCTCACGGATCCACTTTCCTTTGGTGCAGGTTCACCCCAAGCATGCCAGTACCCCCTGACATTGAAGCTGTTACACGCCATAGGCTCGGGAAAAACGCGCTAACCTGTATGGGTGACTAATGAGATAGAGATTGGCCGAGGAAAGCGCGGGCGGCGCGCCTTCACGTTCGACGACATCGCGGTAGTTCCGTCCCGCCGTACGCGCGATCCCGAGGATGTCTCTACCGGCTGGCAGATCGACGCATACCACTTTGACCTGCCCATTATGGCTGCGCCAATGGACTCGGTCATGAGTCCGCAGACCGCAATTGCCCTGGGCAAGTTCGGTGGCCTTGGGGTCCTCGACCTTGAAGGTCTGTGGACCCGGTATGAGAACCCCGAGCCGCTGTTGGCGGAGATCGAGAGGCTAGATCCAGCCAACTCCACTGCACGCATGCAGGAAATCTACTCGGAACCGATTAAGGCCGAGCTCATTACCGCTCGCCTGAAAGAAATCCGGGATGCGGGAGTTACCGTGGCTGGTGCACTCTCCCCAGCCCGTACGCAGGAGTTCTACAAGACCGTGGAGAGCGCGGGCGTAGACCTCTTTGTCATCCGCGGCACTACAGTTTCTGCGGAGCACGTATCCAGCCAGAGTGAGCCGCTCAATCTCAAGCGTTTCATCTATGAGTTGGATGTGCCTGTGATCGTTGGTGGCGCCGCCTCGTATACCGCTGCGCTGCACCTGATGCGTACTGGTGCTGCCGGCGTTCTCGTAGGTTTTGGTGGTGGCGCGGCTCAGACTACGCGCACCACGCTGGGTATCCACGCCCCCATGGCAACTGCGGTTGCGGACGTTGCTGCGGCTCGCCGCGACTACCTGGACGAGTCGGGTGGACGTTACGTCCACGTCATCGCGGACGGCGGCGTGGGACGATCCGGTGACCTCGTCAAGGCATTTGCCTGTGGCGCTGACGCAGTCATGATCGGTGCAGCTCTTGCGCGTGCACAAGAAGCACCTGGAAAGGGCTTCCACTGGGGTCCTGAAGCACACCACGCTTCGCTGCCACGTGGCGAGCGCGTCAAGGTAGGAACTTCCGGAACCCTAGAAGAGATCCTCTTTGGCCCAGGACGCCAAGCCGATGGCACCTTGAACCTTGTTGGTGCGCTGAAGCGCGCAATGGCTACCACCGGGTACTCGGATCTCAAGGAATTCCAGCGCATTGAGGTAGTGGTTTCGCCCTACCAGCACTCCGCTGACTGAACCACGTTTGGCTCATTGAGCCACTCGCTATAACGCTGTTGGGCCGTGCTACCTAGGTAGCACGGCCCAACAGCGTTATAGCGAGTTTCAGTGGCGGTTAGCCAATTAGTTCATGAGCACGTCAGCCCAACAGCGAGAGGGTCTGGCGTGAGATTTCCAGTTCCTCATTCGTTGGCACCACGAGCACCTTCACAGTGGAGTCCGCAGTCGAGATGATTCGCGCCTCTTTGGAGCGGACCTCGTTGAGTGCTGGGTCTAGCTTGATGCCAAAGCCCGCGAGGCGGCCGATCAGATCCGCGCGTACGAGGGCATTGTTTTCGCCTACACCCGCGGTAAACGTGATCGCATCTGGTAGACCGCCAAGCACACCCATGTAGCTGCCCACGTACTTGACTAGGCGGTGGACGAATACGTCGAGAGCTAGCTTGGCGTCTTCGTTGCCCTCCTCAATCAGGCCAAGGACTTCACGGAAGTCGTTGTGCCCCGTCATACCCTTGAGCCCGGACTGCTTGTTGAACATGGTGTCGATCTCGTCGATTGAGTAACCACCTTCGCGGTACAGGTGGAACACCACAGCTGGATCGATGTCTCCGGTCCGGGTTCCCATGACCAAGCCCTCGAGTGGGGTCAGCCCCATTGAGGTGTCTACAGCTTCACCGTTCTTGACCGCCGAGATAGAAGCGCCGGAGCCGATGTGCAGCACGATCTGGTTGGTCTCGTTCAGATCCTTACCAATGGTTTGTGCCGCTAGGCGAGACACATACTGGTGGCTGGTTCCGTGGAAGCCGTAGCGCCGGATGGAGAACTTCTCGGCTACCTTTTTGGGTAGTGCGTAGGTGTACGACTCGGCCGGCATGGTCTGGAAGAACGAGGTATCGAACACCACTACGTGAGGTACGTCAGGGAACAGTTCGCGTGCCACCTCAAGTCCGCGCACGTGACCTGGGTTGTGCAGGGGTGCCAGCGGAATAAGGCCACGGATCTGCTCGACTACCTCGTCAGTTACGAGTGTGGGCTTGGGGAAGATCGAGCCACCCTGGACGACACGGTGGCCCACGGCCACGATGTTCGCTTCGGCGAGGTCGGGACCGTGCTGTTCGAACAGTTCGAGGACCTTGCGCAGGCCATGCCCGTGATCGTCGATCTTCAAGTTTTCGGTGAAGCTTTCACCGCCCACGTTGTGTTCCACGATTCCAGTGGGTTCACCGATCTTTTCGACGATACCCGAGGCGATCGCGGTGCCGTCGGCTGGGGAGATCAACTGGTACTTAACCGTGGACGAGCCAGCGTTGATGACGAGTACTGTTTGGTTGCTCATTGCTTTTGGCTACTTTCTCGGTTCAGTTGGTTGCGGCGCTTGCAGCTTCCAAGCCCTGGGCTTGGATTGCGGTGATGGCCACGGTGTTGACGATGTCTTGGACGAGTGCGCCACGAGACAGGTCGTTGACAGGCTTGCGCAGACCCTGCAGGATCGGTCCCACCGCCACGGCGCCAGCCGAACGCTGCACGGCCTTGTAGGTGTTGTTACCGGTGTTCAGGTCTGGGAACACAAACACGGTGGCGCGTCCGGCAACTGCCGAGTCTGGCAGTTTGGATGCAGCCACGGAGGCATCCACGGCGGCGTCGTACTGGATGGGGCCTTCAACCTCAAGGTCTGGGCGGCGGCTACGTACGATCTCAGTGGCTTGACGCACCTTGTCCACGTCAGCGCCCGCTCCCGAGTCACCTGTGGAATAGGAGAGCATTGCGATACGTGGCATGACACCAAACTGCGCAGCGGTTTGCGCGGAGGAAATTGCGATGTCGGCAAGCTGCTCGGCGGTGGGGTCAGGGTTAACGGCGCAGTCACCGTACACAAGCACTCGGTCCTCAAGGCACATCATGAACACGGAGGAGACAACCGAAACATCGGGAACCGTCTTGATGACCTCGAATGCGGGGCGAATCGTGTGTGCGGTGGTGTGTGCGGCGCCGGAGACCATTCCGTCCGCGTACCCAAGCTGGACCATCATCGTGCCAAAGTACGACACCGAAGAGACGATTTCGCGCGCACGCTCCACCGTGACGCCCTTGTGAGCGCGTAGGCGAGCGTACTCTGCAGCAAACTCCTCAAAGAGTTCACCGGAGTGCGTGTCCAGCACAGCTGCGTCCGAGATGTCCAAACCAAGTTCGGTGGCACGAGCTCGGATCGTGGGTTCGTCACCAAGGATCGTGATCTGGGCAACCTGGCGTTGCAGCAGGGTAGATGCGGCGCGCAGGATGCGGTCGTCGGTGCCCTCAGGCAAGACAATGTGCTTCTTGTTTTCGCGTGCGCGTGACAACAACTCGTATTCGAACATCAGCGGAGTTACTGCGGCCTCGGGGCGTTCCACCTCGAGTGCTTCAAGGAGGGCCTTGCCGTCGATGTTCTGCTCAAACAGCGCCATTGCGGTATCCACCTTGCGCTGCGATTCCTTAGACAGACGGCCACGAACTCGTGCGGCTGCGGACGCCGTACGGAACGTACCCAAGTCGGTCTGGATGATAGGGACTGATGGATCAATATCGTCGAGAAGTTGCGAGACAGGCTCAGGGGGGAAGAACCCACCGTTGAGGATAATCGCGGCCAAGGAGGGGAACGACTTAGCAGTCTGCGCAATGAGCAGACCGAGCAGCACGTCCACACGGTCACCGGGCGTGATGACTACCGCACCATCGGTGAGCTTCTCCAGCAAGTGTTCAAAGCTCATCGCGCCCACCTGGACGTCGAGGACTTCACGGCCTAGCAGTGTGTCGTCACCGTTGATAAGCCGGCCGCCCACAGAGTGCATGAGCTGGCGCACAGTTGGCGCGGTCAGGAATGGTTCCTCGGGAACGGTCCACACCGGCGTGGTTGAAGAGGTGAAAGCTGCCTTAATGTCATCCTCGGAGCCGGGAATGCAGCGGTTAATGATCGTGCCAAGCACAGAAGCGTGGTTATTAGCTAGTTCGCCTGCGGACACCTCGTAAAGCTGGTGAATACCCTCGGCGGAACGGCCCGCGCCGGAAAGAACCAGCAGCACAGGAGCGCCAAGGTTAGCTGCGATCCGGGCGTTGAACGCGAGTTCGGTGGGGCTAGCCACATCGGTGTAGTCCGAACCAACAATCACTACGGCATCGCACAACTGCGACATCTCGTGGTAGCGGTTGATGATGGTTGCGAGGGCCTCGTCAGGGTTAGCGTGCACCTCGGCGTAGGTCACGCCCACGCACTGCTCGTAGGTGAGGTCAACGCCGTCGTGTGCGAGAAGGAGTTCAAGTACGTAGTCGCGTTCGGCGGACTCATCGCTTGTATTGTTTGCGCCATTGCGGGTGATGGGGCGGAACACACCCACTCGCTGCACCTGACGCAGCAGGAGATCAACAACCCCCAGCGCGATAGTGGACTTTCCAGTTTCCCCTTCAGGGGAGGAGAGGTAGACGCTTCTGGTCTTGCTGCTCACGGGTTTTCCTCCGGGCTCTGTCTGTTTCAGTGCGCACGAGATTTGCAGGTGCAAAGGAGGGCGAATAAACCGAATAGGGTTGCGATCCTTCGCATGCGCTTGTGGCGCCTAAAGCCATGATGTCATGTCTTCAGCGTTGCGTCAGGCCGCCCGTGACCGTGCAAGGTAGCTTTCGCAAACGCCATGTGGTGTTGCTCATTTCATTCTTTTTGGCGCGGGTGCAACAGGAATAGGCCTTAGGGACTAGGCATCCGGGCGAATCACTTGATTTCGGGCGCATTGGTGCGTGAATTGTGTCACGACTACCCGTCAGATACGTGCGTTACCTGCTAATCAAAGGGTCAATGTGAGGGAGCGTAATAATGTCGAAGACCACAGTGTGGTATCGCTCGCCTTTACCCGTTTGGGCGTGGTTTTTCGTGATCTATGCCTCAAGGTGGCCGGACCCAAGCCGGTCAAGGGGCAACTAGGCTAGGGGTGTGCAGCAAGACGTGGACCTCACCGCTTCGAACGCACCGCAAAAGGTGCGTGTTTCTATTGGCGACCGTGCCCGCGCGGCGGTGCGCCCCAAGAATATTGGGTTGCTCATCATCTTGCTTGCTGCAGCCGCCTTATGCGGCAGGCTCGGCGTGTGGCAGTTGGATCGCGCATACGAGCGCGCCAATCTGGCTCGCGAGCACGCATTGGCTGAGTCTGAGGCCGCGGCCCCAGTCATGCTGGGCACAGTTTTGGCACCGCAGGCCCGATTTGGCGGTAGCCTCGTGGGCCAGCGCGTACAGGTGACCGGCGAGTTCGAACCAGACAACACTGTTTTGGTGCCCGGCCGAGTTGTTGATGGCGAGCAGGGCTACCTTGTGGTTAGTTCGTTGGTGGTAACTGAAGATGGCACGGGTGGTCAGTCGTGGGCTGAACTCTCCGGTAACCCCCGGCTTCCGGTGGTGCGCGGCTGGGTTAGTGCGGATCAGGTGTCCAGTACCGGGGGACTCCAACCCGCGTTGACGGCGCAACTTGCAGCGCAGGCAGCTGCGGGGCCCTCCACCCTGGTTGGTTGGCTGCAAGCATCGGAATCCACTGTGCCTGATACGCTTCCGGCTGGTCAGATGTCCTCGATATCGTCTGCAGCGTTGGCGAACCAGTGGGGTGGCCCTATTTACGGCGGCTATTTGGTCACGTCTACTGTGACGCCTGCGCAACCAAGCCAGCTTATTGCGCTGCCGCGTCCCACCATTGAGGGTGGGACGAACGTCAATTTACAGAACTTCTTTTACGCTCTGCAGTGGTGGGTATTTGGGTTATTTGCGCTCGCGTTGTGGCTTCGTTTGATTACCGACGATGCCCGCAAGGACCGCTCTGATGTGCCGGCTAACCCGTTCGATCTTGTTGATGAACGGGCTAGCCGATAGCTGCGCGTCAGTTACGTTCGCTATTTCTGCTGCCACGAATGCCACAGATCGGCGTATTCGCCACCTGCCGCAACGAGTTCGTCGTGTGGGCCAATCTCACTGATTCGTCCGCCCGTGACCACCGCAACGCGGTCTGCATCATGGGCAGTATGTAAGCGGTGCGCAATGGCAACTACGGTGCGTCCTGCGAGCACCGCGCCAAGAGACTTTTCAAGGTCTCGAGCAGCGCGCGGATCAAGCAAGCTCGTGGCTTCATCCAAGATGAGCGTGTGTGGATCGAGTAAAACTAACCGCGCCAACGCAATCTGCTGAGACTGTGCCGGAGTGAGCGGGTGTCCACCCGATCCCACTTCCGTATCGAGGCCCTGGGGCAGGCGGTCCACCCAGTTCAGGGCGCCCACCGCGGAAAGCGCGTGCCGCAGTTCCGCCTCGCTTGCGTCCTCTTTAGCTAGCAGCAGGTTGTGCGCAAGCGAACCCACAAAGACGTGGTGTTCTTGCGTCACAAGTGCAACGTGCGAGCGCAGGTCTTCAAGTGGAAGGTCAATGAGCGGAACCTCGCCCACGGTCACCGAGCCCTTGGTAGGTGGGTGAATTCCCGCCAGCATACGCCCAAGCGTGGATTTGCCCGCACCTGAAGGACCCACAACGGCAAGGCGCTCACCGGGAACAAGATCAATGTCAATGCCGTGCAAAACGTTGTGCCCTTCGCGATACGCGTACTCGATCTCCTGTCCGCGAATCGCCTCGTGCTGAGGCTGGGCACTGGTTGAGGTGCGGTCCGCATCCACTAGGGATACGCCGATGATGCGCGCCATTGAGGTGGCAGCCACCTGTGTTTCATCTAGCCAAAACACAAGATCCCAAATCGGGCCAACGAGCTGAGTTGTATACAGCAGGACGGTTGTGACTGCGCCTGCGGTGGCGTGCCCCTGCGAGACCATGAATGCACCCCACAGCAGCACGAGAATTGGCGCGATGGCAAAGGACAGATCCATTCCGGGGATGAGGACCGTTCGTAGATTCAAAGTCCTTCGCTCGGCGGCTAAAGCGCGGTCGATGTCATGTTCAATGAGGTTGCGCCGGCGCGTGGACAGAGAAAGGGATTCAACCGTGCGAGCGCCCTCCACTGTTTCCGTTACGTCGGCGTAAATTTGCGCGTAGGAAGCAGATTCCTCAATGTATGCCTGCGGGGCGCGCGGAAGGTACCAGCGGCCCACCAGATATAGCAGGGGAAGTCCGGCTAGCACTGCGAGCGCCACGAGCGGTGAGGTCAGCAACGAGGCAATAAGGGTGATGATCACGGTTGCAATGGAGACCAGAATTTGTGGCACGCCAAAGCGGACAGTGTGCTGGACGCGGTTGATGTCATGCGTGGTTCGTGAGACGAGGTCTCCGGTTCCAGAGCGTTCCACTACGGACAACGGCAGTCCCACCGCGGTGTCGAGGAAGTCCTCGCGCAGCTGGGCAAACACCGTTTCGCCGAAGATCATGGAGAGTCTGCGGGCAAACCGGGTCAATACTGCTTGGCACGTGACTGCTACAAGGAGAATGATCACCGCAAAATTGACCGTGCGGATTGTGACGTCGCCCGCGGTTACCGAATCAACGAGTCGGCCGATAATGATTGGCCCCGCCAGTCCCGCAACTGCTGCACATCCATGGAGGATAACCACCTTGAAGAGTTGCGAGCGGTGGGCTGCGATGAGGTTTGCCGCATAGGTGCGCACAGTTTTTCCGTCAGCAATGGGGAGACGGCCTGGATCTACGGCGGGGCTGCTCACAGGCTGTGGTGACTGGGTGGTTGTCATGAGAGATCAACTCCACTTTGATATCCGGGTTGTGGATAGTGGGCTACAGCGTCGGGTTCAAGTTCCATGGCGCAGTAGTCGGCGTCTTCGTGCGCAGGTGGCGCCCCGTCACTCGACTCAGTAATTGCGATGTCATCCAAATCGCGACCCACAATTGTGCGGTAGGTTTCACCAATTTGTGAGTCTGCGGACATCAGATCGCGGTGGGTTCCACAACCGATGACAGTTCCAGACTCGTCAACAACTTGGATCAGATCCATGTGCTCGAGAACTAGAGGACTAGCTGTGACAATCATCGTTGCGGAGCCCCTGCGGTAGCCGCGCAATTCTCGGCCAATCTTTGCTTCTGTGTGTGCGTCAACTGCGCTCGTAGGCTCGATAAGCACTAGGTTGCGCGCCTTGGTCAGTAGCGCGCGAGCAAGTGCCACGCGTTGACGTTGACCACCCGAGAGCGAACGGCCCTTTTCTGGGAGTTCAGAATCTAGGCCATCTGGCAGTGATTCCAAGACATCGTTGGCATCGCATATTTCGAGGGCATGCACGATCTCTGCGTCCTCAAGAGGGGACCGTGTAACGAGAGTTTCGCGCAAAGTTCCAGCAAAGATATGCGGTGTGGCCTCTGCTAAAACCACATCGGCGCGTAACGCATCCTTGTCAAAGTCACGTAGCAGCACGCCATTGTAGGAGACCGGAAATTCGTTCTCTGCGGCATCATCAAATCGAGTCATACGCGTGGCGATACCCGCGGTTACGTCTGGGTTGGCACCTACAAGTGCGGTGATGTCACCGGGCTTGAGAACGGCGCCTGAGGTTTCGTCGAAAAGTTCCCCACCCACTGGAAGCGAGGCCAGCGTGCCAACGTTTGGGGTGCGGTTAGTGACCGCGAGAACGCGCAATATTCGCAGCACACCAACTTTTGCCCGAGTGGCCAATTGGACCATCTGGATGAGGTTCTGCATAGGCCACGTGAGAAACGAGGCATATCCGTAGAACGTGACCAGCTGTCCAGGCGTAATAGCGCCCGAGATAGCTTCACGCGCGCCAATCCACAATACGAGCGTTACAAACATGCCGGGCAGCAAAACCTGCAGGCCGTCCATTGTCGATTGAACCTTGGCAACCTCGACGCCAGCCGCACGCACCTTCTGCGACTGCTCCCGATACCTACCCGTGAATACGGATTCACCGCCAATCCCGCGCAGGATACGCAGGCCCGTCACAGTGTCTGAGCCCAAAGACGTAAGCCGGCCGGTCACTTCGCGCTGGTGTTCTTGCCGCTTTTGCAGCGGCTTGATGAGGAACGCTAAAACCAGCGCGACGATGGGTAAGCCAAGCGCCACAATCAGACCCAACTTGAGCGAGGCGTTGAGCATCACAATGCCCACCACCGCATAGGTGGCTACAGAACCGACGAATCGAGCTAGTTGCATGTACATGTCACCGAGGCGGTGTGCGTCAGTGGTCACAGAGGACACAACCTCACCGGTGGGTAGTTCCTCACGGATTGCGTCACCCGTGGAACTTACCGACTCGCCGATGAGTCGAGTCGAAGTCAACGCCGCACGCAGCCATGCAAGCACGTCAAACCGGTGCCCCAAGCCGGAAGCGGTCACTTGGATGACGCCTGCGGCCAGCATGACACCCGCCCAGCCCAAAACGTGCTGAGAGATGCCCTCGTCCAATCCGGCATCGAGTGCACGACCAATTGCATAGGGCATAACCGCTTGGGCGGTGAAGGTAATGATTCCGCATATGACGGACGCGATAAGCACGCCCTTCTGCCGGCCGGCTAGCCACAGTACATAGCGCAACGTCGAGGAGGTAGCCTGCCGCGTAGGTTTGACTTCGGGGATATTCCACACAGGGTTTACATTAGATTGAACCCCTGACAAAGGTTCAACCTTTTTATTGTGCTCACCGCGCATGACTCACAGAAATGGGCCCCATGACCACCGCAAACGCAAGCAATAACGGCGAAAAGATCATCACCAAAGCAGAATCCGCTCTGGTGCGCTACCGCGTCATGGCGATAGTGACAGGAACCATGCTGCTCTTGCTGTGCATCGAGATGCTGCTGCGTTACGTATTCCATGCGGACTCAGTGGTCAAGTACATCAAGTGGATCCCCTTTGCCCACGGCTGGATCTACGTGGTCTACCTCGTCACGGTGCTCGACCTATGGACCAAGATGCGCTGGCGCTTCGGCAGACTCGCCGCAATGGTGCTCGCTGGTGTTATTCCAGTGCTCTCCTTCATCGTTGAGCACCGGGTAACCCGAGATGCCCGGATTCGTGTGGCCGCGGCTCGCGACCTCGCCGCGAGCCAAGCAGCCGACTCGGACGCCTCGCTCTAGCACCATGTGGGCGCACACCGATTTCACGC
>Ga0222423_1000906_pt1 | contig 15596 bp, 16 predicted proteins | sample 3A0metagenome_FD_182472 | JGI IMG/M metagenome (GOLD analysis project Ga0222423, IMG submission 182472) | Enriched microbial communities from leaf-cutter ant dump, University of Wisconsin, Madison, United States - 3A0 (version 2) | ecosystem: Environmental > Terrestrial > Nest > Insects nest >...
GGATACGAAGTTCTTATCCACCGGGATCCTCGACCCGCAAGGATCAGTGGTTGCAACAAGCTATTCGTATACTCCCCCACTTGACGAGGGCGCCACACCTGGTGGGCCTGTGACTATGTGGAGTGAGCTGGGTGTGTATGACGAGTACGGCAACACGATCACCACCTCGGAAACGCTGCACTCGGGAGCGTTAACGTACGGGTGGCTGGGCGGTAAAGAACGAGCAACAGACGTCAGCGGTTTGGTGTTGATGGGGGTACGCCTCTACAACTCGGTGACCGGGCAGTTCACCAGTGTTGATCCTATAGTGGGAGGCAACTCAACCGCGTACGCGTACCCGCAAGACCCGATTAACCAGTACGACCTCGACGGCAACGCCTGGGGCTGGGCCAAGAAAGCCCTAAAATGGGCCAAACAGGTCACGACTTTCTACGGAAAGGTAAGTCGGTTCAAGAGAAACTGGTCAAATGGCTCAACGATCATTGGTCTTGGCTGGGGAGCAGCTTCGCAGGCTCACTGTGGATTTAATCGTCAAGAAATTGCAATTCACTGCACAAGCGCAAAGCGATTGACCGTAAGAGGTGGCACCACAGTCGGCAATACCTTTATCACTCCACTAGATCAAGTCGGTCGTCGGCTAGCCATACACGAAGGGAAGCATTCGACACAATGGGCAGTGGGAGGATGGAAGTTTCCGGTTGCATACGGAATTTCTTCTGGCATTGCGCACTACGGCAAGAAACATTACTCAGGTTGTAACGTCTTCGAAAAACAGGCTGGATACAGAGATGGTGGGTACGGACGATGCTAGGTAAGACACTGCGATTCCCACGCCGTTTTGTTCTCGCGGCAGTCCTCGTTTTGAGTGCTACTGCACTCTCCGGCTGCAATGACCCGGGGTTTTCCTCCGACAACATCTTTCTAATAGTCGATGCTGACGGGAATAAGGAATTGCTGATTAATGCATGTTACCCAATTTCATCTATTGAATTTGCCGAGGGTGACAACCTGGCAGGTAAAGCACAGATCAAGGCAGCGACTTCAGGGAGTACCACCATCACCGTGGAGTTGGGACCTCAATCTAGTTTTGAGGACCCTGCCATTGCCCACTACGTTTCTGGCCTCGAGCCACCTTTTACGGTGTGGGTCAACACAGACAGAGGACTGATGGGGGCATACTTTCAAGAGTGGCCAGCCAACGACCATACTGCCTACTATCAGGGCGAGAGCCTCGACGCTACCGTCATAGAGAACTCTCAACCGCTTCCTGATCCCTGCAACTCGCACTAGAGATCCCCTAAGATCACTTCTTACTTACACTGCATGAACCGGAATGCTGGTCGGAATCTACATATCTCCATATACACCCGACAGTCAATTGGAAAATGGAGAAAATGAAGCTAAACGGTATAAGGTTTTCTGAGGAACCCTCAGATCTGATTATGTGCGCTTCGAAGCAGAATGATCACACAATGGCAGGAAAGGGATGTTCAGAATGGTAATACATCCGAAAAGCAGTGAATGACCCACCACCCTACAGTGACGCTTGCTATGTCGCTGCGGGCATGCTACTCCTCTGGTTTGTGTTCTGGGACTTCATACCAGTGAATTTTGGAATAGACGGCCGCCCAGCAAATTGAACACCTTGAATATCAAGAGGAGGCATACCCATGCCAATATTCCCTTTCTTTGCTCTCGCCATCCTTGCACTATTATCCTTCGTTGATGACGTCCAGCGAGGAAAACGAATCGGTCTCAGCATGATTGATGTTTGGAATAGTCCACCTCCTAGTTTTGCCACGCGTACGCGCATCCTCATGTTTCTTGCACTCGCTTGTGCGGGAGTGGCAGCATACCTCGGCAAGTCACCATGATCTGCCGTATCGTTTTTGCCACCGTTACGTAGCAGTCTCTTATTGCACGAAGCCTTGGTCAGACCACACTTTCCACCCCCACGGCATTTGCTGGTGCTGAACCCTACAGCTCTAGCCCAGCCATCTCGTCGAAAATCTAACCCACCGCCACACCTGGTGGGCCTGTGACTATGTGGAGTGAACTCGGTCTGTATGACGAGTACGGCAACACAATCACCACCTCGGAAACGCTGCACTCGGGAGCGTTACCGTACGGGTGGCTGGGCGGTAAAGAACGAGCAACAGACGTCAGCGGTCTGATGTTGATGGGGGTACGCCTCTACAACTCAGTCACCGGGCAATTCACCAGTGTTGATCCTATAGTGGGAGGCAACTCAACCGCGTACGCGTACCCGCAAGACCCGATTAACCACTACGACCTCGACGGCAACGCCTCATGGTGGAGCAGGAACTGGAAGAAAGTCGCAGTTGCCGCTGCCGTCGTAGTTGCTGTAGGGGTTACGTGTTACTTCGCGAGTGCTACCTGCGGTGCAGCCGTACGCGTAGGGGCAAAGGTAGTTCAACGTGTTGCCACCAAAGTTGCACAACGACAAGTTCAACGACATATAGCAAAGGGAACATTAAGATATGGAAAAAATGCTGTTAAGACGGGTAATGCAAGCCGCTCATACCAGCGGAGTACGTGGGCGCAGAAGCAAATAGTAAAATACGGGAAAAGGTCATTTGATCCCAGAGAAAAGGGTTATGTGCGCTTCGAAGCAGAAGGCTCACACAACGGCAGGCAAGGGATGTTCAGAATGGTAATACATCCGAAAACTGGAGAGGTTCGCCACTTTGGCTTTCATTCGAGCAAGTAAGAAACAGGCGCACGAAAAAGCACGGGAAACAAATTCCAGTAATGCTAACAATTTGCATACTCCCGTCGAATTGATCTCATATGAACTGTATTCGCGTGAAGTTGCGGATATCTTTATTCGCGATTACGCCGACTTTGGAATATTACTGTCAGATTCATTTTTGTTGAACTTTGACCATTCCGGCACCCTGGAAAGTGTTCAAATAATTCCAGCAATAGAATCCTTTAAACAGGGGAACCCTCCGAGTGGCGTAGCGGAGGGTGAGCGCCTGTACTTAATTGTTAATAGAGGTGTCAATCCGAGAGAATGTATTGGAATCAATGATGTGAATCTTGGAGGAATATTTCGAGATGACGGCTCGCGTCAAATTTGGACAGGAGCTCGTCACGGTGATTGGAAAATTGTTCTTCCCGGTGTCGCGATTATACTTCGTAATGACCAAATTGTTGCAGTACGAGTGGACTACAGTCATCTAGATTGACAGGCTTCTGGTAACTGAGAGTGCGGATCACAGAGTGTTCTGGGGCGCGTTGCTGCGTAGATAGGTGTCAAGGCCTATGCATAATGGAAGTTCCTAACCGTAGATCCGCAGTCCGCTGCCGGCACACTCAAGCCAATCGACTCGTCGGAAAGAGCAACATTGCATGGCGATGCCAAAGCACTACAGTAGTGGAGTAAGGAGATCAGCAGTGGCGATTAGAGTACTTAAGATGCAGAAGTTTGGTCGTCCATTGCCAATGGGTATGTAGCCCTCGTGACTAGTGTGGGACACAGACCCAGAGAAGAGAAGCACTGGGTGTCACGATCCTTTGAAAATCGTAACTTAATGCATATGGTATCATTGATCAGCGAATTTCTCACACTAGATATTTGCTTGTATATCACCTACGATGCTCCGCTTCACATTCCTGAGCCATTGTGGCCATCTCGGCTCAAGGGTGGTGGGAGTTATACTGCAAAGATCACGGACCAGAGCCAAGAACACCTTGACTGGTTTACTAAAAACGCAGCGATGTTGAACGGTGCAAAACTCTTTATTCCAAACGGCGCCCATTGGGCTGTGCTTTCGTTTAGCGATGGCCATTCTGTGCTCTTCCGCGTCCGCGAGAGGAGCCTCCATTTGGTAACTGAGCTTCCGACATTCCAAGTTTTAGAATCATATGAGAAATGGGATGTCACCCGCATCAAGCCCTTGAGTGAGCGAATGCTGGAGAAATTATCTTTCCGTAACGCAGCACGAACCCAGTTTCCATAAGTGCTGCGGACGAGAAGAGCTTCTACCTTCCGGCTAGCAGTGATGGCCTCACAGCCACCATGAACGTGGATACCAAGTTCGGGTCCGCAAGGATCGTAGACCCACAAGGATCAGTCGTTGCAACGAGTTACTCCTACAAGATGGCATCCCAGCGTGCACGAGAGCCCAGGCGGGGATGAACATGTATTCTCGCATTATTCGAACAGGCCGTGAGGATGGATATGAGAAAAATCGAAGAACTGAGAAGTGAAGCTCTTTGCATTCAACTTTTTTGGTTGGCACGCCTGTGGACTGGATCAAAGGCAAGCGATACACTCATGGCCTAGGACTCTTTCTACTCCGCCAGATTGGAATAGTTGCATGCCGCGAAACGTAGGCTTGATTATTGGAGTTGTGCTTACCTGTATTGGATTCTTCCTTCTTGACATAGGTGGCAAAGCAGGAATTCTACTGGCTATTCCTAGTGGAGCGCTATTCGGTGCGGGGATCGGGGTGTTCATCTATTTCTGGAAAAGAAAGTCAGCTAGACCACCCCGCTCGGATGAAAACACAACGGAACTCTAGTCCCCTAGTTCCATCAACAGTTCGGCCTGACCTGATGCGTGCTACCACGCATCAGGTCAGAGTTATGCGATACCGTAGGCGAAGTTCCGTGGTAGTGACGCAGTGGAGGAACGTCTTGAACGTGAGGTGTTCGGGCTTCGTGACTACTGGAGGAAACAAGCCGAGAAGGCGAATAGAAGATGGCCTTGGAAGTGGCGGTCCACCAGCGGTAATGAGTATTGAGAGGAAGGAAGTGCCAAAATTCCCAATCGTATGGCGCAACGATGACGGTGAACTCTTCTACTTTGAAAATGAGGTCGAATTCGAGGGATGCGACAGCCTAGGAATCAACGGAACAGAACTGGTCGATAGCGATGCACGGTTTTTTCGAGTGTTTTGGCACGAACGCCCGAGGGGAAACAGAATATTTCGCCCCACACCCGATCTGTATCCGACCTTCAGGGAAATTAGTTTTCGTTCGACCACCGAGAAACTTTCGGTGATTGATGGAATGATCCATGAAACCAAACAGGGAACCGCCGAAGCGAACTTTCTGAGTATGCAGATCCATACCGTCAGTGAGACTTGGTGAGGCTTCGCCCGGTTCGTAGGGTAGAACTACGAACCGGGCCCAGCAAACAGACCATAACAACAGATCGAGGCTAGCCCTCCACACGGTGGTGGCCCATGCGTGCAACCTCCGCAATAGAACCGGTCAACGACGGGTACACGGTGAACGCATCAGCCACATCGTCCACGGTCAAGCGGTGAGAAACCGCAAGCGTGATCGGGTAGATGAGTTCCGAGGCACGCGGCGCAACCACCACACCACCCACCACGGTTCCAGACTCGGTACGCGAGAAGAGCTTCACAAACCCAGCACGCGCGCCCATCATCTTGGCACGAGGGTTCACACGCAGCGGCAACTTAGTCACCGTGTAACTCATATCAAGCGTTTCTAACTCCTCCTGCGTGTAACCCACGGTCGCAATCTCGGGAGAAGTGAAGATGTTAGCGGCCACGGAACGCAGCTTGATCGGACGCACCGTGTCACCAAGCGCATGCGCCACCGCAATACGCCCCTGCATTGCAGCCACGGAAGCAAGAGGGAACACGCCCGTGCAGTCCCCCGCTGCATACACGCCGTTCACACAGGTGCGCGAAACCTTATCCGTGATGATGTGACCTGATGGCTTAAGTGCCACGCCAATCTCTTCCAAGCCAATGCCCGCAGTGTTCGGGATCGACCCCACGGCCATGAGCACGTGGCTTCCCGTTACCGTGCGCCCATCCTCAAGCGTCACCTCCACATGCTCGTCCTCGCCCGTACCCACAACCACGGCGGACTGCGCACGCGACTTCGACATGACGTGCATGCCCCGCGAGCGGAACTCCTCCTCGATAAGTTCAGCAGCATCCGCGTCTTCACCAGGCAGCACGCGGTCACGCGAGGACACAAGCGTCACTTCCGCACCCAATGCGTGATAAGCGCCAGCAAACTCCGCACCCGTCACACCAGAACCCACCACAATGAGGTGTTCGGGCAGTTCATCGAGGTGATAGAGCTGCGTCCACGTCAGGATGCGCTTGCCATCAGGCTGAGCACTCGGCAACACGCGCGGCGTGGCACCCACGGCAACGATGATGTAATCGGCGGTGATAGTCTCGTCGGGAAGTGGAGCGTCACGCTCATCACGAACGGCCGTCACCACAATCTCGGTGGGCGAAACAAGGCGACCCTGCCCGCGCACGGTACGGATATTGCTGGAAGTTAGCCGGTAACGGATATCCTCGGACTGCGTGAGCGCAAGAGCGCGAATGCGCTCGTTAATGGCGCGAAGATCAGCGGAAATGGTCTGGGTTTCGGTACCAGATTCGTCGTTAATCCGGATACCCAACTCGGCGGCCGCGCCACCCATGGCCATCCACTCAGCCGTAGCAATGAGGGTCTTGGATGGAACCACGTCCGTGAGCACCGTGGAGCCACCAAACCCGTTGCGTTCAACAATGGTGACCTGTGCACCAAGCCGCTCAGCCACCAGCGCGGCCTCGTAGCCGCCGGGGCCACCTCCGAGGATTGCGATGCGAGGAGTGGGGGTGGTCGTAGGCGCAGTATTCGATTCAGTCACTAGTTAAGTATTACAGGACTCACGCCAATCTGACATGTATTCATAATCTCAATAGCACCAGATCACCCGCACTATCGCCAACAGCGAACGAGGCACACGCCATTTACCGCACAGCCAAAAGTTCGGGCGAATTATCCGGCCCCGCACCTCGCGTTAAGCGTTTGATCGCGTTAGTCTCTGAGTATGACCTCAACACCAGTGCCAGATGACACCCTGTCCAACGTGGACCCCTTTGACCTCGCGCGCGAGGCCGCCGCAGTAATCGCCGAGAAAACCGGCGTTGCCCACCACGACATCGCGCTCGTGCTCGGATCCGGATGGGGCGGAGCCGCCGACCTCCTCGGCCAGACCATCGCCGAGATCCCCAGTCACGAGGTGCCCGGGTTCTCCAAGCCCGCCGTCCACGGCCACGTAGGCACACTGCGGTCCATCCGCATTGCCGAAACCGGAAAGACCGCGCTGGTGCTGGGCTCACGCACCCACCTGTACGAGGGCAAGGGTGTGCGCAAAGTTGTGCACGGTATGCGCACCGCGGCAGCCACCGGCGCCACCAGCGTCATCCTGACCAACGGGTGCGGCGGCCTCAACGTGGATTGGCAGCCCGGCTCCCCTGTGCTCATCCGCGACCACATCAACCTCACCGCCACCTCGCCCATCGAGGGCGCCAACTTTGTGGACCTCACGGACCTGTACTCCCAGCGGTTGCGTGACCTCGCTCTGACTGTCGACGACACCCTGGCCCAGGGCGTGTACGCTCAGTTCCGCGGACCCCACTACGAGACCCCAGCCGAGGTGAAAATGGCCGGCGTCATGGGTGCGGACCTCGTGGGTATGTCCACCACGCTTGAGGCCATTGCCGCACGCCAGGCTGGCATGGAGGTGCTTGGCATCTCGCTCGTGACCAACCTCGCCGCAGGGATCAGCCCGGTGCCGCTGTCCCACCAGGAAGTCATCGAGGCCGGCCAAGCGGCTGGGCCGCGCATCAGCGCATTGCTCGCCGAGATCGCACGGAAGATGTGAATCGCCATGGCCTTTGAACTGACGCCAGCCGATGCACAGCTGGTAGAGAACGCTCGCGCGTGGATCGCCGACGACCCCGAGCCCGCCACCCAAAGGGAACTGACCGCGCTCGTTGAGGCGATCGTGTCGGGTGGTGCGGACGGTACCGACACCGGCGCAGGCACGGGCAGCGCGAGCACGCCCGAAGAACTGATCACCGACCTGCGTGACCGCTTCAACGGAACCCTGCAGTTTGGCACGGCCGGACTGCGCGGACGCATCGAGGCCGGCCCCAACCGGATGAACCGCTCAGTGGTCATCAAGGCCGCCGCGGGGCTTGGCGCGTTCCTCACCGAGGAATTGCCCGGACAAACCCCCGTGGTGGCTATTGGGTACGACGCCCGGCACTATTCCCACGCCTTTGCACTGGACTCGGCCGCGGTGTTGACCGCCGCGGGCTGCGAGGTTCATGTCCTACCCAGCGCGCTGCCCACCCCGGTTTTGGCGTACACAATGCGCAGGCTCGGCGCGGATGCCGGAATCGTGGTTACGGCCTCCCACAACCCGCCTCAGGACAACGGTTACAAGGTGTACCTTGGCGGCCGGGTTGTTACCGGTGACGGTCAGGGCGCACAGATTGTGCCACCCTATGACGGCCAGATCGCGGCCAAAATCGCAGCCGTGCCCTCGGTTGCGCTCACGCCCCGCGCCGCATCCGGCTGGACCACGCTGGACGAGGACGCCGTCACGCAGTACGTGGAAGCAGTCGTCGCCCTCAAATCGGATGGACCACGCGATCTGACCGCAGTTCTCACGCCGCTGCACGGCGTAGGCGCGCAGGTGGTCGAACGGGTCCTGAGTGAAGCAGGCTTTGACCGCCTCATCCCCGTGGCTGAGCAGTATGTGCCGGACCCGGACTTCCCCACCGTCGCCTTCCCTAACCCAGAAGAGCCCGGTGCCATCGACCTGTCCCTGGCATACGCGTTCAAGAATGACGCCGACATCGTTATTGCCAACGACCCGGACACCGACCGCTGCGCCGCAGCGATCAAAGACCCCCGGGTGGCCGCCGCGTTCACCGGCGTGCCCGAGGACAATCCGGCCGCAGCCGGTTGGCGCATGCTGCACGGTGACGAAGTGGGTTCACTGCTCGGCAACTTTGTGGCACAGCGCTATGTGGACGCGGGCAAGCCCCAGGGCACGCTCCGACTCGCCAACTCCATCGTCTCTTCCCGGCTGCTCGGCAAGATTGCCGCTGCACACGGGTTGGAATACTCCAACACACTGACCGGATTCAAATGGATCGCCCGCGCGCCCCAACTGCTCTTTGGATATGAGGAGGCGCTCGGCTACTGCGTGGCACCCGAGCTCGTGCGGGACAAAGACGGAATTTCTGCGGCTCTCTTGCTTGCAGAGTTGGCCGCCCTGCTCAAATCCCAGGGCCGCAGCATCGTCGATTATCTTGACGATCTGGCCCGCCAGCACGGCCTGCACCTGACCGATCAACTCTCGGCGCGGTTTGCGGACCTCACCCTGATCCCCGCCACCATGGCCAGGTTGCGTAATGCGCCACCCGCCACGCTCGCTGGTTCGGCAGTATCCCAGGTGGCGGATCTGGCGCAGGGCTACGAAGGCCTGCCACCCACGGACGGGCTACTGCTGCTCGCAGAGGACGGCACGCGCGTTATTGTGCGGCCATCGGGCACCGAACCAAAGGTCAAGTGCTACATGGAGGTCATCGAGCAAGTGTCCCCCGAGGCAAGTTTCGAGGACCTCACCGCGTCCCGCGCGGCGGCACGCACTCGCATGGAACAGGTCCGTGCGGACATGAAGGCAGCGCTGGGTATTTAACGGCGGCACACCTATACCCACAGGTGCTGCAGCGCCCACGAGTGCGTCGCGGCGGCAGGATCCACCGGCTAACTACCGGGATTCTGCCGCGGCGATCTGCCTATTCCACTCGGGCTTTTGCTTGCGCCACTGCTCATCAGTAGCGCCCTTACGCCAATAACCAGACACGCTCATCGCAGAGAGCGGCATGTCAAAGTCGAGCCGCAAAATCCGGCGGATGGTCCGCACCATCGCAGCCTCACCATGCAAGAACACGTGCGGTACGCCGTCATTGCAGGCGAACGCCTGCTTCACAGCCTCAACAATCTCCTCAGTCTGCGAGAAAATCTGCATCTCATGCCGCGCAGAAAGATCGTGAAGAGGAGTCAACGGACGCTCCTCGCCTAACAAATCACGCGCCGACTCGGCGTGCAGCAGCACCCGGGCATGGGCCTGTGAATCGAGTTGCTCCACAGCCGCACAGATGGCTGGAAGCGCGGAATCGTCGCCAATCAAAAGGTGCCACGGTGCCTGCGGATGGGGCACATACCCGCCGCCCACGCCACGGAACTCCGCTAATTCACCAAGACCAACCTGCTGCGCCCACGCAGAAGCAACACCACCGCGGCCGTGCAGGGCAAAATCGATATACACAACCCCGTTTTCGGGGTCATGCTTGCGCACGGTGTACGAACGCATCACCCGATCCCCCGAACGCGGATCCGCGAGCACCAACTTCATATAGGTATCAGCGCACCCCGTGTGGTCCAAACCCACAAAATCCGGGCTAGTGAACTCGAGCCTAAGCATCGTGGCAGACAACTGCTGACGGCCCGTGACTACCGCACGCAGTTGCGCAGGATGGCGCACCGGCGGGTCAGAGTACGCAGGAACTGTCATAGCGAGTGTGTGCTCCACGGTAGGACTAGTTGATCACGGGTAAAACTCGGCTAGATAGCGAGTGCACGGAGAACGAGTAAGGCGAACCTAAACCCCAACCCCACATTAGCCCATTTACGCAACTAAACGATTGCGTAATAAAGACTACGCAACCACAGTCTTTTGATCAAGCGCTGTCCTTTGATCAAGCGCAGCCTCTAATCAAGCACAGGCCCGCAATCAAGTACAGGCCCGTGCTCAACCAATCCACCACACTGCAGACGCGACTAGTACCCGGCGCCGGGCTCGGTGGCCTGCCCCTCGGCGCGAGCCGCGCCAGAGTTCACGTCAGCCACGATCTGCGCACCAGCTGAGACACCAAGGCGCGTTGCCCCGGCCTCAATGACCGCGAGCGCCGCAGCGCCCGTGCGGATACCGCCCGAGGCCTTCACGCCGAGGCGTGGCGCCACCGTTTTGGCCATGAGCGCCACGGCGTGCACGCTCGAGCCGCCCGCCGGGTGGAAGCCGGTGGAGGTCTTCACAAAGTCGGCTCCTGCGCTTTCGCTGGCCTCGCAGGCACGCACGATTTCCTCGTCGGTCAGCGCTGCGGACTCGATGATCACCTTGAGTACCGTAGGCGCGGGCGCTGCCTCACGCACGGCGCGGATGTCGGATTCCACGAGTTCCCAGTTGCCGTCCTTAACCGCACCAAGGTTGATCACCATGTCCACCTCGTCGGCGCCGTCCTTGACCGCTTGGGCGGCCTCGGCAGCCTTAACCACAGACTTAACTGCGCCGGAGGGGAAGCCCACTACGGTGGCCACCTTGAGGTCAGCGCCCTCGGGGATGGAGACGGGCAGGACAGAGGGGGAAACGCAGATGGAGTAGGTGCCCAGCTCAATGGCCTCAGCCACGAGTGCCTGGATGGCGGCGGTGGTTGATTCTGGCTTGAGCAGGGTGTGGTCGATCATTTTGGCAACCTGTGCGCCAGTTAGTTGTGTGGTCATGAGTTTTCTCCGTTCATGGTGGGTGCAGTGGTCAAGGTATCTCGTAGGCGTGCGTGCTCGGCAATGACATATTCGCCCAGTTCATGGCGAGAATCGTGGTGGATGAACGCGCTCCACACCGCCGTTAGGGTGGCGTCGAGGAGATCATCAAGGCTCCATCCGGCTTCGTTGACTAGCCGGGTCATCTCGCGGGTCATAGATGTGGCAGACATAAGCCGGTTGTCGGTGTTGATGCTCACGGCAAAGTCCAAGTCACGCAGCCCGGTGATGGGATGGTTGGCAATCGAGGTGGCTGCCCCGGTTTGCAGGTTGGAGCACGGGCAGACTTCCAGCGTGATCTGGTTGTCGCGCACCCAGTTGGCCACGCGTCCAAGGCGTGGCGTGTCACCACCAAATCCCTCGATGTCCTCGATGATCCGCACGCCATGGCCGATACGCAGTGCGCGGCCAACCTGGACCGCCTGGGCGATGGAGTCTAGGCCCGCGGCCTCGCCTGCGTGAATCGTGACGGGGAAGGCGTGCTCGTTGAGCAGCTGCCACACCTCGGGGAAGCGGTTGGGCAGGAATCCGTCCTCGGCTCCGGCAATATCGAACCCGTAGACGCCGCGGTCCCGGTTAGCCAGTGCGAGCCTGGCAATCTCGTCCCAGCGGTCGGCGTGGCGCATGGCGGTGAGTAGTTGACCCACCTCGATGCGTTTGCCTGCTTCTTGTGCCGCGGTGACGCCCTGTGCGATCCCTTGCGCAACTGCGTCCACAGTTTCTTGCAGGCTCAGTCCGCCCGTTAGGTGTTGTTCGGGCGCCCAGCGCAGTTCCGCATACACCACGCCCTCGGCCACTAGGTCGGCCACGGCCTCACGGGCCACGCGTTCGAGTCCTTCACGGGTTTGCATGACGGCCACGGTGTGTTCAAAGGTTTCGAGGTAGCGCACCAGCGAACCCGAATCGGCTGCTGCTTCAAACCACCGGCCAAGTTCCTCCGGGTTAGTGGTGGGCAGCTCGTGGCCGATAGCTGCAGCAAGTTCCACTACGGTCCCTGGCCGTAGTCCGCCGTCAAGGTGGTCATGCAGGACCACCTTGGGCAGGGCCCGAATGAGTTGTTCGGTGGTCATTGTTACTCCTGAGGTTTAGTTGCCAGCGGTTTGGGCAGGACAGCCCAGGTCAGGTGCGGCCACCCGCCGAGTGCGTCGGGGTCGACTCTGCGTGAGATCAAATCTTCCAGCGTGACCTCGGTGTTGTGCCCGCGCGAGGGGTCGTAAATGTACAGTGGTGCACCGGTATCCATACCCTGAGCCCGTTTGAGGGTCGCTGCAAGTCTGTTGGCGAGGCCCGCAAGTTTGGCGTCTATTTCAGCGTCGCCCGTGCGGTCCGCACCGAGCAGATCGTCCGAGCCAGAATCGTCGGAAATTTGGGGCGCAGCAGGATCAGCGGGCGGGCTGTGCAGCACCACCACGTGCCGGGGCACGGCCGTCCCCCAACCGCGCGAGGTGTCACCACCCGTGTATAGCAGCACGGGATAGCCGGCGCGTGCGCACTCGGCCGCACGCGTCAGCACGCGGGTGGCCTGCGGAATCGAGGTGTCCACCACCATGCGGTGATAGTACTCGTGCCCAGCAAATCGCATGACGCGGGCCGCACCCCACGGCGCGGTCCCCCACGCCTGGGGCCAGCCAAAAATCCAGCGCTTGCGGTTGGTTTGCGCCTTAATCTCGCGCTGCAGCGCAGCAAAATCTGCCGCCACCGCTGCGGCGTCCGGCTCGGCACCATCCTGGTTCTCGACGATTCCCCGGCTCCCAGCGTCACTCGCCATCGCGAGCGCAATAGCCGCGGAACCGCACGTGGTGCCGTCCACCTGAACGGCCGGGCACACTCCACCGATGAGCACGGGCCCCGGCTGCACACCAAGCGTCCAGTTGCCTGCGCCTCGGTTCTGCAGTTCGGCGGGCGCGGCGAGCGGGCGCGTACGGCCGCCGCCCAATCCGTATAGGAATGTTGTTAGTTGGTAGCCTGCCTGCGCCACATGTCCTCCCAAACTATGCCCACCTAGCTGATGCGATCATAGATGAGCGTGGTGGCTGAAGCATCAGCCTGCTCCGCAATGGTGAACGACTTCCCTGCGGTCTCCAGCGCGCGCTCAAAGCGCTCCGGGGTGTCGGTGTGCAGGGTCATAAGTGGCTGACCGGCCGTTACGGTGTCGCCCGGCTTGGCGTGCAGTTCAATTCCTGCGCCTGCCTGAACAGGGTCTTCCTTGCGGGCGCGGCCTGCGCCAAGGCGCCACGATGCAACGCCCACGTCGTAGGCGTCCAGTGTGGCGAGCACACCCGATTCGGGCGCGAGGATCTGCTGCTGTTCAGCGGCCACGGGCAGTGGTGCGTCGTTGTCGCCGTCCTGCGCAGCGATCATCTGGCGCCATTTGTCCATGGCGCGGCCATCCTGAAGTGCGGCGCGGACCTCGTCTTCAGCCACGGGCTTGCCTGCTGCAGCGAGCATTTCCACGGCAAGCGCCACGGTCAGGTCCACTACGTCGGTTGGTCCGCCGCCCGCGAGCACCTCAACGGATTCGCGCACTTCAAGCGCGTTACCCACGGTCCGGCCGAGCGGCGTGGTCATGTTGGTCAGGAGCGCCACCGTGTTCACGCCGGCGTCTTTACCTAGGTCCACCATGGTTTGGGCGAGGGTGCGCGCGTCCTGCTCGTTCTTCATGAAGGCGCCGGAGCCCACCTTCACGTCGAGCACGAGTGCGCCTGTACCCTCGGCGATCTTCTTGCTCATAATCGACGATGCAATCAGCGGGATGGCCTCAACCGTTCCCGTCACATCACGTAGCGCGTAGAGTTTGCGGTCTGCTGGTGCCAGCCCGGACCCAGCCTGGCAAATGACGGCGCCGATGGTGTCGAGCTGACGCATCATTTCGTCGTTTGTCAGGGCCGCACGCCAGCCGCGGATGGATTCAAGTTTGTCGAGCGTGCCGCCCGTGTGGCCGAGCCCGCGCCCAGACAATTGGGGCACAGCCACGTCAAAAACGGCGACGAGTGGGGCTAGGGGCAGGGTGATCTTGTCCCCCACTCCGCCCGTGGAGTGCTTGTCACTGGTGGGGAACTGCAGCGCGGAGAAGTCCATCCGCTCGCCGGTGTGGATCATGGCGTTGGTCCAGGTGGAGATTTCTTCCCGGTTCATGCCGTTGAGCAGGATGGCCATGTTAAGGGCGGCCATTTGGTAGTCGGCCACGGTGCCATCTGTGTACGCGTTGATGACCCAGTTGATCTGGTCTGCGGTCAGGACCTGGTGGTCGCGCTTTGCGCGGATGATGTCTACCGCGTCGAACTGCGGGGTGGGCTGGCTGGTCACTTAGGACACCTTCTCTTCGTACTGGTCTAGATCGCTGGGGCCGAACGCTTGGGGCAGCACCTCGTCCATCATGTGAAATCCTTTGGGGGTTTCAACTACGAGTTGCGCGCCGCCGTGTTCCCACAGCAGTTGGCGGCATCGCCCGCAGGGCATGATGATCTCGCCTACGCCGTTAACGCAGGTGAAGGCACGTAATTTTCCGCCGCCGGTGGCGATGAGTTGGGAGATGAGGCCGCATTCCGCGCACAGGGTCACGCCGTAGCCGGCGTTCTCTACATTGCAGCCCGTTACGTAGCGGCCGTCCCATGTGATGGCGGCTGCGCCTACCGGATAGTTGGAGTAAGGCGCGTAGCTTTTTGTGGTCATCTCTACGGCTAGTGCGCGTAATTGTGGCCAGTCGATGTCTTGTGCTGCTTCTTGGGCGTTCATATTCCCACCTTTGTTGTGCTCACGCTTGGGTGTGGCGTCGAGTTTTATTTCCGACGATCCGGCTAGGTGAGCTGTGTGACTCACCGTGGTCTTGGTCCAGGGGCGTGAGGTGTAGCGCGAATAGGTAAAACGTTTGACGGTGCAACTCAAAAAAGAGTTGCCAGCCGTGTGCCGCCGCAGACCAACTGCGGCGGCACACCGGGACAACCTACTTCTCGTACGGCGTGCCTTCTGCGGCTGGCGCACGCACCTTGCCCACCAAACCTGCCACAGCAAAGATCGTGGCCAGGTATGGCAGCATGGCGAGGAACTGAGTGGGGACCGGGGTTCCCACAATAGACAGCGTTCCGCGCAGTGCCTCGGCAAAGCCGAACAGAAGTGCCGCAGCGAATGCGCCGGTGGGGTTCCATCGGCCTAGGATCATGGCTGCAAGTGCGATATAGCCCTTA
>Ga0222423_1000907_pt1 | contig 15596 bp, 4 predicted proteins | sample 3A0metagenome_FD_182472 | JGI IMG/M metagenome (GOLD analysis project Ga0222423, IMG submission 182472) | Enriched microbial communities from leaf-cutter ant dump, University of Wisconsin, Madison, United States - 3A0 (version 2) | ecosystem: Environmental > Terrestrial > Nest > Insects nest >...
TGGCGTGTTCCACGTTGGCGCTGAGCACATAGGTGCCCGCAGCGGCGAAGGCCACCTGAACCTGGTCCGCTCCCTGGCCTGCCGCTTCCACAATCACATCGCCCGCCACGTTGACAATGTAGGTGTCGTCGCCCGCACCGCCCACCAGGCGGTCGTTGCCCAGGCCGCCGTCCAGCGTGTCGTTGCCCGCGTCGCCGGTCAGGGTGTTGGCGGCGGCGTTGCCGGTCAGGTAGTTGTCCAGGCCATTGCCCGTGATGCCCACCGCGCCCGTGGAGGTCACCGTGGCGTTCTCCACGTTGGCACCCAGCGTATAGGTGCCCGAGGCCAGCTTGACCCACACGGTGTCCGTGCCCTCGCCCAGTTGCTCCACGACCACGTCGAGCGTGTTGTCCACCTCGTAGAAATCATCGCCCAGGCCGCCCACCAGAGTGTCCTTGCCCGCGCCTCCTATCAGCGTGTCGTTGCCCGCCAGGCCGTAGAGTTGGTCGTCACCTGCCTTGCCATCCAGGAGATCATTGCCCGCCGTGCCCGTCAGCACGTCGCCATAGGGGGAGCCATCGCTGCCCACCAGTTCGTCCATGGTCGCCACGACGCCATTGAACCGCACGGCCTCGATACCCCGGAATGTGACGGACTCCCCCGCGCGCGTCAGCACCGTATCAGTAGCCGTGCGGCTCAGGGTGTAGGCGGCGCGGCTGCCCTCCAATTGAAGCTCGTCGTAGCCCGCGCCCCCGTCCACGGTGTCGGTGCCACCGCCGCCGACAATGGTGTCGTCTCCATCGCCGCCGCTTAGCACGTTCTTGCCTGCATGACCCGTCAGAAGGTTCGCTAGATCATTGCCTGCGAGATTGACGGCCAGGCTGGCGCTGCTGGTGATGACCGCGTTCTCCACGTTGTCGTCCAGCGTGTAGGTGCCCGCCGCCGCAAAAGCTACCTGCACCACATCCGTGCCATTGTTGAAGGCTTCTACGATCACGTCGCCCGCCACGTCCACCACGTAGATGTCGTCGCCCACGCCGCCATCCAGCGTGTCGCTGCCCGCACCGCCGTCGAGCGTGTCGTTGCCGCCCAGCCCCACCAAGTAGTTGGCAGCGCTGTTGCCCGTGATCACGTCGCCATAGGCCGTGCCCGTGGCGTTCTCGATGATGGCTCCGTAGGCAATGCCCAGGGTGTCGCGCATGTAGGCGCTACCGTTGTAGATGGCGGCGCCCACGGACGAGAGCGTGCCTGGTGCCAGGTTGATGATGACGGCCTGCGTCTGGTTGGAGGCATCGATGGCGTCGATGCCGCCCGCGTCCCAGATCGTCTCGAACACCTTGGCGCCCGCCGCCCATGAATAAATGTCGTTGCCCGTACGGTAGGTGTTGTTGGCGCCGTACATGGCCTGCAGCGCGGCGATGTCGTCGATCATGGGCGTGGTCGGAAAGTAGCTCAGGTTCACGCCCGCATTGACGGGCTGGCCCACATAACCCCTGTAGCTCATGATCGAGTAGCGCAATTGGTCATGGCCTGCGACGGGAAGATTGGCACTGGACTCATGCGGGTGCGCTAGCCCCAGCGCATGGCCCAGTTCATGGATGAAGGTGTAGTAGCCATAGTCGCCTACCGCCGGGGCACCGTACCAGGCATGGTTGCTTGTTCCGAACCAGATGTCGCCGCCCACTGCGTTGCGGCTCGGGTAGTAGGCCCAAGCTGTAGATGGCTCGTCCGAATTGCCCCAGCGGATGTCGCCCGCCAAGCCAGCCGTGTCCGTCACCTGCGTAAAGGTGATCTTGGCCACGTTGGCAAAGCTCTGCATGGAAGTTTGCGCAGCCGTCTTCTGGCTCTCGGTCAGGCCGTAGCCGCTCATCCATTCCGTATCCAGCACGTGGTACTCGTACGCCGACACGCCGGGCAGCAAGAAGCTGTACGTCAGCGATGCGCCGGTGCCCACGGCCCCGCCCCATTTGAAGCCCGCTGCCAAGTTGCGTATCGACAGCCCCATGACGGTGGTGTTGCCAATCTCCGTGCCGGGGTTGAAGGTATACGACGGCGAAACGCTGGTGCCGATGCCGTTGCCCCCGCCATTCAACTGTGACCCGAAGGTGCCGCCGCCCTCCGGCACGTAGGGCACGCGGGCGTCGCCGTCGTCCGTGGGGTAGATCGGATAGGGAGTAGGGGTGGTCATGGCTTTGGGTCTCTTGGGTACGGATGCGAGCGGAAAATAACTCTCTTTTTCATAGCTGCTTGCGCTTATGCAATAAGCGCTAGAGGCCAATTTGACCATATATATCCGGGCCGGCAGTTGCGCAGCCCCAAAGCACAGCGGCTGAAGCCGCCCCACAGGCTTGGTGCCAGCGGGGGCTGCTTCAGCCGCGCATGCTGCTGCCGGTCGGTCAGGCGATCAGCACCAAGTCAGCCTCCGTCAGCGCCGGGCGCCCGACCAAGGTGACGACGGTGATGCCTGTAGCACCGCCCACACCGTCGGCGTCGTACACCAGGGCACCCGTGCCCGTGTTGTAGCTGAGGTATTCACCGAACTCGACAGGATCCCCGGCATCGCCCAGTGCGCTGAACACCGCAGCCGACAGGTGAATCTTGTCGCCCTGAGACGCATTGAAGTCCGTGATGCTGTCGGCATTGGCCGTGCTGATGGGGTTGGTGTCGAACACAAACACGTCCGCGCCCGCCCCGCCGGTCAGCGTGTCCTTGCCCACGCCGCCCACCAGGGTGTCGTCGCCCACGCCGCCGTCCAGCTTGTCGTTGCCGATGCCGCCCTCCAGAACGTCGTCGCCATCGTCGCCAAAGAGGCTGTCGTTGCCGCCCTCGCCCTTGAGCGTGTCATTGCCCGCACCGCCCCGCAGGGTGTTGATGCCGCCGTTGCCGGTCAAGACGTTGTCCAGCTCGTTGCCGGTCAGGCTGACCGCGCCCGTGAGATGGGTCACCGTGGCGTTTTCCACGTTGGCGGTTAGCCCGTAGGTGCCCGAGGCCATGGCTACTTGCACCAGGTCCGTGCCTGCGCTTGCGGCCTCCACCACCTTGTCGGTGGCCACGTCCACCACGTAGGTGTCGTTGCCGGCACCACCGTTCATTTCGTCAACGCCCGCACCGCCGTCCAGCGTGTCGTCGCCTTCGCCGCCATACAGCGTGTCGTTACCTGCGCCGCCCTTCAGCAGGTCATTGCCCCCCATGCCGCTGATGACGTCGTTGCCGGCCAGGCCATCGAGGTCGTCATCTTCAATGCCACCGGTAAGGGTGTCGGGGCCTATGGTGGCGATGCCGGACTTCAGGGCCGCAAGGCCCAGGTCGCCGTCGTCGAAGCTGAACGTCTCCACGTTCCGCACGATGACGATGCTGCTCGTGAGGGTGTCCGTCAGCCGCAGGTCCGTTTGAGAGATCTGGGCCACGACGTACCGGGAGCGGTCGCCCTGGAAGACTGCCACGTCGGTGTCGGCCGCGCCCGCGCCGCCGTCCAGCGTGTCGTTGCCTCCGCCGCCGATCAGCGTGTCGCTGCCCGCGCCGCCCATCAGCACGTTGTCGCCCGCATTGCCTTCCAGCTCGTTGGCCAGCGTATTGCCCGTCAGGTTCACCTTCAGGCTGGCGTTGCTGGTGACGATGACGCCGTTCTCCACATTGGCAGCCAGCGTGTACGTGCCTGCCGCCGCGAAGTTCACCCGCACTGTGTCGGTGCCCTGGTTCACGGCCTCGGTGATCGTGTCGCCCGCCACGTCCACCTCGTAGGTGTCGTCGCCGTCGCCGCCAACGAGTTTGTCCGCGCCTGCGCCGCCGTTCAGGCTGTCATTGCCCGCGCCGCCCACCAGGCTGTCAGCGCCGTCACCGCCAAGCAGCGTGTCGTTGCCCGCCCCGCCGTCCAGGGTGTCGTTGCCCAAGTCGCCTTCGAGCCGGTTGGCCTCTGCATTGCCCTTGAGCACGTTGTTCAGCCCGTTGCCCACGAGGTTCACCGCACCGGACGAGGTCACCGTGGCGTTTTCCACGTTGGCATGCAGGTCGTAGGTGCCCGAGGCCAACGCCACTTCCACCGTGTCGGTGCCGCCGTTGAGCGCCTCCACCACCACGTCGCCCACCGCATCCACCACGTAGGTGTCGTTGCCTGCGCCGCCTTCCATGCGGTCGTTGCCCGTGCCGCCGTCCAGCGTGTCGTTGCCCAAGCCGCCGACCAGGGTGTCGTTGTCGCCCAGGCCGCTCAGACTGTCGTTGCCCGCCAGGCCATCGATCAAGTCCGCACCCGAGGTGCCAACAATGGTTTCGTTGCCGATGCCAGCGGTGTTCTCCTTCACTTCGGCCAGCGTCATTTGCACGCCGTTGAAGTCGAACATCTGCACGTTGCGTACGATGGTGACATCTCCGCTTGCAATGTGGGTCAGCCGCACGTCCGTGTTGGACGGGCGCACCACCAGGTAGTCGTCAAAATCGGCGTCGAACATCGCCCAGTTGGTGTCGGCCGCGCCCGCGCCGCCGTCCAGCGTGTCGTTGCCGCCGCCGCCGACCAGCGTGTCGCTGCCCGCGCCGCCCATCAGCACGTTGTCGCCCGCATTGCCTTCCAGCCGGTTGGCCAGCGTATTGCCCGTCAGGTTCACCTTCAGGCCCAGGTCGCTGATGATGATGCCGTTCTCCACGTTGGCGGCCAGTGTGTGGGTGCCCGCCGCTGCGTAGTTGACCTGCACCGTGTCGGTGCCCTGGTTCAAGGCCTCGGTGACGGTGTCGCCCGCCAAGTCCACCTCGTAGGTGTCGTCGCCCTCTCCGCCGAAGAGCTTGTCCAAGCCCGCGCCGCCAATCAGCGTGTCGTTGCCCGCGCCGCCGTTCAGGGTGTCGTTGCCCGCATCGCCGTTCAGCAGGTTGTTCAGACCGTTGCCCGTCAGCACGTTGTTCAGCCCGTTGCCCGTGACGCTGACGGCCCCCGCCAGCGCGTCCACCGTGGCGTTTTCCACATGGTCCGTCAGCGTGTAGGCGCCAGACTCCAGCGCCAGCCGCACCGTGTCGGTGCCGCCGTTGAGCGCCTCCACCACCACGTCGCCCGCCTCGTCCACCAGGTAGGTGTCGTTGCCCGCGCCGCCCGTCAGGGTGTCGCTGCCTTCACCGCCGTCCAGGAAGTCGTTGCCTGCGTCGCCAGACAACTGGTCGTTGCCATCGCCGCCATGCAGCCGGTCGTCGCCCGCGCCGCCCGTCAGGGTGTCGTTGCCCTCGTAGCCATAGATGGTGTCGTTGCCGCCCTGGCCGTTCAGGTCGTCGTCGCCGCTGTTGCCCCTGAGCGTATCGGCAAAGCTGGTGCCCCAGCGGTCCAGCACCGCCTGGACGTCGACCAGGTTGTCGCTGAACTGCACGTTTTCAACGTTGGAGAAGGTGACGGTTTCCGTGGACCCGATACGCTTGAACTGCGTGGCCGTGCTGGTGCGCTCCAGCGTCCAGTCGGCCTCATTGCCCGCCAGCACCAGGGTGTCGGTGCCTTCGCCACCATCAACGGTGTCGTTGCCGCCGCCGGTGATCAGCCGATCGTTGCCTGCGCCGCCCGTCAGCTTGTCGACCCCAGCGCCGCCGTCCAGCGTGTCGTTGCCGTCGCCGCCTTCCAGCACGTCGTTGCCTGCCATGCCTTCCAGGTGGTCGTCGCCCGCGTTGCCCTTGAGGGTGTTGGCGCCGCCGTTGCCGATCAGGTGGTTGTCCAGTTCGTTGCCGGTCAGGCCGACGCCGCCCGTGGCGTGGGTCACCGTGGCGTTCTCCACGTTGGCCCTCAGCTCGTAGGTGCCCGAGGACATGGCCACTTGCACCAGGTCCGTGCCTTCGTTCTCCAACTCCTCCACCACGTCGCCTGCGGCATCCACCACGTAGGTGTCGTCACCTGCGCCGCCCACCAGGTTGTCTGTGCCCGTGCCGCCGTCCAGCGTGTCGTTGCCCGCGCCGCCGACCAGCACGTCGTTGCCTGCGCCGCCCTTGAGCAGATCGTTGCCGCCCAGGCCGTTGATGACGTCGTTGCCCCCCTTGCCGTCAAACTCGTCGTTGCCCTCGGTGCCCGTGATCGAGTCGGCGTTGTCGCTGGTGGACTTGGCGAACAGCGCGTCATAGCCCTCCACCGTGTCCTCGAACTGCACGAACTCGACGTTCTTGATGGAAACCACGTCGGTGCCGCGCGTCAGCAGCATCACCTCGTTGGCGCCCGTGCCGGTGCGGGTAATGGTGTATTCGCTGCGCGGGCCTTGCACCACCACACGGTCTTCGCCCTGGCCGCCGTCGATGGTGTCCTTGCCGCCGCCGCCGTGGATGGTGTCGTTGCCCAGGCCGCCGTCGAAGACGTTGTTGCCCGCGTTGCCGGTGAGCACGTTGTCCCCGGCATTGCCCTTGAGGGTGATCGCCAGGGCATTGGCGGCGGTGATGACCGCGTTTTCCACGTTTTCGGCCAGCGTGTACAGGCCCGCCGCCGCGAAGGCCACCTGCACCGTGTCGGCGCCCTCGCCGGACAGTTCCACCACCTTGTCGGTGGCCGCGTCGATCACGTAGAGGTCATCGCCCGCGCCGCCGCTCATGCTGTCAACGCCCGCGCCGCCGTCCAGCGTGTCGTTGCCGCCGCCGCCGGCCAGCGTGTCGTTGCCCGCGCCGCCGATCAGGATGTTGGCCTCGTCATTGCCGGTCAGCACGTTGGCCGCCGTGTTGCCCGTGAGGTGTACGGCCCCTGCCGAAACCACGGCGGCGTTTTCCACATTGGCGAGCAGGGTGTAGGTGCCGCCCGCCATGGCAACGTTGACCGTGTCGATGCCGCCCGTGGCGGTCTCCACGATGGTGTCGCCCTCGGAGTCCACCACGTAGGTGTCGTTGCCCGCGCCGCCTTCCATACGGTCCAGGCCTTCGCCGCCGTCCAGCAGATCGTTACCTGCATCGCCCAGCAGGGTGTCGTCGCCCGCGCCGCCGTACAGGCTGTCATCGCCCTGGCCGCCGTTCAGCGTGTCGTTGCCGTCGTCGCCGTACAGGGTGTCGTTGCCCGCCAGGCCCGAGATGGAGTCGTTGCCGTCGTACCCGTGAATCACGTCCGTACCCGCTGTGCCGGTGAGCGTGTCGCCAAATTCGCTGCCTGTGGTGTTCAGAATGCTGGCCAGCGTGCGCGTGCCGTCACTGAACCGCAAATTCTCCACATTGCGGACCGTGGTGGTGCTGCCGTCGTATGCCAGTTGCAGGTCGGATTCGCTGATGCGGGTGATGGTGTAGTCGCCGAGCGCGGCGCTGAAGTTCGCGGTGTCGTTGCCGTCGCCGCCGTCCAGCAGATCGGTACCCGTGCCGCCGTCCAGGGTGTCGTCACCAGCGCCGCCCAGCAACGTGTCGTTGCCCGCGCCGCCGTTGATGCTGTCGTTTCCACCCCTACCCTCCAGGCGGTTGTTTTCGGCATCGCCCGCCAGGGTGTCGGCGTAGCCGGTGCCGTAAACGCCTTCGATACCAATCAACGAGTCGGTACCCGCCTGAACGCCTGCCAGCGTGGCATTCGTATCCATCCCGTCGGTAGCAGTACCAGCGGACAGGTCGACATTGACGCCGGTGGAGACATTGGCCAGGTCATAGCGCACGATGTCGAAGCCGCCCCGGCCGTCAATGGTGTCATTGCCGCCAAGGCCCTCGAACAATTCGACGTGATCGGCATCGGTCCCGGCCAAGCTGTCGTTGTAGGCAGAGCCGCGCACCTGGTTGAAGTTGCTCAACGTGTCGCTACCCGCGCCACCGATAGCCGTGCCCGCTTGCAAATCGACGGTCACGGCCGCGCCTGCGTTCTGGTACGACACGCGGTTGCTGTTGGTGACCACGCCATCGACCACGGTCATGGCGCCGCCATCGATGGTGTCGTTACCGCCGAGGCCCTCAAACATCTCAAAAATATCGGCGGTGCTGCCCAGAATGCTGTCGCCAAAGTTCGAGCCCCGGATGAACGGCACATTGACCACGGTATCCGTACCGCCCCAGCCGTCGGTCACCGTGCCATGGCCTGCGCTGCCATCGCCGGTGATGCCCGAAAGGTCCATCACGATGCCTGCAGTGTCGAACTGATAGCTCAGGGTGTTGCCATCGGTATAACCCGGTCGATCCGTCACAGCACCGCCATCAATGAAATCGTCGCCCGCGCCGCCCGTCAGGAAGTCGGAACCTGCGCCACCCATCAGTGTGTCGTTGCCAGCACCTCCGTTGAGCTGGTCGTTGCCCGCACCGCCTTCCAGGCTGTCGTCGCCGTCTTCGCCATACAGGCCATCATTGCCGTCGCCGCCCAGGATGGTGTCGCTGCCAGCGCCGCCGTAGAGTTGGTCATCCCCCCCCAGCCCGTCGATGGAGTCATCGCCCCCATTGCCAACCAACATGTTGGCAACGCTGCTGCCGACCAGAGTGTCGGCCTGGTGGGTACCCCCGACGTTCTCGATGTTGATGAGCGTGTCCTCGCCGCCCTGGCCGTCGTCATAGGCTTTGCCATCCGCCAGGTTGACTTGCACGCTCGCGTTGGCAATGCCGTACTGCATCCAGTCATTGCCCGCGCCGCCGTCAATAGTGTCGTTGCCGCCCCAGCCTTCAAAGTCGTTGTCGCCCGCATTGCCGACCAGGCTGTCGGCAAAGTCCGTGCCCACAGCGCCGGATATGTTGATCAAAGTGTCGGTGCCCACCAGCCCTGCGTTGGCGACGTTCAGGGCCTTGGCCTGCCCAGTTGCCAGATTCACCGAGACGCCGGCCTGCACGCCCCAGTAGCCAACGCGGTCCTTGCCGCCGCCACCCTCAATGCGGTCATTGCCCGCGCCGCCGTTGAAGTCGTTGTTGTTGGCGTCGCCAATCAGCGTGTCGTTGAAGTTGCTGCCGGCCGCAGCCTGGAAACCCGAGAGCGTGTCGCTGCCGCCGCCGCCCGTAGCCCTGCCCGTGAGCAGGTTGACGGTCACGCCTGCCGTGGCGTCCCAGTAAGCCGCCCAGTTCCAGCCGCTGCCGCCATTCAGAACGTCGTTGCCTACGCCGCCCAGGATGTAGTCGTCGCCGTCGCCGCCGTTGATGGTGTCATTACCCACGCCGCCCTGGAGGTGGTCATTGCCGTTGCCACCATCGATGGAGTCGTCGCCATTACCGCCTTCGATCGTGTCATTGCCGTCTCCACCGGCAATGCTGTCGTTGCCGCCCATGCCTTCGAGCTTGTTGTCATTGGCATCGCCAGCGATGGTGTCATTGAAGTTGCTGCCGCGCACCCATTCGATGCCTTCCAGCGTGTCGGTGCCGCTCTGGCCGTCGTCGTAGGCCCGGCCGTCCGCCAGATTGACGTTGACGGCCTCCCCGGCATAACGGTAGTCCACGCGGTCCCACCCGCCGTTGCCCACGATGGAGTCGTTGCCTGCGCCACCTTCGAAAGACTCGAAATAGGCGTCGCTGCCGATCAGAGTGTCGTTGTGGCTGGAGCCGCGCACGCCCTCAATGTTGTAGAGGGTGTCCGTGCCGCCCAGGCCATCCTGCGCCGTATGTGCGCCCAGGTCCACGTACACGCCACTGGTCGAGCTGTCATAGTCGGCACGGTCATAGCCCTGGCCGCCGTCGATGGTGTCGTTGCCCGCGCCGCCCCGGAAGAATTCAATCAGGCCATCTTCCAGAATCACGCCACCCTGGACGTGGCCGCCAATCAGGGTGTCGTTATGGTTGGACCCCCAAACACCTTCGATGCCCACCAGAGTGTCAAAACCGCCTAGGCCATCACTCGCGCCACCTTTGGCACCACCGTCCAGCCCCGCCAAAGCGACGTTCACGCCCGTGGTGGCCGAGTCATAGCGCACGATGTCTATTCCCCCCCGACCGTCGATGGAGTCGTTGCCGCCCCGGCCATCAAAGATTTCGGTGTAGGCGGCGGCGTTGGTGCCGTACAGATTGTCGTTAAAGGCCGAGCCCCGCACATGGTTGATGTTGTACAACCTGTCGCTGCCGTCGGCACCGGTGGCCGTGCCGTAGTTGGCATTGGCGCCCAAATCCACAGTGACGGAATCGCTGGCGTTCTGGTAGGAAGCGCGGTTGCTGTTGTTGGCCGTGGTGATGGCGCCACCGTCGATGGTGTCGTTGCCTTTGCCGCCTTCAAACGACTCGAACCAGTCGTTCGTGCTGCCGGTGAGGATGTCGTTGTGGTCCGAACCACGCACCAGTTCGATGCTCGTGAGCTGGTCGGTGCCGCGCAAAGTCGTTCCGTCCATCACGTAGCTTTTGCCCGTAACCTGATGCGTTGCCAAATTCACGTTCACTGCCGATGCAGAGAACGAGTAGTCCACCGTATCCAGTCCGCCACGGCCGTCTATGGTGTCGTTGCCCGTGAAGGGCGTGAACGTGTTTTCGCCACCGTCACCCGCCAGCGAGTCGTTGTACAAGCTGCTCACGATCTGGCTGATGCCCACCAGCGTGTCCACGCCGCCCCACCCGTCGTCGTACGCACGCTGATTGGCCAAGTCAACGTGGACCCCCGCAGTTCCATCGGTCACCCAGTAGTAGGCTTTGTCGTAGCCGCCCCCGCCCACGATGGAGTCGTTGCCTGCCCGGCCTTCGAAGTCGTTGCCGCCGGCGCTGCCCACCAGGGTGTCGTCAAAGCCGCTGCCGGTAACGCGCTCGAAACCCACCAGGGTGTCATTGCCATCCGCACCGGTGGCAAGGCCCGTTGCCAGATTGACGGTCACCGACCCGCCGGCCATTTGGTAGTCCACCGTATCCCACCGACCATCGTCGCCGCCCACGAGGCTGTCATCGCCAAGGCCGCCCTGAATGACGTCGCTGCCGCCGTAGCCAAAAATGGTGTCGTCGCCTTCCAAGCCCGCAATGAAGTCATCGCCCGGGGTGCCTTCCAGGGAGTCGTTGCCTGCGGTGCCATTGATGTTTGCCATGGTGGTGTGCCCTCGGAGGTTGGTTTGACAGGTAAAAAACCGCAGCGGCGCGCAGTTACCCGAGCCTGGCCGCAGATTCTCGCTTCAGAAATGTATCCGCCTGTTTCAACACGTCCATACCGCATATGCGGTATGGACTTTGGCGCGCACCTGTGCTAGCCAGTCAAGGGGCCGTGCACCAGAGCTTTGGGGGGCCGGCCAGCCCGCCGGCTGCATCAGGCTGCAGCCTGCCCCGTGCGCAGCCGCACCGGGCCGCTGCGCGCTTCCACCGCCGCCTGCACTTCCTTGCGCAGCCCCAGCGCAAACGCCCATTCGGCCACCACGAACAGCGGGCCGACGATGAGGCCCACCAGGTCATCGACGAAGGCAGGCTTGCGGCCTTCGTAGTAATGGCCGACGAACTGGATCACCCAGCCCACGGCAAACAGACCGATGCCCGCGCCCAGCCACACGCCCAGGCTTTGCGCCGCCAGCCACTGCGCCCCAGCCAGCATGGCGACCAGGATCGCGGCCATGGCGAGGCCGAAGCGCGTGTCCAGCCGGAAGTAGAAGACGCAGGCCGCCAGTGCGCAGAACAGCGCAGGGGTCAGGGGCAGATCGCCCGCCATCCAGGCGGGGCGCGAGAGCAGCACGACGACCGCGAACATGATCATCGGCACGCCCACGAAGTGCGTGTGGATGTTGCGCGGGTCGCGGTGGTAGTCGGCGTATTGCGAGAGGTGGTCGATCAGGGTTTTCATGGGTGTCTCCGGCCATTGTTTTGAGCAGCATCAATGTTCGCCCCGCTCCCGCGCCTCTGTCTGTCAGACACACGACAAAAGCCCTCCCGCCATGACTGACGCCTCCGCCTACCAGCCCGTCCTGCAGACCGGCCGCTGGTTCGCCCACCTGCCGCCCGACTTCGCCCAGCCGCTGATCGCCATGGCCCAGGTGCGCCAGTTGCAGGCGGGGGAAGTGCTGTTCCTGCGCGGCGATGCGCCCTGCGGGCTGTACGCGGTGGTGCGCGGCGCCATCAGCATCTCGGGCACCGGCGGGCGGGCCAACGAGGCGCGCGCGGCGCTGCTCACGCGGCTGGAGCCGCCGCACTGGTTCGGCGAGATCTCGGTGTTCGACGGCTCGGCGCGCACGCACGACGCCCATGCGGCCGAGGCCAGCACGCTGCTGCAGGTGCCGCACGAGCGCCTGCAGGCCTGGCTGCAGTCGCACCCGCAGCACTGGCACGCGCTGGCGCTGCTGCTGACCGACAAGCTGCGCACGGCCTTCGTGGCCATGGAAGAGCTGGCGCTGCTGCCCGCGCCCCAGCGCCTGGCGCGGCGGCTGGTGATGATGGCCGAGGGCTACGGCCAGTGGACGGCCGAGGGGCAGTCGCGCCGCGTCATCGGCATCTCGCAGGAGCAGCTGTCGCTGATGCTGGCGATCTCGCGCCAGACGGCCAACCAGATCCTCAAGGACCTCGAGGCCCGGCAGCTGGTGCGCGTGCACCGGGGGGAGCTGGAGCTGCTGGACCTGCCCCGCCTGCGTGCGGAATGCTACTGATTGCGTAGCTGCCAGCGCTTTTCCCATAAGCGCTGGAGCCCGATTTCATTGGGATCTTTGCCCGATCTGCCACTCCTGCGCCAGTGCCTGGTGCTCCCACAGCGTGGCATAGACGCCGCCCTGTGCCAGCAGCTCCCCGTGCCGCCCCCGGGCCACGATGCGGCCCGCGTCCATGACCAGGATCTGGTCCGCATGCACCACGCTGCGCAGGCGGTGCGCGATCACCACCACCGTGCGGTCCTTCACCAGAGAAGTCAGCGCGCGCTGGATCTGCGCGGCGCCGGACGGGTCCACGCTGGCCGTGGCTTCGTCCAGCAGCAGGATGGGCGCGTCCTTGAGGAAGGCGCGCGCGATGGACAGGCGCTGGCGCTCGCCGCCGGAGAGCTGCGCGCCGCCCTCGCCCAGCGGCGTGTCGTAGCCCTGCGGCAGGCGCTCGATGAAGCCGTGCGCCTCGGCCAGGCGCGCGGCCGCCACGATCTCTTCGTGCGATGCGCCGGGCCGGCCCACGGCCAGGTTCTCGCGCACGGTGCCGGAGAACAGCACCACGTCCTGGAACACGATGGCCATCTGCCGGTGCAGCATCTCGCTGCCCATCTCGCGCACGTCCACGCCGCCGATGCGCACCGCGCCGGCGTCCACGTCCCACAGGCGCGCCACCAGGTGCAGCAGCGTGGTCTTGCCCGAGCCCGAACGGCCCACCACCGCCGTCAGGCCGTGTGGCGGAATGTGGGCGGTGATGCCGCACAGCGCCGCGTCGCCCGAGGCGCCCGCATAGCCGAAATGCACATCGTCCAGCTCGATGGCATGGCCCTGCGGCGCGCGCGGCTGCACCGGCTCGGGCAAGGCCTGCTCGGCCAGCAGGCCCTGGATGCGCGCCATGGCCTCCTGCGCATAGCGCAGCAGCAGAAAGGACACGCCCACTTCGTGGAGCTGGCGGAACACCGGCCAGGACAGCACGATGAAGACCAGCAGCGTGTCGCCCGCCAGCGTGTGGCCCAGGCGCTGCGCGCCGAACCACACGGCCAGGGCGAAGCCCGATTCCACCGCGAAGCCGAACAGCGCGATCAGCGGCGTGGGCCACAGCTCGATGGCCAGCGCCTGGCGCCGCATATCCGCCAGCGCCGCCTGCAGGCGCTTGAAGCGCATGCCCGCCTCGGCCCGCGGCTCGAAGGTACGCACCACGGCGATGCCCTGCACGTAGTCGAGCACCTCAGCCTGGCCCTGAGCGTTGGCTGCCTGCAGTTTGGCCGACTGCGCGATCAGCACGCGCTGGCCCAGCATCAGCAGGCCGAAGGCGACGGGCAGCGTGGCCAGCACCACCAGGCCCAGCCGCAGATCCAGCCACAGCAGCAGCCCCGACAGGAGCAGCGGCACGAGCAGCCCGCCGAAGAACACCCCGATGAAGTGCGCCCAGATATCCTCCAGCACCTGCAGGTCCGACGCCAGCGTGGCCGCCAGGCTGCCGCTGCGCCGGCCCGCGAACCAGCCCATGGGCAGCCGCCGCAGGTGGTCCGCCACGCGCAGGCGCGCCTGGCCCATCATGGCGCAGGCCCCGCCGAAGATCGCCGGCATGGCCTGCCGCGCACAGGCGATGCGCGCGGCCAGGCAAGCCAGCAGGGCCACCGCAGCCCAGCCCGCGCGTGCGGGCGTCTCGTCGCCGCGCAGCACGTCGAGCAGCATCCAGGCGATGATGCCGAAGGGGATGGCGGCGAACAAGGCTTCGAGCACGGACCACAGTAGCCCGCGCACCAGGCGCGCGTCCACATAGCCGGCCAACTGGCTGCCGGCCAGCACCAGGGTGCGGATCATGGCTGCACCTCCTGGCCGCTGCTCAGTTGCCAGTCCCGCACGTCGCCATGGTCGGCCCAGAGCTGCCGGTACAGCGCGCAGGTCTGCAGCAAATGCGCGTGCCGCCCCTGCGCCACCACGCGGCCTGCATCCACCACGACGATGTGCGCCGCATGCCGGATGGTGTGCAGCCGGTGCGCGATCATGAGCACGGTGCGCCCCTGGCAGACGGCGTCCAGCGCCTGCTGGATGAGCCATTCGTTCTCGGCGTCCGCATGGGCCATGGCTTCGTCGAGCAGCAGCACGGGTGCGTCCTTGAGCAGCGCACGCACGATCGACAGGCGCTGGCGCTCTCCACCCGAGAGCCTTGCGCCACGCTCGCCGATGGGCGTGTCGTAGCCCTGCGGCAGTTGCAGGATGAAGTCGTGCGCGCGGGCGGCACGGGCGGCGGCCTCCAGCTCCGGCTGCGTGGCGCCGGGCCGGGCCACGAGCAGGTTGTCGCGCACCGTGCCGTGGAAAAGGAACACCTCCTGGAACACGATGCCGATGCGCGCCAGCAGGTCCGGCAGCGGCCAGGCGCGCACGTCCAGCCCGGCCAGGCGCACGCTGCCGGCCGTGGCGTCGTGAAAGCGCGTGGCCAGCCGGGCGATGGTGCTCTTGCCCGCGCCCGAAGGCCCCACCAGCGCGGTGAGCTGCCCGGCCGGCGCGGTGAACGTCACGTTGTGCAGGACCACCGCATCCGCACCGGCGCCATATGCGAAGTGCACCCCGTCGAACTCCAGCGCATGCGGCGCCGACAGGTCCGGCGGCACCGCCCCGGCCACATTGGGCAGCACCGGCGCGCGCAGCACCGCGTCGATGCGCCGCAGGGCCTCGGCCCGGCGCGCCTGCTCGCCAAAGGCAAAGGTCAGCCGCAGCAAGGGCTGCAGCACCGAGGGCGCCACGAGCAAAAACAGCACCAGCGTGGCCGCATCGACCTGCCCCCGGACAAACAGCCACACGCCCAGCGGCGCCACCACCACGAGGTTGGCCGTCAGCAGCGCCATGAAGGTGGCCCACCCGGCGGCGGAGCCGCGCGCATAGCGGTCCACCCAGTCCACCCCGCCGTGGATGGCCTGCGCGAGCTGCCCGAACGAGCGCGCCGACACGCCGAACACCTTGACCACCGGCATGCAGCGCAGGAACTCGGTGATCTGCGCGGCGATGGCCGACTGCAGGTCGTGCCATTCGCGCATGCGCTCGCCGGAGCGGCGCAGCATCTGCGCCTGCAGGGCCAGCGCCACGGGCAGCGGCGCCAGCGCCGCCAGCGTGAGCCGCCAGTCCAGCAGCGCCATGAGCACCAGCGCCGCCAGCGGCACCGTGGCGCTGGCCACGGCGTCGGGCAGCATGTGTGCCAGGAAGCCTTCCATGGCGCCGGTGTCGTCC
>Ga0222423_1000908_pt1 | contig 15593 bp, 15 predicted proteins | sample 3A0metagenome_FD_182472 | JGI IMG/M metagenome (GOLD analysis project Ga0222423, IMG submission 182472) | Enriched microbial communities from leaf-cutter ant dump, University of Wisconsin, Madison, United States - 3A0 (version 2) | ecosystem: Environmental > Terrestrial > Nest > Insects nest >...
GCGATTTCATTCGCGGGCCCGCGAGCGGGTATTCTAGGCAGGCTTTATCCGGGGTGTGGCGCAGTTTGGTAGCGCGCGTCGTTCGGGACGACGAGGTCGCAGGTTCAAATCCTGTCACCCCGACCAACAAGATCCCTGGTAGATAAGTGTCTACCAGGGGCTTCTCACACTTCTCCTGTCCCAGGACTTCCTGACGCGACCCCCATTCTGACCACCATTCGTGGCATTGGGCGCTCCCAGGGGACCACCCTGGGCGGCGATGTTCGCATAGAGGCTGGCATGGAACTCAAACTGCCCGTGCCCACGGTGTCTCGGATACTGGTAACGATCCCCCACGCCGCCGAACTCCTCGACCTTCCCGAGTCCAGCTTCTACGAACTGCTGGCGAAGGGCGAGATCGCCAAGGTCAAGATCGGTCGCCGCACACGCATCCCCGTCGCAGCATTGACCGAGTACGCCGAGCGTCTTTCCCGAGAGGTCGCCTAGTGGGCGCACGTCGAGAGAACGGAGAGGGTACAGCGCCTCGCGAACGTGCCGACGGCCGATGGGAAATCCGCGTCCGCTACATCGACCCGCTCACCTCGATGCCTGCGCGTCGGTCCCTGTATGGGCGCACCAAGACTGAAGTGCGCGCTCGACTCAAGGACTTCCAGGCGCGACTCGACTCAGGCGAGTCAGCGCAGGACGCACGCATGCCCCTCAATGCCTGGATCGAACGATGGCTCGCGACGACGCGCAAGGCCGCCAACGTCACGGTCACCACGCGCAATCTCGACGCCCGGATGCTGCGGCTCCACGTGAGCCCCGAACCCCTCGGACAGATGGCGATCGGTGAGATACGTGCCGCCCACATCAATGCCTGGCTGAACGCCAAGCGTGACGACACCCAGCGTCCACTCAGTGAACGGTCGATCGAGCGGGCCTACCAGTCGCTCACCTCGTGCTTCAAAGATGCTGTCGCAGAGGGGCTCATCCTGAGGAACCCCTGTGCCGTCGCCAAACGCCCGCGACCCACCAAGCTGCCGCGTGAAGCATTCAGCGCCGACGAACTCGTGGCGTTCTTGCTGGCCGCCCAACAGCACGACGACCGCCTGTACCCCATGTGGCACCTCATCGCCGTGACGGGCCTGCGCAAAGGTGAGGCACTGTCACTGTCGTGGGACCGTGTCGACCTCGAACGGAGCACGCTGAAGGTGGTGGCCTCCACTACGGAAGCCGACGGTGGTGGGTTCACCATTGGCCTGCCGAAGACGCAGTCGGGGAGGCGGGAACTGCCTCTGCCGGCGCGGGCGGTGGAGGTATTGCGGGCTCACCGTATCCGTCAGATCGAGGAGCGGCTCCGGGCTGCGGACGCTTGGGTCGAGACCGGGCTCGTGTTCACTACACCGCTTGGGACCATGATCGGCCCGCGCTCTGCCCTGCACTTCTTCCACAAGACACGAAGACTCGCAGGCATCCCAGACTCGCGGATGCTCGTAATCCATTCGCTCCGGCACACCGTCGCGACGTCACTGCTGGAGAGCGGTCTACACGCACGCGCGGTCGCTGACCTCCTTGGCCACGCGGACCCGTCGACGTTGCTGAGGATCTACGCCCACACGACTACGTCGGTAGCGCTGGGCGCGATGGAAGAGCTGTCGGAGGCGCTCGACGAGCGACTTGGCCACACCCGTGGCCACCGCGGATGAGGTGTGACCACCCTGATGGGGTCCTCGGTGCATAGAAGAGGTATGCGGAACCACATCGGACACGACATAGCCATGGCACGCCGCGGCATCGCGTGCGACAAGTCGAGTTGTTCCGCAGGCAGGCGCGGATCCGAGACGCTCCACCCAGGGCGTCAGCAATGTGCCTGGCAGAGGTCCACGTGAGCCGTCGATGCCTGCGTGTGCGAAGTTCCCCGTAGCCCACCTGTTAGCCCAACCAGAGGAGGTGCACAGATGTACCAGATAGACCGACAACCGACGACCACGGGACAACTGCCAGCGCTTGTTGCTGACTTCATAGCGGAGTTTGGGGCTCTTGAGAGGCGCGTCACCGCCCTCGAAGAGACCGCTTTTAGGCAGCGAACTGTGCTGATGAAGCGTGCAGAGGGACCAACACCCGCGCTGCTGTCCCTGGGCGACGCGGCACAACTTCTGGGAGTCTCGCGCAGCTCGCTATATCGGATGATCCGTGAGGGTGAACTCACGCGAGTACACGTGGGGCGATCTGCGCGTTTGACTCGCGTGTCGGTAGAGGCGTACCTGGCCAAGATTCGGACCAATGGCGCCGACCCGGACGAGGCGTTGTGAGCCGCCGCGCATCGGGCGAGGGGTCGTTCAACAAGCAGCCGGATGGCACTTGGCGCGCAAGGCTCGGGTACACCTGTCCCAACACCGGGGTCTATCGCCGAGCCGCCTTTTATGGCCCCTCCAGGGCCGTCGTCGCCCAGAAGCTCGAGGCTTTCAGGGTCAACGGCTTCCAGCAAGAGAAGGAGCGCTTCCAAAGGTCGATGACTGTCTCTGAGTGGTGCGACCACTGGCTCACAGTGTCCATTCCAAGCGGCGCCTCTGTGCGTGAGTCCACATTGCTCTCGTACCAAGCCATTGTCCGGCGATATGTCGATGAAGACCCCATCGGGCAAGTCCCGCTCGCTCGACTGACCGCACGTGACATCGAGCACTGGCTGCTGCGACTTCGTGGGATCAATCACCACCGTCACGGCAATGTCGTGCCGCTCGCCCCCGCGACCATTCACCGCATCTACCGCGTCTTGGCGCAGGCTCTTCGTCGCGCGCACCAACAAGACCTGGTTCGCGTGAACCCTGCGGCTCAGGTCAGAGCGCCATCGCGGGAAGCCCCCGAGGCAAGCTTCCTGACTCGCGATGAGCTTGAGGCGGTCATGCGCACCGCGGGGAGCACGGCAAGCTACGCCGCGGTTGTCGTTCTGGGCACGACAGGGCTTCGGCGCGGAGAACTCCTCGCAATGCGATGGGAAGACGTAGATCTAGAGAGCGCGACGCTTCGAGTGCAGTGGACACTCACGCGAACCAGCAGGGGCCTTCTCCCAGGGCCACCGAAGACGAAGGGATCCATACGCGCGGTCCCACTCGCTCCCGTCGCGGTGCGCGCACTGCGGTCCCACCGCGCCAACCAACTGCGCGAGTTCCTTCAAGGGGTTCGAGCAGAAAGCCCCTACGTGTTCGCCGAAGCAGACGGAACCTTCATGTCACCCCACCGACTCGTAGCAGACGTGTCCCGGGCGTCGAAGATGGCTGGGATCTCGACGAAAGTGACGCCACACACCCTTCGCCACACTGTCGCAACGCTCCTTCTGGAAAACGGAGTCAATGCGCGGGTCGTCGCCGACTGGCTGGGTCACTCCAGTCCTCGGATCACGCTCGAGGTGTACGCACACGCGACCAGGTCTGCGTTCGACGATGCGCGCGACGTGATCAGCCGGGCAATCGGACAGTGAGCGCGCGGGAGAGACACATGCTCTAGTCCTGCTTCCACGGAGACCGAGGCGGCCACGACTGCGTGCCGACTGGGTTCGACAGGGGGTGTTGGCCGGGGCTTCCCTGCCATTCGTGATGGCATACCCGCCGATGCTCTCCTCGCGCCTCGGAACTGCCCGGTGCCCCTTGACTAGCACGTGCCTCGGGGCTCGCTCATCAAGTGCCTATGCTCAGGGAGCGTCCCGGATCTCGTCGAAGAGGGGCCGAGTCTGCCAGTCGTCCTCATACAGCCAACAGACATAGCCACGGCGTCGGCGTGCCAGCCATCGATGTTCGTTTTTTTCGTTTCTGCCGGTAGGCTGGTTGCTATGAGCACCCCCACTGAAGTACCTCGAGGGGTCCAGAAGCCCCGTACCTACGTACCTGAAGTCGCGGACCAAGGCGAGTTGCTAGACCTCGCAGAGTTCATGCGCCAGCTCGAGGCGTACCTACTTCAACATTCGGGCAGAGCCGCACTGGTGGACCCTGAGGGCAACACCCGCCCGCTCCCTGACGAAGTCTTCCGCATCCTTGATCAGGTGGTGAATGCGCTAGCTGCTGGGAAGGGCGTCACCGTGGTGCCTCAGGGCATGTTGCTGACTACCCAGCAAGCTGCCGACTTCCTCGGCGTGAGCCGCCCCACTCTTGTGCGATGCCTCGAAGCCGGAGAGATCGCGTTCGAGAAGCCGGGGCGACACCGCAAGGTACGCTTGCAGGATCTCATCCAGTTTCAAGAACACTCCCGCAATGAACGGCGCGCCGCACTTCGAGACCTCGCGCGCGAGAATCTTGACGCGAGAGTTCAGGTCGGTGACCCTGCAGACCTGACACGACTTGGAGAGCTCTCAGAAGGGTGAGATTCCCGGCCTTCTTCGACACGAATGTGCTCTACGGGGCGATTCTTAACGACCTCGTGCTGGAGATGGCCGATAGGGGGCTCTTCCGGCCACTGTGGTCGGCCGACGTCATGGAAGAACTGCGGCGAAACTTGTCGCGACGAGCAGAAAAGCCCGAACTGGTCGACAAGCGGATCAACACCATGGTCGCGTACTTCCCTGACGCGATGGTCACTGGCTACGAGATCCTGATCGACTCAATGACCAATGACTCCAAAGACAGGCACGTTCTAGCGGCTGCGGTCAGTGGAGGTGCGGAGGTAATAGTCACCTTCAACACACGTGACTTTCCCGACTCCTCAGTACAGCCCTTCGACATCGAGGTGGTCCACCCAGACGATTTTCTCCTCGACCAACTCGACCTCCACCACGGCGCGACCCTCAACAGCTTCCGCGAACTTGTGATCAACTACAACTCGCCGGCAATGACAGAGGACGACCTGCTGTTAGCTTTGACGCGCGCTGGGGTGGCAAGGTTTGCAGAAGCGGTCCGTGAAGCACTCTAGGCGCTGGCGCAGACCGGCCAAGTAACTCAGGTCCTCGGATCTTGGTCGAGGGCTATGGCCACGGGACCACGTCCGCTTGCGATGTCGCGAATGGCGCAATCGCCCAGGTGATCGGTCAGTAGCGAGCCGGTGGTGCCACAGCAGGACGTCACCATGTGTTGGGTGGTCGCCGGCCCCGCCGTTGACCCCTGACATCCGACTTCCCGCCTCCACTTCGGTTACCGGTGGACGTAGTGTGGCGGGCATGCGGATCGGGCTCCTAGGCGACGTGCATGGGGAGCGTGCCTGGATGAGCCGAGCGCTCGACGTGCTTCTCGCCTCTGAGATTGACGCGATCTGGCAGCTCGGCGACCTCGGCGTATGGCCCAGCGGTGAGAGTCAGAAGGACTGGGACAAGGTCAGCCGCCGCCTGGAACGGGCAGGCGTGTCGATGTTCGTCGCGCCAGGCAACCACGAGGACTACGACCAGATCGACGCACTCACACCCCGCGAGGATGGGTGGTTGCTCTACCGTGATCAGATTCTGCTGGCGCCACGTGGGCACCGCACCGAGGTGGCTGGGCTGACGGTGTTGTGGCTCGGCGGCGCTGGAAGTATCGACCGCTCATGCCGCTTGGCAGACATGGCGGCACGGCAACGAGAACGCGACAAGTACCGCTCTAGCAGGCCGGTAGTCAAGACATGGTGGGAACAGGAGTACGTCACTGAGGCCGACGTCGAACGCTGCATCGCCGGCGGGCCCGCTGACATCATGGTGTGCCACGACGCGCCCCACCCAGTCGCGGGTATCGAGCTTGCCCAAGACGGAGCGAACACTGAAGACCTTCGACTCGCCGAGGAGTCGACTGGTCGACTGACGCGCGTCGTCGCTGAAGTACAACCACGACTCCTGCTTCACGGCCACCATCACATTCGTGTCGACTCGACCTACGAGACAACCGGCACCAGCACCCGAGTGTGCGGGTTTGCACGTGACGGCATGAACGAGGCGCTCGGCATCCTCACCATCCCAACCCTCGAAGTGGAGTGGTGGGACGGGAGTGGCGTGGTGCGGTGAGTGCTCGTGTAGCCGTGCCAGCCGGGCCCCCGGTTGATGCCTTGTGTGGCGCCGTGCCGCCCCGTGCCTTGAGGACCTGCAGGAGTCGTCAGGTCAGATGGATCACACTCAAGTCGATGGCTCGCTCATTGTGAGAGTCCATATCGGCCAGGCTTTCATCTCTGCGAGTTCCTCGGTCGTCAATCGCGCGGCCAAGAAGTCTCGATCACCCGGGTCATCGAGCAGGATGGCACAACAAATCTGAGCCTGTAGAGCTTGGTCGGCCGTCTCATTGCGCGCCATCTCATGCTTGAGTGCGCGCACCTCACCTCGATCTTCCTCGGAAAGGGTGCCGTTGCGGTAGGCAATCTGCCACCCGTTGATCCGATGCCGAACCTGGGGTCCTTCCTCCTCAATAAGCCAATGGTTCAGACGGCCCGCAGCATCCAGGAACTCGGCGCGACGCACGCTGTCAGCGTCAGCGGCGCGGACCAGAGCCAAGACCATCTGGTTGGCGCGCGGGTACGTCGTAATCGGGAAGTCTGCGATGGCCTCGTATGCGGCGACCAAGGAATCCAGCTTGAGGTTGAGCATCCTGTGGAGGTTCTCGCTGTCCTGGACAAACTCATACGGCGTCACGGGATATGGCTCCGGGTGGCTGTCCGATCTTGCCCAAAGACGCCGTGCGTACTCGGGCGTGAACGGGTCTCGCATCTTCCAGCGGCCCTCTGCCGCTCCGGGCGCGACGAGCATCACAAGGCCCCAGCGCCCCACAGGCTGAAACATGAACCCAGTTCCGGGAGCCGTACCGGACAGCTCGTCGCCATGGACTATTGCCCGACGAAAGCCCAGGAGCTGTTGGTGTTCCTGTTCGCTGATCTCGCCTGGATCGATGAGTTCGGTATCTGCGTGGAGTGTTTCAAAGAAATCGCTCCACGCTTTCAGCTCGCGAAGCGCGTCCACCAGGCTTGAGGAAGGGTCACGGCGCGTAAGTGCCCCAAGATGAGTCGGCTTGCCGTTCAGCTCGACGGTCTGTGTTGTGTCGACCCCGTGCATGAAGCGGACGGCGCGGAGCCGACTCGCGAGCGAGCCCTGAAGCCTGTAGTTGAAGTTCACTTCGCGCCGATCCGCGAGCTCCGTGAGCGTCAAGGTTACGCCGTCAGGCAGCGCAATCTCGACGGTCGCGCCATCGATACGCTGTCGAGAGCCCTGGTCGTAGGTCGTGCCACCTGCAGCGATGCTGAAGTCGAGAGGGCGCCTTGCGTAGTCGGCTGGCAGGATCTCGAGCACCGCGGGAGGCTGAATAGTCATCCCGCCAGTCGTGTGGAGCGAGACCGTAACGTCGTCGATGGCTGGATCGAGCTTGAGAGGCGCTTCAAAATCTAGGACTGCCGGACTCGTGATGGTGATGGCTTCGGCGTTGCTCAGGAGAATGGAATCGAAGCCGCCCTCGGGATGCTGGTCACGCGTTTCTAGCGACAGCCTCACGATCGCCTCGACCTTGTTGGGTTCGCGGGGGAGAAGTTTGATAGGCGCCGGCACCTTCCCACCTTTGCCGTGGGTCTCAAGCAGCGCCCGGATCTTGAACGGCGAAAGCAAGGCGTAGTAGATCTCGCACTCGCCAGTAACTTCCTCAACGTCGACGACGAAGTACAGGACGCCAGAGTCCTTCATGTAGGCGAGGAGATTCTCCCGCTCGACGGGCCAGGTCCGCTTGCGGCCGGTGCGTGTTCTGACAGCTCGACCCTTGACCTGCACGTGTACACGTCCGACGCGGGTCTTGTTCTTCTTCACCTCGCCGCTGTACACCTCGATGTGCCCGTCCGTGAACGGCGTCTTGTCGTTGCGCGCGATGTATGAGGTGAGTCCGGGGCACAGAGCAATCACCTTGTCGACGGCCGCGACTGAGAGAGTCTCTACATCCATGCATCAATGATGTCAGCCCACACAGACGGCATCTCGGGCAGACCCAAGGCGTCCGGGAGAGCGGAGTCGCAGCGTAGGACTGGGCCGGCGCCGGAAGGACCCACGATGCTGCGGCTCGGAGGACGTGTTGAGCATTGCCCGGTGAAGTTCCACGGATCGCGCGACACCACGAGCACAGGTCCTTAGTGGTAGTGGTGGCGCGGGTTCATAGCTGCGGCATTGCGATTGCGGACGCGTCTGAGGAAATCCAGGCCTATTCGACCCGCGCAACGAGGCGCTGAAGATCCTTGAGGGCAGCAGCGGCCTTGAACTGGAGGCGCGCTCCAGCCGGGACTCGCGAATCAACCCGCCGCAGGTAGTTGATCATCTTTCGTTCACCGACGACCAAGTCCGTGTAGGCGCCCGCGTACGACAAGTAGAGCCAGTCGTTCAGATCGTTGCCCTCCCAGCGTTCCGTGGCGTTCCAGAGGCGCAAGTGCAGCACCTCGCGCAACCGAGCGAGGCCCGGCACTCGCGACAGGGCAACCTCACAATCATTCTCGAGCCATGCCCCGAACGCCTCCGGGGACAGACCAGCTTCGGAGGCGACACCTGCCAGCTGCCTGCCGATGTCTCCGACAAACCTCAAGCGTGTGACGTCACGCGCCCTCGCCTTCGCTCGACCATTGCCATTGAGTGCCTCGGCGAGAGGCTTGAAGGACTGAGCCCATGCACGCGCGAGGTCGTTCGCGGGTGCCGAAATGGATGCCTCGGCGAGTAAGACGCTCACGAAGACGGTGGCCCACACCGTGCGTTCGTGCAGCGCTTGGAACTCTTCCGGGAGGTCGTCAAGCGTGTCGTCAGGACCGGTCTTGTCGAGGATGACGCCAGGTTCAAGCGTCACGGCGAGAGATCTCGTGACAGGCCCTGACGCCCCGAACATCGTCCGGATCTCCGCCCGTTGAAGCGGTAGGACATTGCGAAACTGCCAACCCTGCGATAACCGAACCATCGCTGAAGCTACTTCCAGGCGCGACTGCCCTGGTCGCTTCGCGGTCTCTTGCATGTGTGCTGCGGACTCAGGTACCACGATCCGGTTGTGCTCAACTTCACTCGCAAGGAGTCTGTAGAACTCCGCGTCCTCGGCGCCGACGGAGTCGCGGTTGTTCATCCACCGTGCAAGGTATATCCAGTGGTTCTGGTCGAGGTAGACGACCGGCCGGTCGCGCTCCGGCGCGCCGGTCCACACCCTCACCGAGAAACGTGAACCCGAGCAGGTAACTTCTACGCGTTCCTCTCCGGGGAGATAGGTTGAGCGCGTCACGTGCTTCGCGCCGCGTGTCGGCTCGTGCCTCTCGGAGACGAGCGTGCCGTCGTTCATCACAATCGTTGAGATGCCATTCGCGTGGTCCACCGACACCTGGCGAATGCCGCGCATGGCGTTGACGGGTGAGAGTGTTCGGTCGCTCATGCCGGCACCCTGCCGATGCAGTGTTCGCCCCTGGGCGCCCGGTCTGACGCGGTACTTGTCACGGGTTGACCATGCCACGGTGAGACGACAACACTGGCGCTAACTCGCTCAGTGTTGCGCGGACCGTGGCTCAGCCTTTCACTGCGACCGCCTAACGCAGGAAGCGAATAGATCACTTCCGGGGAAGTCACCGAGGCCACCACTCCGCTACACTGCCGCAGCTTGTACCGAGTCGTCGAGGCGAAAGTACGCCTCGCGCCACTCACTTGCTGCGCCATCAGCGGGGGCGCCCGTCATCACGAAGTCTCGGTCGACGACGCAGAGCCTCTCACCTGAAGTCCACACGTGGATGCGGTAGAGGGAACGGGCGGACACGCACGCATTGAATTCCGGTCGCGAGAGGAAGAACTGGGGCACAGTCCCAGACGTCGACTTGACCTCTACTAGGGCCACGGACCACGTAGTGCCTACGCGCTCCCATGAAGCGATGTCGTAGCCAGCTTGATTGTCATCGAGGCTCACCCAACGGACGGGGAACGGGCACCCTTCGGCATCGAGGCGGCTCACCTCACGCTCGTATGACCGCCGCTCTGCGCCCCTTCCCTGGGCAAGCCTTCTGGCGTCGAGTTCTGACCAGCCGAAAGACGCGACACGATCCCACCACTCAACCACCTCAATCGAAGGTGCATCGTCAAAGAGTTCAGCGTTAACAAGAACATCCTCGAGGTTTGCCGACAAGAGGGGGCGTACATAGTCGCGTCCACTTCGCGCCGCTGACATCCAGTGCGGCCGTTCTCGTAGTGCAATGTTGAGGACGAGCGATCGCAGCGCCGTCGGCAGGTCCTCGAAGTCGAGGTCAGCTTCGAGAAAGGCGTTGAGCACTGCCGCCCCGTGGTAATCGTGTGCGGCCCGATCGCTTGTGGAGTTAGGGACCACCCTGAGTGCTTGGTCGAGACCCGCGCTGGTGACCCGCATGTAGGAGCGCAAGTGTCCAAGAGCCGTTACCGAGCTCATCGAGAGCTGCTCCAGTGCCGCAGTCATCACCGACGACCAGAGGGCTCCGCCACACCGCGTCCCTGGATTTCGGCGATGAGGTCGGCAATGTCGTTGATGTCGGTTAGCGTATCCACGCCGACGTCACCGTTCAGGGCGTCGTCCTCGGCCATAGCGATCTCGGCGAGGTCTGGATCGTTGAGCAGGGCCTCCAAGTTCCGAACCTTGGTAAGGAGGCGCCGGCTCACAGAGCGGTCGATATTTCCGATGCCATCAGGTGTCACCGTCTGAAGTATCTGGATTCTAGTCACGGTGTCCGCGGGCAAGCCGAGGCGATGGATCCTGTCGATTGACTGCAAGAAGTGTGCGGCGTTGTACGACCGGTCTACGTAGATTGCTTCATGGCAGACCTCGTGCAACGACAGACCTTCGCTCGCTGCCATGGGGTTCGCGATTAGGACCATGCTCTGGTCGGTGTGGGCATTGAATCGCGCAATGGCTTCGTCGCGAGTCAGTTCGTCCTGTTGTCCGTTCGCACCGTAGATCGCTACCGCCCCCAGGTCGGCAAGTTTGTTGCGGAGTGGTCTGAGAGTCTCCGTGTAGATCGTCCATATGACCGTCTTGCGGCCCGCGGCGGCGTTGGCGCGGGCAAGTTCTACGGCCTTCAGCATTTTGGGCGAACCGCCCGCATCGGCGGCCTCCGCAACTGCAGCCTCAAAGATGGCGTTGGGTTCATTGAACGCGGGTCGTGTCAGCGCGGGATTTGCGGAAGCCTGAAACATTCGGTGCATGGCACCCCGAGCGTCAGGCACAGAGCGTGCGCCGTATGCCACCTGGAGTTGAGCCAGAGCACGGCTCGCCACGATCCCGTAGAGCGCGGTCTGTGCCTCACTCATCGGCACCTCGACGAACACTTCATCGCGTGGTGGCAGACCGAGTTCGCTCTTGGTAGTCCTCACGAAGCGTCCGGCAAGTGCACGCCCCGGGGGTAGGCCGTTCCTGATGCCTCGACCGACGCCCTCTCCCGGCCAAGTGAAGTCTGCCTGCGCGGCAATGTCGCCCGCTCCCTGCGGCATGGGAGTTCCCGACAAGATGTCCCGGCGCGTTGCTGCGGAGCCTATGGCTAGAGCCACTTCGCCGCGACGTGACTTCACACCGGCCTTGATTCTGTGTGACTCGTCCATCACCAGGTGCGAGGGTGCTCCGGTGAGATATCGGCGGATGTCCGGAACGACATTCACCATCATCTCGTAGTTGATCACTAGTCGTGGGTAGCCGCTTCGCAGCAGCCTAGTGACGTCGGCCTTGTTCTCCGATAGGCGCAAGAACGTCTTCTCGGTACCGGCGCCGAAGCACTCCTGCACCACCTGTTCCCAGGCGGTGAAGGCCGACTTCGGTGCCACTACTAGCATGCGCGACTCGGGTTGCATCACGACCGTGTTCAGTGCGAGCGTCACGGTCGTCTTGCCCGCGCCAGGCACCGAGAAGTTGGCGCCGTGGGCCATCGCCGCGAGACTCCCCACATCTCGCAACTGGTGAGCCTTGAGGTATCTGTGAGTGAACCCGCGCCCACTGAGCGAGGACTGAACCTCCTCGGGGGAAAGCGGAGCCACGGATCGTTCCTTCTGGGATCGCAGCCGCGCGACGAATGCCGAGACAAGTTCTCTGGACTGATCGTCGTCGAAGCCAAACGCAAAGTCCCAGGGGCGCTGCATGGGCACGAGCTCGCGGAGCACATCGAGTCCGTCAACATACGCCATGGCAACCTCGCGGTCGCGGAGACTGTAGCCGTAAGAGAACGCTCCCGCCTGGGCGCGGAATCGGTCCGGCAGGTGGTCAGCGGAGGCGTCGAATCGGAAAACCAATTCATCGAGTGCGCGGTCTACATGGATTGCGACTCGCGTGCGAGTTGTCATCCGAGCCTCTTCAACTAGAGCCGGTCCATGCGGGCTTGCGCGGCATCCTGGAGATTGCCCGCCAGTATCTTTAGTTCCTTCAGCTGCGCGACAACTTGCACTAGATCGTCGCTCGGTACCCGATCGATCTCGAGGCCGTCCAAGCGGCTGCGGGCGGACTTGATGATCTTGAGAGGCTTGTCCGCGCGCGCCCTGGTCTGTTGCTTGTCGCGCTCAGCCTCGGCGGCATCGACGATCGCCTCTTGTATGACGTCGCGCGTGTCTGGGTTCTTGAGCGCCTCAAGCAGGGACTGGGCGTTGCTCGTGCTTTGGTCGCTACCCAAGTCGAGTTCGAACGCGCCGTCGTCGCTCGGTCCACTTCCCGACGATTCGATGCCCCCGACAGCATCGATGACTTGATCAACAAGCTCAGACAGATCGCCCGAGATGACCTTGTTGTAGTCATACACGCGGCCCTGAGTATCGCTCGACGAAACAAGCGCGCACGCGACGACCCGAGCTACGTCCGCATCGAGAGGGCCCTTGTCTCTCACGCTCTTTGCCAGGTCGCGGAAGAACTGCTTCATGTTCTTGACGTGGCTAAACGCACTGGGTCTGCCGATGTCAGCGAGGTACTTGCGCGCCTCAAGCAACGCCGCAACAGTGATCTTCACTTCCTGCACTGACGTGCCCTGCATCGCAGCGACCTGGCTCTCTGTTCGCCCGCCTGCCAGAGCTTTCTCGATCATGAGTGCATCGTTTGTCCACGTGTACTCGAGCAGCGTTCGGGGGGTCATCTGAAGTGCGACCTCGATCTCGAACTCCTGCTCTGGCGTGCGCCTCGGCTGCACCGCGACACTTACGTTGGCGAAGCTTGCGTATCGAGTTGGATCGGAGTCGTACAGATCGCGCATCGCGGACAAACGACGGTTGCCGTTCAACACGACACCCGTCACCGAGATGATGAGAGGCTCGCGCTGGCCTTGCTCAGCCAGCACGTCGCGGATCGGCCGTCCGTCTTCCCCGCCACCATCGTTGGCGAATGCGACGAGGATGTCATGCTGGCGTTGCTGCGCCTCGCGGTTCTCTTGGCCATGGGAAAAGAACTCCGGTGCTAGGCCCTCGTCGGCGACGAGCTCGAGTTGCTCGCTCTGGGTCCTGCCGTTGTCCATCCTGTACAGGGGTACGGAGAGCGGGAGGCGAATCAGGGGCAGCTTCTCTTCGGTCCCGAGCCCGAAGAACGGAATGGTCTCCGATGCCCCGCTCGCTAGGTCCGCAATCTGTGCGGCGCGCTCGGCCTCTGGCTTTATGACACCGACTGAGTACCCCATGTTCACTCCTACTCGAACTCAACCATGACGAAGGGTGCTGTTAGTTGCTCCCTGAAGAGTTGCATCTCTGCCCACAGCCGCTCGCCGTTCGCGATGTTGCTCCCGATGATTCCAGCGGCCTCTTTGGTGGGCACGGCTAGTGCCACAGCATCAACGGCACCCGAGTGGAAAAGGTGTTGGAGTTTGAGCAGGTCATAGGCGGCTCGGCCCACGTTTCCTGTCTGTACCTGAAAGGCCAAGCCGCGATGCTTTGCGGTCACCTTCAAGTTTGACGCCGGATCTATCTTGCAGTCCATGGCCCAGCCGCGGACTGCAAACTCGCGATCGACGTGCGACCGGATGCTCCTGCCCGATCTGGAGTCAATCTCCAACGAGGGCGCGTTGAACACAGAGATCAACCACGCGTACTCGTTGAGCGACTGCCATACTCCTGCGCCCTCGTTGAGTGAGTGTGCCCGGGCCAACCTCATTGCGTCGGCGCCGGTGGTGGTGAGTAGATTGGCTTGTCAAGCGGGCGCGTCTTGAGTTGGCCTTGCCTCAAGAGACCCAGGCGCTCCTTCGCCAACTTGACGTACTCGGGTGCGCTGTCGACGCCGACTCCACGTCGTCCATTCTTGACCGCCGCTATGGCGGTGCTCCCAGATCCCATGAAGGGGTCGAGCACGATGTTCCCTTCGCGGGTTAGCGCCAGGACAAGCCGTTCGGCCAGGCCCACGGGGAACTGGCAGGGGTGCGCAGTCTTCTCCGGATGGTTGCTCTTGACGTTTGGTATCTCCCACACATCGCCAGGGTTTTTCCCCAACGGGTTCCCGCTGAGTTCTCCTTTGCGTGGACCCTTGAAGTGACGCTTCAGGGGGTACTTGGCTGGAACACGAACCGCGTCGAGGTTGAAGAAGTAGTCGTCACCCTTCGTGAACCACAGGATCGTCTCGTGGCGCCCTGAGAAGCGCTTGGAAGCGTGGAGCCCGTGCCCAAAGGACCACACGATCCTGTTGCGAAGCTTGAGACCGAAGCTCTTGAAGATCGGGTAAAAGATGGCATCTAGCGGGATGACCTCGCCCCGATCAATCCCGTTGCCAACTTGCCAGCAGATCGAGCCGCCCGGTGTAAGGACGCGCACGAGTTGCTCGATCACATCTCGTTGCCACGCGACGTAGTCTTCGTGAGACAACTTCTTCTCGTACTCCTTGCCGACGTTGTAGGGCGGCGAGGTCACCACCAACTGCACCGACTCGCTGTCCAGCCCTCGAAGATACTCGAGAGCGTCCCCTTGGCGGATGTCATAGAGTGGGTGGAGTTCAATGACAGTCGCGTCACTTCGCCCGGATGCACTTGCTGTGGGTGCCCGGTCATAGACGGGCTCGGCGCTTAGTGCTACCGCCCCATTTTGGTAAGCAACCATGGTTTCCATCATGCCGTCGCCCGGCGACATCCTGTGGTGGCGCGCCGTCGGGTGGGCCGCAACGGGGTGCAACACGTTGTTGCCGGGTGAGGGGCTTGACCACCAATCTTGACCACCTTTCTACAGACTCTGAGAAACTCTGGGGGGCCCTAGAATCACTGTTCATGCTGGTATCACACCCATTCGGAGCTTCTCAGAGGCCAGTCGCGTCGTTCGGGACGACGAGGTCGCAGGTTCAAATCCTGTCACCCCGACCAATGTGATGTGTCTGGACACGTCTGAGAGTGAGGGCCTCTCCTTCGGGAGGGGCCCTTCGCTCGTTCTGGGGGGGGCTCGCGCAACTTGGGAGCGGGCGCCAACTTCAGTAATCCGCGCAATATTTCCGGGCGCCCAATCAGTACGAGGCATGGTGCTGAGCCGGCGGCAGATTTTGCGCGGGTTGCTGACGGCAGCGGCGGGGGACGGGCCCTTGCGGGGCAGTGGTGCGGGAGTGGTGCGGCAGCGGTGCGGCAGCGGTGCGGCAGCGGTGTGGCAGCAGCGGGGCCGGGCGCTGGCGCGCCCACCCCCGGCCCCGCACCCACCCCCGACCCGCGGAAAGGTAGCTGAGTCCGGCGAAATCGAGATTTCGCCGGACTAGTCCACCATTTCAGGGGTTGGCGCGCGCGGCCTGTGGCGCGCG
>Ga0222423_1000909_pt1 | contig 15581 bp, 14 predicted proteins | sample 3A0metagenome_FD_182472 | JGI IMG/M metagenome (GOLD analysis project Ga0222423, IMG submission 182472) | Enriched microbial communities from leaf-cutter ant dump, University of Wisconsin, Madison, United States - 3A0 (version 2) | ecosystem: Environmental > Terrestrial > Nest > Insects nest >...
CCCCACCCCCCCCCACCCACCCCACCCCCCCCCGCATCCCGCCCCACCCCGGCCCCGCCCCCCCGGGTTGCGGAACGCTACGGGTTCGCAGCGTTCCGCAACCGCACTTTTCGGGCCGTGGCGTTCCGCAACCGGGGGAGGGGGTCGGTGGCCGGTGCGGCGAAGCCGAAGGGCAGGACCGCCGTCTGCGCGGGCGGGAGGGGGTCGCCACGATCTCCCTCGACCCCCGCGGCACGCCCGCCGTCACGCTGGCGGAGCTGAAGGCTCAGGCGCGCTCGGACTGCCAGCGGGCGCGGTGGCGGGCGGCCCACGCCAGGCCGAGCCCACCGAGCGCCAGCCCGGCGCACGAGACCTGGACCCAGCGGGCGGCGTCCGTCGACGTCGCGAGGTGCACGACGACGGCGCCCACGAGGACCGCGCCCCAGACCGCGGTGCCGATCGCGATGACCCGGAAGAGGTCCACCGCGAGCGGCTCGGGGTCGGGGCGGCGCGAGGACGGGTCGCGCAGCACGGTCAGGAGCGAGGGCACGGTGCGACCTTAGCCGAGCAGCCGCGCGAGGGTCGCGACGGCGCGGTCGATCTGGGCATGGACCTCGGCGTAGACGGCCCGGGGTCGGCCGATCGGGTCGGCGATGTCGTCCGCGGCGGCGGCGCCGGGGGCCAGCGCGGCCGTGGCGCGCGCGTGCTTGGCGGCCGTGGTGAGCGCGCGCAGGCGTGCGTGCGGGCCGTTCGCGTCCCGGATCTCCTCGAGCGTCGCGTCCGGGAGGCTGCCCACGAGGCGGACCAGCTCGCGGAGCGTGAAGGTGCGGCCCAGCGCGGTGGGGTCGAGACCGACCACAGCCGAGCGGTGCTCACGCGCCGCGGCGAGCACGAGGGTCGCGTCCCTGACGTGCTCGACCGTGAGCTCGCGCGCGGCGAAGCCCTCGGTGGCGATCCCGGCGTCGGCGAGCAGCGCGGCCATCGGGGCGGAGACGGGGGCGCCGACGACGGCGCGCGTGCCGGCGCTGCGCACCCGCAGGCCGGTGCGCGCGGCCAGCAGCCTCTCGATCGCGGGGGAGCGGCAGATGTTGCCGGTGCACACGGCGAGGACGTCCATCTGCCCAGCCTGCCAAAGATTACTGGGCGGTACTGTTCGGCAGGCCCGCCCTGGTCTGGCACTCTGTGGCCCATGGCGACAACCACCACCCCCCAGACGTCCGGCGTCAAGGGCGCACTCGACCGTTATTTCCAGATCACCGAGCGCGGGTCGACCCTCTCCAGGGAGATCCGCGGTGGCTTGGTGACCTTCCTCGCGATGTGCTACATCCTCGCGCTGAACCCCATCATCCTTGGCGGCGCGGACGGCACCGGCGCACAGCTGGGCGGCGCGCGCATCGCGGCCGCCACGGCCCTCGTGGCCGGCCTGCTCACGATCACCATGGGCCTCGCCGCGCGCTTCCCGCTCGCGATCGCCACGGGACTGGGCCTCAACGCCCTCGTCGCGTTCGGCATCGCGAGCATCGAGGACATGACGTGGGCCGACGCGATGGGCCTCGTGGTGCTCGAGGGCCTCATCATCCTGGTCCTCGTGTTCACCGGCTTCCGCGAGGCCGTGTTCAAGGCGGTGCCCGTCGAGCTCAAGACGGCGATCTCCGTGGGCATCGGCCTCTTCATCGCGCTCATCGGCCTCGTCGACGCGGGCTTCGTGACGCCGGGCAACCCGGTGCTGCAGCTCGGGTTCAACGGCTCGCTCGCGGGCTGGCCCATCCTCGTGTTCGTGCTCGGCCTGCTCACCATGGTCGTGCTCTGGTACAAGAAGGTGAAGGGCGCCATCCTCTACACGATCATCGGGGCCACCGTGCTCGCGGTGATCATCGAGCTCGTCGCGAAGGTCGGCCCCAAGGTCGGCCCCGACGGCGTGAACCCGGTGGGGTGGAGCTCCACGGTGCCGGCACCCCCGGAGCAGGTCGTCGCGGTCCCCGACTTCGGGCTCCTGGGCCAGTTCTCGCTCTTCGGCTCGGTCGAGAAGATCGGGATCGTCGCGGTGATCCTCCTGGTGTTCTCGCTCATGCTGGCCGACTTCTTCGACACGATGGGCACGATGGTCGCCGTCGGCGGCGAGGCGGGCCTGCTCGACGAGAAGGGCAACCCGCCCCGCACCAAGCAGATCCTCGTGGTGGACTCGATCGCTGCCGCCGCGGGCGGTGCGGCCTCGGTCTCCTCGAACACGAGCTACATCGAGTCCGCGGCGGGCGTGGGCGAGGGGGCGCGCACGGGCTTCGCGTCCGTCGTCACCGGTATCGCCTTCCTGCTCGCGACGTTCCTCGCGCCGCTCGTTGCGATGGTCCCGATCGAGGCGGCCGCCCCGGCGCTCGTGCTCGTGGGCTTCCTGATGATCGTCCAGATCACGGGCATCGACTGGAAGCAGTTCGACATGGCGTTCCCGGCCTTCCTCGTGATCATCCTCATGCCGTTCACGTACTCGATCACCGTGGGCATCGGCGCGGGCTTCATCTCCTACGTCGTGCTCCAGGTGTTCAAGGGCAGGGCCAAGCAGGTGCACCCGCTCATGTGGTTCTCCGCGGTGCTGTTCATCGTCTACTTCGTCCAGGGCCCCATCCGGGCTGCGCTCGGCTTCTAGCCCCGGCGCTCCGCGGCGCCCGGGTCCCCGCTCACGGGGGCCCGGGCGTCGCTGTGCCCGCCCTTGTCCGATTCTTTACGTAAAGTAATGAGGTAGACTCAACACCTGTGACGAGCGCCCCCGAGACCCCGGCCGAGGGCTCGGCCGTGCCCGCGGTCGCCGTCACGCCGTCCGAGTGCCGGCCCGCTCCCCTCGCCGCGACCCTGCGCGTCGCGCTCGCGCGCTCGTGGCGCCGCACCCGCGCCGAGCGCGGCGACGTCGACCTCCCGGACGTGCAGTTCTCGATCCTCGTGCGGCTCGTCAAGGACGGCACCACCACGCCGGGCGAGATCGCCGAGTTCCACCGCATCCGACCGCCGTCGGCCACCCGTGCCGTCAAGCACCTCGAGGAGCTCGGGCTCGCCACGCGCGAGACCCATCCCACGGACGGCCGCCAGGTGCTCGTCGCCATCACCGAAGCGGGCCGTGAAGAGGTCCGCGAGACGATGCGCCGTCGCGACGCCTGGCTCGCCCGCCAGCTCGCCGCACTGACTCCCCACGACAGGGAGACCCTCGCGCGGGCCAGCGCACTGCTCACCCAGATCGCCGAAAGCTGATGTCCCAGACCTTTGCCTCCCTGAAGTACCGCAACTACCGCTGGTGGGTGTCCGGTGCGCTCGTCGCCTCCGTGGGCACCTGGATGCAGCGCGTCGCCCAGGACTGGCTCGTGCTCACCGAGCTGTCGAACGACTCGGGCGTCGCGATCGGCATCACCACCGCCCTGCAGTTCGCCCCCGCGCTGCTCTTCTCCGCGTGGGCCGGCGCGCTCGCGGACCGGGTGGACCGCCGCAAGCTCCTCTACGTCACCCAGGGCGCCCAGGGCGTCCTCGCGGCCGTGCTGGGCTGGCTCGTCCTCGCGGGAGTCGCCGAGCTGTGGCACGTGTACGTCCTGGCGTTCCTGCTCGGCATCGCCTCGGCCTTCGACGCGCCCGTGCGTCAGGTGTTCGTCTCCGAGCTGGTCCCGCGCGAACGGCTCGCGAACGCGGTGGGACTCAACTCGGCCACGTTCAACACCGCCCGGCTGATCGGCCCCGGCGTGGCGGGGCTGCTCATCGCCGCCGTCGGCACCGGCTGGGTGTTCATGATCAACGCGCTGAGCTTCGTGGCGACGCTGCTCGCGCTCTACCGGATCAACACCGCGCAGATGTTCCGCGAGGAGCGTGCCAAGGAGGGCGGCGGCGGCACCATCCGGGACGGCATCGACTACGTCAAGAACCGCACCGACATCATCGTGATCTTCGCCGTCGTGGGCGTCGTGTCGACCTTCGGGCTCAACTTCCAGCTCACGTCCGCCCTCATGGCGCGCATCGAGTTCGGGCGCGGAGCGGGGGAGTACGGCGTGCTCGGCTCCGTGCTCGCGATCGGCTCGCTCGCCGGGGCGCTCATGGCCGCGCGCCGCGAACGCCCCCGCGTGCGCCTCGTGATCGGTTCGGCGTTCGCGTTCGGCATCACCACCGGTCTGCTCGCGCTCATGCCCAGCTACCCGCTGTTCGTCCTCGCGAGCATCCCCGTGGGCTTCGCGTCGCTCACCATGCTCACCGCCGCCAACGCCACCCTGCAGCTCTCCACGGCTCCCGCGATGCGCGGGCGCGTCATGTCGCTCTACATGATCGTGTTCCTCGGGGCGACCCCCGTGGGCTCCCCGCTCGTGGGATGGGTGGGCGAGTACGTCGGGCCGCGCTGGTCCATCGGGGTCGGCTCGGTGAGCGCGCTGCTCGTCGCGGTGTGGGCGCTGTGGTGGACCCAGCGCCGGTGGGGCGTCGAGGTGCACTACTCGCTGCGCACCTCGCCCCGCCTCCAGGTGGTCTACCCGCCCACACCCGGAGACCCGGCGAGCACCGAAGCGGCCTGAGCCGCCCGGGGCCGCCGTCGTCGGACACCTCCTTCACCCGCTCGGCCCTGCTCGTCGAGGTGCCCGATATGTGAGGATGGGCGCATGTCGACAGGGGGATCCGCTCTGCGAGAGTTCCGGTGGCGCCGGTTGTGGTGGCTCGCCGCCGTGCTCGGGGTCGCCCTCCTCGCCGCGGGCGTGTGGGTGGGCTGGAAGGGCTCCGTCGCGTACGTGGCCCTGCGGGACGCCCAGGGTGCCGCCGCGAAGGCGCGCGACGCGATCGGCACGGGCGACGCGATCGAGGGTGCACGCCAGCTCACGGTCATGAGCTCCGACATGGCGCGCGCCCGTGCGGCCACCGAGGACTCCCTGTGGAAGGCCGCGTCCTCCGTCCCGTGGATCGGACCCAACCTGGACGCCGTGACGTCCCTCACCGCGGCGCTCGACGACCTCGCGCGCGACGGCGTCGCACCCGTGGTGGACATCGTGAGCGTCGTGGCTTCCGGAGGGCTGGCGCCCCGCGACGGGCGCATCGACCTGGGGCCGCTCGCCGCCGCGGCGCCCGAGCTCGCCAAGGCCGCCGACGCCGGGGAACGGGCCAGTGCGAGCGTCGCCGAGATCGACTCCGGTGCGCTCCTGCCCGTCGTGGCCGAGCAGGTGGACGAGGTGCGCGTCCAGCTCGACGAGGTCGCCTCCGCGCTGCGCACCGGCGCCCGGGTGAGCGCGCTCCTGCCGGGGATGCTCGGGGCCGACGGCGAGCGCCACTACCTCGCCCTCTTCCTCAACTCGGCCGAGCTGCGCTCTACGGGCGGGCTCGTGGGCGCGATGGCCGTGATCACGGCCGACGACGGCGCACTGTCGATGTCCACCACGCGCGCGGGCACGGACCTGCCGCGGCTCGACGAGCCGATCCTGCCCCTCACCCCCGAGGAGCTCGACCTGCACTCCGAGGCGCTCGGACGGCGCGTCCAGGCGATCGCGCTCACCCCCGACTTCGCGCGGACGGCCGAGCTCGCCGCCGCGATGTGGGAGGCCGACACGGGCGAGGAGCTCGACGGCGTGGTCGCCACGGACGTCGTGGCGCTCGCCGGGGTGCTCGCGGGGACGGGACCCGTCACCACCGCCGACGGCACGCAGCTCACCTCCGAGACCGTCCTGGCCGAGCTGCTCCACGAGCCCTACCTGCGCTACGCGAAGCAGGCCGACGCCGACGAGTTCTTCGCCGACGCGGCGGGCCGCTCCTTCGCGAAGGTCGTGGCGGGCGACGGCAGCTTCTCCGCCGTGATCGACGCGCTCGCCACCGCGAGCGGGCAGGGGCGCATGCTCGTGTGGTCCAAGGTCGCAGCGGAGCAAGAGGCGCTGCACGAGGCGGGGATCTCCGGCGCGTTCCTCTCCGGGGCGGCACCGGACGCGGGCGGGATCTTCCTCAACGACGCCACGGGCGGCAAGCTCGACTACTTCCTCGACTCCCAGGTGGACGTCACCCGGGTGGTGTGCGAGGACGGCGGGATGCGCGTCGGTGCGCGGCTGCGGCTCGCCTCGCGCGTGCCGGCGGACGTCGAGGACCTCCCGAAGTACGTGACCGGGCTCGCCGACGTCCCGAAGGGCACGTTCGTCACGCGCGTGTCCGTGTACGGGCCCGCGGGCGGTGCGCTGGTCTCCACCACGCTCGACGGCGCCGCCGTGGGCGGACGCCAGGGCACCGAGGCGGGACGGGACGTCAACCTGCTGTCCGTGGACCTCGCCTCCGGTCAGTCCGTCACCTACGAGTTCGAGTGGACGGTCCCGCACGTGGGACAGGTCGAGGTGTGGTCGACGCCGACGACGACGGCCCCCGGGCGACTGCGCGTCCCCGGGAGCTGCGCCTGAGGCGGTCCCGGCCGGCCCGGTCGACGATCTGGTGGTCCACTTCACCCGCTCCGGGGCTGACAACCGGACACCCGGCGTGCGAGACTTGCACCGATATGTCCGATTCGACGGGCTTCGACGAGTCGGTCCCCCCCGGGTCACGGACTTGCCTAGGTGAAAGCTGTTCGAGATGAAGCGTAGTAGCGCGGTGGTGGGCGTGGCGATCCTCGCCCTCCTCGGGAGCGCAGGAGCCGCCTCCGCAGACGACCTCTACCCCCCGCCCCCCGAGCCCACCCTGGAAGTGTCCGCGCGTTCGGTGTGCGTCGGCGACGTGCCGTACCTCTCGTGGGAGGCCAAGCACGGGTCCGAGCTCACGGCGAGCGAGACGGACCTGACCATCACGTTCCTCAACCCCGGCGGGAAGGACCTCGTCTGGTCCGGACAGCCGCTGTCCGGCCAGCGGATGTGGCCGGGCGCCGAGGCGGACTCCGAGGGCCACGGGACCGACTGGCCGGGCTGGCGGCTCGAGGACGGCCGTTGGGTCGAGGGCGACGAGTGGGACTGGGTGGTCCCCACCGCCGATGTCGAGTTCAAGGCGAGCCCCTCCGTGGTCCTCACCCTCGACTACCCGCTGCCGAGCGCCGTGTGCGCCGGGCCCCCGGACGCCCCGCCTCCCGCGGGTCCCGACCCGGACGAGGAGGACGACGGCCTGCCCGACGTCCTGGGCCTGACCGGCGACCAGACCGTCGGGCTGCTCGCCGGGGTGGCCGGCCTCGTCGTGATCGGCACCGCCCTCGTGGTGGTCCGCCGCCGGCTGCAGCACTGACCCTCACACTCACGGCCCGCGGCCGGTCTGTGCTCCCGCAGACCGCCCGCGGGCCGTGCTGCGTTCGCGGTCCGGGCCGTGCGCCTAGAGGTGCGCCGCGACGTGGTCGATGCTCGCGAGGAGGGCCTCGACGTCCGCCGGCTCGACCGCGGGGAACGTCGCGATCCGCAGCTGGTTGCGGCCCAGCTTGCGGTACGGGAACACGTCGAGCACCCCGTGGTCCCGCAGCACCTGCACCACGACGGTCGCGTCGAGCGAGGCGTCCAGGTCGACCGTCGCGACCACCGGGGAGCGGAACCGAGGGTCCGCCACGAAGGGGCTCGCGAACTCGCGGTCCTGCGCCCACGCGTACACGAGCCCCGAGGACTCGGCCGAGCGCGCCGCGGACCACGCCATCCCGCCCTGCGCGAGCAGCCACTCGACCTGCTCGGCGAGCAGCACGAGCGTCGCCACGGCGGGCGTGTTGAGCGTCTGGTCCTGCCGCGAGTTCGTCACCGCGACGGACAGGTCGAGGAACTCGGGGATCCAGCGCTCAGCGGCCAGCCGCTCGGCGCGCTCCACCGCCGCGGGGGAGAGGGCCGCGAGCCAGAGTCCGCCGTCGGCCGCGAGGACCTTCTGCGGGGCGAAGTAGTAGACGTCGGTGGCGGTCGCGTCGAAGCCGATCGCGCCCGCGGCGGACGTGCCGTCGACGACGACGAGCGCGCCGGGCGCGTCCGCCCGCGTCCCGCCGTCGGACAGCGTCGGTGCGCCGGGCACCCGCGTCCCGCCGTCGGGCACCCCGATCCTGCGGACGGGAGCGACGGCCCCCGTCGACGTCTCGTTGTGGGGCCATGCGTAGACGTCGACGCCGTCGGCGGCCTCGGGGAGGGCGACGGAACCGGGCTCGGCGCGCGAGACCAGCGAGTCGGCGAGGAACGGCGCGCGCGAGGTGGCGGTGGCGAACTTGGCGCCGAACTCGCCGAACACGCCGTGGGCGGCGCGCTCGGCCACGAGGGAGAACGTCGCGACGTCCCAGAACGCCGTGGAGCCGCCGTTGCCGAGCGCGACCTCGTAGCCCTCGGGCAGGTCGAGCAGCTCGGTGAGCCCCTCGCGCACGCGGCGCACGAGCCCCCGCACGGGAGCCTGGCGGTGCGACGTGCCCAGGAGGGAAGAAGCGGCGGCGCTCAGGGCGTTGACCTGGGCAGCGCGTACCTTGGACGGGCCGGAGCCGAAGCGGCCGTCGCGTGGGAGCAGGTGGGCGGGGATCTCGATGCTGGGGCGCGTCACGGCGCCACTGTACGGCCTCGCCCCACGGCGACCGCGAGACGTTTCACGGCGCCCGGGTGTCGGTACCGGGCCGGGTCGAGGGTGCCCGGTGGCCTAACCTTGGTGGCAGGCAGCGACGACGTGAGGAGCGGTGGACGTGAGCGATCTCATCGACACGACGGAGATGTACCTGCGGACGATCTACGAGCTGTCCGAGGAAGGCATCACGCCGCTGCGAGCCCGGATCGCCGAGCGACTGGGCCACTCCGGCCCCACCGTGTCCCAGACCGTCGCCCGCATGGAGCGCGACGGTCTCGTGGTGGTCGCGGGGGACCGGCACCTCGAGCTCACCGCCGAGGGGCTCACCAAGGCGACGCGCGTGATGCGCAAGCACCGCCTCGCCGAGCGGCTCCTGACCGACGTGATCGGGCTCGACTGGCCCTACGTGCACGACGAGGCGTGCCGCTGGGAGCACGTCATGAGTGACCGCGTCGAGCAGCGGCTCATGGAGCTCCTCGACCGCCCGCAGCACTCGCCGTACGGCAACCCGATCCCCGGGCTCGAGGAGCTCGGGGACGAGCGGGCCACCGAGCTCTTCCTCGACGGCGTGGTCTCCGTCACGGCCCTGTCCGACGGCGAGGTCCAGGGCGTGGTGCGCCGCCTCGGGGAGCCCATCCAGACCGACGTCGAGCTGCTCGCCCAGCTCGAGGGCGCCGGGGTGGTCCCCGGGGCGCGGGTGACGGTCTCGCCCGGTCAGGGCGAGGTGGTGGTGGGTGCCGAGGGCGCCGAGACCGAGCTCGAGCTGCCCGAGGAGATCGCGCGGCACATCTTCGTCACGCGCCCGTAGGTCACGGTCCGTGAGGTATCCGTGACCGGAGCGTGACAATCGCCCAGGGCGTCGGGTACCGTCGTGCTTGCTCCTGAGAACCCTCCTCCCGGGAGCCCTCGCGCAGGACGTCCAGCCCTGCCGCTGCGTGAGGTTCGTTGGACCGCCGGCAGGGGCGGGGGAACCACTGTGGGTCTTCGCGGTTGAAGATCCTTGGGGTGAAGCCGAGCGAGCGCTCTTCGGGGAGCTCGAACGGCCGGGTGATCTCCCACCCGAACCCGACAGCTCACCTCGCAGGCGTTCAGGAGATCACCTCGTGACCGTTGCAACGACTCGCGGCAGGCACCGTTCTGACCGTCGACCGCTCACCCCGCTTGACGACCTCGCCACCGCCGCGACCGGCAACATCGCCGTGGTCGGGCGCCGCGCCGGTGCCGCCGTCGCCACCTCCGGGATCGTGGTCGGGATGCTGGGCGTCACGCCCGCCGTCGCCGCCACGAACGAGGTCCAGGCCCTCCCGGCCGTCGACACCGCGAGCCTCGCCGCCGGTGCCATGACCGCCCTCGCGACCGCGCCCCAGGTGACGGTCGACGCGCAGACCGAGTGGTCCTTCGACATCCCGAAGGTCAAGCTCGTCAAGGAGGACGTGCCGGAGGCCCCCGTGGTCCGCACGCCCCCGCCCGCCTCGCGCGACACCGAGCGCCCGCCCGTGTCCACCCCGAAGCCCGGGTCCGGCAAGATCCCCCAGGCCGTCGCGGGCAACGCCGTCCTCGAGATGGCCGCACGCTACGTCGGCGTGCCCTACCGCTCCGGCGGCACCTCGCCCAAGGGCTTCGACTGCTCCGGCTTCACGCAGTACGTGTTCGGCAAGCTCGGCATCAGCCTCCCGCGCACCACCTCGGGCCAGAAGAACGCCGGCACCGTGGTGAGCCGTAAGGACGCCAAGCCCGGCGACATCATCTGGAGCCCCGGTCACGTGGGCATCTACGCGGGCGACAACATGCAGATCGACGCCCCGCGCCCCGGCAAGACGATCCAGTTCCGCTCGATCTGGCAGTCCAGCCCGGTGTTCATCCGCATCTCCGGCTGACACCCCGCGCACTCGCTCGAAGGCCCCGCACGCCCGTTGGCTGCGGGGCCTTCGGCGTTCGGGTCGCTCGGGGTTCGGCGTCGTGCATCCGGGCCGCCGCGGGGTGCGGGCGGGGTGCCGGGTGCGGGGCGCCGCAAAATGCGTGGATTGCGCCGTCGTCGCGCGTACCCTGGTGCCGCTCGAAGGAGACGGGGACCGGGCGGGACGCCACCCGCGCCGGCCGGACGCCGAGGAGGCGCTCCATGCTGATGCCCGCTGCGCCGCCGCGCAGGTCGCTCGTCCTCAATGCGAGCGGCGAGCCCTTGTGCGTCGTCACGATGCACCGCGCGGTGGTGCTCGTCACCACCGGCAAGGCGATCGTGGTCGAGACCGACGGTCGCATGATGCGCTCCCCGTCCACCGCCGTCCCCGTGCCCCTCGTGCTGTGCCTTGCGCGCTACGTGGCGGTACCCCGGCGTCGGCCCGTCCCGCCCACGCGACGCACCGTGCTGCAGCGCGACGGTCACCGGTGCGCGTACTGCGAGGGCGCCGCGGACACCGTGGACCACGTGCTCCCACGCTCGCGCGGGGGACGCCACGAGTGGACCAACGTCGTGGCCGCGTGCGCGCGGTGCAACCACCGCAAGGCCGACCACCTGCTCGTCGAGCTGGGCTGGGAGCTGCGGTTCACCCCGCTCCCGCCTCGCGGCAGCCTCGCCCTCCTCGCGGCCGGCCCCCCGGAACCGTCCTGGGAGGCCTACCTGGCGGCCTGACCCACCCCCACCCCCGTTGCGGAACACCACACACTTCTGCGGAACACCACGACCGTGACGGCTGCGTTGCGGAACACCACGTAGTTCTGCGGAACGTCAAGGTCGCGAAAGGCCACTTGCGGAACGCGGCGGGACACCCGTGTTCCGCAGAACGGGTGGGCACTCGGGCAGCTGGGCACCGCGCCGTGCCGCGCGGGCGGGCGGGACGGGGATGGGCGCCGCACCGTGCCGCGCGAGAGGGAACGGGGCGGGGGATCGGTGCCGTGCCGCGCCGTGCCGCGCGGGCGGTTGGGCGGGGAACTGATGGCGAGCGGGCCCGAGGAACCGCATGATGCAAGGGATTCCCTCGGAACGGTAAAGGTTTGTGCCCGCAGGGGGCAGCGGATCCGGCATTTTCGGGGCACACTGGAGACGTGGGGAACACGCAGCACGACCCTGAGGTCGAACGGACAGACACCGTGCTCGTCGGCATCGACGGCTCGGACGCCTCGTTGCACGCGCTCGACTGGGCGGCGGCCGAGGCGCAGGCGCGCGGCTGGGCGCTGCAGATCGTGTGCGCCTACGCGCTTCCCTCCTTCGCGGCGGCGTCGCTCGACGGCGGCTATGCGGCGCTCGACGACTCGTCGATCCGCGAAGGTGCGCGCGTGGTGGTCGCCGAGGCCCAGCAGCGCGTCGAAGGGCTCGGCCTCGAGGTGACCGCGTGCGTGGCCACCGGCGATGCCACGAGCGTGCTGGTCGAGATGTCGAAGTCCGTGCGGCTCGCCGTCGTCGGAACGCGCGGGCGCGGCGGCTTCGCCGAGCGGCTCCTGGGTACGGTCTCGAGCGCGCTGCCCGCGCACGGGCACTGCCCCACCGTGGTGGTCCCGCTGCGCGAGGGCGCCGACGGCGAGAGCTACCCACCGCCCAAGCCCGTGAAGCGGATCGTGGTGGGCGTGGACGGCTCACCCGCGGCCGAGTGCGCACTGCGCCGCGCCATGGAAGAGGCCCAGGCGTGGGACGCCGTCCTGACGGCCGTCGCGGCGATCCCCGTCGCGGCAGGGGCCGGTGTGCTCGCATGGTTGCCCGCCGCGATCGACCACGAGCAGGTGCTCGCGGACGTCGCCGAGGGGCTCGACGTCGTCGTCAATCGCGCCGCGGAGGACTACCCCGGCGTGGACGTCCGCCGCCACGCGCTCGACGGCACGGGAGCCGAGCTGCTCACGGAGTTCTCGACGGCCACGGACTTGGTGGTGGTGGGCTCCCGCGGGCGCGGCGGGTTCCGCGGGTTGCTGCTCGGCTCCACGAGCCAGGCGGTGCTGCACCACTCGGCGTGCCCCGTGATGGTGGTGCGCGCCGGCGCGGACGCGGGTCCGCCCATCCGGGGCGTCGACTTCACCTGACGCGCCGCGGGCTGTCTTCGCACGGCGGACGCCCGGCCTCGCCCTGATGTTCACCCGCCACGGGTGTCCGCGGCAATGTTGTGCGTGTGCGACGATCTCCTCGTGCTCGCAGCCCCTTCACCCGCGACCCGTTCCCGCCTGAGTGGTCTTCGTGGTCCTGGCCAGCGGGGGAGGCTGGGCGCCGCGCTCTCCGCATGGTCGGTGCTCCTCGCCGGTGCGGTCCTCGGACCGGCCTCGGGAGCGGGCGCGCTGCCGGAGAGCCCCGAGGCGTCCGCCATCGTCGTGGCTGCCGCCAAGGTCCGCCCTCGACCGAAGGTGACGCTCCGCAAGATCGCGAACCTGACGGTCGCGGCGGGCCGGAAGGCCAAGATCCGCCCGCGCTACGAGGCGAGCCCGACGGCGCGAGTCGTGAGTGCGAAGGTCACCGTCCGCCGCGCCGGTGTGCTCCTGGCGAAGAACCGCGCGTCGTTCAAGGCGCGCCCCGGGAAGTACAAGGTCACGCAGACCGTCACGTACCGCAAGGCGACACGGACCAAGCCGGGGAAGAAGCCGGGCAAGGTCAAGGTCGTGCGATGGTCGGCGCGGACGTTCACGGTGAAGAAGACCCAGCGTGTGGTGGTCCGCAAGGTCCGTGCCCCCAAGAACCTCGAACGCCCCGCGGTGAGCGGCGTCGTGCAGCCGGGCATGACCCTCACCGCCACGAAGGGGAAGTGGCGCGGCAAGGTCACGCGCTTCACCTATACGTGGCTCGTCGACGGCGTGCCCGTCGGGACCACGGGCCTGCGACCCCGCTCGTACATCCCGCGCTTCGAGGACCTCGGCAAGAAGATCACGGTCCACGTCACTGCCCGCAACGCGGCCGGCGCGAACCTGGCGACGTCACCGGCGCGCGTCGTCGTCCCCGCGCGTGCCGCGCTCGAGCCGTGCCCGGGATCGACCTTCGTCGAGTTCGACGCGGGGAGCAACTTCGCCGTCGCGCGGACCGCGTCGGGGGTCGTGTGCACGTGGGGTGACGGTTCCTCGGGACAGCTCGGGACGACGACGGCGGGCTACGCGGGTGAGCCCCTCGTCGCGCGGGTGCCGAGTGCGAGCCAGGTCGCGGCGGGTTCCCGGCACGTGCTCGCGCTCACGAGCACCGGTGAGGTCTACGCGTGGGGGGCGAACGACCTCGGCCAGCTGGGCATCGTGGACCAGGCGATCGTGCGATCCCCGCAGGAGGCGACGTGGGCCATGAGGGGCGTCCCCATGATGTTCGCCCCGCAGCGGGTGCCGGGGCTGCCGGCGATCTCGTCGGTGGTTGCCTTGGCCGACCTCTCGCTCGCCGTCGCGCGCGACGGGACGGTGTACCGCTGGGGGTTCGACGGCGAGGGCGGGATCATCTCACCCACCCGGATCCCTGGCGTGCGCGACGTCGCCCGGGTCGTCACGGACGGAGACGGCTTCCTCGCGTTGACCCGCGACGGTCGCCTCCTGCAGTGGGGCGTCTGGGAGATCGGCTACTGGACCGACGACGGCACGCTCACGGACCGCGGCGGCGGCTGGGTCGCCACCGAGTCGATCGCGCCTGAGAAGGCCAGGCGGCTGCTCTCGTCGAGCGTCGTGCGGGATCTCGCGATGGGTTTGGGCGTGGGCTACGTGCTCGACGAGGCGGGCAGCGTCTTCGCCGTCGGGCACCTGCCGTACGCGATCGATCCGGCGATCCGGACGCTGCGCTCCCCCGAGCGGCTCGCGGGCCTGCCCGCCGTCACGTCGATCGACGCCGGCGGCACGAGCGCCGTGGCCGGGCTCGCGGACGGCGGCACCGCGTACTGGGGCGAGGACGGCGGGGAGCTCGCGCACATGACCACGACGCCCCTCGGGGACCGTGGCTTCGTGCGCATCACCGCGCCACAGGTCGATCCGCAGCGCGTGGGCTTCGGCGGTTCGTGGCTGGGCGCCCTCGACACCGCGGGCCGGTACCGGCACCTGCTCTCCGAGGGGCTCAACACCTATGACGGATACCCCTTCCGGACGGCGGCCCACCCGGGTGAGCCCACCGGGATCGCCTCGATCGACATCCTCTCGTCTGCCAAGAACGGGTGCGAGTACGGCTACGAGGTGGGCGTCGATGCGGGCGAGGCCGTCGTCCTGACGACGACGCTGCGCAGCTCGGAGCCCGAGACGGAGAGCGTCTACACCGACGTCTACCCGTACTCGACCGTCGAGACGCATTGGGGCGGCCTGGGCTATCCCACGTGCTCGGGAAAGCTCCGCGTCGGTCTGACCATGCGCACCACCTCGATCTGGACGTGGGCGCCGGACGGCAAGGTGTGGACGGCGTCGGCGTCGAAGGCGTGGCGCTGAGAGGGTCTCGGCTGCGGCGGCCTGCGACTCCTGATCAGGGCTTCGGGCTACCGCGCACCGGTCGGGGCGAGCTCGGAACGCTTCGGGGGGCGCCGCCCGGCTCTGGGCGCGCGCCGGTCAGGCGTCCGGTGTCCCCACCGCACCCGCGCGCCGCACGAGCGCCGAGAGCACCACGGTGGACCTGGTCCGCGCCACGAACGGTTCGGCGTTGAGCCGCTCCACCACGCGCTCGAGGTGGCGCATGTCACGCGTGCGCACGTGGAGCATGAGGTCCACCTCGCCCGTGACCGTGCTCGCCGAGACGACCTCGGGGTACGGCTCCACGGCAACGCGCATGGTCTCCGGGCTCGTCGACCCTGCGCAGAACACCTCGACGTACGCCTCGGTCTCCCAGCCGAGCGCCGCATGGTCCAGCTCGACGGTGAATGCGTGGATGATGCCCGAGTCCCGCAGCCGGTCCACGCGGCGCTTCACTGCCGGGGCGGACAGCGACACGATCGCGCCGATGTCCGCGTAGGAACGCCGCGCGTCCTGGGCGAGCTCGCGCACGATCGCTTCGTCGATGGGGTCCAGGCCGCGCGCGGGCTTCACCTGCCCATCATGGCCCACGCGTTGCGGAACGTGGCCGTCCCGCAGCGTTCCGCAAGTGGGCATTCGCGACCGTAACGTTCCGCAACCCGGTGTGGCGTTCCGCAACGCGGTGTGGTGTCCCGCAACCGGGTGCTGAGTCCTCGCGCCACGCACACCCCTGGGGCGGCCCACTCGACTCCCCGAGTTCGGTG
>Ga0222423_1000912_pt1 | contig 15498 bp, 14 predicted proteins | sample 3A0metagenome_FD_182472 | JGI IMG/M metagenome (GOLD analysis project Ga0222423, IMG submission 182472) | Enriched microbial communities from leaf-cutter ant dump, University of Wisconsin, Madison, United States - 3A0 (version 2) | ecosystem: Environmental > Terrestrial > Nest > Insects nest >...
GCACTGGAGTTCTTCTCGCAGGGTGAGGCTAAACTGCCGGCCGCAGCCAAGCTCCTCACTCATTTAGACCAGGTGGGACTTGGATACATCACGCTCGGCCAGCCCTTAACCACGCTGTCCGGCGGCGAGCGTCAACGCCTCAAACTGGCCACCCACATGTCCGACAAGGGCGGAATCTATGTGCTCGACGAGCCCACCACCGGCCTGCACCTGGCAGACGTGGAACAGCTCTTAGGCTTGCTCGACGCTCTCGTGGACTCGGGCAAGTCAGTCATCGTGATCGAGCACCACCAGGCGGTTATGGCCCACGCGGACTGGATCATCGATCTTGGCCCAGGTGCTGGGCGCGACGGCGGCCGCGTGGTCTTCGAAGGGACCCCGGCAGACCTCGTCGCAGCGAAGTCCACCATCACGGGCGAGCACCTCGCCACCTACGTTGCGGGCCGGTAGCCAAACGATCTAGCGCGCAGGATAGACTCAACGGTTTTGCAACCGGTGGGTCAAGGCACAGAGCCTCGACCCGCCGGAAGCGTCAGGCTGCTGGTTCGCGAGCAGAATCGTCGGAAATCAAAGGCGCTGGAGCCGGACGGAACCGCCACACGGTCACGCAGAAAATAAACGGCACAAGCGCACACAGCAGCAAAGCGGGACGCAAACCCGAGCCGCCATCAGACGGCAAGGCCCGCGCAATCGGCTCAAGCACCCCAGTAGACGCGTCCGCCAACCCACCCGCGAGCGCAGGACCCGCCGTGCCACCAGCATCCCCGGCAAGGGCAAGGATGGCGAACATCGCCGCGCCACCCATCGGGAACTTAGCGGCCGTCAAGGAGAAAGTGCCGGGCCACAGCAGGCAGATCATGATCCCGCACAGCGCACACGCCAGCAGGGAAACAATCGCGTTAGAAGACGTAGCCGCAATAACGTAACAAATACCCGCCCCCAACGAGGTAACGATGAGCAGATGACGCAGATCCAGCCGCTGGCCCCACACACCGTATGAGAACCGGCCAATACCCATGAGCAGGGCAAACAAACCAGGACCGAGCAGGTCTCCCATCTCCTTGGACACGCCAATCCCCTGTTCAGCGAAGAAGGACGACCACTGCACCATAGTCAGTTCGGCTGCCCCACCCGTCATCATGAGCACGAGCGCAGCCAAAAATAGAGGCGTCCCAAGCAGGTGGCGCATGGGAGTTTTGTCCTCCTCAGAAACCGTCTTAGGCATGGGCACCTTGAGGAACACAAACGTATTGATGAGCGGCACAATGGCCCACAAAACAGGCAGGTACGTCCAGTTGCCCTGGCCGATTACGGCCAGCAGGGCCGTAGTTCCCACCACCACTGCGAGCTGACCCCAGCAATAGAACGAGTGCAGCAGCGCCATGGCCGAGGCCTTCTGATGCGCGGGGGTGGGCAGGTGTTCCACAATCGGGCTGATCAGAACCTCCAGCAAACCGCCACCCACTGCGTACACCACCACGGCAAGGCAAAGGCCCACAAAGGGATCGCCTAGCGCCGACGGCAACACTGCCATAAGTACGAGGCCAGCCGCAGCCAGCACGTGGGCCAACACAACCGGGACGCGGTACCCAATGCGGTCCACCACGAACATGGCCACGAGGTCCGTCAGAAGTTGGATCCCAAAGTTCAACGAGGCAATAAGTCCGAGCTGCCCCACCGGGATGTGGAACTGCGTGTGAAAGATAATGAACAGCAGGGGTGCCAGATTATTGACTATCGCCTGGACCACAAATCCGGTGTATGCGGCTCGTTTGGTGCTTGAAAAGGCAGAATCAGGAGTGGCTCCCGGAAGCGGTGTCACCTGCGACATGCTGTTAATCCTCTGGCTGGTGTTGGCTTGCTGGTGTTGATTTGCTACTGGCCGACGGCTACCTGCCGGCAGTGGCTGGCCGGCAGTGGCTGGCCGGCAGTGGCTGGCCGGCAGTGGCTGGCCGGCAGTGGCTGGCCGGCAGCGGCAGATCAGCAGCCAGTTATCTTCTAAATAAAGCGGTGGGGACCGGCGAAACTCGCCGGCCCCCACTGCGTTGATTCGCGCGGGCACACACCCGCTAGCGAACTGTGATGCTATTTAACGAGGTCACCCACGAATGGGTCGCCCGTGTAAACTTCCTTGGCGTTTGCCTTGGTCACGATGACTGGCTCGAGCAGGAAGGAAGGAACGATCTTGGCACCGTTGTTGTACGACTCGGTGTCATTGATCTGTGGCTGCTCACCCTTTGACAGTGCGACAACAGCGTTGATGGACTCCTTAACCAGCTCACGGGTGTCCTTGTAGATGGTGGAGTACTGGCGTCCGTCAAGAACCCACTTAACCGACTCAACCTCAGAGTCCTGACCGGTGGCAACTGGAGTGTAGTCCTTACCAGCCTGGTCAACTGCGGTCAGAGCAGCGCGTGCAAGGGTGTCGTTCGGGGAGAGGATACCCTGCAGCTCGTCCGAGCCGTAGTTTGCAGTCATGATGGTGGAGAAGCGAGACTGTGCGTTCTCTGCCTTCCAGCCCTGGGTTGCAACCTGGTCAAACGAGGTCTGACCTGATGGAACCTTCAGGGTGCCGTCTTCAAGGCCAGCCTTGAGCTTGGACATTGCACCATCAAAGAACTTCTGCGAGTTAGCGTCGTCTGGCGAACCAGCGATGAGCTCGATGTTGTATGGAGCCTCGCCCTTGAGCTCGGACAGACCGGTCAAGAGGGACTCACCCTGGAGTTCACCAACACGGTATGGGTCGAACGCAACATACATGTCAACGTCCTTGGTGTTGGTCAGCAGGCGGTCGTATGCAATAACGGTGATGCCCTGCTTCTGTGCTTCTTCAACCTGTGCACCAAGCTGGCCACCGTCAACAGCACCGATGATCAGAACTTTTACTCCGGAGGAGATCATGGCACCGATCTGCTGCTGCTGCTCGGAAGCACCGTTGTTAGCAAACTGAACCATTGGCTCGAAGCCGGCTTCCTTCAGGCCATCGTTGAACAGGCCTTCTGCAAGAACCCAGTTCTCCGAGGTCTGCTGTGGCAGCGCCACACCAATCTTTGAACCGGCGTCAAACGCACCGTGGCCAATGCCTTCTGGCTCAGCGTCTCCAGTGTTGGTGGAGTCCGAGGTGTTGGTGTTTCCGGTCTCGGCTGGAGTGTTCTCTCGCTCGTTGCTACTGCAACCGGCAAGCATCATTGCTGCAACGGCACCCAGTGCAAGAGAAGTGCGAAGTGTCTTCTTCATGTGCATACCTTCTGGTGAGTTCACCTTACGGTGAGTTATTCAGCGGAAAGCCTCCGCTGGGGGCTTGTCGGCTACACCGACGGGGTGGATCAAAGGAAACTAGACGTTCCCTTGATCCGGTGGATCAAGAAATCAGGGTGGTGGTGAGTTCGTGCTATGCAGTTGCGGTTGGTTCGGCGGGGTTCACTGGTCCGGCTTCGGCCACTGATCCACCTTCCGCATCCTGAGAGTCCGCGCTCCCCTTCTTTCTTGTGAGCCAGCCTGTGATCGACGGCTTGCCCTGGGTCTTGTTGTAGACATCGAATGCAACTGCTGCGAGCAGCACCAGACCCTTGATCATCTGCTGGCTTGCGGCACCTGTGCCCATAAGCTGCAGACCGTTATTGAGGACGGCCATCACGAGACCACCAATGATGGATCCCATAACCGTTCCAACACCGCCCGAGACCGCCGCGCCACCGATGAACACTGCAGCGATGACGTCGAGTTCCCAGTTCAAACCATCTGCGGGGCCAGAGGCACGCATACGGCCGATGAACAGGATGCCCGCGAGTGCGGCCAAGACGGACATGTTGAGCATGACAAAGAAGTACGTGCCCTTAGTGTTCACACCGGACAGCGCTGCGGCTGCGCGGTTGCCACCCACCGCATAAACGTGGCGGCCGATGGTGGTACGTGAGGTCACGAACGAGTAGATGAGTGCAAGCACCACGAGGATGACGCCTGGAATGGGGAACGAGGTACCCGGGCGGCCCGTGCCAAATAGGTGCACAAGGTAACCAATGACCACACCAAAGAGCACCAACTTGCTAATGGACACGTACATGGGTGGAACGTCTGCGTGAATGCGCGCCAAGCGAGCACGCTTACGGAACTCCAAGAAGACGATAGCCACAATGGCAATGATGCCCAGCAGCAGTGTGGAGTTGTTCATGCCGGTGTTTGGCCCCCACTCGGGCAGGTAGCCCGAGCCCATCTGCTGGATTCCCTCAGGTACGGGGATGGTCTTGGAGTGGCCGATGTACTGGTTCAAACCACGGAAGAACATCATGCCCGCAAGGGTTGTGATAAAGCCTGGGATACCGACTTTGGCGAGCCAGAAGCCCTGCCACGAGCCCACCGCAAAACCAACCGCCAAACCGAGCAGAACCGCAAGAATCCAGTTCCAGTGCCAGTTTTGGATGACGAGCGCCACCACGATACCCACCGTGGCCGCAACCGATCCCACGGACAGGTCAATGTGACCGATGACGATCACCATGAGCATGCCCATGGTCATAATCAAAACGTGGGAGTTGTTGATGATGATGTTCATCGCGTTTGACGGCGTCAGAACGTTTCCGCCTGTGCGCCACTGGAAGAACACAATGAGGGCAACAAGAGCAATCACCATGCCGAAGCTTCGAATGTTGCCCCTGAAGCTGTCCCTGAGGGTAGCCATCATTATTCCTTAGGTTAATGAGCCGTCACGCAGCGGACGGGGTTGGAGTGGTCATAAGGCGCATGAGGTTTTCCTGCGTCGCATCCTTGCGCAACACGGAACCGGTAATGCGTCCCTCGAAAATCGTGTAGATTCTGTCGCAGATACCGAGGAGTTCAGGCAGTTCAGAGGAAATGACAACAACGCCCTTACCCTGATCTGCAAGGTTTTGGATGAGCCCGTAGATCTCGTACTTGGCTCCCACATCAATACCGCGCGTTGGTTCGTCGAGAATCAGCACGTCCGGCTCAGTGAACAGCCACTTAGCCAGAACTGCCTTCTGTTGGTTACCGCCGGAGAGCGTGTTGATGTTGCGGTACACATCATTAACCTTGATGCGCAGGGACTTGCGGTAGCCCTCGGCAGCAACGTATTCCTCGTTTTGATCAATGACGGTGCGCTTGGAGATGCGGCGCAATCCCGCCGAGACGATGGTCTGCATAACCGAGTCCAGCAGGTTCAAGCCGAGCGTTTTGCGGTCCTCGGAGAGGTAGGCAACGCCGGACTCGATGGCTTTGCGGACCGTGCCAAGTTCGAGTTCTTGACCGTCCTTGAAAATCTGCCCGCCATGGTACTTGCCATAACTGCGGCCAAATAGTGAACGGGCAAGTTCTGTGCGGCCCGCACCCATCAGGCCAGCAAAGCCCACGATTTCCCCACGGCGCACATTAAAACTCGAGCCCTTACACACCATGCGTCCTGGAACCTGTGGGTGTTCCACCGTCCAGTCCTTGACCTCAAAGAACACCTCACCGATGTTGGGGGTGTGCTCGGGGTAGCGTGCTTCCATGGTGCGTCCAACCATGCCGCGGATAATGCGGTCTTGGTCGATCTCGTGGTTCTCCACGCTGAGCGTTTCCACCGTGCGGCCATCGCGAATAATCGTGATGGAATCGGCGATCTCCTCAATTTCATTGAGTTTGTGCGAGATCATGATGCTCGTCATGCCCTTGGCTTTAAGCCCGCGAAGCAGGTTTAGGAGGTCTTCCGAGTCATCCTCGTTGAGCGCGGAGGTGGGCTCATCAAGGATCAGCAGCTTCACATCTTTAGATAGTGCCTTGGCAATTTCAACGAGCTGTTGTTTGCCCACACCAATGTTCTTGATGGCGGTATCTGGAGATTCATCGAGTCCAACGCGAGCCATCAGATCCATTGAGCGGCGCCGGGCTTCCACCCAGTCAATCGCGATGCCGGACTTAGGCTCGTTGCCTAGGAAGATGTTCTCCATGATGGACAACTCTGGGATGAGTGCGAGCTCTTGGTGAATGATCACGATGCCAGTGTCTTCCGAGGACTTGATGTCCTTGAATTCAACACTCTGGCCCTGGAAAACCAGTTCGCCTTCAAAGGTCCCGTGCGGGTAAACACCCGAGAGGACCTTCATGAGGGTTGACTTTCCCGCACCGTTTTCGCCACAGATGGCGTGAATCTCGCCGGCCTTGACCACAAGATTGACGTCATCGAGCGCTTTCACACCAGGGAACACCTTGGTGATGTGCTTCATTTCAAGAACCACATGGTCCTGAGACATAGCTGGTCTCCTAGCACCCTTGCTATTGAAAAACTGGATCCGCATCGGTGCGCGATCCACTTGTACAAACTAGTCACGCAAAGCAGTTGTCGTCAAGACATGAAGACAAGTTTCGGACTCATGTTTACTTGATTGTGACCGTTGAACCCAATTAGTGACCAAAACGAGACAATGCCACACGCACCACGAATCGCGTTTTTGCAGTTCAGGTGAGCAAAACTACATCGAAGACATTGTTTACACGTGAGAGAGTTTGATAGCTAACGCGCACGCCCCTCTGAGTTCCGCGTCATCTACAAACTTAGAAACCTTAAACACAGTACTGCGTTCAACCGCAGGCAGCGCGTGCTGGCGGGCAGAAACCTGAGCCGCAGCCAAAATGTCCTGGGTGGCACCCTGCAGCGGTCCACCCAGAATGATCACATCTGGGGCGAGCAAATTAGCCAATATTGCAAGCGTCTTACCCATGGCCGTGCCCGCATCAGCGAGCAGGCGCAACACTGCCGAATCGCGGTTTGCGGCCGCCTCCACTAGTTCTTCTAGCGTGGGCTGGGGGTTCATTCGCATACGCCCGAAGTCCGCCACAAGTGAGCGTGAGGAGGCTACGGTTTCAAGGCATCCACGGTTGCCGCAGTAGCAGACTGTGCCCGATTCAACCACCTGGAAATGGCCGATTTCCCCACTCAGCCCGCTCGCCGAACGGTAGAGCTCACCATCTTGCACAAGCCCCGCGCCGATACCCGTTGCCACCTTCACATAGATCAGATTCTTGGCTTCGGTTTCGCAATAGACCCGGTGTGCGAGTGCGCCAAGATTGGCATCATTTTCCAAAGTCACGGGCATTTTTAGGTGCTGTTCTGCCACTTCCTGCAGGTTCACGCCTGCCCAGGTTGGAAGCACGGTGCTTTGGAAGACCGTCATGGAGCTGGTGTCAATTGAGGCTGGCAGTCCCACCACGCAGGTCAAGATGTCCGCACGATCTCGCTCAGTCTCGCACAGCAGGTCCGTTAACGCCGTGCCCGCGAGCGCTAGCGTCTCAGGATAGGCATGACCTAACTCGAGGTTGAAGTCCTTGCGGGCTAGGTACTGATGGCGTATGTCAAAGAGGGCAACGCGCAGGTGGGAACGGCCCACGTCAATGCCGGCTACGATGCGTGCATCTGGTCGCAGTGCCACTTGGGTGGCGCGCCGTCCGGTGGCCACAACGGCTGTGGTTTCAACGACTGCCTCGGCTTCTAGTTCGTGAACAAGGCTGGAGATGGTGCCTTGAGATAGGCCGGTGGCGCGAGCTAGTTGGGTTTGAGTCTGTGCGCCATCGTTTTTCAGGCAGTCGATTACGAGTTGCCGATTGCGCACGCGAAGTGCCCGCTGCGAACCTCTGTTCGCGGCCGACTGATCGTCGAATTGTGAAGTGCCGACGGGCATGCAGCCATTATGTGCGCGTTAACATCTTGTCGTCAACTTATGAAAACAAAAAGGTGGCGTCGAGTTGAACTCGACGCCACCTTTTTACGTTAGGTACCTATACCTTACGGAACAATCAGCACCGAAACCGCACCGGCACCGTAACCAGACACGTCCACGTTCACGTCAAGGCGTGCCACATAGGCCATGACCCAGCTTGCCACATCAGCCGGCAGCGGCTGGTTTGGGGCATGCACAGTGCCTAGGCGTAGGTGTGGCGCACCTTCGAGGTTGAACAGTGCGCCGAGCACGTTGAGCACCTCACCGATCGCGTCAAAGAGGTCTGTGGACAGTTCACCGGCGCGCGCATCCTCCTGGCTGACAGCCGCGGGGATAAGCGCAAGGGAAGCCCCTAGGTGTGCGGCAGCTGGCACATCGAGCACAATCAGCGCGTGCAACTGCATAGCGTCTGAAACGTATTCGGCTACTACTGCTCCCCCAGGACCGGCCGGATCTACATGCTCTCCGCCGGTTTGCAAGGTGACTTCGCGGCCGAGTAGGCCCTCAAGCATTTCCCGCAGGGCCTGTGCCTTGGGCAGCGGCGAGGCTACCTTTCCAAACCCGCTCATGCGAGCACCGGATCAATAGCGGCCTTGAAGGACTCTGCGGAGAATGGCTTAGCAATGAGGAACAGTGCTCCAGCGTTTGCCGCCTGTTCCCGCATCTCTGGGGAGCCCTCGGAGGTGACAAAACCGAATGGAACTTGGCAGCCAGCCTGGCGCAGCGCAATGAGCGCCTCGAGTCCAGTGGCATTGGGCATGTTCCAGTCGGACAGCACCAAGTCCGGGTTGTTGTCGAGCGTGAGGTCATACACCTCTTGCCCATCGGTTGCCTCGAGGATCTCCCAGTCGTATCCGGCCTGACGCAGGGTTCGGATCACGATCTGGCGCATCACGCGCGAGTCATCGGCAACGATTACAAACATGTGTTCAGCTCCATTCAGTTGCGTCGGTCAGGATCCACAGCGAAACGTTGAGTGGCATTCCGCGCCAGTTCAAATCAATGTCCTGGAGGAAGGTGCCGCTGAGGGCGTCCGAACCTACGGCCGAAACCGATGGTAGCGAAAGTGACGCGGGCACATCAATGAGGGACTTCACGTTACCACCTACAACGTTGGCAATCTCACCAAACGCGTCGGCTAGGTCCTCAGTGGATACTTCCTCGCTGGGGTCCATCATCAGCAGGGACTGGGTAATGACATTCGCGGTTGCGGCTTCAGTGCGAACCACTGCGCGGGCGCTCAGGTCACCCATGGGCAGCACCATGTGCATGTCCACCCAGGCGTAGAGGTCGTTGTCAGATTCGCCGTGTGGGTCACTCTCAAAGACAAGAACCTCACCGGCGTCAAGCATCGCGGAGAATACCTCCTGGACGATGGACAGGATCTGTTCTTTATCTACGGTGACGCCAGCTTCGGCTCCTGCGCCGTCCAAGGTCGTGTTTCCAGAAGTCATGCGTTCTCCTCAATGGGAAGCAGGCCGAGCAGTTCAAGCTTTTGCAGGATGGCCTCAGGGGTAAATGGTTTGATGAGGTACTCGTGGGCGCCCGCTGCGAGCGCCTTAACGATCTGGCCACGTTCAGATTCGGTGGTGACCATCATGAGGGTGGTGTTGCGCCATTCGCGGGAGGCCCGCACCTCGATGACAAAGGAGAGCCCGTCCATTACAGGCATGTTCCAGTCGATGCAGCACAGATCGGTGTCCGGGTTTTCGGTGAGGATGTCGAGGGCTTCGCGGCCGTCACCGGCCTCGAGTACCTCGTATCCCACGCCCTTGAGGATCGAGCTGATGATTCGCCGCATGGTGCGGGAGTCGTCTATGACAATTGCTTTCATGCCGTAATCGCTGCTTTCTGGTAGATGGAGCTGCGTCCAACGGTGACGCGGTCCCATGAGTCGTCAAGCCCCACCGTGGTTTCGGCGGCTCCCAGCACTAGGAACCCGCCTGGACGCAGGGCGCCGTGGACTGTTCGAAGCACTTTGAGTTTGGTGGGAACGTCAAAGTAGATCAGTACGTTGCGTAGGAAGACCACGTCGAATGGTCCGCCTACTGGCGCCGGATCGAGGAGGTTGTGCCGCCTAAAACGCACCATCGCACGTAGTTCAGCGCTGATCTCCCATTCGGTGCCTCTGCGGTCAAAGTACTGCACGAGGTTTGCGGCGGGCAGTCCTCGGTTGACTTCGAGTTGGCTGTATCGGCCGGTCATGGCTTGGTCGATGACCTGTTGGGAGAGGTCTGTTGCCAGGATTTCTGCCTGGGGCTGGTAGGCGCTCTGGGCAAAGTATTGCTTAAGCGTCATGGCTATTGAATATGGCTCTTGCCCGGTTGAGCAGGCAGCCGACCAAATGCGCAGTGAACCCAAAGTGCCGCGAGCTTGGGTTAGTGCGGGCAGGATGTGTCCGCTGAGTGCCGTAAATGGCTGAGAATCGCGGAACCAGGAGGTCTCATTTGTGGTGAGTGCCTCCACGATGAGTTCCGTGTCCGAGTGGCTCATTGCGGTGCGTCGGCGGGTGACGTATTGATCTACGGTCACGCCTTCGTCTCGCGCGAATTTAGATAGGCGCGATTCAACGAGATATTCCTTGCCTGGCGCGAGCGCAATTGCGCTTCGCGCCCGGACTAGGTCTGCGATGAACTGAAAGTTCTCCTGGGTTATCGACAACGGCTCACGCTCCCCTCTAGTATCGTTTGGCGCCCTTGATTGGCGCGCCGTGGACGGCGGCCATGATTGCGGGGGCCACCTCTGTTATGGGCAAAATTTTGTGTGCGCTGCCGGCTGTTGCTACTGCGCCGGGCATACCCCAGACCACTGATGTTTCTTGGTCTTGCACGTACACGGTTCCACCGGCTTCGATAACGCTTCCTGCCCCGTTTTTGCCGTCGGATCCCATGCCGGTGAGCACTACGGAGAGTAGTTCACCGCCAAATGCTTCGCGGGCGGCTTGGAACATGACGTCTACTGAGGGCCGGCAGAAGTTAACCGGTGGGGTTTTGGTTAGCGCCGTGTAGATGCCGGTTGCTTTGGCTTCTACTACGAGGTGGTAGTCACCTGGTGCCACGTAGATGGTGCCGGGTCGTAGTTGTTCGCCGCCTGCTGCTTCAACCACGGTGTGTGGGCTGAGTTTGTCGAGGCGCGCGGCGAGCTGCTTGGTGAACACCGGTGGCATGTGTTGGACCACGAGGATTGGCACGGGCAGTTGTTCGGTTAGCCCTGAGATGACCTTGGATAGTGCTTCTGGTCCGCCTGTGGAACTGCCGATGATGACCGCAGAGATGGGGTGTGGTTGCGCGGGTGTGTGCAGTTTTACGCCGGCTTGGTTGAAGCCGGCTTTGAGCACGGTGGAGTGCTGACTGCTTTGCGACGATACCCCACCTGCCAGCGCACCTGACGGATGGCGGGGGCTGGCTTTGCCGGGTAGGAGCGCACTGGCCTTGGGGATGAGCTGGGAGGCTACTGCGTTGAGCGATTGGGTGATCGAGCCCATGTTGGAGGGCTTGGCCACGTAGTCGCTTGCCCCTGCTGCGAGGGCGTCGAGGGTTGCCGTGGCTCCGCGCTCGGTGAGCGTGGAGAACATGATGATGGGCATGCGGTGTCCGAGTTTACGCAATTCTCGGACTGCCTCAATGCCGTTCATCTCGGGCATTTCAACGTCCATGACCACGAGGTCAGGCTGCTGCTGCGCTACTTTTGCGAGTGCGATTTTGCCGTTTGCGGCGGTGCCGACTACTTCGAAGTCAGGGTCTGATTCAAGTACCTGAACTACGAGGCGTCTGATCACTACGGAGTCGTCTACGACGACGGCGCGGATGGTCACATTTACCTACTTCTGCGCCCGGATTATGCGGCCGGGGCAGCGGCTGGCTCATATGCGGCCGTTGCCGCGGCAACATCGAGGGTGAGCAGGAGTTGGCCGGGCAGCTTGTAGGCGCCGGTCACAAGCTCACGCATCTGTTCGCTCAGCGATGCGGGTGAGGGCTCGAAGTCTGCGTCTTCCACGGTCAGTACCTCGCCCACCTCGTCCACGAGCAGGCTCAGGGATTCGCCACCGTTCTCAATGACTACCATCATTGATTCTTCGGTGGGTGCCAGCGGCTCGAGTCCCAGCTTGGGCCGGATGTCGAGTGCGGTAACAACCTGTCCGCGCAGGTTAATCAGGCCTGCCACGTTAACGGGTGCAAGAGGCACAGGTGTGCGGTTGAGGTGACCTAGGGTCTCTTCAACCTGCAGCACCTCGATGCCGTAGAGCCCGTCCGCGATGGTGAAGGTGATGTATGAAGTTGCCATCAGGCACCTGCCAGAATCTCGTCGAAGGCCATCTCATCTGCGTGTGCAAAGTCGGCATCAAAGTAGGTTGGGTCCGCGGCAACGAGCGCTGCCGGGGTGTCCAGGATTTCGGTAACTGCGCCGTTGAGCACGATGGAACCGAGCAGTCCAGGGTTGGACACCTCAGAGGAAACCGCACCGGAGTCGTCGAGAATCTCGATGATTTCATCGACCACAAGCGCCACGGTCTTGTCCCCACGGGTGAAGATGACAGTGGGCTTCTCGGCAGTTTCTGGGGCGCCAAAGGCGCCGAGCAGCGAGCCGAGCCAGCGCACTGGCACGATATCTCCGCGGTACTGGATGACCTCGCGGCTGCCAACTGCTTCAAGCTGGCTAACCTGGAACATTTCGAGCCGGGTGACGTCCGCGAGGGCGATCGCAATGCGGCGCAGCGGCGAACCGCCCACGCCCACCACAAGGTACTCGGTGGAGTCGGCTACCGCGGCTTCAACGTGCTTGTTGACCTCGAGGGCGAGGGCGTCAGTCACGTCAGCGTTCAGCTCACGGCGGGTAATCGCTGGGATGTCGAGGATCAGGGCCACTTGGCCGTCACCCATGAGGGTGGCACCCGCATACAGTCCAATGGACTTGAGCAGGGAGGACAGCGGCTTGACCACGATTTCTTGGTTGTCGAGCACATGGTCCACGATCAGACCAAAACGCTGGTTGTCTGCCTGGAGCACTGCAATCACCGCGTTGTCTCCGGGCTGGGACTGGTTGCCTAAGACGTCAGTTAACCGCACGAGTGGCAGCAGCCCGCCGCGCAGTCGGTATACCTCGCAGCCGCCGATTTCCTCGATGGCTTCCTTGGTTTTGCGGGTGTCCAGCGCCACGAGTTCAAGCAGGTTGGCCTGTGGGATCGCGTAGATCTCATTGCCGGACATGACGGTTAGGGCCGGCATGATGGCTAGGGTCAGTGGGATGCGCAGGCGCCATGTGGTGCCGGTGCCGGGGTGTGATTCAAGTTCAACAACACCGCCGATTTCTTCGATGTTGGAGCGCACCACATCCATGCCCACGCCGCGTCCCGAGATGTTCGTGACGGCCGCCGAGGTAGAGAATCCGGCGTGGAACACCAGGTTCTGGATCTCAGAATCGGACATGAGGCGCAGTTGGTCGGCGGTTTTGAGGCCGCGTTCAATGGCTTTGGCTCCGATTTTGACGGGGTCGAGTCCTGCGCCGTCGTCGGTAACCTCAACAACTACCTGTCCGCCGGCGTGGTAGGCCTGCAAGCGCAGGCGGCCGGTACGTGGCTTACCCACGGACTCGCGCACGTCTGGTGCTTCAATGCCGTGGTCAACCGCGTTGCGGATGAGGTGGGTTAGTGGGTCCTTAACTGATTCGAGCAGTGAGCGGTCGAGTTCGGTTTCCCCGCCCACCATCTCGAGTTGGACTTCGCGCTTGCATGATGCAGCGAGGTCACGCACCACGCGGGGCATCTTGGCCCAGATGTGCTCAATGGGCTGCATGCGGGTCTTCATCACGCCGTCTTGCAGCTCGGATGCGATAAGGGAGAGCCGCTGCGAGGAGCGCAACAGTTCGCCGGATTCAAAGCCCGCAAGCTGAGAGATGTGGTTGCGCACGAGCACGAGCTCGCCCACCTGGCGCATTAGTTCGTCAAGCAGTGCCACATCCACGCGGATCGAGGAATCGGCCGAGTGCTTAACACTGGACTGCGCTGCGGGCGCTTGCTCCTGCGCTTCTGGGGCGTTGGCTGTGCGCGGGATGATGCCTGTGCTGGCTTGTGCCGGCACCGTTGCGTCAAAGCTGCTCTTCTTGTCTGCTGCTTTGCTTACCTTTGCTGGGGCGGTCGCGCTAGGTGCCAGTTGAGCAGGCTCGGACGCACTGACGGAGAGGTCCGAGTCCTGCTCAGGGGCAGGCGTAGTGGTGACAGCGGGTTTTGCGCCAGCGGCGCTTTGTGCAGCGGCAGCAGAATCTAACTCAGCAGCAGCTTCGGAGGCAGCAGTATCAGACTCAGCGGTGTCTGCCTCAGCAGCGTCAGACTCACCTGGCAGTGGTTCGCCGTCAAGTGTGGCCTGGATTGCGGCAATGGTGGGGTCAACTTCGACGCCCGACTCCTCGCCGGTCTCCTCAAGTTTGGTTAACAGCGCACGGATGGTGTCCACCATCATCAGCAGAACATCGGTGGTGCGCTGGTTCATAACGCGCTTGCCATCGCGCAACTCCACGAGCAGGTTCTCCCCCACGTGAGCTACGCGTTCAAGGTCGGTGAGCGCTAAGAAGCCACTCGTTCCCTTGATGGTGTGAATGGTGCGGAAAATACTGCTGAGCAGGTCCCGCGACCCAGGGTCACTTTCCAAAGCAACGAGATCCTGATCCAGTTGGTCCAGGTTTTCGCTACTTTCAATCAGGAATTCCCTGACGATCTCGTCGATGCCGTCCAATGGCCGTTCTCCTCCGGTACGTCAGGTTTTCCACCTGACGTCCAGATAATCGGCAGCAGCATCACGAATATTAGTGGTCGGTTATGGGTTGACCGTTCCGGCTCGTGCCAGCTTTACACACCGGGCTCTACTCAGCGCCCTGCTCTGCTTCAGTGCCTGCTTGTGCGTCTGCATCTGGGTCTGCTTCAGCGCTTACTTCTTGCCCCTGAGCAAGCAAAGCCATAGCCGCAGCCACATCCACGTGGTGTGCGGATTCGGGAACAGCTTCCTTCACGGCCTCAGCTACCTCGGCGCGGTGAATCTTCATGTCCCGAGGAGCATTAATGCCAATGCGCACACCATCGCCGCGCGAGTCGAGGATCACAACCTCGATGTCGTCGCCAATAAGAAGCTTTTCACCAACGCGGCGGGAGAGCACAAGCATGGCACTAGCGTACCGCGTACCCACGTGGGTACAGCGGCCGGGCGCGCGGGAGCGCGGCGGACAGTTAGCTGCCCACCATCTCCTGTTCACGAACCACAGCCACCGTTTCCACGTTAAATCCGGCCCGTGTGATCTCCGTGTAGGAGAGCACAGACGCATCAGGAACCTGCAAAATCAGCGTGCGGTACAGGGCGTGGCGAATAGCCGGCGAGCAAGCCAACGCCACCTGGCTGCCAGCATCCTCGGCCTGGTTCTTCAACGCCGCATAGCGGTGCAGCAAGGACTCCATCCGATGCGGATCAAGCAGCAACTGCGTGCCTTCCTCCGAAGGACGCAAAGACTCAAGCAAAGACTGCTCAAGCGCTGGCTCAAGGGTGAGCACCCGAACCGTACCGGCCTTGGCATAGCGCGACACAAGCGCCGGCGCAATAGCAAGACGTGCAGCCTCAATCAGGTGCTCAGGATGCGTAGAGGACTTAGCCCGCAAAGACAGCGCCTCGTAGATACGAGGCAGGTCACGCACGGAGACCTGCTCCTGCAGCAAGCCGGACAGCACACGCTGGACTTCACCCATCGAGAGCAGGGACGGCACAAGTTCCTCAACCACCGTTGGATGCACTGCGCGCACGCCCTC
>Ga0222423_1000913_pt1 | contig 15497 bp, 13 predicted proteins | sample 3A0metagenome_FD_182472 | JGI IMG/M metagenome (GOLD analysis project Ga0222423, IMG submission 182472) | Enriched microbial communities from leaf-cutter ant dump, University of Wisconsin, Madison, United States - 3A0 (version 2) | ecosystem: Environmental > Terrestrial > Nest > Insects nest >...
CGACGGCCGCACGTACGTGGACCTCGTCGGCTCATGGGGCCCGGCCCTGCTGGGCCACGCGCACCCCGAGGTCGTCGAGGCCGTGCAGCAGGCGGCCGCGCGCGGCCTGGGCTTCGGTGCGCCGACGACGACGGAGGTCGAGCTGGTCGACGCCATCCGCTACCGCGTCCCGGCGGCGGAGAAGGTGCGGCTCGTCTCGACCGGCACCGAGGCGACCATGACGGCGCTGCGTCTGGCCCGCGCGTACACGGGCCGCGACCTCGTCGTGAAGTTCGCCGGCTGCTACCACGGCCACGTCGACGCGCTCCTGGCCTCGGCCGGCTCGGGCGTCGCGACGCTCGCGCTGCCGGACTCGGCGGGGGTCTCCGCGGCGACGGCCGCCGAGACGATCGTCGTCCCCTACAACGACCTCGACGCGCTCGAGACGGTCTTCGTCGCGCACGGCGACCGCATCGCCGCCGTCATCACCGAGGCCGCACCCGCCAACATGGGCGTGGTGCCGCCGCTGCCCGGCTTCAACGCCGAGCTGCGCCGCATCACGCTCGAGCACGGCGCGCTGCTCATCCAGGACGAGGTGCTCACCGGCTTCCGCGTCGGCTACTCGGGCTGGTGGGGGCTCGAGGGTCTGCGCGAGGGCTGGGCGCCGGACCTGTTCACGTTCGGCAAGGTCATCGGCGGCGGCCTGCCCGTGGCGGCCGTCGGCGGTCGGCGCGACGTCATGGCCCAGCTCGCCCCGTCCGGGCCCGTCTACCAGGCCGGCACCTTGTCCGGGAACCCGGTCGCGACGGCCGCGGGCCTGGCGACCCTGCGCCTGGCGGACGCCGACGTCTACGCGCGGGTCGACGAGGCGTCGGCGCGCCTGCGCTCGTCGATCAACGCCGCCCTGAGCGACGCCGGAGTCCCGCACACCCTGCAGTGGGCCGGCAACCTGTTCTCGATCATGTTCGGGGACGACGCCGCCGACGAGGGCGCGCAGAACTACGCCGCCGTCCAGGCCACCGAGACCCACCGGTACGCGCCGTTCTTCCACACGCTGCTCGAGCAGGGCGTCTACGCGCCGCCGTCGCCGTACGAGGCGTGGTTCGTCTCCGCCGCGCACGACGACGAGGCCCTCTCGGCGATCGAGGCCGCCCTCCCGGCAGCCGCCCGGGCCGCCGCCCAGGCCTGACCCCTTCCAGGATTCCGAAGGATCTGCGCGCCAGACGCGCCGATCCTTCGGAATCCTCGCTGGGGTCTGGGGGCTGGGGGTCAGCGGGCTGGGAGTCAGCGGGCTCGGACCGCCGTCGTGCCTGTCAGGGTGTCGGCGATCGTGTCGCGGTGCCAGAGGGGGAGCAGGAAGCCGACGAGGCTCAGGACGTCCAGCCCGTGCGCCAGGTCGCGCAGCAGCGCACGCCGCAAACCGGGCGTCCGCTCGGTGCCGACGCGCTCCAGGCGGACGCCGACGAGGTGCTTGCCGAGGGACTGCCCCTCGCGGCCGTCGGCCAGCACGTTGCCGACGTACCAGCCGACGCACCAGACCAGCCCGAGCACCGTCATCAAGGCCGTCTCGTACGCGAGGGCCAGCAGCAGCGGGACCAGCATGACGGCCAGGTCGACGAAGGAGCCGCCCGCCCGGCGAGCCCACGACGCCGACACAGGCCCGACCGGCGCGTGTCCGTCCGGGACTCGTCCTACGCCCATGCCGTCGAAGGGCCACGTGCTCTCGGGCTGCGGCGGCGCCGGGCGCGGGAACGGCACGGTCGGGGTCGGCAGCCAGGCGCCGACGACGTCGTCGTCGCGCTCGTCGTCCGCGCCCCTCGTCGGACCGTCGCTCGTGGCACTCATCGGTTCGAGTATGGCCCGCGATCCGATTCGTGCAAATCGGTCAGACGGGCGGTCCTGAACCGGGCCCGCGCCCCGACGGTCAGGCCGTGCGGATCGGCTCCAGGGAGTCGGCCAGCTCGGTCTCGAGCTCGGCGACCTCCACTGCGGCGGCCTCCAGCTCTGCGGCCTGCTCGCGGCGGTAGGCGCGGACCGACCACGCGACGGCGCCGGCCCACAGCAGGGCGATGAAGCCGAGCACCAGCGCGGCGGTCGTCGTGCCGCCCAGGCCCAGCCAGTCGCTGCCCAGCAGGGTGCGGGCGTTGGTCAGGACGATGATGCCGCCGACGGCGGAGCCGAGGATCCGCGGCGGGAGCAGCCGCACCAGCCACGCGGCGATGGGCGCCGCGATGACGCCGCCGACGAGCAGCGCGGCGACCCACAGGAAGTCGATCCCCTGCGACCCGAGCGCGAAGAGGAAGCCGAGCGAGGCAGCCACGGAGATGAGGAACTCGCTGGTGTCGATCGAGCCGATCACCTTGCGGGGCTCCATGCGGCCCGACGCGAGCAGCGCGGGCGTGCCGACCGGGCCCCAGCCGCCGCCACCGGTCGCGTCGACGAAGCCGGCGAACAGACCCAGCGGCGCCAGGAACCGCTTGCGCAGCGGCTGACCCAGGCGGTCCTTGCGCAGCCCCTTCACCGTGAACCGGATCAGGATGTACAGGCCCAGGACCAGCAGGATCGTCGACATCACGGGCTTGGCCAGGTCGAAGGAGAGGTTGGCCAGGAACGTCGCCCCCAGGAAGGCGCCGATCGCGCCGGGGACCCCGACGCGCCACACCACGCGCCAGTCGACGTTGCCGAACCGCCAGTGCGAGACGCCCGACGCGAGCGTCGTGCCGATCTCGGCGAGGTGGACGGTGGCCGACGCGGCGGCGGGGTTGGTCCCGATGGCCAGCAGCAGCGTCGTCGAGGTGACGCCGTAGGCCATGCCGAGGCTGCCGTCGACGAGCTGTGCGGCGAGGCCGACGATGGCCAGGAGCACGATCTTGCGCACGGGGGGACCTACCTCGAGTCGGGAACGATAGAGAGATAATCCCGATCCGAGCAGTAGGTATTCAAGTCGCGACTCACATCGTGAGACGCGCGCCTCCCGTCAGGGGTTCTCCCAGGCGCCGTCGGACGCGGCCATGGTGCGCACGTGCGCGGGCAGCTTTCCGTCGACGAGCGACGCGAGCGTCACCTCGTCGAGCACGCCGCGGACGCTGACGCGCAGCGCGACCCACACGTCGAGCAGGGCCGCGGCCGAGCCCTCGTACGCCAGGCTCGGCGGGCGCTCGTCGCGCACGGTCACCAGCGGGCCGTCGACCGCGCGGATCACCTCGGCGAGCGTGACCTCGTCGGCCGGCCGCGCCAGGCGGTAGCCGCCGGACCGCCCCCGCACGCTCGCGACGACGCCGGCGCGACGCAGGTCGCCCAGGATGCGCTCGACGAAGCTGACGGGCAGCCCCTGCCCCGCGGCGAGCACGTCGGCCGCGACCGCGTCCCCGTGCGGGCTCGCCGCCAGCTCGGCGCACGCCCGCACCGCATAGTCCGCCTTCGCCGAGACCCGCATGGACCCATTGTGCCTTCCCGCGAGGCACTTCCCGGTCGTCGGAATACCCCATGGGGGTATGGTGTTGGGCGGGACATGGAACACGACGGAGGCACCGTGCCGGGCTACCACGACACCAAGGACGACCACCTCAAGCGCCTGCGGCGCATCGAGGGGCAGGTGCGCGGCATCGCCCGCATGGTCGACGACGACACGTACTGCATCGACGTCCTCACCCAGATCGCCGCCGTCACCAAGGCCCTGCAGGCCGTGAGCATCAGCCTGGTCGAGGAGCACCTGGGCCACTGCGTCGTCGACGCGGCCCGGCGCGACCCCGACGAGGGCGCCGCCAAGGTCGCCGAGGCCAGCGCCGCCATCGCGCGCCTGGTCCGCAGCTGAGACACCCGACGACAACGAGGAGAGCACCATGAGCCAGACCACCACCTTCGGCGTCGACGGCATGACGTGCGGGCACTGCGTGCGGCACGTCACCACCGAGCTGACCGCGATCCCGGGCGTCCAGGACGTCACGATCGAGCTGGTCGTCGGCGGTTCGTCGCGCGTCACCGTCACCTCCGATGCGCCCCTGGCCGACGACGCCGTCGCGGCGGCCGTCGACGAGGCCGGCTACGCCCTCACCCCGAGCCGGTCGCTGCTGTGAAGCGCATCCCCGTCCATCCCGGCGTCCACCGCCCGCCCGAGCCCGGGCAGTCCGATGCGCCCGTCGCCGTCGTCGACCTCGCGGTCGAGGGCATGACGTGCGCGTCCTGCGTCGCCCGTGTCGAGAAGCGGCTGGGCCGCCTCCCGGGCGTCACGGCCACCGTCAACCTCCCGCTGGAGTCGGCGCGCGTCGAGGTCCGGGTACCCGACGACACCACCGACGGCTCGTCGGACGCCCGACCCGGACCGGCAGGCGTCGACGACCTCGTCGCCGCCGTCCGTGCCGCCGGCTACGACGCGAGGGTCACGCACGTCGAAGAGGCCGATCCCGCCCCGGCCCACGGCGCCCACACCGGCGACGCGCACGCCGGCACGACTCACGAGCACGCGGGCATGGACCCCTACGAGCACGCGCTGTCGGGCCACTCGATGGCACCGGGTCATGACATGGACCCGGATGAGGACACGTCCGCGCCGACGGACGCACGCGGTGCGGACCTGCGCCGCCGCCTGGTCGTCGCGGCGACGCTGACCGTCCCCGTCGTCGCGGTCTCGATGATCCCGGCCCTGCAGTTCCGGGGCTGGCAGTGGGTGGTCGCGGCGCTGGCGCTACCGGTCGCGACCTGGGCGGCGTGGCCGTTCCACCGCGCCGCGGTGCGGGCCGCCCGGCACGGCGCGTCGACCATGGACACGCTGGTGTCGATCGGCATCGTCGCCGCCACCGGCTGGTCGCTGTGGGCCCTGCTCCTCGGCGGCGCCGGCGAGCTGGGCATGACCATGACGCCCTCGCTGTGGCCTCGGGCCGCGCACGACGGCGCCGCGCCCGAGCTCTACTTCGAGGTCGCGGCCGTCGTCACGACGTTCCTGCTGGCCGGCCGCTACGCCGAGCACCGCTCGCGGCGGCGGGCCGGTGACGCGCTGCGCGCACTCCTGGACCTGGGCGCGAAGGACGTGGCGCTGCTGGTCGACGGCGTCGAGCAGCGGGTCCCCGTCGACCGCCTCACCCTGGGCGACGAGTTCGTCGTGCGCCCCGGGGAGAAGGTGGCCGCGGACGGCGTCGTCGTGCGCGGGACGAGCGCACTGGACGCGTCCCTGCTGACGGGCGAGCCGGTACCGGTGGACGTCGGGCCGGGCGACGAGGTCACGGGAGCGACCATCAACACGTCGGGCTCGCTCGTCGTGCGGGCCAAGGCCGTGGGCTCCGACACGCGGCTGGCACAGATCGGCCGCCTCGTCGCGACCGCACAGACCGGCAAGGCGCCGGTGCAGCGGCTCGCGGACCGCATCTCGGCCGTGTTCGTGCCGATCGTGCTGGTGCTCGCCGTCGTCACGCTCGTCGCCTGGCTGGTGTCGGGGGCGGACGCGCAGCAGGCGTTCACCGCCGCCGTCGCGGTGCTGATCATCGCGTGCCCCTGCGCCCTGGGCCTCGCGACGCCCACCGCGCTGCTGGTCGGCACGGGTCGCGGCGCGCAGCTCGGCATCCTCATCAAGGGCCCCGAGATCCTCGAGCAGACCCGCGCCGTCGACACCGTCGTGCTCGACAAGACCGGCACCGTCACGCAGGGCCGCATGGCCGTGGTGGACGTGCTCGCAGCCGAGGGTGCGGCGCCCGACGAGGTGCTGCGGTTCGCGGGTGCCGTCGAGCAGCTCGCCGAGCACCCGATCGCGGCCGCGATCGCCGCGGCGGCCGCGGGCGCCTCGTCGGAGGGCTCGCCCTCGAGCCCGGACTCGAACGAGGTCACCGGCGCCGACGGCGTCGCGATCGGCGCCGACCAGGTGCACGACTTCCGCGCGGAGGCCGGGCGCGGCGTGAGCGGCGTCGTCCGCACCGCGCACGCGGGTGTGGGGCTGGGCCGCCGTGTCCTCGTCGGGCGTCCGACCTGGCTGCGCGAGCAGGGCATGTCGCCCGACGTCCTGCAGGAACGCTTCGACGCGGCCGAAGCCGACGGCGCCACGGCCGTGATGGTCGCGTGGGACGGGTCCGTCCGCGGGGTCGTCGTGCTGCGGGACCCCGTCAAGGACTCGTCGCGCCAGGCGGTCGACGAGCTGCGGGCGCTGGGCCTGCGGCCCGTGCTGCTGACCGGTGACAACCCGGGTGCGGCGCACGCCGCCGCGCGTGAGGTCGGGATCGACGACGTCGTCGCGCAGGTGCTGCCCGAGGACAAGGTGTCCGTGGTGCGCCGGCTGCAGGGCGAGGGGGCGCGCGTTGCGATGGTCGGCGACGGTGTCAACGACGCCGCGGCCCTCGCGACCGCCGACCTCGGCCTCGCCATGGGCACCGGGACCGACGTCGCGATCGAGGCCGCCGACATCACCCTGGTGCGCGGCGACCTGCGCTCCGCCGGACAGGCCATCCGGCTGTCGCGGCGGACGCTGACGATCATCCGCCAGAACCTGTTCTGGGCGTTCGGGTACAACGTCGCCGCCATCCCGCTCGCGGCGTTCGGGCTGCTCAACCCGATGATCGCGGGGGCCGCGATGGCGGCGTCGTCGGTGCTCGTCGTCGGGAACTCCCTGCGCCTGCGCCGGTTCCGCTGACTCCGGTGGCGGCTGGGAGGCACCCGCGAGGATGCTGGGAACTTGTCCAGGGTCCGGGACTAGGGTGCGGCGCGTGACCGATCAGACTGCGCAGGACGAGCAGGACCAGAACAAGGTTCCGCAGCCGTCCGAGCGCGCCGTGCGGCGGCGGCTCACGGTCGAGATCTGGATCGTGCTCGGGCTGTCGCTGGGCCGGTCGGCGGTCTATGCGATCGTGAGCTTCCTCGAGAGCGCGACCGCGGACAAGTCGCTCGCGGACCAGTCGACGACCATCAACCCGAGCCAGTCGCCGCGGCCCTGGTTCGACCTGACCTACCAGGTGCTGACGATCACGTTCGCGCTGGTGCCGGTCGCCCTCGCGCTGTACCTGCTGTCGGCCAACGGGCGGTCGGCGATGCGGCGCATCGGTCTCGACCTCTCCCGGCCGTGGCGCGACCTCGGCATCGGCGCCGGGCTCGCCGCGCTCCTCGGCATCCCGGGGCTCGGGCTGTACGCCGCCGCGCGCGCCCTGGGGGTGAACCTGGAGGTCCATGCCAGCGCTCTGGACGCCTACTGGTGGACCGTCCCGATGCTCATCCTGCTCGCGCTCAAGAACGCGCTGCTCGAGGAGGTCGTCGTCGTGGGCTACCTCATGGAGCGGCTGCGTGACCTGCGCTGGCGGACGCCCATGATCGTCGCCGCGAGCGCCCTGCTGCGCGGGACCTACCACCTCTACCAGGGCGTGGGCGGGATGGTCGGCAACGCCGTAATGGGGCTCGTGTTCGCCGAGTACTACCGGCGCAAACGGCGGGTCATGCCGCTGGTGATCGCCCACACGATCATGGACACGGTCGTGTTCGTGGGCTACTCGCTCATCCCGGCGCACATCCGGGACTCGCTCCACCTGTCATAGGACGACGACGGGCTCGTGTGCTGCATTCCTCGCGGTATGCGAGAGGAATGCAGCACACGAGCCCGTCTGTGAGCCGGATCAGGCCTCGATGATCGTCGGGCCCTCGGCGGCGATGCGGTTGGCCAGGGACCGTGCGGCGAACCCGCCGACGAGCAGCACCACGCCACCCACCAGCGTGAACATGCCGAGCAGCAGCATGACGACGGCGATGGAGGTCTGGGGGTTGGTGACCAGCAGCAGACCGATCAGCAGGCTCACCAGGCCGAGCGTGAGCGGGAAGTACCAGGTGGGGTTGTCGTGGCTGTGGGCGACGATGGACGCCACGATCCCGATGACGCCCAGCAGGATCACCCAGAAGGCGACGAAGTAGAACAGCACCTGGACCGTCGGCCCGGGCCAGACCAGCAGGACGACACCGAGGGCGATCGTCAGCAGCCCTCCCACGGTCGGCCACAGGACGCCGGCGTCCTTGCGGTCCAGGAACGCGCTGACGATGGCCAGCACCCCGTCGACGACCACGAAGATCCCGAACAGCCACACCACGGCGGTCAGGGTGTCGAACGGACGGAACACCATGAACAGGCCCAGGATCAGCAGCACCACGCCGCGGAGCACCGGGATCCACCAGTAGCGCCGCACCTGTGCGACGGCCTCGTCGACGGTCGTGTCGGCCATGAGCGGTTCTCCTCGTCGTCCTGGGCCGGCACCGGCTGCCGCCTAGGACGACACGCTAGCGGGCACGCCACCTCCTGTGCCGTAGATCGCGTCCGGAATGCCGCGTCGCCACCGGCAGGCTCGACGCGGCCTGCCTACACTCGCCTCTATGTCCGCGACGCCGACGCCCGCTGGTCGCGCGGCCGCAGACGACGCGGCCGACGCGCCCGAGCCGGATCCGGCGCACCCGACGCTCCCCGACGCCCCCACCCTGGCCCTCGAGGTCATGCGTGACGACGCCCCCGCCGCGCGGGTCCACCACCCGAGCGACCTGATCGGCACGATCCTGTCTGCGCTGGGCGCGGTGGTCGTGATGCTGCTGGCGACCTACGCCCAGCACACGACCACGGGGGTCGCGGAGGACGTGCAGGGATTCGCAACCCTGCTGCGCAACATCCTCGTCGTGCCGGTGACGGTGCTCGAGGGCCTGGTCACGCTGCTGGTGCCGATCGCGGTGCTGACCGAGCTGGCCGTGCGCCGGTTGGGCAGGCAGGTGCTGGAGGCTCTCGCCGCCGCGGTCATGGCCGTCGTCCTCAACGAGGTCGTGCTGTGGCTGCTGCACCACTTCGGCAGCGACAACCTGGTCCTGGGGATGTCCGTCCCGGTCAAGGGGACGTGGACGGTGGTCCTGCCGGGCTACCTGGCGATGCTCGCCGCGCTCCTGACGGTCTCGGGTCCCCGGTCCCGACGCCGGACGGTGGCCTGGTCGTGGAACGCCGTGTGGGTCGTCACGGGCGTGCTGCTCATCACGGCGCAGGTCTCGCTGCCCGGCCTCGCGGTCTCCCTGCTGCTGGGCCGCGTGGCCGGTCTGGGCATCCGCTTCCTGTCCGGCGTCCGCTCCGAGCGCGCGTACGGCGCCTCGCTGGTCACGGGCGTGCGGCGGGCGGGGTTCGAACCGGCCCGGCTGCGCCGGGTCCCGGACGCGCCCGACGAGGACGGCGACGAGGCCTCCGCGGCGCACGACGCCGCCGCCCGGGCGCTCGTCCGCTCGTCGGGCTACCGCGCGTACGAGCTCACCACGCAGGACGGCGACGACCTGGACCTGTTCGTCATCGACGGCGACCGCCAGGTGGTCGGCATGCTGGCCCGGGTGTGGCGGTCGCTGCGGCTGCGCGGGCTCGAGGGGCGCTCGGTCGTGTCGCTGCGGCAGGCCACCGAGGGCACGGCTCTGCTCAGCTACGCCGCCCGCGCGGCGGGGGTCCGCACGCCCCAGCTGCTCGCGGTCGCCGAGGCCGAGGACTCGATGCTCCTGGTGCAGTCCCGACCGCACCGCGCCGTGCCGTTGGCGGAGGTCGCTCCCGACGACCTCACGGACGAGCTGCTCGCCGAGGCATGGGCCCAGCTCTCGCTGGCGCACGCGGCGGGCATCGCGCACCGCAGCCTGACCAGCGACTCCGTCCTGGTCGAGTCGGTCGCGGGGCGCCCGGTCGTGTGGCTCACGGGGTGGGACCAGGGCTACGTGGCCTCGTCGGAGCTGGCGCGGCGCATCGACGTGAGCCAGATGCTCGCCCTGCTGGCGCTGCGCGTGGGCGCCGCGCGCGCCCTCGACTCGGCTGCCGGCGTGCTGTCCGACGACGACGTCGCGGCGATCGGCCCCCTGATCCAGACGATCTCCCTGCCCCGCCAGACGCGCGACGAGATGCGCACCCACAAGCAGGTGCTCGGCGAGCTCCGCGAAGCGCTCGTCGCGCGCCTGCCGAAGGCGGACGTCGAGCCGCTGCAGCTCACCCGGTTCGGGCTGCGCACCGTCCTGACGATCGTCGTGCCGATCCTGGCGGTGCTGTTCATCGTCACGCAGATCAACCTCGACGAGATCACGAGCGCCGTGAGCGACAGCGACTGGCGGTGGAGCGTGCTCGCGTTCCTCCTGGGTCTGCTGACGCTCGTCGGCGCCGCGCTCGCCATCGTCGCGTTCTCCCCCGTCCGCATCCCGGTGTGGCGCGCGATCCTGGTGCAGACCGCCGCCACCTTCGTCGCGCTCGCGGCACCCGCGGGCATCGGTCCCGCCGCCCTGAACCTGCGCATGCTGACCCGGCGGGGCGTCAACGCGACGCTCGCCGGTGCCACGGTGGCGCTCGTCCAGGTCAGCCAGCTGATCGTCACGCTGGGGCTGCTCCTGGTGCTGACGATCGCGTCCGGCAAGCAGGAGTCGGCCCTGCCGATCTCGTCGGCGGTCCTGGTGGCCATCGGCGTCGTGGCCGCCGTCGTGGCCCTGACGCTGCTGATCCCGTCGGTGCGCCAGTGGGTGCTCGCCAAGATCATGCCGACCCTGCGCCAGACGTGGCCGCGCCTGATCGCCGTGCTCGGCCAGCCCTGGCGTCTGGCGCTGGCCATCGGCAGCAACCTGCTCATGACGCTGGGGTACGTGCTGGCGTTCGACGCCTGCCTCGCGGCGTTCGGGCAGCACGCCACCCTCATCCAGGTGGCGATCGTCTACCTGGCCGGCAACACGGCCGGGTCGATGGTGCCGACCCCGGGCGGCATGGGCGCCATCGAGGCCGCCCTCGGCGCGTCGCTGTCCGCCGTCACCGGCATCAACTTCGGTATCGCGACGTCCATCGCGATCCTGTTCCGCGTCGTCACCTACTGGCTGCGCATCCCGATGGGCTGGGTCGCGATGCGGGTGCTGCAGCGCAGCGGCGAGCTCTGAGCCGAGCGCGGAGCGGTACGACGGCGGAGCGGTACGACGAAGGCCCGGTCGAGATCGACCGGGCCTTCGTCGTGCCAGCGGCTCAGGTCAGGCGAGCGCCTTGGCCTTGAGCTGCGCGAACTCGGCCTCGTTGATGGCGCCGGAGTCCAGCAGCTTCTTCGCGTCGGCGATCGACTCGGTGGCCGACTTGCCGGCGACCGAGCGGATGTAGGAGTCCGTCTGGTCCTGCGCCTGGCGGACGGCAGCGATCTGCCGCTCCGCCATGCCGTTGCCGCGCGCGATGACGTAGATCAGCGCAGTCAGGAACGGGAAGACGATCAGGCCGATGATCCACAGCGCCTTGCCCCAGCCGCCGAGCTGACGGTCACGGAACAGGTCGCCGATGATCTGGAAGAGGATGACCAGGTAGGCGAAGAACAGGAACCACCAGATCAGCAGTCCGAACCAGTGCCAAAAGTCCATGCGTCCTTCTCTCGAGCGTGCGAGCGCCGCCGCGGGTGGCAGCGCAGTCGCTTGAGATTAACGCAGATCGTGCGCAGCGGACAGAAGGTCTACCGTCCGCCGGACAGCCCTCGAGATCGCCGGAGCAACGCGGTGACCAGCCCAGATGCGAGGAGCCCCGAACCTGACGGTTCGGGGCTCCTCGACACCTGACGGTCGTCTCAGGCGGCGACGTCCTCGCGCTGCGACGGGATGTAGTCGACCGTGCGCAGCCGGGCTGCGATCGCTCCCCAGGCGGCGGTGCGGCCGATGACGGCGGGCGAAACCTCGGTGGGCTCTGCGGGGTAACCAGTGGCGTCCATGCCAGTGTCCTGTCTGTTCGGTAGCCCGGCTGACCCCGTGGGTCCCGTGGCTTTGCGTCTCCCCCTTGCGGAGGGTTTGCCGTTTCGCTGACAACTGGGACATTACCCCACTGACCGCTCGGTCAGGAAGAGGATGCACCCGGGGCAATTCGGACATGGATCCATTTCACCCGCTGACTTCCGACGGTGGCGTCCGCGAGCCGCTAGGTGTCCTGCCGGGGCAGCGCAAAGGGCCCTCCGCAAGCGGTAGGGCCCTGTGCGTGTGGGGCGCGTGCGCCGGTCCTGCATCCCACCGTCCCGGCGCGCCCGTCGACTACCTCACGTCGGTCAGTGGAACGCGTCCTTGACCTTCTCGCCCGCCTGCTTCAGGTCGGCCTTCGACTGGTCGGCCTGGCCTTCGGCCTCGAGCTTCTCGTCGTCGGTGGCCTTGCCCGTGGCTTCCTTGATCTTGCCCTTGGCATCCTCGGCCGCGTTCGAGATCTTGTCTCCCAGACCCATACCCACGCCTCCGTTCCTTTGCGGTGTTTTGACCCTACGACGGGTCGTCCGCGCCCGCATCCTGAACGGGCATCTCTTCACGAAGTCGCGGTTCGGTGCGCCGCGACGGCGTGAATCCCGCCTTGTCGGCGTAGAAGGCCCGCACGACGTCCATGTCCGCGGGGACGTCTCCGGTGAGGCGGATGGTCGGGCCCAGGCCGGTCGTCATGGTGGTCCGGTCCACGTAGCCGAGGGTCACGGGCAGGTCCGCCGCGCGAGCGATCCGGTAGAACCCCGACTTCCAGCCGGAGCCGCTGCGCGTCCCCTCCGGGGTCACGACGAGGTAGAAGCCGTCGCCCTCCGCGATGCGTGCGGTCAGCTCATCGACCAGTCCCGCCGGGTCCCGACGGTCCACGGGGATGCCGCCCAGCGCGCGCATCAGCGGCCCGAACGGTCGCTTGAAGAGCGTGTGCTTGCCGAGCCAGCGGAAGTCCAGATCGGCCTCGCCGGCGATCGCGAGCATCAGCACGAAGTCCCAGTTGGAGGTGTGCGGGGCGCCGATGAGGATGCCCGCCTGATCCCGCGGGACGCGCTCGGTGACCAGATTCCAGCGGCTGACCCGCCAGAACACGCGGGCGGCGGTGCGTCGCAGGCTCATGGGAGGAGGGTAGGCGAGCGCGGCGCCGCTCCGACGGCGTGCGTCCGGATCGCCCGGTTCCTCTTGACTCCACTGCTGCCGGTTCGTAGGGTCGGCGGGCACGGTTCGCAAGAATTCGACATCTGAACCGCACAAAGTAGTGCGGACTGAGCAAGTGATCAACGAGCGCCCAGGCCGGACGCACACCCCTCGCACCCGGCGGCGTGTCAGCCCACGTTCGCAGTCCTGACCCACCCATCCCCCGGCCCGGTCGCATCGTCGCGCCCACGCCGCGGACCCACCCGCCACGAGCGGGAGAACGAGGACGACCCATGAGAAGGAACCTGCGCGGCGCCACGCTGCGCCGAAGCCAGCGCCGCGCCGTCGTGGCCGTCGCCACGGCGGCGCTCGTCGTGCCGTTCGGCGCGATCGCCGTCGACGGTGCCCACGCCGCCACCGTCAACCTCGCGGCCGGCAAGGCCACCACCGCGAGCAGCAGCAACAGCCCGTACGGCTCCGGCAACGTCACCGACGGCGACCAGGGCTCGTACTGGGAGTCGTCGGGCAGCCTGCCGCAGTGGGTCCAGGTGGACCTGGGCACGGCATCGACGGTCACCGACCTGAACCTCAAGCTGCCCAGCGGCTGGGGTTCGCGCAACGAGACGATCACCGTGCAGGGCTCGACCGACGGCACGAGCTTCAGCACCCTCAAGGCGCAGGCGTCCTACACGTTCAGCGGCAACAACACGGTCGCCGTCGACGTCACCGACACCTCCGTCCGCTACGTCCGCCTCCAGTTCGCGGCCAACACGGGGTGGCCCGCGGCGCAGCTCTCGGAGCTCGAGGTGCTCGGCACCGGGACCACCACTCCCCCTCCGTCGGGAAGCAACCTGTCGCAGGGCCGGCCCGCGACGGCGTCGTCGACCACCCAGACCTACGTCGCCGGCAACGCCACCGACGGCAGCCTCACCACCTACTGGGAGGGCGGCGACGGCCAGTACCCCAGCACGCTCGCGGTCGGCCTCGCGTCGACGAGCAGCCTCACGGGCGTCGTCGTGAAGCTCAACCCCGACTCTGCCTGGGGCAACCGCACGCAGACCTTCTCGGTCGAGGGCAAGACCGGCAGCGGCACCTGGACGACCCTCACGTCGTCGGCCGCGTACGCGTTCAGCCCGTCCACCGGCAACGCAGTCACCATCCCCGTGAGCGGGACTGCCAGCGACGTGCGGCTGAGCTTCACGGCCAACACCGGCGCCGGCAACGGCCAGGTCGCCGAGCTGCAGGTGTTCGGGTCGCCCAGCACGCAGCCGACGAGCCCCGACCTGGTGATCGGCTCGGTGTCCGCGAGCCCGGCGAGCCCGACGACGTCCGACACGATCACGCTGTCGGCCGTCGTGAAGAACCAGGGTGACGGCGCGGCCGCCGCGTCGACCGTGAGCTTCGTCGTCGCGGGCCAGAGCGTCGGGACCGCCGCGGTAGGTGCGCTGAACGCTGGCGCGCAGACGACGGTCACGAAGTCCATCGGCACGAAGACCGCCGGGACGTACGCCTTCAGCGCGGCCGCCGACTCCGCCAATGCGGTGGCCGAGTCCAACGAGAGCAACAACTCGGCGTCCGGCTCGGTGACGGTCACGACCGCCCCGACCGACCCGCCGACGGACCCGCCCGCGAGCCAGAACCTGTCGCTCAACCGGCCCGCCACCGCCTCGTCGACCGAGTGGACGTACGCTGCGAGCAACGCGACCGACGGCAACCTCACCACCTACTGGGAGGGCGCGGGCGGCCAGTACCCGAGCAACCTCGCGGTCAACCTCGCCTCGACGTCGACGGTCAGCGGCGTCACCGTCAAGCTCAACCCCGACTCCGCGTGGGGCGCCCGGACGCAGACGTTCTCGATCGAGGGCAAGACCGGTTCCGGCTCGTGGTCGACGATCAAGGCCTCGGCCGCGTACACGTTCGCACCCGGCAGCGGCAACAAGGTCACGATCCCCGTCAGCGCCACGGCCAGCGACGTCCGGCTCGTCTTCACCGCCAACACCGGCTCGGGCAACGGCCAGGTCGCCGAGCTCGAGGTGACCGGCACGCCCGCGCCCAACCCGGACCTGACCGTCACGGCGGTCACGGCCAGCCCGGCGAGCCCCGTCGAGTCCAGCGCCGTCACGCTCAACGCCACGGTGAAGAACGTCGGCACGCTGTCGTCGGCCGCCACCACCGTCCGGCTGCTCGTCAACGGCGAGAACGCAGGCACGACGAACGTCGGCGCGCTCGCCGCCGGAGCCTCGGCCACGGTCAGCGGGTCGGTCGGGGCGCTGGCCGCGGGCAGCTACACGATCGGCGCGACGGTCGACCCGTCGAACACCGTCGTCGAGCAGAACGAGAACAACAACACCTTCACGGCGACCTCGAAGCTGACCGTCTCCGCGGTCCCCAGCTCTGACCTGGTTCCCGTGGTGAGCTGGAGCCCGACGACACCGTCGAAGGGTGCGACCGTGACGTTCACGGCCGCGATCTCCAACACGGGCAACGTGGCGACGTCGTCGGGCGCCCACGCGATCACGGTGACGGTCAAGAACGCGTCCGGCGCCACGGTCAAGACGTTCACCGGCTCGGTGAGCGGCGCGATCGCGGCAGGCGCCACCAGCGGCCAGATCGCGCTGGGCACGTGGACGGCGGCCGACGGCAACTACACGGTGACGTCCGTCGTCGACACGGACCCGACCGAGGTCGCCGGC
>Ga0222423_1000915_pt1 | contig 15476 bp, 16 predicted proteins | sample 3A0metagenome_FD_182472 | JGI IMG/M metagenome (GOLD analysis project Ga0222423, IMG submission 182472) | Enriched microbial communities from leaf-cutter ant dump, University of Wisconsin, Madison, United States - 3A0 (version 2) | ecosystem: Environmental > Terrestrial > Nest > Insects nest >...
GACCTGACGCGATACCGCACTTATTTGACCGGTCAGGGTGTGCACAGCATTGCCGACGCGACCCCCGCTCACGTGAGCGGGTTTGCCGAGGCGATTTCCTCCGGAGGTGACGCGGGTACAGCACTAGCGCCAACGTCGGCCGCGCGCATGGTGGTGGCCGTACGCGGCTGGCATCGCTTTGCCGTGGCCGAGGGGTGGGCGTTGGACGACGCCGCCCACTTGGTCAAGCCCCGTCCGGCACCCCTGCGGCTGCCCAAGGCAATATCGCACGAGGACGTCGCGGCGCTGCTTGAGGCCGCCGGCGTGGGAGACGGTCCGGCGCCGCTGCGTGACCGTGCGTTGTTGGAAGTGCTGTATGCCTCGGGCGCGCGTATCTCAGAAGCAATCGGCTTGGATGTGGATGACGTCAACCTCGATAGCGAAGGCGCCAGCGTGCTGCTGCGTGGCAAAGGCGGCAAGGAGCGGGTGGTACCACTGGGCTCCTATGCCGTGGCGGCGCTGGATGCATATCTAGTGCGTGCACGTCCCGCCCTGGCGTCACACGGAACGGGGACGCCAGCACTCTTTGTGAATGCGCGCGGCGGGCGCATCACACGTCAAAGCGGGTGGGTCATTTTGAAGGCCGCTGCCGAGCGTGCAGGTATTGCCGCCATCAGCCCGCACACCATGCGGCACTCCTTCGCTACGCATTTGCTGCGCGGAGGTGCCGACGTTCGTGTCGTGCAAGAGCTGCTAGGGCACGCGTCCGTGACCACCACACAGGTGTACACGTTGGTGACGCGAGACGCCTTACGTGAGGTGTACACGGCGGCACACCCGCGCGCGTTGAAAGACTCGTGAGCGTGCCGGGTACTGTGGACCCGTGACCGAGTTTCCCGAGCCGCCCCGCCTGGACGGAACAGGCCCCGCGCGCATCATTGCGCTGTGCAATCAGAAGGGTGGCGTGGGCAAAACCACCACCTCGGTGAACCTCGCGGCGGCCATGGCGGAATACGGCCGCAAGGTGCTGCTGGTGGACTTCGACCCGCAGGGGGCGGCATCGGCGGGGCTGGGGATCAACTCACAGGAGTTCGACACCACGGTGTATGACCTCCTGCTCGGGTCGCAAACCCCCACGGCCGAGGTCATCATCCACACCGATTACCCCAACCTGGACCTACTACCGGCCAACATCGACCTCAGCGCCGCCGAAGTACAGCTGGTGGGTGAAGTAGCCCGCGAAAGTGCCCTGGCACGGGCGCTACGTAGCGTGGAGGACAACTACGACGTCATCCTCATTGACTGCCAGCCGTCCTTGGGCTTGCTGACCGTGAACGCGCTAGTTGCTGCGCACGGCGTGGTAATTCCGCTGGCGTGCGAATACTTTGCGATGCGTGGCGTTGCCTTGCTGGTGGACACCATCACCAAGGTGCAGGACCGGCTCAACCCCCGCCTGACCTTGGATGCGATTGTGCCGACCATGTATGACGCCCGCACGCTCCATGCTCAAGAGGTGGTGACGAGGGTACGTGAGGCATTTGGTACGCGCGTGACCGAAACCATGATTGGTCGCACCGTGAAGTTCCCCGACGCCACGGTGGCTGCCGAGCCGATCCTCACCTTCGCGCCCACCCATGCGGGGTCCGACCAATACCGCCAGCTGGCACGCGAGCTCGTGGCGCGTGGGGTCGCCGCCTAACGTGACCGCGCCTACCGAGGCTACCCGCGGATCGTTCGAGGTCCGGCTGCCAAATTTCTCTGGTCCGTTCGACCTGCTCCTGAGCCTGATTTCCAAGCACGAACTGGAGATCACGGACGTGGCATTGGCAGTGGTGACGGACGAGTTCTTGGCAACGGTGCGTGACCACGAAGACACCTGGGACCTGTCACAAGCCTCGGAGTTTCTGGTGGTGGCAGCCACGTTGCTGGATTTGAAGGCCGCCCGACTGCTGCCTCAAGGTGAAGTGGAGGATGCCGAAGACCTCGCTTTGCTCGAAGCGCGGGACCTCCTGTTTGCCCGGCTGCTGCAATACAAGGCGTTCAAGGAGGTGGGAACCTCGTTCGACGCGATGATGGCCGCACCACAGGCCCGCGCCCGCAACGTCACCTTGGAGCCACACTTTGCCATGTTGCTACCCGAGTTGGTGTGGAACGCCACTGCGGACGACATGGCCCACCTGGCCGCGCGTGCGCTCCAACCCAAACCTGCCGAGGTGGGCGTGTCGCTGACACACCTGCACAACCCGCGCGTAAGTGTGCGGGACCAAGCGATCATCATTCAAGGTCGCCTGCAGCGTGCCGGCGCTGTCACGTTCCGGTCCCTGGTAGCCGATGCGGAGCACGTGGCCGTGGTGGTGGCACGATTCTTGGCGCTGTTGGAGTTATTCAGGGAGTCCGTGATCGCCTTTGAGCAGGTACGGTCGCTGGGCGAGTTGACGATCCGGTGGACGGGCGCAGGTGATGAGGTGGCAGTCAGCGACGAGTTCGATGAGCTCCCACCCGGCGATGAACAGACGGAAGGAACAGCATCGTGAGTCAGCACGTACGCGCTGGGATCGAAGCGATCCTGATGGTGGTGGATGAGCCCGTGCCGCCCGTAGACCTGGCCGCCGCTCTTGACGTGACTGAGCCGGAGGTAGTGGACGCGCTCCATGCACTGCGTTTGGAATACGCCAACCCGGACGCACCGCGCGGATTCGAACTACGTGAAGTGGGCGGGGGCTGGCGGATCTACTCGTCGCCGCTGTATGCCGACGCAGTGGGCGCGTTCATCGTGGATGGACAGTCCGCGCGGCTGTCGCAGGCAGCGTTGGAGACCTTGGCAGTAGTGGCATACCGCCAGCCCGTTACTCGGGGCCAAGTCTCACAGATCCGTGGAGTGAACGTGGATTCAGTGATGAAGACCCTCAGCGCGCGAGGGCTCGTTACCGAGGTAGGGGAGGTCGGTGGAGCCGTGCAGTACGGCACCACCACAGAGTTCTTGGAGCGGCTGGGGCTATCCAGCCTGGATGACTTACCGCCGCTTGCCCCCTACTTGCCGGATCTGGCGGATGTGGACATGGTGGATTAGTGGCTGACGTGGAAATTCACCGCCCCGAAGGGGTGCGACTGCAAAAGGTGCTGGCACAGGCAGGCGTAGGTTCGCGTCGATCCTGTGAGGATCTGATTGAGGCCGGCAAAGTGGTGGTCAACGGCCAGGTGGTCGATCAGTTGGGCGTGCGCGTCGACCCGAGCGACTGTGTAATTGAGGTGGACGGCAAACGCATCAGCGTGGATGCCACATTGGTGACGGTGGTGCTGAACAAACCCCGGGGTGTGGTGTCCACCATGTCAGACCCGGAAGGCAGGCCCGCCCTGGACCGTTATGTGGCCGAATATCCGGAGAGGCTCTTCCATGTGGGGCGGCTTGACGCGGACACCACGGGCGTATTGCTACTGACCAATGACGGTGAACTGGCTAATCGCCTCGCGCATCCCACGCATGGGGTATCCAAACTGTATGTGGCGAAGGTCAGTGGCCGGGTACCCAAGAATCTCACCACCACCTTGCGCGAGGGCATTGAGCTCGATGATGGCCCGGTGCGCGCGGTTGAATGCCGCATCATTGACGCCACCGATCATCATTCGCTGGTGGAAGTGGAAATGCATGAGGGGCGCAATCGGATTGTGCGCCGCATGTTTGATGCGGTGGGGCATCCGGTGATTGATCTGGTGCGCACCCGCTTTGGCCCGATCACGTTGGGCACGTTGCAGCCGGGCCAGACCCGTCAGCTCACCAACTTTGAGGTGGGACAGTTGCAGAAGGCGGCCGGCCTGTAGATCGCGCGTGAGGTTCACCCCTGCCCGGTAGCATGTGCGCATGGCTGTGCGTGCAATCCGCGGGGCGACCACGCTCGAACTCGATGACCGGGACCACCTCCACGAGCGCACCCAAGAGCTTCTGGCGGCCCTGCTCAGCGGTAACGGGCTGACCACCGATGACGTGATCTCGGTGTTCTTCACCTGTACTCCTGATATCACCAGTGACTTTCCTGCTGCGGCAGCGCGAGGTTTGGGCTTTGGCGCCGTACCGCTCATGTGCGCCCAGGAGATGAACGTTCCGGGTGCGCTGGCGCGCGTGGTGCGGGTCATGATGCACATCGAGACGCAGCTAAGCCGTACAGACGTGAATCACGTCTACTTGCACGACGCGGTGGCACTACGCCGGGATCTCGCCCAGTAATGGCCGCCACCAGCACCACGCACATCATCGGCGCAGGCCTCATTGGCACGTCCGTGGGGATTGGACTGAGCGCCGAGGGGTGGACGGTCACCATTGAGGACGCCAACGCGCAGGCGCAGTTGCTGGCTCGCAGCATCGGCGCCGGTGGTGCGCTCGGGAGTGAAGAGCCCCAGCTGGTCATTGTGGCGGCCCCGCCCTCGGTGAGTGTGGACCTGGTCCCGCAGGTGTTGCAACGATTTCCTCATGCCGTGGTGACGGATGTTGCCAGCGTCAAGGCACCGGTGATGCGTGCAGCTCAGGCCAGTGGACACGGCAGCCGCTACGTTGGCTCGCATCCCATGGCCGGGCGGGAAGTCTCGGGGGGGCTGGCCGCGCAGGGTGACCTGTTTAGGGCTCGCCCCTGGGTGGTGTGTGCCGGTGAAGCGGACGACGTGTCCGTGGCGCGCGTGGTGGAAGTTGCCCACGCACTCCAGGCGGACGCAGTGTTCATGAGTGCCGCCGCGCATGACCTGGCCGTGGCGCGCGTATCCCACGCCCCCCAAGCGGCGGCGTCGGCCGTGGCGGCCGCGTTGGGAACGTTAGATGAGGCCGACGTGGCGTTGGCCGGTCAGGGCCTGCGGGACGTGACGCGCATTGCGGGTTCACCGGCAGGCATGTGGGCCGATATCGCCCGGTTGAACCAAGCGGCGTTGGTGGACACCTTGGGCCACATTGTGGATGAGCTCAATGCAGTGCGAACGGCGCCAGACATTGGCGAGGCAATGGCCAAGCTGGTGGACAAGGGTCGTGCCGAGGTCGCCCGTATTCCCGGTAAGCACGGTGGGACGCAGCGGGAATGGGAAGCCGTCACCGTCATCGTCCCGGACCAGCCGGGACATTTGGTGAGGTTGCTGTCTGATACGGCAGGGGTGGGGGTGAACGTGGAAGACATTTCCATTGAACACTCGCCGCGTCAGCCAGTGGGGTTGACCACGTTGTGGGTGCTACCGCAACGTGTGGCCGAGTTAGTCGAAGCGCTCGATGAGGGCGGCTGGGTGGTAGCAGGATCATGAGCATTGTCATTGCGATTGACGGGCCGGCGGGAACCGGCAAGTCGACGGTGTCGCGCGCGGTGGCCCGCCAGTTGGGAATGGACTACCTCGACACGGGCGCCACGTATCGGGTGGGTGCGCTGTACTGCCTGCGTGAGGGCGTCAACTTGGCCGCCCAGGATGACGTGACGGCCATGCTGTCCACCATGAATGTGCAGATGCGTCTAGACCCGAGCAACCCGCACGTACTGCTCGATGGTGAAGACGTCACGAGCCAGTTGCATACGGACACGATCTCCTTGGTGGTGTCGCAGGTGGCCACCAATTTGGCGGCCCGCGAAGTGCTGCGGGGAGTGCAGCGCGACCTCATTGACGCGTCTCGGCGCGGCCGTGGCGTGGTGGCGGAAGGCCGTGACGTGACAACGGTGGTGGCTCCCGACGCTGAGGTGCGGGTGTTGCTGACGGCCGACGAGGAGGTCCGCATTGCGCGGAGGGCCGGGGATGGCGCTGACCTTGCCACGATCCGTGAGGCCGTTCTGGGCCGCGATGCGCGCGATTCGACCGTGGTGCAGTTCCACGTTGCCGCCGACGGTGTCACCACCATCGACACCACCAATTTGACCATCGAGCAGGCCGTGGGCGCCGTGGTGCAGCTGGCCAAGGAGGCACTGGCATGAGTGGTGCGCCCTCGCCGTGGGGGCCACGATGGTCACGGTGGGTGGGCCGCTTCTTGGCCCGGGTGTACTGGAACACCGAGGTCAAGGGCCGCGACAACATCCCCGCTACCGGTCCGGTATTGGTGCTGGCAAACCACATTGGCCTTATTGACGGTCCCGTGGTGCATGGCGTCATTCCTCGCCCGTCTCACTTTTTGATTACCGCCCGCATGATGGATGGGCCGCTGGGCATCTTCCTCAAACCGGCCGCACAAATCCGGGTGGAGGGTGCGGGGCGTACCGCATTGGCTCAGGCGCTAGCGGTGCTGGAACGCGGCGGCGTGGTGGGGGTGTTCCCGGAGGGTCACCGGGGTGCTGGGACCGCAGATCAGACGTATGGGGGTGCTGCCTGGCTGGCGGTGCGTTCGGGTGCGTCGGTGGTTCCTGCCGCCGTGGTGGGGACCCGTAACACGGGGGAGTCGGTCAACATTTGGCCGCGCCCGCGCAGGCGCATGCTGGTGGCCTTTGGTCCGGCCGTCCAGCTGGAGCCACCGGCGGGGCTGACGGGTCGGGGGCGTCAGGAATGGGCGGCCGAGCAGGTGGATCAGATGTTGGTCACCCATCTGCGTGAGGCGCTTGCGCACACGGATTTGGCTTTGCCCACCGATGAGGACACCGCCGACGCGGCCCCGGGCACCACAGCGCCAGCAGGAGAAGAGGACGCACATGAGTGACGAACTGGAGCAGTTCGCTACACCACAACCGTCCGACGCTGTCGAGAGTTTGGATGATGTACGCCAGGCCGCGCTGCGGGCCGGACTTGAGGACTACGACCTCACCGATGCGGACTTCGCGGCATTGGACGGACGCACCGTCGAGCAACGAGAAGCGTTGCCGGTGCTGGCGATCGTGGGCCGCCCGAACGTCGGTAAGTCAACCCTGGTCAACCGCATTGTCGGCAAACGAGTAGCGGTCGTAGAAGACACCCCAGGTGTCACCCGTGACCGCGTGACCTACCGGGCCGAATGGGCAGGCCGCGACTTTCTGCTCATGGACACCGGTGGGTGGGAGCATGGCGTCAGTGGGATTGACCTGTCCGTAGCGCAAGCGGCTGAGGCGGCAATGGATGTGGCTGACGCGCTGCTGTTTGTGGTGGACGCGACGGTGGGAGCGACCGCCACCGACGAACAGGTGGTGCGTCTGCTGCGCAAAACCAAAAAGCCGGTGCTGCTGGTTGGCAATAAAGTCGATGGCCCCCAAGGTGAAATCGAGGCGGCAGCCTTGTGGAACCTCGGCCTGGGCCAGCCGTATCCCGTCTCAGCCCTGCATGGGCGCGGCACGGGAGACATGCTGGACGCGGCCGTGGCGCTACTGCCCAGCGCGATGCCGATGGTCGATGACGAGGGCGCGCCGCGTCGTATTGCCCTGGTGGGGCGGCCGAATGTGGGCAAATCCTCGCTACTGAACCGTCTGGCCGGCAGCGAACGGGTGGTGGTCAACGAGTTGGCGGGCACCACGCGCGACCCGGTAGATGAGCTCATCACCATTGACGATGAGCCATTCACGTTTATTGACACGGCGGGCATTCGACGCCGCGTACATTTGACGCGGGGAGCCGACTATTACGCGTCGCTACGCTCTGCCGCGGCAGTGGAACGTGCGGAGCTGGCGCTGGTACTGGTGGATGCATCGATTCCTTTGACGGAACAGGATTTGCGGATCCTGTCCGATGTGATTGATGCCGGCCGTGCCCTGGTGATTGTGGTCAACAAGTGGGACCTGGTAGGGGAGGACGAACGCTTCCGCTTTGAGAGGTCCTGGGAGCAGGAGCTCACCCACCTGACATGGGCACCGCGCGTGAATTTGTCTGCGCTGACCGGCTGGCATACCAACCGGCTCAAGCGGGCCATGGACGTGTCGCTGGCAAACTGGGACCGGCGTATTTCCACCGGCAAGCTCAACACCTTCCTAGGGGAGTTGGTGGCCGAACATCCGCACCCCGTACGTGGCGGCAAGCAACCCAAGATCCTGTTCGCCACCCAGGCAGGCACATGCCCGCCCACCTTTGTACTGTTCACCAGTGGGTTCCTCGACCCGCAATACCGACGCTTTATTGAGCGGCGATTGCGGGAAACCTTTGACTTCACGGGCACGCCAATTCACATCAATGTGCGGGTGCGCGAGAAGCGGTCCCGACGCTAACGCTCAGTAGGTGACAGACGCTAACGCTCAGCGGGTGTCTGACAACGCGTCGGCAACCGTAGCGCGGCCTGCCTCCAATCGGGCGACGGGGATACGGAACGGCGAGCAGGACACGTAATCCAGGCCCACCGTGTGGAAGAAGTGGATGGAGCTGGGGTCTCCACCGTGCTCGCCACAAATGCCCAGGCGGAGGTCGGGCCGGGTGGCACGGCCGCGCTGTGCGGCAACGCGTACGAGTTCGCCCACTCCCTGTTCGTCGATCGACTCAAACGGGGAGACAGAGAACACGCCCTTGTCGGTGTAGGGAGTGAAGAAGGCGCCTTCAACGTCGTCACGCGAGAATCCCCACGTGGTCTGGGTGAGGTCGTTGGTGCCAAAGGAGAAGAACTCGGCAACATCGGCCATACGGTCGGCAGTCAACGCGGCGCGGGGTAGTTCGATCATGGCGCCCACGGGAATGGTGAGTTCCACGCCGGCCAGCGCGGACTCCTCGGCCAGGATGCGGTCCGCCTCATCCTTAATCAGGTGTAGCTCCATCACCGATGCGGCCAATGGGATCATGATCTCGGCTCGCGGGCTTCCTCCGGCGGCCAAACGTGCGGCCTGGGCCTGAGCAATAGCCCGGATTTGGAGGGCAAATAGGCCGGGGATGACGATTCCGAGCCGCACGCCCCGTAGCCCCAGCATGGGGTTGGCCTCATGCATGCGTTGCACTGCCGCCAGGAGGGCCTGGTGACGCTGGGCGTCCTCGCTCGTGTCACCGCGCTCCTTTTCCAGCGCCACCGTCACGGACAGCTCGGTCATGTCCGGCAGGAACTCGTGAAGCGGCGGGTCGATCAGCCGGATGGTGACAGGCAGCGCATCCATTTGTTCGAGGATGTCTGTGAAGTCCTGGCGTTGTAGCGGTAGTAAGGCATCGAGGGCGTGCTGGCGGTCCTCATCGGTGGTGGCCAGGATCAGACGTTCAATAAGAACGCGCCGTTCGCCAAGGAACATGTGCTCGGTGCGGCACAGTCCAATGCCTTGGCCTCCCCACACTCGGGCACGGTGTGCGTCCTCAGGTGTGTCGGCGTTCGCGTACACACCCAGGCGACGGCGCGCGTCGGCATGGGTGAGGATCGCGTCCACGGCAATGACGAGTTCTTGCGTGTCCACATCGTCGGGTGCGATGGCGGCTAGCGCGGCCTCCAGGCCGTCTTCAAGGTAGTGGACAACAGGGGAGGGGACCACGGGAACGGCACCCAGGAAGATTTCGCCGGTGGATCCGTCGATGGCAATCACCTCGCCCTCGGTGACCACCTTTTTGCCCACGCTGAATTGCGCGTTGGCGGTGTCCACGTTGAGCGCATCGGCGCCAACCACGCAGGTGGTGCCCATGCCGCGGGCAACGACGGCCGCGTGAGAGGTCTTGCCGCCACGCGAGGTGAGCACGCCCACGGCGGCCATCATGCCGCCCAAGTCGTCCGGGTTGGTTTCGCGGCGAACCAAGATCACGTCTACACCGTCGGCGGCACGTTCTTGGGCACGTTGTGAGGAGAACACGGCCTCACCGACGGCAGCGCCGGGGGAGGCGGCCATACCGTGTGCCAGGACGGTGCGCTTAGCGTCCGGGTCGAACTGGGGGAACATCAGCTTTCCTAGTTGCTCACCGGTGACGCGCTCCAACGCTTCGTCCAAGGTGATCAGGTGCTCGTCCACAAGCTGGTGGGCGATGCGGAACGCGGCGGCAGCAGTGCGCTTCCCCACCCGGGTTTGCAACATCCACAACTTGCCGCGTTCCACCGTGAATTCGATGTCACACAGGTCGCGGTAGTGGTTCTCAAGGCGACGCATCGCCTGCTTGAGTTCACCATACGCGTCCGGGTCGATCTTCTCGAACTCGGCCAGCGGCGACGTGTTGCGGATGCCAGCCACCACGTCTTCGCCCTGGGCGTTGGCCAGGTAGTCGCCGTAGTCGCCTGGCACGCCCGTTGCAGGGTCGCGTGTGAAGCACACGCCAGTGCCGGAGCCTTCTCCCAAGTTGCCAAAGACCATGGCGACCACGTTGACGGCGGTGCCAAGGTCGTCGGCAATGCGCTCCCTGCGGCGGTAAAGGCGGGCGCGTTCGGTGTTCCAGGAGTTGAACACGGCCTCAATGGCCAGATCCAGCTGCTCGCGAGGGTGTTGCGGGAACTCGCGGCCAGACTGAGCCCGCACGATTTCTTTGAACTCGCCTACCAGCTCGCGCAGCGCGCTTGCGGTCAGTTCCGTGTCGGCACTGACGCCGGCGTCGGCCTTCTTAGCGTCCAACGCGGCGGCAAACAGGTCGGAATCGATGTCCAAAACGGTCTTGCCAAACATTTGGATCAGGCGCCGGTAGGAGTCCCACGCGAAGCGCTCATCCCCGGCGAAGGTCGCGAGGCCGTGGACGGAGGCGTCGTTCAATCCCACGTTCAGAACGGTCTCCATCATGCCGGGCATGGAGAATTTCGCGCCGGAGCGCACCGACACCAGCAGTGGATCCTGCACGTCGCCAAAGCCGCGCCCGAGAGCATCTTCCAGGGTGCGCACCGCCATGGTGACTTGGACGCGCAATTCGGGCGGGACGTTACCGGTGTTCATATAGACCCGGCACGCCTCCGTGGTGATGGTGAAGCCGGGAGGAACGGGAAGGCCCAAGTTAGTCATCTCCGCCAGGTTGGCGCCTTTGCCACCGAGCAGGTCCTTGAGGTCCTTGTTGCCTTCGCTGAAGTCGTACACGTACTTGGCCATGTCACGCTCTTTACGCCAGATGACGGCCCCGTTGCCGTCCCCTCCAGGTTGGCCGTCGGGCGTGCGCCGTGGTGGGGACCTAGGGCCCACCACCTCCTGGAGAGGACGGCAGGTGGTGCTATTGGGGTGAGGCGGTGCCGCCGGTCTTCTCGGCCAGGCCTTCGGGTTCCCACTCAAGGGATAGTTCCACGCGGCATGTGCCAGCGTTGATGCGGGCGGTGAACTCGCGGGTGATGCCGCCCATCCTGATCCGCCAGTGAGTGTGCGTGGCGGGAAGCCGCTCACGACGGTAGGCACGGTTCGCGTGAAAGTGCGCGGGAACGACACGCCGGAGGGTGTTCGTTCGGGGGTGCCCGATTAGGCGAGTGCGGGTGGGTGTGCCGTGGCACGGACGACGCTGCCCGTCGGGTAGCATTGAGCGGCGCCGTTCGCGGCGCGACGGGCTGTGGCGCAGTTTGGTAGCGCACTTGACTGGGGGTCAAGGGGTCGCAGGTTCAAATCCTGTCAGCCCGACCATGTGATGTCTCAAGACATCGTTGCGCGGTGTCTCAAGACATCGTTCATAGGGAGCCCCTCTTTCGGGAGGGGTTTTCTTGTCTTTTGGGTTGGTAGTCCTTGTTGGAGTCGCCGGTCCCACCCGAGCCCTGGCAGTGCGTGGGGGTCGATTCCCTCACGGAATCGACCCCCACGCACTGCCAGGAGGAGGAGGTGGGGAAGGGGGAGGGGTGAGGAGACTAGTCGCCGAAGTACTCGACAAGTACGCGGATATTGCGGACGTTCGTTGCGATTCCCTCTGCCCCGACGGTCACTTGGAGTGTGTCGCCGACATTGGCTGAGAAGAACGTGTCGCCAGATATCGAATACGAGGCACCGGCTTGTGAAGGGACGTACGAGCTCGCATATGACAGTGAGCCATGGAAAAGGATTCGGACGCGGCCGTCGGGTTCGCCGGAAACACCAGAAATGTCGGCCGCGACGCTGATCCGATAGATCCCCGACTCGCGGAATACGATCTCTTGCGGTCCAGGCAGGGAGAGGTCGAGGTTGCCAGCTTCCCGCTCGAACACCACAAACTTACTTCCGTTACGAAGTGTGGTGAAAGGTTCGGCGCTGAAGTACGCGTAGGAGATGACTCCGGGTGGACCCGCGGCGCCCTCGGGGCCTGTGGGTCCCTCAGGTCCTATCGCCCCCGGCTCCCCCTGAGGCCCCGCCGCCCCTGCGGGACCCTGAGCACCGGTCGCACCAGTAGGTCCCTGGGGGCCCGTCTCCCCGTCCGTACCGTCAGCTCCGTCACGCCCATTGGTGCCGTCGCGTCCGTCGGCACCATCACGCCCGTCGAGGCCATTCACTCCATCAACCCCGTCGTTTCCGTCGATACCATGACGTCCGTCGACGCCGGGGTCGCCCGGGTCGCCGGGACGGGCATCGGGACTTGCCACACCGGTGTATTGCTCACCATGCGATGACGTCGTAGAGCCTGCCAGATACCCGGCACCTCCGCCTACGGCCGCGCTCAGCAAGAGTGCGACGGCGCCAATGGGGACCAACGTGCGCGCAGAAACAGACATGGGGACACCCCTCCATTCAGAACGTTGCGACCACCATAGCCAATCGGCTCCAGAGCGCTCACCACCCCCGTATTCGAGGACGTCGGGCCTCGACATGGCCCATCAATGTCTCGCCGATGAACGCCTCCCCACTAACGAAAACGGCCAAGTAACAGGGATGCGGGTCGGGCAAAGGAGCCTACAAAGGCTTACGGCGTGCTGCGTACACGCAGTAGTGACGCGATACGTACCAGTTGCCCGGCGGGACCACGCAACCTCTTCGGTCCTACCCACACCGCTCGCAAGGTACGCCGCAAGTCGAGGCCCACGACGGGTATCTCGATCAACATCCCGCTGGCGATGGCATCGTGTACAGCAAGACGGCTGATGACCGCCGGACCCGCCCCGGACATCACGGCGACGCGAACCGCGGCATTGCTGGCCAACTCGAGATGTGGAACGACCGCGATACCAAGCGCATCGTCGAGTACCCGTCGTGTTCCTGAGCCGGGCTCACGGGTGACAAGGTTGCCATGAGCAACCTCATCCGCTTCCACTCGGTCTCGCGTGGCCCACGGATGCGAGGGCGCAGCGACCAGCACGAGTTTGTCGTTGCCAACGGGGACAAAGTTCACCGAGCCCGTAGGCACGGGCCCCTCGACAAAGCCCACGTCACATTCGCCGATTCGTAAGGACGCCAGGACGTCCTCGGTATTGGTCACCTGTATGTTGACCTGCACTCCCGGCTGATCGGTCCGGAACTGGGCCATCCAGTGTGGCAGCAGGTGCTCGGCAATGGTTTGGCTCGCGGCGATGGTGAGTCCAATATTGCCGCCCGCTCCAAGAAATTGGGTATTGCGGACGAACGTATCGGCCGCGTGAAGCACGTCGCGCGCCCACTCGACCACAACTAGGCCTTCTGCGGTCAGAGTGGTTCCCTTGGTGGTTCGCCGTACCAACGCGAATCCCAGGCGTTGCTCGAGTCGCGACAATGAGCGACTGACATTGGGTTGGGCCATATGCAACTGCCGTGCGGCGGCAGAAAGACTTCCATGGTCTGCGACGTGCACTAGCACGTTGAGCGCCGTCAGTTCCGGCCAGTGGGACATATCCACAGGATATAGCGTTGTGTGAAGTTGGCGTCTTCCGGTCGCGGCTGTCCAGATGCAGGGTATTGACGTGACCGGTTTAGTCAATCCAGTACGCGACCTTGCCTCCGATGCTGAGCTTGCGATGGTGGCCGCGAGGTCGACCACTACCGTGGTGGACACCCCACTCGCATTAGCCCCGATCGGGCCGTCGTGGTGGGGAGCCGTTATGGGCACGGCGATTCTTGCCACACTGACGCAGTTGTTTGCCGGGCACACGACGTTAGGTTGCGACGCGGCTCGTGTGCTCCTGGTCGCCGCCTGGACGCTGATGTGTACCTTCACGGTGATGTTTGCGGTCCGATGCCGCCAGGAGCCGGGAGCATGGAACGCATCCCTGCGGGGAGTTGGATCCTCCGCCTGGGGAATGGTGTCGATGGGGGTGCTTGCGGTCGGGGGCGCGACGGCGACAGTGGGAGTCGCCTGGACAGCGGTCGAGTCTTCCGTAGCGTGGAGTTTAGACGAAGCGCTATGGGTGGTGGGCACCTGTATCGGTGTGGTGAGTACCGTCGGATTTGTCGCGATGCTGATCCGTGAGCGTCCCGCACAGCCCAGACCCCCCTGGGGGCTGGCGGTGGTGCCTCCGATGGTGTCCGCGACATGCGGGGCGCCCTTCGTTGGTTTTATCGAGGCCCCCGCACTGGCGTGGGCATTGGTGTTCATCTTGGTGGCGTGCTTTGTGTGTTCCCTGGTTCTTGGTTCCATCATCTTTGGCATGTCCTACCGGTATCACTTTGGTGTGAGCGCGATCCCGTTGTCACTATCCGCATCGGCGTGGATTCCGCTCGGTGTGGTCGGTCAGTCGACGGCAGCTGCCCAAGCGATCACCTGGCAGATGCCCGTGCTCGTGACAGCTGATACGGCCAGTCGCCTGCACCATGCGGCAAACGTCTACGGATTTGTGATGCTTGGCCTTGCCATTCCTCTGGTGGTATTCGCCACCGTGATGACGGTGCGCGGTGCGCTACAGCGAATGCCGTTCTCTCCGGGTTGGTGGGCCCTCACCTTCCCGCTAGGCACGGTGGCACTCGGTGCGCTGAACCTCAGCATCGGTACGCAAACGCATGGGTATTACCTGGTAGGCGAACTGGTATGGAGTGCCCTGATATGCACGTGGAGTCTTTGTGTCGTGGCGACGGGATACGCAATGCGAAAAGCCTCCGCCTGGGCGCGATAGGGTGCGAGTGCACGCGCTACGTCGCTGCCTTACCCCCTGCCCCCGCACCGAGGACGCTCGATGGCCAAGTTGTACTTCCGCTACGGCGCGATGAACTCCTCCAAATCGGCATTGCTGCTGACGGCGGCATACAACTACGCCGAACGTGACCAGCATCCGGTGATCGTCAAGCCCGGCCGGGACACTAAAGCAGGTGCGGCCGTGCACTCCCGCATCGGCGTGGAACGTCCCGTTGACGTGCTCCTAGGGCCGGACGATTCCTTCATTGACGCCATCGCGGCGCGCCGCAGCCTGGACCAGGTGGACGCAGTGTTCGTCGACGAGGCGCAGTTCCTTACCCCCACCCAGGTGGACGACGCATTCCGCCTGGCTATCCAGCACAACATTCCCGTGCTGTGCTACGGCCTGCGTGGGGACTTCATGACGCACTCGTTCCCCGGGTCGCTGCGTCTGATGGAGATTGCGCACTCTATTGAAGAGCTGAAAACCATCTGCCGATGCGGGTCAAAAGCGATCTTCAACGCACGCATTGTGGGCGGTGAGTTTGTGCGTCAAGGCTCCCAGGTGGCGATCGATGGGCAAGATGCCCACTACGAGTCCCTGTGCGGGCGGTGCTATATGGCCAAGGTTGGCCCCGTCGAATCGGCACCCCACCCATGATCACACCGCCACCACACCTAGGACCGTCCCCCATGGGTCTCGGGACCTGTACGCACACCGCTGAAAGTGCGTAACAATGGAGACCGTGACCGACCCCGTCCTG
>Ga0222423_1000919_pt1 | contig 15438 bp, 15 predicted proteins | sample 3A0metagenome_FD_182472 | JGI IMG/M metagenome (GOLD analysis project Ga0222423, IMG submission 182472) | Enriched microbial communities from leaf-cutter ant dump, University of Wisconsin, Madison, United States - 3A0 (version 2) | ecosystem: Environmental > Terrestrial > Nest > Insects nest >...
GGTGGTGCTCAGTGCGTCCGACATCGGTAATTGTCCAATCGCGTAATTACGTGATCACGCAAGTAAACAGCGCCCCGTCCCGTTCGTCAACCTCCGGTGTCAGTGGCCGGGTGGAGGGTGGGCGGATGACCACCTCACCGCACCTGATCCTGGTTCCCGGCTTCTGGCTCGGCGCCTGGGCGTGGGACCGCGTCGTCGACGCGCTCGCCGCCCGCGGCGTCGCCGCCACCGCCCTCACGCTCCCCGGGCTGCACCCCGACGACGACCGATGGCACGTGACGCGGGCCGACCAGGTCGCGGCCGTCACGGACGTGATCGATGCGACCGACGGGCCCGTCGTTCTCGTCGGGCACAGCGGCGGAGGCCCCCTCGTCGGCGAGGCCGTCGACCGTCGGCCCGACCGCGTGGCGCGCGCCGTGTACGTCGACTCGGGACCGCTCGAGGACGGGGCCGCGATCGATGCGACGCTGTCCGCAGATGCCACCGAGATCCCGCTGCCCGACTGGGACGAGCTCGCCGCGCAGGGGTCGAGCATCGAGGGGATCGACGAAGCCACGCTGGCGGAGTTCCGTCGCCGGGCCGTGCCGCACCCGGCCGCCGTCGCGAGCGAGCCCGTCCGCGTCGGCGACCGCCGCCGGTTCGACGTCCCCGTGACGGCGCTGTGCCACAGCCTGCCGTCGGAGGTCCTGCGCACGATGGCCGACGGCGGCCCGCCGTTCCACACCGAGCTCGGCCGCTACGACGTCACGTACGTGGACCTCCCGACCGGCCACTGGCCCATGTTCTCGCGGCCCGACGACCTCGCGGCCGCCCTCGCCGACGCGGTCGCCGCCACCCCCTCACACCGGTGAGGCGCGTCACGAATTGGTCATATGTCCGAATTGGCGCGCCGCCTTTCACAGCACCTCCACATCGGGGCCTGTTATCGAACCGTGACCTTCACACGGGTCAGTTAGCGTCGTCCGCGGTTCTGCCGGGCATCGACCGGCGGCCATCCGGGTCGGACGCCGAGCGCTGCCACCGATCCGGATCCCCAGAACCCATGGCAGCGACGGGCGACCCACATCTTCACGCGCGTTGATTCGCGCTCGGGGCGCAGCACGGTCGGGGCCCCCGCCCCGCACCCGCCACAGATCGCACCGATCATCCCGTGGCACTGCGTCCGACAGCTCAGCTCGCAGGCGTCAGAGGTTCTTCATGACGACCACCAACCCCGGTCACGTCCTGCCCACCCCCGAGTCCGCCGCCCCCCAGCCGTCGCGCCTGCGCCGCCGGATCGCGGCCCTCGCCGGCGGCCTCGCGCTCGTCGTCGCCGCCCCGATCGCCGCGGGAGCCCCCGCCTCCGCCGCCACGTCGACCCACACGACGGCGAAGACGACCACCGCGAGCACCACCTCGTCCTCGCTCAAGACGGCGCGCATCACGCTCAAGATCTCGAAGCACACGCAGACCCGGTTCAAGGCGGCCGCCAAGATCCGCGCCATCGTGCACATCGGGTCCGCGAACGCCACCGGCAAGGTCACCATCAAGATCGGGTCCAAGACCTGGAAGCACCTGACGCTCCACAAGGGCACGACGAAGCGCGTCTCCCTGCCCACGACCATGAAGGACGGCAAGCACCGCATCACCGCCGTCTACACGCACTCGGGCGTCAAGCGCTCCAAGGCGAGCCAGGTCGTGAAGGTCAAGAAGGGCACGTCGAAGATCGTCACGACCGCCAAGAAGTACGTCGGCAAGCCCTACCGCAGCGGCGCCAACGGCCCCTCGGCGTTCGACTGCTCGGGCTTCACCAAGTACGTCTTCAAGAAGGCCGGCGTCAAGAAGCTGCCGCGCACGTCGTCGGCCCAGCGCCACGTCGGCAGGACGGTCTCCCGCAAGAACGCCAAGCCGGGCGACATCATCTGGTCCCCGGGCCACGTGGCCATCTACCTGGGCGGCAACAAGATGATCGACGCGCCGCGCCCGGGCAAGACCATCCAGGTCCGCTCGATCTGGCAGCACAACCCGAAGTTCATCCGCGTCAGCGCGGCCGCCGTCGCGGTCTGACGCCGACGCCCCCGGGACCTCACAGAGGACCGGACCGGGTTCAGAACGACCTCTGCAGGTGGGACAGACACCTGCAGAGGTCGTTCTCGCGTCGGGCGGGTGCTCAGCCCTCCGTCAGCCACGCCTCGAAGGGCTCGAACGAGGTCGCTCGGCCCAGGAAGCGCTGCACCAGATCGGCGGCGTCGGCGGAGCCGCCGGGCGCCAGGATCGCGTCGCGGTAGCGCCGCCCGACGACGGGGTCCATGAGATTCCCGTCGAAGGCCGCGAGCAGGTCGCGCGCGATCACCAGGCTCCAGAGGTACGTGTAGTACGCCGACCCATAGCCGTCGAGGTGACCGAAGCCGGCGTACTGGTGGGTGTCCGGGATGGGCGCGTAGGGGCCGAAGTGCTCGTCCACGCCGGCGGCGAACGCCGCGAGGTCGTCGGGCGCGTGCGCGTGCAGGCCGTAGGACAGGGCGGTGAAGTTGAGCTGGCGGCGTGTCCAGGCGCCGCGGGCGAAGGTGTCCGCGCGGCGCATGCGCGCGACGAGGTCCGCGGGGATCGGCTCGCCGGCGTCGTTGGTCGCGAACGTGGCCAGGACGTCCGCGTCCCACGCCCATTCCTCGAGGAGCTGGCTGGGCGCCTCGACGAAGTCCCACTCGGTCGCGACCCCGCTGAACATGGCCCACGACTGGCCGCCCCCCAGGATCTCGTGCACCAGGTGCCCGAACTCGTGGAAGAACGTGACGACGTCGTCGTGCTCCATGAGGCCCGTGGGGAAGTTGCAGACGAGCACGCCCTCGGGGAGCCGGCGGCCCGCGATGCCGGTGGTCAGCGTGAACTGCGCGGCGTGGTTGTACTTGCCCGTGCGCGGGTGCATGTCGAGGTAGACGCGCCCGATGCGCTCGCCGCCGTCGCGCACGTCGTAGACGGACACGTCGTCGTGCCACGTCGCCGCCTCGACCGGCTGGAGCTCCAGGTCGAACAGGCGCGAGACCGTCGCCAGCACGCCGTCGCGGACCGCCGGGTAGCGGAAGTACTGCCGCACCTCCTGGGCGTCGACGTCGTAGTCCTCACGGCGGATCACCTGGTCGTAGTAGAGGTTGTCCGCCGATGTCACCTGCGTCGCCTCGGGGTCGTCCTGGCGGAAGCGGGCCAGCATGGTGGCGACGTCGGCCGTCGCCGCGTCCGCCGTGAGGGCGTCGAGCCGGTCGATGAACTCCGCGACCGCCGCGCCCGAGCCGATCATCCGCGTCTCGACCTCGTACGTCGGCCAGTCCGGGTAGCCGAGCAGCGCGGCCCGCTCCGCGCGTAGGCGCAGCAGCTCGGCGAGGATCGGCTCGTTGGCGGGGTAGGCCAGCAGCAGGTACTCCCGCGTCAGCGCCAGGCGCGCGGCCGGGTCGGTCGCATACGTGCGGAACGGGACCATGTCCGGGTACTCGGTGGTCAGCTCGACGTAGCCGTCGTCGCCCGGCTGGTGCGCGGCGACGAAGTCGTCGGGAAGGCCGGCCAGCTGCTCCGGCCGTACGCGGATGGTCCGCACGCCCTCGCGGATGTTGCGGGAGAACTCGAGACCCAGCTCGGTGCAGCGCTGCGCCAGCGACCGCAGCGTCTCGCGCTCCTGCGGCGTCCGGTCCACGCCGGCCCGACGGAAGTCGCGCAGCACGTGCTCGCGCGCGCGTGCCGAGTCGGCGTCGAGGCCGTCGGGCGACGTCGCCGCGACCACCTGCCACAGCTCGTGGTCCAGCCCGCGCTCGGTGAACACGTTCTCGGCCGCCTCCGCGCTGGCCTCCGCGGCCTCGCGGATCGCCTCGTCGGGGTGGACCTCCGCGAACAGGTGGGCGCGGGCCGATGCGGTCCCGAGCGCGATGTCGGCGTCGTTCCACAGCGCGAGCACCTCGGCAGTGGTGCGCTCGGTCCCGTCCTTGAGGCGCTCGACGAGCGCGCGCCCCTCGTCGAGCAGCGCGTCGACGCTCGTGGCGAGGAAGGTGGACCATTCGTCGGCGGGGAAGTCCGTGGGCTGCAGGGGCTGCGACATGGCCCGACGATATCCGCGCCGCCCGTCCACGCACACGTGAATCCGTCATGATGGGGACGTGAGCGACCGTGCCGTCGCCACCCGGCGCCCGCCGCGCGGGTGGCGGACCGCTGTCCTGCTGGGGGCGTTGGCCTTCGTCGTGCGCTGGCTCGCCTCGGGCGGGCTCGCCGGGCTGCAGTCCGAGCGGGTGTACGACGACGGCGTCTACTACGCCGCTGCCACGTCGCTGCTGCACGGTGTGGTGCCGTACCGCGACGTCCTGCTGCTGCACCCGCCCGGGATCGTCCTGGCGCTGACGCCGTTCGCGCTGCTGGGGTCCTGGGCCGGCGACGCCGTCGGGTACGAAACCGCCCGAGTCACGTTCATGCTCGTCGGAGCCCTGAACGCGGTCCTGGTGACGCGCCTCGCGCAACGCTGGAGCGGCCGCGCCGGCGTCGTCGCGGGCGTGCTCTACGCGTTCTGCGCCGTCGCGGCCGTCTCCGAGAGCACCACGCTCCTGGAGCCGCTGGGGGCGCTGTCGCTGCTGGGCGGGGTCGTCCTGCTGGTCCGCTCGGCGGAGGCGGGGGCAGGGCGGTGGGTCGCCCCGATGGGTGCCGCGGTGCTCGGGCTCGGGCTCGTCGTGAAGATCTGGGACGTCGTGCCCGTGCTCGTGGTGCTGGCGTGGCAGGCCCACGCCCGCGGCTGGCGTCGCGGTCTGCGTCTCTCGTTCGTCGCCGGCGGGGCAGCGCTCCTCGTCGTGCTGCCCTTCGCGCTGTCCGCACCCGGTCCCATGTACCGGTACGTGGTGCTGGACCAGCTGGGCCGGTCCCGCTGGCCGCTCACCGCGACGGATCGCCTGGCCTCGATCCTCGGGGTGGAGACCGTGCCGGGGAGGGCGATGACCGATACGGGCCGGGTCCTGCTGGCAGCCCTGCTGGCGCTCACCCTCGCCGCGGCGATCGCCGCGTGGCGGGCCCGACGAGGTCGTCTCTGGGTGGTGCTCGCGACCACCCAGCTCGCCGTGCTGCTCGCGTCGCCGTCGTACCTGGATCACTACGGGATGTACGTCGCGCCCGCCCTGGTGCTGGTGCTGGCGGCGGGTTCGTCGACGTCGTCCGCCCGACCGCGCCTGCGGTGGACCGGCGTCGTCGCGGCCACCGCCTGCACGTTCGTCGTCGTGACCACAGCACCCGACCTGACGCCGGACGTCCGCCCGTTCCCGGCGGCCGCCGTCCGCGCCCAGCTCCCCGCCGCCGGTTGCACCACCGCCGACTCCCCCGGAGGTCTGGCCCTCGCCGACATGCTCACCCCTGACCTCGACAGAGGGTGCACCGTTCCCGTCGACCCCACCGGGCTCACCTACGACCGCGGCCCGCGGCTGCCGGACGGGAAGCTGGTGGCGCGGGTCGACAACCCCGTGTGGCAGACCTACGGGATGGACTACCTGAGGTCGGGCTCTGCCGCCCTGCTGATGCGCTCCGTGGGCGACGGCTTCGATCCCGCCACGTGCACGGCACTGACCGCCGACACGCGCGTCGTCGTCGTCGGGAACCTGCACGTGCTGCGCACCGACGAGGCACCCGCGCCCGGGCACCCGATCGACGCGTGCCTGAGGACCCGGCACGCGCACTGAGCCGTCCGCGCACCCGCACCGGACATTCACCCCATCTCCGCGCCCCTCGGCGTCGAACCCCGTGCACAAGGCCGCTCCGACGCGGCACCGGCACGACGCCCGACGGCCCCCCGCCGGGACCCACCGAGGGGAATCTCATGAACCTCCGCAAGCGCGCCGCACTCGCGGCACCCGCCCTGTCCCTGGCCGCGATGGTCGCGATGGCCGTCCCGGCCCACGCAGCCGACGACGGCTCCACGCAGGCCCTGCTCAAGCCGGTCGCCCTCAACGGGGTCGACGGCTCCGGTACCGCCTGGGCGTCGATCAAGGACGACGTCCTGACCGTCACCGTCACCGCCGACGGCCTGCTGGCCGGCAGCCCGCACGCGGCGCACATCCACTTCGGCGCCGACACGCGGCACGAGTGCCCGTCGGCGTCCGACGACGCGAACGGGGACGGCCACATCAACACCAGCGAGGGCATGCCCGTCTACGGGATGATCGACCTGTCGCTGACCACGTCCGGCGACACGTCGCCGGACTCGGCCCTCGCGGTCGACCGGTTCGACACCGCCAAGGGCGGCAAGATCACCTACAAGCGCGGCTCGATCAAGGTCAGCGACACCGTCGCGAAGCACATCCTGTCCGGCGAGTCCGTGATCGTCGTGCACGGCGTCGACTACAACGGCTCCGGCAAGTACGACGGCGACACCAAGTCCGACCTGGACAAGTCGCTGCCCACCGAGGCCACCGACCCCGCGCTGTGCGGCGTCCTGCAGGTGTCGCAGATGAGCGACATGCCGTCGGGCGGCGCCCAGACCGGTAGCGGCTCGACGTCCGGCACCGAGGACACCGGGCTGCTCGTGGCCGGCGGCCTGGCCCTGGCCGCGGGTGGCGCGCTCGTGATGCGTCGCCGTCGCACGGTCGACGCCGCGGTCTCGAGCGCGACGAACACGACCGACTGATGGCCGCCGACGACGCCCGGACCCCGGGGGGCCACCGCGCTCCCCGGGCCGGGCGGCGTCGCGCCGTCGCCACCGGTGTCGGCGTGGCGCTGCTGATCAGCGGCGGTGCCGCCGTGGCCGTCGGGGTCACGGCGCAGGAGCCGTCGCCGCCCGCGCCCGCATCCGCTCAGGCGCTCCCGGCCGGCCCGGCACCTTCGTCAGGCACCCCGACGACGACCGCGACCGCCCCGCCCGCACCGACGCAGACGCCCGCCGCGAAGGCGCAGCCGAAGCCCGTCAAGGTCACCATCCCGTCGCTCAAGATCAGCTCCAGCCTGCTGGAGCTGGGCCTGGCGAAGGACGGCACGATCGACGTCCCCAAGCCGGGCGCCGACTACGACAAGGCCGCCTGGTTCACAGGCTCGCCGCGCCCCGGCGCGACCGGCCCGGCGGTCATCGAGGGGCACGTCGACGGGGTCCACGGCCCGTCCGTGTTCTACGACCTCGGCAAGATCGACAAGGGCGCGAAGGTGCACGTCGAGCGGGCGGACGGCTCGACCGTCACGTTCGTCGTGGACGGCGTCGAGGCCTACCCCAAGGACGACTTCCCCGTGAAGAAGGTCTACGGCAACACCGAGGGCCCCGAGCTGCGGCTCATCACGTGCGGCGGCACGTTCGACAGGTCGACGGGTCACTACGTCGACAACACGGTGGTCTACGCCCACCAGGCATGACGCCCGACGTGCCGTCGGGGCTCGTCGGGCGCATGATCGAAGGAGCCGACGACGAAGGAGACGACGATGTCCGAGCAGACCACACCGGCAGCCGAGGACCCCCGCGAGCACGCCGAGGCCGCGGCCGAGGGCGACACCAAGGAGGCGGCGGCCGAGACCGTCCGCGAGCACAGCAGCGAGCCGGCCGAGGGCGCCTGAGTGCGGATCGGCGGCCTGCACCCGATCCTGCACGTCGACGACCCCTACGCCGAGCGCGACTTCTACGCGCTGTTCGGCTTCACCACCTCCTACGAAGGCCCCGAGTTCCCCGACTTCCTGGCGCTCAGCGCCGGGGACGTGACGTTCGGGGTGTCCCGCCAGCCCGGTGAGACGCCCGTGCCCGCCGGGTTCCGGTGGCAGTTCACGGTCGACGACGTCGACGCCGTGCGGGGCGTGTGCGAGGAGAACGCGCTGCCGCACGAGCTGGTCGTCGAGACCGGCGGCGACAGCTTCCGGGTCCGCATCGTCAAGGTCACCTCCCCCGCGCGCATGGTCGTGTGGTTCGAGGGCCCGAACGAGGCCTGACCTCGCGAGCATCGCGGGCCGTGCTGCGCCGCATCGCCCGTGATCGCAGCGATGGTTGGATCGCACGCGCCCGTGAGAGGCACCTCCGCTGCAACCACCGGTGCAGCGACACGGGTGCGCGGTGGTGCGTCGTGTCGGTGGTCGGGTCGAACATGTGTTCGTGAGCGAACCTCGTGCGGCGATCCTGCATGCCGACCTCGATGCGTTCTACGCGTCGGTCGAGCAGCGGGACGACGCGCGGCTGCGCGACCGGCCGGTCGTCGTCGGGGGCGGTGTGGTGCTCGCGACGTCCTACGAGGCGAAGCGCCGCGGTGTGAGGACGGCGATGAGCGGGCGGCAGGCGCGGATGCTGTGCCCGGACGTCGTCGTCGTGCCGCCGCGGTTCGACGCGTACGTCGAGGCGAGCAAGCGCGTCTTCGAGATCTTCCGGGCGACGACGCCGCAGGTGCAGGGCGTGTCGATCGACGAGGCGTTCCTGGACGTCGCGGGCCTGCACCGGATCGACGTGCCGCCGGTCGACATCGCCGCGCGTCTGCGGGCGCGGGTGCGCGACGAGGTCGGGCTGCCCATCAGCGTCGGCGTCGCGCGCACGCCGTTCCTGGCCAAGGTCGCGTCCGGTGCGGCCAAGCCCGACGGGCTGCTGCTGGTCCCGCCCGACGGCGAGGACGCGTTCCTGCACCCGTTGCCGCTTCAGAGGCTGTGGGGTGTGGGCGAGGTGACGGCGACGAAGCTGCAGGCGTACGGGCTGCGGACCGCGGGCGACGTGGCCGCGCTGCCGGACTCGGTGCTCGTCGGGATCCTCGGCCCGGCGGCCGGGAGGCACCTGTTCGCCGTCGTCCACGGACGCACGCCGGAGCGCGTCGTGACCGACCGACGGCGCGGTTCGATCGGGGCACAGCGGGCGATCGGGCGCGGGCCGCACCGGCCCGAGTTCGTCGAGGCCGCGCTGCTGGGGCTCGTCGACCGCGTCTGCCGACGCATGCGCGCGGCCCACCGCACCACGCGGACGGTGGTGCTGCGGCTGCGGTTCGACGACTTCGGCCGGGCCACCCGCTCGCACTCGTTCCGACACGCGACGGCCACGGGCGTGGACGTCGCCGCGGCCGCGCGGGGGTTGCTCGATGCCGCCCGGCCGCTGATCCGCGAGCGCGGCATCACGCTCGTCGGCGTCGCGCTGACCAACCTCGAGTCCGACGACATGGTGCAGCCACAGCTCGACCTCGACGGCCCCGACACGACCGGGCTCGACACCGCGGTCGACGCGCTGTCCGCCCGCTTCGGCTCCGGCGCGGTCCGACGCGCGAGCCTGCTGCGCTCCGGTGAGGGCCTCGCGGTGCCCCTGCTGGACGACTAGCGTCCGTCTGATGGAGCTGGTGATCCGCGGCCACCACCTGCCGCTGCTCTCGTCTCCCCGCGTCCACGCTCACGTGGACGGCGCGCTGACCCGCACGGCCACAGCGCGCGACCTGCCTCCTCAGCGGGGGCGGTCGTCGACGCGGAGGCGGAGCGTGACGTCGTCGCCGAGCTCCAGGCCCTCCGCGGCGCGGACCATCGTCTTGATCGGCACCACGTAGCCGCCGTCCTTGGGGAACAGCGACGTCTCCCACTCGGTCGCGCCGATCCGCGCGAGCACCGGGATCATTCCCCAGCCGTAGGACACGACCGCCGCGGCGGCGCGCAGGCGCGCGCACTCGTCGGGCGGGACCGTCACGTAGTGGAACGGCGCCGGCCCGCGCCAGTGCCAGATCTCCCCCGCGAACGTGAGCTCCATGGGCACCATGCTGCTCCTACGTGTCCGCGCGCGCCCCGACGATCGCCAGCAGGTCCTGGGCCGCGCCGCGGGGGCGTTGGCCGCGGGGCCAGACGGCGCGCAGCGCGCGGCTGAGGTCGGCGCCGACGACGGGCACGACGACGAGGGCGCCGCGGTCGACGTCGTCGCGCACGGCCAGCTCGCTGAGCACCGCGGGTCCGGCACCGGCCGCGACGGCCTCGCGGACGGCGCTGCTGCTGGACAGCTCGAGGATCGGGGCGGCCAGCGAGCCGTGCGGTGCGAGGACACCCTCGAGCCAGGTGCGGGTGCCGGACGTCGGCTCGCGGTGGACGAGCCGGGTGCCCGCGAGCTCGGCCGCAGTGACCGGCCCGGTGCGGGTGGCCCACGGGTGCTTGGGGGCGACGACGACAACGAGGCGGTCGTGCCCCACCGTGCGCGCCGTGAGCTGGGCCGCCACGCGCGGGCCCTCGACGAACCCGAGCGGCACGTCACCGGCCAGCACCGCGGCGACCACGTCGGCCGAGTTCATGGCCCGCAGCCGCACGGTGGTCCGCGGATGGGTGGCGGTGAGCTGGACCAGCCACCGCGGCAGCAGGTGCTCGGCCACGGTGAGGCTCGCGGCGACGGTCAGCTGCTGGCGCCCGTCCGCCCGCAGGGACTCGATGCCGGCCGCCAGCACCGCGCGTGCCGCGAGCGCCTCCCGGGCCCAGTCGGCCAGCAGCACGCCCGCCGGCGTCAGGGTGGACCCCCGCGCGCCGCGCGTCACGAGCGGGAAGCCCACCAACCCCTCCATCCGTCGCACGCGCGCGGAGACCGCGGGCTGGCTCAGGCCGTGCGCGGCACCGGCCCGGCCCAGGCTGCCCTCGGTCGCGATGCGCAGCAGCAGCTGGAGCGAGTCCGCGTCGGGCACGCGGTCCGGGCCGCGGTCAACCGAGTCAACCCTTTGATCCATTCACTCAGCATATGGGCAGACATCCACGGTGCTGATGGGTGCATCGGCACGTGCCCCCTACTGCCGACAGCACACGGCGGGCATCGTCGGAGCATGGCAACGACCACACTCACGGCCGACGAGCGTGTCGGGGACCTGGTCGACGACGGCGCCCCGCTGCGTCATCCCGCCTTCGCGCAGATCACGCCCAGCTGGTTCGCGGCCGTGATGGGCACGGGGATCGTCGCCAACGCCGCGCACTCGCTGCCGCTGCAGGTCCCGGGGCAGGAGACCTTCGCCCTGGCGGTCTGGCTCCTGGCCGCGTTCCTGCTGGTGATCGCCCTCGTCGCGACCGCGGCGCACTGGTGCTGGCACCCGGACCGTGCACGCCGGCACCTCGGCGACGCGGTCGTCGGCCACTTCTACGGCGCACCGCCGATGGCCCTGCTGACCGTCGGCGCCGGGACGCTGCTGGTGGGCAAGGACGTGATCGGGCTGAACGCCGCGCTCGTCGTCGACACGGTGCTGTGGACCGTCGGGACGGTGCTCGGGCTCGTGACGGCCGTCGTCGTCCCCGCCGTCGCACACCGCCGCGGCACCTACGCCACACAACCGGCCTTCGGCGGCTGGCTCATGCCGGTGGTCGCCCCCATGGTGTCGGCCACGACGGGCGCCTTCCTGCTGCCCTACCTCGCACCCGGGCCCCACGAGGCGATGCTCGTCGGCTGCTACGCCATGTTCGTCGGCTCGCTCGCCGCGAGCGCACCGATCGTCCTGCTCGTGCACCGCCGGTTGCGCACCCACGGCCTCGGCCCTGCGGCCGCCGTCCCGACCATGTGGATCGTCCTCGGCCCGCTCGGCCAGTCGGCCACGGCCGTCAACGTCCTGGGCGCCTCGCCCGGCGCGCACCAGCACGGCCGCCACGTGTTCGGCATCGCCTACGGCACCCTCGCCATGGTCGGCGCGATGGTGTGGCTGGCGCGGGCGGTGGCGGCGACGCTGCGGACCCTCGAGCAGGGGCTGCCCTTCAGCCTGACCTGGTGGGGCTTCACGTTCCCCGTCGGGACGTGCGTCACGGGTGCGAGCGCGCTGGCCGCCGCCGGTCTGGCGTCGTTCGGCGTCCTCGCGCCGGCGCTGTTCGTCGTGCTGCTCGCCGCGTGGGTGACTGTGCTGGTCCGCACCGTGCACGCCGCACCCACGCTGCTGTCCCCGGCCTGACGGAACACGACGACACCCGCGCCCGCACGACGCTCGCCCGCCCACACCCGCCCGTGAATCAGTTGGTTCGGTCGTGAATCCGTCGGGTGGGACCGACTGATTCGGGTGCGAGCGACTGATCGACGGCGGGTTCGCGCCTGGATCTGCGGCTGGTCCGCGGCGTGGGAGGCGGCGCCGGGCTCGTCGCGCCGGGCGGCGGCGCTAGGGTTCAGCGACCGGACTTCCGCGCTAGGAGCACGCCCGATGCCGTCGTCCACGCTGACACCCACCGCCCGCACGCTGCTGACCCTGTCGGGCCTTGTCATCGTGCTCGCCGGGGTCCACGCCGCCCGCGGCGTCCTGGCGCCCGCGCTGCTCGGCGCGGTGCTCGTCGTGATCGTCCACCCGCTGCGCCACCCGCTCGAGCGCCGGGGCTGGCCCAAGGCCGCGGCGACGACCGTCGTCATCGTCGCCGCGTACCTGATCCTGGCCGCGATGATGGCGATGCTGCTGTACGCGGGCATCAAGTTCAGCGGCCTGGTGGCGCACTACGCCGCGGATCTGCGGCAGGCAGCCACCGACCTGGGCGACTCGCTCGACGGGCTCGGGTTCGACACGACCACCTCGGACGTCGCGGCCTCGGTCGTCAACCCGACGAACATCCAGAACGTCGTCACGCACGTCGGCGGCCTGACGCTCTCGGTGGCGTCGACCCTCTTCGTCGTCGTGACGTACGTGCTGTTCATGGCCGTCGACGCGGCGCGGTACGACGGGGCGCGCGCGGCGTTCGGTGCTACGCAGTCGAGCGTGCTGGACCGGGCGCACGACCTGTTCGGCGGCGTGCGCCTCTACTTCGTCGTGAGCGCGATCTTCGGGGCGATCGTCGCGATCATCGACGGCCTGGCGCTGTGGTGGCTCGGCATCCCCGCGCCGATCGTGTGGGCGATCCTGGCGTTCGTCACCAACTTCATCCCTAATATCGGCTTCGTGCTGGGACTGCTGCCGCCAGCGGTGCTGGCCCTCGTGGTCGGCGGCTGGCCGCTCGCGCTCGGCGTCATCGCCATCTACTGCGTCGTCAACGTGGTGCTGCAGGTGCTGGTGCAGCCCAAGTTCGTCGCCGACGCCGTGAACATCACCGTCACGCTGAGCTTCATCTCGGTGGTGTTCTGGACGTTCGTCATCGGCCCGCTCGGCGCGATCCTGGCCATCCCGATGACGCTGCTCGCCCGCGCGGCGCTGCTGCAGGGCGGCCCCGAGACCGCGTGGTACTCGTGGCTGTCGGGTGACACGGTCACGGACGTGCCCGGTCCCGGACAACCGGCCGAGGACGACGCGACGGCACTCGCCGACGAGGACACACAGGCGTCGACCGACGCCCCACGATCCAGTCGATCCGACCTGGATCAGTCGGGTTCGACCGACTGATCGATCACCGAACCGACTGAATCACGCGCGCCTGCCCACGGGTGGGGCGGATCGACGTGTCAGGGGTGGCGGCGTCACGGCTGGCGCCGCAGCACCGTCCAGGCCCCGGGCTCGCCGAGCCCGCCGGCGCCCGCGCGCACGTAGACCAGCCGGTCGTGCAGGCGGTCGCGCCGGCCGGCCCACAGCTCGACCTCGTCGCAGTCGATCCGCCAACCGCCCCACCCGTCGGGCACGGGAACGTCGCCGGGCGACCCGGTGTCGGGGTAGAGCGCCGCGAAGTGGTCGTACGCGGCGACGAGGGCCACGCGGTCGACGACGGGCCGGGACTGGTCGCTCGCCCACGCGCTGATCCGCGACCCCCACGGCCGGGCGACGAAGTACTCCCCGATCTCGTCACGCCCGATCGCGACGCCTCGGCCACGGAACCGCACCGCGCGGTACATGGACGGCCAGGTCAGCGCCGCCGCGATCCCGCCCGTCGCCGCGATCTCCGTGCTCTTGGCCGAGCCCAGGTCGGTCACGAAGCCGGGCCCGCGCTCGTCGAGGAACCGCATGAGCACGGTCCGGACGTTCGGCATGCCGTCCGCGTCGACGGTCGCGACGGACAGAGCCGTCGGCTCGGGCACGTCGCCGCGTCCGGACTGACGGGCCTCGGCGTCGGCCACCCACCGGCGCACCTGCTCCAGCGGTGTCGCGGCGAGATCGCGCTCCGCGAGGCCCTCGCCCGGATAGTCCGTGTGCCGTACGTCGGTCATGGCGGCAGCGTAGGCGGTCCCGAGTCACCGTGACCCGTCCGACCAGAGGGCCGGACGACGAGCTGGACAGCCGGCCGGACTGCCGGCCCGGCTGCCGGCCGGACGCCACGCGGGCGCCCGGCCGGTCGTGCTCACCGGGTGCGGCGGATCTCCTCGACGAAACGCGCCGACCGCTCGCGCAGCCCAGCGATGCGCCGCTCGACGATCTGCTCCTTCGCGCCCTCGGCGCTGTCACCGACCTCGGCGCGCGTCGGCGTGCGGCGCACGTTCCGCGAGCACCGGAACTCGGTGCAGATGAGCGTGCCGATGGTGTCGCCGCGGCGGCCGGCCGCGCCGCCTCGTCGGGCGACGTACAGCGAAACGTCGTCGGTCTCGACGACGTCCTCGCACCACGCGCACACCGCCTTGCGGCGGCCCTTGGCCGCGTCGTTGGCGCGCAGCAGCACGCCGACGGGGCCGTCGTCGAGCTCGACGACCACGTACGAGGACAGGGGCGCCTTGCGGTCGCGCCAGCCCAGGTAGTCGATGCGGTCCCAGCGGACCTCGTCGAGGTTCGGCAGGGTCGCGTCGTTCGCCTCGCGCTTGGAGGCGTTCACGAAGCAGGAACGGATCTGCTTCTCGGTCAGGGGGTTCATGGGTCAGCCTTCGGGTTCGTCGGAGGCCGCCGCGGCGTCGTCGGACGACGATGCGACCGTCACCACGCGCGAGGCGTGGGCGGTGGGGGCGGCAGGTGGGCGACGACCCACGCCGGTCCGGTCAGCGGTGGGCGGCGTGGGCCCGAGGTCTGCCTGAGCAGGCCGCGACGGCCACCCCGCATCCCGCGACGACGCTACGCATCCGTCCGCTCCTCGTTCCTCTGACGACTCCTGTGCCTGGCGACCTGCTGTGCGGCGATCGCCGGCTGCCGGTGACCGGCGTACCCAGGGTACGCCGGTCAGCTCTGCCGACGCCGGATCTGGACCAGCGCCGCTCCCACGGTCAGGAGCAGGACCAACCACACCACCGCGGTCAGTGCGTCCGTGCCGGTGTGCGCGAGCGGCGGGGACGGGGCCGGCCCGCCGCCGTCACCGTTGCAGTCGAGCGGTGCCGCTTCCCCGGCGGTCAGGCTGATCGCCTGGCCAGAGGATGACCCGCCGCCGTTCGCGTCGCCGTTCGCCGACCAGGTGTTGGTCACGTCGACCGGCTCGCAGACGTCGGGTCCGACCGGGAGCGAGAACGACGCCTCCGGGGTGACGGCGTCCGGATCGGTCGTCGTGGTGTTCCCGTCGACGACGATCGTCACGGAGTCGGCGGTCCCGGCGTCGGTCTCCGCGACCGTGCAGTCGGCGCCCTGCGGGAGGTCGTCGTAGACCGCCACCCAGCTCGGCGCCTTCAGCTCGCGCGTCGCGCCGCCGGGGATGTCGACGTCGGTCGTCGTCCCGTCCACGTCCTGCGTGCAGGCCAGGGAGACGGTGAAGACGTCA
>Ga0222423_1000920_pt1 | contig 15431 bp, 14 predicted proteins | sample 3A0metagenome_FD_182472 | JGI IMG/M metagenome (GOLD analysis project Ga0222423, IMG submission 182472) | Enriched microbial communities from leaf-cutter ant dump, University of Wisconsin, Madison, United States - 3A0 (version 2) | ecosystem: Environmental > Terrestrial > Nest > Insects nest >...
AACACAACTTGCGCAATGTGGATGTCACCTTCCCGCTGGGTGTCCTGACAGCGGTCACCGGGGTAAGTGGCTCGGGCAAATCCACCCTGGTCAACTCCATCGTCTACACGGCCCTGGCCAATGAACTTAACGGGGCACGTCAAGTCCCTGGACGTCACACCCGTATCGACGGCACCGACCAGCTCGACAAAATCGTGCACGTCGATCAGGGCCCGATTGGACGCACCCCACGGTCCAACCCCGCCACTTATACGGGCGTGTGGGACAAGATCCGCAAGCTCTTTGCAGACACGCAAGAAGCCAAGGTGCGCGGCTACGGCCCGGGACGGTTCTCCTTCAACGTGAAGGGCGGGCGCTGCGAGTCCTGCTCGGGCGACGGCACCCTCAAAATTGAGATGAACTTCTTGCCTGACGTGTACGTCCAGTGCGAAGTGTGCAAGGGGGCGCGGTACAACCGCGAAACGCTGGAGGTGCACTTCAAAGGCAAAAATGTCGCCGACGTGTTGAACATGCCGATTGAAGAGGCCGCCCAGTTCTTTGAGGCCATTCCCAGTATTTCCCGGCATTTGATCACGCTGGTGGACGTGGGTTTGGGTTACGTCCGGCTCGGTCAAAGCGCGCCGACGCTGTCGGGTGGTGAAGCGCAACGCGTCAAGTTGGCAGCGGAACTGCAGCGCCGTTCCACGGGACGCACCATCTACGTGCTGGATGAGCCCACCACCGGCCTGCATTTTGAAGACGTGCGCAAACTGTTGCTCGTCCTGCAAGGCTTGGTGGACAAGGGCAACACGGTGATCGTCATCGAACACAACCTGGACGTCATCAAATCGGCGGACTGGGTTATTGACATGGGGCCGGAAGGCGGCTCGGGGGGAGGCGTCGTCGTGGCCGAAGGCACGCCTGAACAGGTGGCGGCTCGTCCCGACAGCCACACGGGCGTGTTCCTCGCACCGCTCCTGGCACCGAAATCGACGGCGGCGGTCTCGGCTTAAGGTGAGGCTGTGACCAACCCCGCGGACTATCGGCCCGCCCCCGGCACCATTCCCACGCAGCCGGGGGTGTACCGATTCCGTGACCCGCACGGCAGGGTGGTGTACGTGGGCAAGGCCAAGAGCCTGCGTCAGCGCCTACAGAACTACTTCCAGCCACTCAGTGCCCTGCATCCGCGCACCCGCATGATGGTGACCACCGCGGCCTCGGTCGAATGGACCGTGGTACGTAACGAGGTCGAGGCACTGATTTTGGAGCACACCTGGATCAAAGAGTTTGATCCGCGCTTCAACGTGGTCTTCCGTGATGACAAGTCCTACCCATTCCTGGCAGTGACCATGAACGAAGAGTTCCCCCGGATGCAGGTGATGCGGGGAGAACGCAAAAAGGGAGTGCGGTACTTCGGCCCGTATGCCAAGGCGTGGGCGATCCGGGAAACGGTTGACACACTCCTGACCGTGCTGCCGATGCGCACCTGCTCAGCCGGGGTGTTTCGCAAGGCGGTCGCACAAGGCAGGCCCTGCCTGCTGGGATACATCGACAAGTGTGCGGCTCCGTGCGTGGGCCGCGTCAGTGCCGACGAGCATCGGGCCATCGCCGAGCGGGTATGCCAGGTGTTGGCTGGTGACGCGAAGCCGTTGATGCGTGAACTGACGGTAGCGATGGAAAGTGCCGCGCAGCGTGAGGACTACGAGGTTGCGGCGCGTGCCCGTGACCGACTGCGGGCGCTCACGGCCGTCCTGGAACGTAACGCCATCGTGCTGCCCCCCGGCACCGATGCGGACGTCTTCAGTCTGATTGATGAGGACCTGGAGGCGGCCGCCCACGTGTTCTACGTGCGTGATGGCCGCATCACCGGCGAACGCGGGTGGGTGGTGGACAAGCCGGAACCGCTGGAAGCCGACCAAATGGTGGAAGTGCTGCTTCAGGAGGCGTACGCCAGCGCCGACTTTGTCCCGGCCGAGATTTTGGTGCCAGTCCTTCCCAGCGAACATGAAGCGTTGACCGACTACCTACGCGGCGTTCGCTCAGGGGCGGTCTCACTCCGGGTGCCTGTGCGCGGAAAGAAGGCCGAACTCGCCGAGTCGGGCCGGCGCAACGCACAGATCGTCCTGGATCAGCATCGGCTACGTCGGGCCTCAGATATCACGTCACGTTCGGCGGCACTACGAGACCTCCAGGAGGCGCTCGGATTGGACGAGGCGCCACTGCGCATCGAGTGCTACGACATCTCCCACACACAAGGCACCAACCAAGTGGCCTCGATGGTGGTCTTCGAGGACGCGCTGGCACGCAAAAAGGAGTACCGCCAGTTCTCCATCGCCGACGCGGTGGACGACAACGCCGCGATGACGGAGGTGCTAACGCGGCGATTTAGGCGCTACCTTCAGGAACAGGAACTACCACCCCAGGAGCGGGAAAACAGCCGCTTCGCCTACCCGCCACAACTAGTCGTTGTCGATGGCGGAGCGCCACAGGTAGCCGCAGCCAGGCGTGCCATGGATGCCGTGGGGGTCGCGCACATTCCCGTGGTGGGACTAGCGAAGCGCCTCGAAGAGGTGTGGATACCGGGGGAGGAGTTCCCGGCAATCCTTCCGCGCGGATCCGAGGCACTGTATTTGCTGCAACGAGTGCGCGATGAGGCACACCGGTTCGCTATCAAAAATCACCGGGCCAAACGGGGCAAGACGATGACGGCGTCCCAGTTGGACACCATTGCGGGTGTCGGCCCCACTCGCGCCAAGGCGCTAATTCGCCACTTTGGCTCCCTCGCGGCACTCAAGGCAGCATCGGAAGAACAGATCGCCCGCGTTCCGGGTGTGGGTTCCGCCACAGCACGGGCAATCCTGGCGGCATTGCACGGCACTAATGGCATGCTGGAGCCATGACCGACGAGCCCCAGCCGGTGACCTACCCTTCGGGCATTCCCAAGCCTGATTTCCACGCGCCCAGCGCGGCTCCCGACGTGATTTTGGTGACGGGAATGTCCGGTGCTGGCCGTACCCGTGCCGCCGCGGCGTTGGGGGATTTGGGCTGGTACGTAGTGGATAACCTGCCGCCCCAAATGTTGGGCGGACTGGTGGAGATGGTCGGCGGCGTACCCGACGAGCGCCTGGCGGTGGTGGTGGACGTTCGTGGTCGCGAGTTCTTCCACGACGTCGCGGTGGTCCTGGACGATTTGTCCGAGCGAGGCGTTCCGGTGCGGCTGCTGTTTTTGGATGCATCCGATGCGGTGCTGGTGCGTCGATTCGAGGAGGCCCGCCGGCCTCACCCGCTACAAAAGGACGGCACGCTCCTGGAAGGAATTGCGGCGGAGCGGGCCGTGCTGGCGGCACTACGCGAACGTGCACACCTCGTGATTGATACCAGTGACCTCAATGTGCACGAACTACGTGACCTCATCAACGCGGAAGCCGGCGAAGAAGACCGTCCCATGACGGTCAACGTGCTGTCCTTTGGATATCGCAACGGGCTGCCTGCCGACGCTGACTTTGTGGCCGACGTGCGCTTTTTGAACAACCCGCACTGGGTTCCCCACCTGAAGCCGCTGACGGGACTGGACCCGGAGGTCAGTGACTACGTGCTGGGTTCTGAGGGCGCCTTGGAGTTTGTGGACCAGTACAGCGCATTGATGGTGGATGTGTTGGAGCTGTACCGGGATCACGACAAGCACTCCGTCACGATTGCGATTGGTTGTACGGGTGGCCAGCATCGTTCGGTGGCGATTGCTGAGGCGATCGGGCAGCGGCTACGGGAGCGGGACGTGTTGGTGCGGGTAAGTCACCGGGATCGGCCGAACACATGAGTGGCCGGTCGGTGGTGGCGATGGGCGGCGGACATGGGCTGTACACCACGCTTCAGGCATTACGCACGGTGGCCACGGATGTCACCGCGATTGTGACGGTGGCCGACGACGGTGGCTCGTCCGGGCGTCTGCGTCACGAACTAGGGATCTTGCCTCCAGGAGACTTACGGATGGCTCTCAGTGCGCTGTGTGCCGACAGCGAATGGGGCACCACCTGGCGCGACGTGTTGCAGACCCGCTTTGCAACGGACGGTCCCCTCGATGGGCATGCGCTGGGCAACTTGCTGATTGCCGGCATGTGGGCACACACCGGCGACGTGGTGGAGGGCCTGCGCTGGGTGGGCCAACTGCTACGCGCAGAAGGCACAGTATTGCCGCTGGCTGCGCAGCCACTGGAAATTTCTGCCGTGGTGGATGGCCCCGACGGTCCCCGCATGGCACGCGGTCAGGTGGCTGTGGCGAAGGCCAGAGGACGCCTGACAGGCCTGCGTCTGGAGCCTGCCCAGCCGACCGTGCCACCGGCAACCTTGGATGCCTTGCGGTCGTGCGATGCGATTGTGCTGGGGCCGGGCTCGTGGTTCACCTCGGTGCTGGTGCATTTTCTGGTGCAGCCCGTTGCGCAGGCGCTCGTGGAGGCCGGGCCACGCACCATCGTCACCTTGAACATCGCCCACGAAGACACCGAGACGGCGGACGACGACCGGGTAGACGACGTGCGTGCCCTGCGGGCGTTGGAACCCCGATTCCGGCCCGCTGCCGTCGTGGTCGACGCGCAACACGACGATGCCGAATTGCGTGCTGAGGTTGCCGATTGGGGAGCGCACCTGCTGGTGGCGGATATGCGCGCGCCGGGCAGTGTGGACCGTCACGACGTGGGCGGCCTTGCCACACAACTGAGGACCGCCTTGGATGCGCTGACGGGCAGTGGCGACACGCCGGGGATGGCAGGATAGGCGCTATGGCGCTTACGGCTCAGGTCAAGGACGAACTCGCGCGCGTCAAGGTCGACCGCGTTTCCGCACGTAAAGCCGAGATTTCAACCATGCTGCGCTTTGCCGGCGGACTACACATTGTCTCCGGTCGCATCGTCATTGAAGCGGAGCTGGACACCGCCGCGGCCGCCCGCAGGCTTCGCGGAAACATTCATGACGTCTATAACTTGGGCTGCGAAATCATCGTGGTATCTGGGGGTGCACTCAAGCGCGGCAACCGCTACGTGGTGCGGGTGGTGAAGGAAGGCGAGTCGCTGGCCCGCCAGACGGGCCTACTGGATCACCGGGGGCGCCCGGTACGCGGATTGCCGCCGCAGGTGGTGGGCGGATCCGTGGAGGACACTATTGCCGCGTGGCGTGGTGCGTTCTTGGCGCATGGGTCACTGACGGAACCGGGACGTTCGGCCAGCCTGGAGGTCACCTCGCCAGGACCAGAAGCCGCACTCGCCCTGGTGGGTGCAGCCCGCAGGCTCGGAGTCACGGCCAAGTCGCGCGAAGTGCGCGGCGTGGACCGGGTGGTGGTGCGTGACGGCGACGCGATTTCGGCGCTGCTGGCACGGCTTGGAGCGCACGACTCCGTCCTGGAGTGGGAAGAAAAGCGCACGCGGCGCGAGGTACGCGGCACGGCCAATCGGTTGGCGAACTTTGACGATGCGAACCTGCGTCGTTCTGCCCAGGCGGCCGTCGCCGCCAGCGCACGGGTGGAACGTGCCTTTGCGATCCTGGCCGACGAGGTCCCCGAACATCTGCGGGAAGCAGGGGAGTTGCGCATTGCGCACCGGGACGCCTCACTGGAGGAACTGGGCCGTTTGGCCAGCCCGCCGCTGACAAAGGATGCAGTGGCCGGACGGATTCGCCGCCTGCTAGCGACGGCAGACAAGAAGGCCAACGATCTGGGTATTCCCGACACGGAGGCCGGTCTCAACCCCGAGGTATTGGGCCTGGACTGACCCACACGCACGTGGTGGTGGGGGAGGGTCCTAGGACGGGACCTCGGTCGCATCTGGGACCCGTTGAGCGTAGTAGGCTTGGGACAGTGCTTCACCGCTGGTGAGGCCCCGCGCATTGCCGCGCTGACCACATCCCCAAACGCGCGTACTCGCGCGAGCCGAGGAGACAAAGTGACCATCAAGGTCGGTATCAACGGCTTCGGCCGCATCGGACGCAATTTCTTCCGCGCCATTGTCGCGTCGGGAGCTGACATTGAGGTGGTGGGTGTCAATGACCTCACCGACAACAAGACCCTCGCACACCTGCTGAAGTACGACACCGTGCTCGGCGTGTTCCCCGGTGAGGTCACCTACGACGACGAGAACATCTACGTCGACGGTAAGGCCATCAAGGCCCTCGCCGAGCGTGAGCCCGCCAACCTGCCCTGGGGTGCCCTGGGCGCTGACATCGTGATCGAGTCCACGGGCTTCTTCACTGACGCGGTGAAGGCCAAGGCCCACATCGACGCCGGTGCCAAGAAGGTCATCATCTCGGCTCCGGCCAAGAACGAGGACGCCACCTTTGTTGTGGGTGTGAACCACACCGACTACGACCCGGCAACCCAGCACGTGATCTCGAACGCCTCGTGCACCACCAACTGCCTGGCGCCCGTGGCCAAGGCCCTCAACGACGCCATCGGCATCGAAAAGGGTCTGATGACCACCATCCACGCCTACACCGGTGACCAGAACCTGCAGGACGGCCCGCACAAGGACCTGCGTCGTGCCCGTGCCGCCGCGCAGAACATCGTCCCCACCTCGACGGGTGCCGCCAAGGCCGTGTCGCTGGTGCTGCCCGAACTCAAGGGCAAGCTGGACGGCTTCGCGATGCGTGTTCCCACCATCACCGGTTCGGCAACCGACCTCACCTTCGAGGCCTCGCGTGAGGTCACCGTGGACGAGGTCAACGCCGCCGTCAAGGCCGTCGCCGAGGGTGCAATGAAGGGCACCCTGGAGTACACCGAGGACGAGATCGTCTCCGCTGACATCGTGGGTAACCCGCACCAGAGCATCTTCGACTCGAAGCTGACCAAGGTCTCGGGCAACATGGTGAAGATCGTTGCCTGGTACGACAACGAGTGGGGCTACTCGACCAGCCTGGTGAAGCTGACGTCCTACGTCGGCGAACGCCTCTAAGCATCACGCAATGGAAACGTCCGCACACGCCTGCGCGTGTGCGGACGTTTCCGTGTCATAACAAGGAAGATCATGCTCAAGACCATTGACAGCCTCGGCGACATCACCGGCAAAAAGGTGCTGGTGCGGTCGGACCTGAATGTGCCGCTGGACGGCACCACCATTACTGACGACGGCCGTGTCCGTGCATCCGTGCCCACCATTGAAGCGCTGCTCGCCGCTGGCGCCTCGGTCATTGTCACCGCACACCTGGGCCGCCCCAAGGGCGAGCCGGAGGCCGCATACTCGCTGGCTCCCGCCGCCTCCCGTCTGGCTGAACTGCTGGGCAAGCCCGTGACCTTGGCCGCGGACCTCGTAGGCGCAGACGCTCAGGCGAAGGCTGCCGCACTGCAGGCCGGCGAGGTGCTGATGCTGGAGAACGTGCGCTTTGATGCCCGCGAGACCTCCAAGGTCGACGCGGAACGTCAGGAACTGGCACGGGAACTGGCGGCACTTGCCGACGTGTTCGTGTCCGACGGCTTTGGCGTGGTCCACCGCAAGCAGGCCTCCGTGTACGACGTCGCCCAGATTCTGCCCGCTGCTGCGGGTCTGCTGGTGCAGGCTGAGGTGGAGTCGCTGTCCAAGGCTGTTGTTGACCCGGCTCGCCCGTACGCGGTAGTGCTGGGAGGATCGAAGGTCTCCGACAAGCTGGGCGTGATCGCCAACCTGCTGACCAAGGCGGACCGTCTGCTCATTGGTGGCGGCATGGTCTTCACCTTCCTCAAGGCTCAAGGCTACGAGGTGGGCACCAGCCTGCTGGAAGAGGACCAGCTCGACACCGTCAAGGGCTACCTGGACACCGCGGCCGCCAACGGCGTGGAGATTGTGTTGCCCACGGACATCGTCGCCGCTGAGCGATTTGCCGCCGACGCTGCCTACGACGTTGTCGCCGCTGATGCGATTCCCGCTGACCGGATGGGACTGGACATTGGCCCGGCCTCCGCCACGCTGTTTGCCAGCAAGATTGCGGATGCCAAGACCATCGTGTGGAACGGCCCCATGGGGGTGTTCGAGTTTGCGAACTTTGCCGGTGGCACCAAGGCAGTCGCGCAGGCAATGATCGACGCCGATGGCTTCAGCGTGGTTGGTGGTGGCGACTCGGCCGCCGCCGTGCGTTTGCTCGGATTCGACGAGGCTGGCTTTGGCCACATTTCCACGGGTGGCGGTGCGTCGCTCGAACTACTTGAAGGCAAGGTCCTGCCGGGCCTGGCCGTGCTGGAGGGCTGATCACCATGGCACGTACCCCCTTGATTGCGGGCAACTGGAAGCTCAACCTCGACCACCTGGAGGCCACGCACACGGTGCAGAAGTTGGCGTGGCTTCTGCGTGACGCCAAGCATGACTTCTCGTCGGTGGAGGCCGCGGTGATGGCGTCCTTCACGTCGCTGCGTTCAGTGCAGACGCTGGTCGAGGCAGACAAGTTGGAGATTGGCTACGGCGCGCAGGACATCTCGCAGCACGCCTCGGGCGCCTACACCGGTGAGGTGTCCGGCACTCAGCTGGCCAAGCTGGGGTGCCGGTACGCCGTGGTGGGCCACTCGGAGCGGCGTGAATACCACGGTGAGTCCGACGCGACAGTAGCCGCGAAGGCCGCTGCTGCCTTTGACAACGGCATCGTCCCCATCGTGTGTGTGGGCGAAGGCCTTGACGTGCGTAAGGCGGGCGAGCATGTGGCCTACACGCTGGCGCAGGTGGAAGGTTCCTTGGCCGGTATCGCGGCCGACAAGGCTGCCGACGTAGTGGTCGCGTACGAGCCGGTATGGGCAATCGGTACGGGTGAAGTTGCCACCCCTGATGACGCGCAGGAAGTCTGCGGCGCCATTCGCGGCAAGCTGGCCGAGCTGTATGGCGACGCCGTTGCTGCCAAGGTGCGGGTGCTTTACGGCGGCTCGGTCAAGTCGGGAAGCATTGCCGCGATCATGGCCCAGCCAGATGTTGACGGCGCACTTGTTGGCGGTGCGAGCTTGGATCCTGAGGAGTTTGCCAAGATCGTGCGCTACCAGGAGCACGTCGGGGCATAGGCGTCGTTGGCATTGCCGCCGTCGCGTATCCTGGGACCTACATTCGTTATTCAGGGAGAGTCGTGCACGTTCTAGAGAACATCTTGTGGGTGGTGCTGGTGATTTCCAGCCTGATGTTGCTCGGACTGGTGCTGATGCACCGGGGTAGTGGCGGCGGCATGTCAGACGTCTTCGGTGGCGGTATCGCCTCCGGAGTGCAAAGTTCGGCCGTTGGTGAGCGCAACCTGACGCGCTTCACCTGGGGTGTGGCTGTCGCATGGGCGGCAACGATCGTGCTCCTGGGCCTGATCACTAAATACGCCGGCTAGTACCGCATCGGTACGGATAGCCACATCAAGCGAAGGGGCTTTCACCATGGCAGGTGGTAACGCCATTCGGGGCTCACGCGTCGGAGCAGGTCCGATGGGTGAGGCAGAGCGCGGCGAGTCCGCGCCTCGGGAAGTGTTCTCGTACTACTGCGCGAAGGGGCATGTCACCAGCCCCAGTTTCGCCATTGGTGAGGACCGAGAAATCCCCGCGGAATGGGACTGTCCGCGATGCGGACTTCCCGGTGGACTTGACCCGCAAAATCCGCCGGAGCCGTTGCGCAACGAGCCGTACAAGACTCACCTGGCGTATGTGAAGGAGCGTCGCACCGACGCTGAGGGTGAGGCGTTACTGAACGAGGCCCTTGAGGCCTTGCGGGCCCGCCGCGCATACGCGTCGGTCGACTGACCCGCACCACAATCAGCAGGACACGTGCATCCCGTCCCCGGGAATGCTTTGCCATGCGCATGCGTCCTCACCTAATGGAGGTCCCCATGAATATTGAGATTGAATACTGTGTCCCGTGCGGCTACCTGGAGCGTGCCATTGATGCGCAGCGCCAGCTGCTGAGCGAGTTTGGAAACAAGCTAGCGTCGGTGCGTTTGACCCCCGGCGACCAGGGCGTGTTCACGTTCCGCGCCGACGGCAAGGAGATCTACTCCAAGCCCGCCGAGTTCAACATTGACGACATTGTCGCCACGGTGCGCAAGGAACTTCTCGCCGCGTAGTAGCGGCAGACGCGGCAGCGTCCAAGCGTCCTAGATGCGTGTGGACGCTGCCGCGTCAATCAGCCACAGGGTTTCCTCCACGCCGTGTACGGCGGCGCCAGGAAGATCGGCATCGCCCGCCAAACAGCGGGCCACCACGTCAGCCTTGGCCGCACCGGCTGCCACCACCCACACGCGCTTAGCGCGGTTAATCGCCGGTAGGGACAAGCTCACGCGAGTAGCGGGGGGCTTGGGGGAGTTGTGAACCGCACGAGCGTCGGCACCGCTACGGCCATCAATGAAGGAATCATGGCCGGGGAACAGCGACGCCACGTGGCCGTCAGGCCCCAACCCAAATAGCGCCACGTCCCACGCCGGATTGTTGTGGTCGGCCAATTCACGCGAGTAAGCGTCGGCCGCATCCTCGGGTGTGGAGAACGAATCGGCGTCACCCATGCGGTGAATGTTTTCTTCCGGAAGTGGCACGTGCCGTAATAACGCCTCGGCTGCCTGGCCGCTATTGCGGTCGGCATCGGCGGCCGCGACAAACCGTTCGTCTGACCACCACACGTGAACGCTCGTCCAGTCGATCAGTCCCGCCAACGCCGAGTTCGCCAGCGAACGCAGCAGCTCAATGCCCACAGTGCCTCCGGTGAGGGCAATATCGGCGCGTCCCTGCGTGGCCAGGGTGTCGGACAGCAACAGTCCCAAACGGACGCCGGTCGCATCGGCCACCGCCTGCTGGTCGGGGTAGATAAACACGTGTCGCATTAGCTGGCCTTGATCTCGTGGAGGGCTTCTCCATATACCGGGTCTGCGTCCATGCGGCGCAGTTCCTCTGCCAAAGATTCTCCCAGGGAACGCGACGGAAGGGCAATGACGTGGTCGGGCTGACCAGGTTGGCTGAGGGTGGCGTTGTGGCCGTCAGGACGACGGATCGCCACCTCGCCTGCGGGCGTGGTGAGCACAACTTCCACCAACCCGGTGGCCTGAGGATCATAGGTGGCTTCGAACTCGCAGCCCAGGGTGTTGCGCAGCCAGGCACCCAGCAACAGGATCGACGGCGAGTTGACGTCGCCGCGAACGTGCGCGGTCAGTACCCGATTGTCGCTGACCTGATCCAGCGCGGAGGCTAGCAGTGCACGCCACCGTGTCAGCCGCGTCCACGCCAGGTCGGTATCGCCGGGCTGGTATCCACGCGACAGGGAGCACAACACGGCGGCCGGATCGTCTTCACCCTTGGTGTCGGTGATACGGCGCTGGGCCATCGCGCCCAGGCTGGAGGCCGACGGCGTGGCTGGCACCACGGTGGGCCACCACACCACGATGGGCGCATCAGGAAGCAGCAGGGGAGTGACCAGCGTGTCCGCATGATCCATGGTGGCGGTGGGGGGACGCAAGAGGACCACTTCGGAAGCGCCTGCGTCACCACCTACCCGGATTTGCGCGTCAAGCGTGTCGCCACCGTCACGGGGGGACAGCACGATGATGCGACACGGGTGTTCCCGCGAGGCCGTATTGGCGGTTGCAATGGCGTCTTCAGCGTTGGCGTTGGTGGCGTCGATGACGAGCGTCATCACGCGCCCCAGCGTGATCACGCCACCTTCCTTGCGCAGCTTGACCAGTTCCGAGTTGATGTCAACCGTGGTGGTCGAGGGCAGATCGATAATCATGGGCGCCTCCACGCGCGGCCATCGCGCGCCATCATGCGGTCCGCTTCGGCAGGGCCCCAGCTACCCGACCGATACGCCTCTGGTTGGCCCTGGGTGGCCCAGAACTCGGTGATGGGGTCCAGGATCTGCCAGGACAGTGCCACCTCTTCATGGCGGGGGAACAACGGTGGATCACCCAGCAACACGTCCAGGATGAGCCGTTCGTAGGCTTCGGGGGATTCATCGGTGAACGCGTTGCCGTAGGCGAAGTCCATGGTGACGTCCCGCACTTCCATGGTGCTACCGGGAACCTTGGAACCAAAGCGCAAGGTGACGCCCTCGTCGGGCTGGACACGAATCACCAGAGCATTGGTTCCCACATCGGAGCCTTGAATCTGTTGGAAGTACGGCGAGGGTGCCTTCTTGAACACCAGCGCAATTTCTGTCACGCGTCTGCCCAGTCGCTTGCCTGCGCGCAGGTAGAACGGGGTGCCATTCCAGCGCCGGTTGGGGATATCCACCTTGATGGCGGCATACGTCTCAGTGATTGAGTCCGGCGCGATGCCGTCTTCGTCCAAGAATCCGCCCACCTGCTCACCGCCACGCCATCCGGCAGCGTATTGGCCGCGCGCGGTGGCCAGGCTCAAGTCCTCGGGCAGGCGCACCGCCCGCAGCACCTTCTCCTTCTCGGTGCGAAGATCGGCCGCGTCGAAGGAGGCAGGCTCTTCCATTGCGGTCAGGGCCAGCAACTGCAGAAGGTGGTTTTGAATCACATCGCGGGCAGCGCCAATGCCGTCGTAGTATCCGGCGCGCCCCCCAATGCCGATGTCCTCAGCCATGGTGATCTGCACGTGGTCGATGTACTGCGAGTTCCAGATCGGCTCGAACAACTGGTTGGCAAATCGCAACGCCAGCAAGTTCTGCACCGTCTCTTTACCCAGGTAGTGGTCGATGCGGAACACCGCGTCTGGTGGGAACACCTCGGAGACAACGTCGTTGAGTTCGTTTGCGGTGGCCAGGTTGTGACCGAACGGCTTTTCAATGACCACGCGGCGCCAGGTGCCTTCCTGAGGGTCCGACAATCCCGATTCACGCAATTGCGTGATCACCTGGGGGAACGCCGACGGCGGGATGGACAGATAGAACGCGTGGTTCCCGCCGGTACCGCGCTCCTTGTCCAGTTCCTCGACGGTGCGCCGTAGCTGGGCGAAGGCGGCAGGATCGTCAAAGGTGCCCTGCACAAACCGGATCCCTGCCGAAAGCTGCGCCCACGTCTCCTCCCGCCACGGGGTGCGCGCGTACTTCTTAACGGAGTCATGCACTACCTGGGCAAAGTCTTCTTTGTCCCATTCACGCCGGGCAAAGCCCGTCAGTGCAAAGGCGGGGGGCAGCAGGCCACGGTTGGCTAGGTCGTACACCGCGGGCATGAGTTTCTTGCGGGCAAGGTCTCCGGTCACACCGAACATGACAAGACCGCACGACCCCGCGATACGGGGAAGGCGGCGGTCACGGGGATCGCGTAGGGGATTGGCCACGGGGAAGCCTCCAGGGCTGGAGTCGGTCGAGGCGCCGTCCTGGCGCCAGGGTTATGCGGCACACGGGGGTGCGGCTGAGGCAGCACCCCCGTGACGCATCAAGGTCTCGCTCACAGCGGGACGGACGGGGTGGGTCACGCGGCTGCCGCGATCGACGCCTTTGCCTTGGCGGCGACGTTGCTCGCGGTGAAGCCGTACTTGGTCAGCAGCAGGTCGCCAGCGGCAGACTCGCCAAAGTGGTCGATGCCCACAATTTGGCCGGCGTCGCCCACCAGTTCACGCCATCCCAGCGGCGATCCGGCCTCGATGCTGACCCGGGCCTTCACACCGGCCGGCAACACCGATTCGCGGTACGCCGCGTCCTGGCGTTCGAACAGCTCGCGGCACGGCATCGACACCACGCGGGCCTTGATGCCGTCGGCGGCGAGTTCGTCACGGGCAGCTAGGGCCACCTGGACTTCCGATCCTGTGGCGATAAGGAGCACGTCGGCGTCTTCATCGCCGCCCGCAATCACGTAGGCGCCCTTGGCAAAGCCCTCGGCGGAGGTTCCTGCCAGGGTGGGGACGTTCTGGCGGGTCAGGATCAGACCACAGGGACGATCCGTGGTTTCCAGGATGTGCTTCCACGCCCACGCGGTCTCGTTCGCGTCGGCCGGGCGCACAACGTCCAGGCCGGGGATGGCACGCAGGGTGGCCACGTGTTCGATTGGCTGGTGGGTGGGGCCGTCCTCACCCAGACCAACTGAATCGTGAGTCCACACAAAGGTGGTGGGGATTCCCATGAGCGCGGCCAAACGTACGGCGCCACGCATGAAGTCCGAGAACACCAAGAACGTGCCGCCGTAGGCGCGCGTCAGGCCGTGCAGGGTGATGCCGTTGAGCACCGTTCCCATACCGAACTCGCGAATTCCAAAGTGCAACGTGCGGCCGTACCAGGTGCCGTCCCACGACTTCACCGAACGGTGCGGGGGAAGGAACGACAGTTCACCCTTCATGGTGGTGTTGTTGGAGCCGGCTAGGTCTGCCGACCCGCCCCACAGTTCGGGAAGCACCGGCGCCAGTGCGGACAGCACCTCTCCCGATGCGGCACGGGTGGCTACCGAAGTACCCACCTCCCACGAGGGCAGGGCGTTATCCCAGCCCTGCGGCAACGCACGCTGCTGCAGGCGCTCAAGCAATGCGGCCCGTTCGGGCTGCTCGCTACGCCAGGTAGCAAAGCGGCCGTTCCAGTCCGAGTGGGCCTGCTGGCCACGCTCGCGCACCTGACGCATGTGCGTCAGTACCTCGGGTTCAACGGCGAAGGTCTCATCCGGGTTGAAGCCGAGTGCCTGCTTGAGGCCGGCAACTTCGGACGCACCCAGGGCGGAACCGTGCACGCCGCCCGTGTTCTGCTTAGTGGGCGAGGGCCAGCCGATGATGGTGGACAGCGCAATGATGGACGGCTTGCCCGTCTCCGCCTTGGCCGCGTCGATCGCCGCAGCCAGGGCGTCCACATCCTCGTGGTAGCCGTTGGGGGTGACCCAGTCAACGCGCTGCGTGTGCCACCCGTATGCCGCGTAGCGGGCTAGCACGTCCTCACCAAAGGCGATGTCGGTCTCGTGCTCGATGGAGATCTTGTTGTCGTCCCAAATGACAATCAGGTTGCCGAGCTCCTGCACCCCGGCCAGGGCGGAGGCTTCCGAGGACACGCCTTCTTGCAAGTCACCATCGGAGCAAATCACAAAAATGTGGTGGTCAAACGGGGAGGTTCCAGGGGCGGCGTCGGGGTCTAGCAGCCCGCGCTCACGGCGCGACGCCATTGCCATACCTACCGAGGATGCCAATCCAGTGCCCAGTGGGCCGGTGGTGATTTCCACGCCCGGGGTGTGACCATATTCAGGGTGGCCGGGGGTCTGAGAGCCTTCGGTACGCAACTGCTTGAGGTCGTCCAGGCTCAGTGGGTAGCCGGAAGCAAACAGCTGCAGGTACAGGGTCAACGACGAGTGACCGGCGGACAGCACAAAGCGGTCACGTCCCAGCCAGACGGGGTCGGAGGGGTCATGCTTCATGACCTGCTGGAACAGCAGGTATGCGGCCGGCGCGAGCGAGATCGCGGTACCGGGGTGGCCATTGCCCACCTTCTCAACAGCGTCAGCAGCGATGACGCGCAACGTGTCAACGGCGCGCTTGTCCAGATCAGTCCATCCAGTGGCCACGATTCTCCCTTTACATGTGATTCGGCGGCCCCACTAGCCTACCGGCGCATTACTGGTTGTGA
>Ga0222423_1000922_pt1 | contig 15417 bp, 18 predicted proteins | sample 3A0metagenome_FD_182472 | JGI IMG/M metagenome (GOLD analysis project Ga0222423, IMG submission 182472) | Enriched microbial communities from leaf-cutter ant dump, University of Wisconsin, Madison, United States - 3A0 (version 2) | ecosystem: Environmental > Terrestrial > Nest > Insects nest >...
AGGCGATGGCGGGGGTGAAATCCGCCTCAATCCGCAATATGGCGAGCCGACCATTTCACCGGACGGCATCGTCAGCCAGCGTACCGAGGACGGCGCCGTGCGTGTGGGCAAGATCGGTGTGGTGCGCTTTGCCAGCCTGTCCGATCTGGAAAAGCGCGGCGACAACCTGTTTACTGCCACGACCAATGTGCCGCCGGTGCCTGCGACCGATGCCCGCATCCGTCAGGGCCTGCTTGAGGCGTCTAATGTCAATGCCATGTCCGAGATTACCAAACTGGTTGAAATCAACCGCGCCTATGCTTCAGTGTCAAAGATTATCGAGCAAAATCAGGAACTAAATCGCTCCGCCGTTGAGCGGCTTGGCCGTTCGGCCTAGAGCGCATTCCGAAAAGTGTGAAGCGGTTTTCGGATCAAATGCGCGACAAGAGAAATAGAGGAGACAGATATGCGTGCTTTGAGAACCGCCACGACCGGTATGGCCGCCCAGCAGATGAACGTCGAGGTCATCTCGAACAACATCGCCAACATGAATACGGTGGGCTTCAAGCGTCAGCGCGCCGAGTTTCAGGACCTGCTGTATCAGAACGTCGAGCGCATGGGAGCGCAGTCGTCGGAAACCGGCACGGTGGTGCCGACCGGTATTCAGGTCGGGGCCGGTGTCAAGACAGGCAGCGTCTATCGCATCATGACCCAGGGGTCGCCGACGCGCACCGAAAACCCTTATGACATCGCCATTGACGGCAAGGGCTATTTCCAGATCCTGCTGCCGTCGGGGGAAACCGCCTATTCGCGCGCCGGTAACTTCGCCATCAATGATCAGGGGCAACTGGTGACCAAGGACGGTTATCTGGTGCAGCCGAACATCACCATTCCGCAGGATACGACCGGCGTGTCGATTTCCAAATCCGGTCAGGTTCAGGTCACCCAGGACGGGGTCACCACGCCGGTGGTGGTCGGCCAGCTTGAGATCGCCACCTTCTATAACGAAGCCGGTCTCGAGGCCATTGGTGACAATATGTTCCTTGAGTCCGGTGCGTCCGGCCCGGCCAATATCGCCACACCGGGCGAGGTCGGCTACGGCACCCTGATGCAGCACTATATCGAAGCCTCGAACGTCGATGCGGTGTCGGAAATCACCGCCCTGATCGTGGCGCAACGGGCCTATGAGATGAATTCCAAGGTCATTACCACAGCCGACGAAATGTTGTCGGTGGCGTCGCAACTCAGGTCGTAACGGGAGGCTGACCCATGCACAGATCCGTCTATATGCTGATGCTGACCGGTGCCGTTGCAGGCATGCTCGGTCTTGCGCACCCTGTTGCCGCTCAAGGCGTGCTGGTGCTGAAGGCCGCTGTCACCGATGCCGACGGGCGCATCACGCTCGGCGATCTGTTCGACAATGCCGGAGCTGCCGCCCATGTGGTGCTGGGCACCCGTGTCGGGCAGACGGCGGTGCTGGATGCCGGTCGGGTGCAGGTCATGGCGCGTCAGGCCGGTGTCTTTTGGGACAATCCGCAAGGCCTGCGCCGCATTATCGTCAGTGCAGGGGCGGACGGGTCGGTTCAGGTTGCTTCGGCTCAGGCCGCGTCGGCTTCGGCGGCACAGGCGGGCCGCACGCGGGAAATGCTGGTGTTCAGCCGGGCAATGTCGGCCAATGAGATCGTCAGCCCGTCGGATGTGTCCTATCAGCCGGTGCAGAGCCATATGGCCACCGGTGCCGGGCTTGAGGCCGCCGAGGTCATCGGCAAGAGCGTGCGTTATCCCGTCCGCGAAGGGGCGGTGGTGCGCGGGGCCGATCTGTCCAATCCCGTGGTCATCAAGCGGTCGCAGCAGGTGGATGTCAGCTGGCAGACCGGCAGCCTGACCCTCAGCATGAGCGGCATCGCGCAAAAGGATGCGGCGGTGGGCGATGTGCTGATGGTGCAGAACCCGCAATCGAAGAAGCTGGTCGAGGTCGTGGTTACCGGCCCCGGTACGGCGGTGACCGGTACATCGGCCACGCAGTTACGTCAAAACGCTCTCTATTCTGCCCGATAAGGTGAATCCCATGCGTAAGTCTTTTGTCATGCCGTTTCTTCTGGCGGGTTTTGCCACCCTTGGGGCCTGTGCTTCGGTCAGCGAGACGGTTCATGGACCGCAACTGACCGGCATGGGCTATCCGGCGGCGCTGGTGCCGCAGCAACAGCCGGTAATGCTGCCGCAAAATCAGGCGGCACCCGCCTCGGCCAATACGCTGTGGCGGGCCGGCGCGCGGGCCTTTTTCAACGATCAGCGGGCGCGCCGCGTCGGCGATATCCTGACGGTGCAGATCAATATTGATGACCGCGCCCAGACCTCGAACACCACGGCACGAGCGCGTGATAACGACTATCAGGCCGGTGTGGGTAATGTTTTCGGTCTGGAATCGAGCCTTGGGAAAATTTTGCCGGGTGAATATAATCCGCAAAATGCCCTGTCGGCCAATGGTTCAACCAGCTTTTCCGGTTCGGGCAGCGTCAACCGCGCCGAAAAGATCAACCTGACCATTGCCGCCGTGGTCACCGGCGTCCTGCCGAACGGCAATCTGGTGGTGCAGGGGTCGCAGGAAGTGCGCACCAACCGCGAAGTGCGCGAACTGACCGTATCGGGCATTGTCCGGCCTGAGGATATTTCTTCGGCCAATACGGTGCGCCACACCCAGATGGCCGAAGCGCGTATTTCTTATGGCGGGCGCGGCGATGTCACACGGATGCAGGCGGCACCGGTGACGCAGTCGCTGATGGAAAAGTTCAGCCCGTTTTAGGCTTTTACAGGGATTTCAGGCCGCGTCTTAAAGGCCTTTTGATAATTCGTCTGTACAACCTTCTTTCCGATCAGACGCATGGATGGCCAAAGCCGGTTATGTTCGCCTATCCCGAAACGCATACGCCTTTTCCGCAGGCACAGGCCCGTCAGGGTCTGGCCCTGTGGGTTTTCCGCGCCGAAGCGGCCCTGACCTGTTTCTGTATCTTCATGTTCACCAATGCCCTGTGGGCGCCACTGTTTGCCCCCAACAGCGCGGGCAGTGAGGAATCCTCGTGGTTGCGGCTGATCTGGCTGCCGGTCTATGGCCTGACCTTCGGGCTGGTGATCCTGAGATTGCCGCTGTTCCTGCGGGCCTTGCCGGCGGTGTTTATCGGCGGGGTGCTGATCGGGCTGTGCTATGCCTCGATGGTCTGGTCGATTGCACCGGATGTCACCAGCCGCCGCGCCCTGGCCCTGACCTTTACCACCCTGTTCGGCCTGTATCTCGGGACAAGATACAGGGGCAGCGACCTGACGCAGCTTGTGGCCCTGACCTTTGGCGGGCTTGCCGCCGCCAGTCTTCTGGTCTGTATCGGTTATCCGACCATGGGGGTGCATGACGATATCAATGCCGGTGCCTGGCGCGGTCTGTGGCAGGAAAAGAACCAGATGGCGGCCATGATGACCCTGGGGTTCATTGCTGCCAATGCCAGCGCCCTGATCGTGCCGGAGCGGCGCAAGGTCTGGATCGGCGTGGCGCTGCTGATCTTTTTCATGGTGGTGATGTCGCGGTCGAAAACCTCGCTTCTGGCCTGTCTGCTTAGTCTGGGGGCCATTCCGGTGCTGATGGCTTTAAGGCGCGGCGGTGCCCTGAGCATCGTCTTCGTCTGGGCAGCGACGACCGTATCGCTTATTGGCGGCACTTTGTTCTTCCTGATGCCTGAGGTGATTCTCAAGGCGCTGGGCAAGGACCCGACCCTGACCGGACGCACGGACATCTGGGAATCCCTGTTGCGCTTGTCGGACAAGGCCCCCTGGCTCGGCTATGGCTACAAGGCCTTCTGGACGGAGGACTCCATTCCGGCCAAGGTGGTGCGCGAAGAAACCGGCTGGGATGTGCCGTCGGCGCATAATGGCTGGCTCGATCTTCTGATACAGTTGGGCTGGGTCGGGGTGAGCCTGTTCGTCACCTGCCTGATCATTACCTTTTTCTGCGCCCTGTTCCGCTTCGATCGCGTGAAGGACGGTTATTTTTCCGTCCTGATCCTGTGCCTGTTCACCTTTCTGGTACTGTCCGAAAGTTTCATCCTGTCGCAGAACAATCTGGTCTGGGTGCTGTTCGTCTGTGTCATGACGCGCCTGACGGCCAACCAGTTGCAGGACACCTAACGCAACGACCGCACTGTATCGATCAGCAGGCGGATCTGTTCAGGCTGCGACAGGCGGTGATCCCCGTCCTTGATGAGCGTCAGGCGCACATCTGCGCCGGTCAGGGTTTCCAGCAGCCTGACCCCGTGCGTCCACGGCACCACCTCATCCTTCAGGCCATGCAGGATACGCACCGGCCCGTCAAAGCGGAGGGGGGCGATAAGCACACGATGGCTGGCCGCCTCATCGAAAAAGGCCTGAGACATCAGCACATCGTCCTCATAGCCGGTGAGGTTGAACGCTCCCGCCGTTTCCAGCGCCCGCCGGTCTTCGGGCGACAGGTTGGGCAGCATCAGTTCGGTGGCAAAATCCGGTGCCGGGGCGATCATTACGGCAGCCTTCACCCGCTCAGGCCGGTCGCGCATCAGCAGGCTGGCCATCCAGCCGCCCATGCTTGAGCCGACCAGCAGAAGCGGCCCGTCCGTCAGTTGATCGACGACCTCAAGCACGTCCTGACGCCATGTGCCGATGCGGGCGTCTGGCCACTGGCCCCTGCTTTCGCCGTGGGCGGAATAGTCAAAGCGCAGATAATCCCAGCCCTCGGTGTGCGCCGCATCGGCCAGAGCCTGCGCCTTTGAACCGGTCATGTCCGATTTGAAACCGCCGAGCCACAGGACGGTCGGGCCGTCACCCTTTATGCGGCGACAGGCGATGCGGTCGTTCAGGAAACGGGTTTGGTCTTGATTTGCGGGGGCGGTCATGGTCATAAGCCCTGATTACCCCTGTGTTTCCTGCCGGACAAGCCCTCCATGTCATCTGCCTTTCCCTATACGGTGCTACAGGTCGTGCCGAACCTCGATACGGGCGGTGTCGAACAGACCGTTCTGGATATGGCCAAAGCCATTACCGAGGCAGGCGGGCGGGCCATTGTCGCCTCTCAGGGCGGGCGTCTGGAAGGGGCTTTGCAGGCTGCGGGCGCGGTGTTTCACCGCCTGCCGGTACATTCCAAAAACCCCTATGTGCAGTTCAAGAACTATTATGCGCTTCAGGCCCTGATCCGGCGCGAAAAGGTCGATATCGTGCATGTGCGGTCGCGCGCACCGGCGCTGGCGGCGATTGGGGCGGCGCGGGCGACGGCGGTAAAGTCGGTCACTACCTATCACGGCATCTATAAGGCAAGCGGCAGGCTCAAGCGCTGGTATAACGGCCTGATGACGCGGGCCGATGTCACCATTGCCAATTCCGACTATACGCGCGCGCACATACTGAACACCTATCCGGTCGAGGCGGCGCGGGTTGTGGCCATACCGCGCGGGGTTGACCTGAACCGCTTTGATCCGGCGCAGGTGTCTCAGGAACGGCGGGCGGCCCTGACCGAAGCATGGGGCCTGAAGTCGGAAGATGCGCGGCCTGTGTTCCTGCTGGCCGGACGGCTGACGCGCTGGAAGGGGCAGGCCCTGATCCTTGAGGCCTTTGCGCGGCTGAAAGACCTGTCGTGGCGGCTGGTGCTGGCCGGTGACGATCAGGGACGGCATGAGTATCGCGCCGGGCTTGAGGCCCTGATCGCCGGACATGAGCTGACGGATCGGGTCTTTTTGACGGGCCATTGCGCCGACATGCCTGCCGCCTATGGCCTCTGTGACTTCGCTCTGGCCCCGTCTCTGGAGCCGGAAGCCTTTGGCCGCACGGCGGTCGAACCTCAGGCCATGCACAGGCCGGTGCTGGCGGCGGCGCACGGGGCAACGACGGAAACGGTGGAAGACGGGGTGACCGGCTGGCTGGTGACGCCTGCGGATGTGGCGGCGTGGGCCGAAGCCCTGAAACGGGCGCTGGAAACTTCCGAAAGTGTAAGGGCCGAGATGGGGGCGCTGGGGCGTCAGCGGGCCGAGGCGCGCTTCAGCCTTGAGGTGATGTGCGCCCGCACGCTGGCGGTTTATCGTGCCCTGATGACGGCGACATAAATTGTGTTTTCATTTCCGTTTCAGGGGGATTGCGGGAATTTCCGCCATTGGGCATAATTGGGGCCTATGCTTGGGCCGCGTTTCGCGCTATGGGAACGTGGCTTTTACCGAGCCACTTTTCTTGAACAGTTATGGAGACTGACCTATTCGTCGCCCTATCCAAACTCCGCCGACCAAAGACGGCCCCCGTATCAATCAGGACATCAAGGTCCCCCGCGTTCTTCTGATTGATCACAATGGCGAAAAACAAGGCATCATGCCGACTTCTGCGGCCCTTGAGGCGGCGGAGGAAGCCGGTCTTGATCTGGTAGAGGTTTCTCCCACCGCTGACCCGCCGGTCTGCAAGATCCTCGATTACGGTAAGTACCGTTTTCAGGAGCAGAAGAAAAAGGCCGAGGCGCGCAAGAAGCAGAAGGTCGTCGAAATCAAGGAAATCAAGCTGCGTCCGAATATCGACAAGCATGATTACGAGGTCAAGGCCAAGGCCATGCACCGCTTCTTTGAAGAAGGCGACAAGGTGAAGGTCACCTTGCGTTTCCGTGGCCGCGAAATGGCGCACCCCGAACTGGGCATGAAGCTGCTCAATCAGGTCAAGACCGATTTCGAGGAAACCACACGCGTCGAATATGAGCCGCGTATGGAAGGCCGCCAGATGATCATGATTCTGGCCCCGAAATAATCAGACCAGCCTTCTCCCCACCGGGGAGAAGGTAGCCCGTCAGGGCCGGATAGGCTGGAATTTTGGCCACGGTCAACAGGCCCGCGATACCAGTGGTGCATGTCCTTCGTTGTCGTGAATTCCCTTCCGCCGGCGGTCGGGTGGATCACTGGATTATTAAGAGGTTATAGGTTGTGATGCAGTGAGCCGCTTCTCGCGTTTTCTCTCAATCCTTGCTATATGTCTCGGCCAATCATCAACCCACCCAGCTCGTGAGGCCGTAAAGCATATCTCCAAGGCGCGATCATAGTTCCCACGCTTCTCTTCAATGATCCTTAGCCTATTAAAGCAGGGGTGCATTGGCATCGTATTGTGCTTTTCCATAAAGGCTACAGCAGCATCTTCGTGAAAGCTAACGCATCGCTCACAAGCATCTATTGCTTTATCCAGCGCTCCCGACACAACATTACGCCACCGATAAAAAACCTGAGAACAGCTGTATAGGCCAAAATGCCTATCCAAAATAGGCATGTTACCAGCGTAAAAATCCATCGCCTTCTGCACGAAAGCCAAGGCGCAATGCTCATATCCCGGCTTGCTAAACCATGTAGCCACTATGGCAAGGTGATAAAAGGATGGAACCAATATATGTTTAGGTATGGATCGCGAAAAATCAGAAACTGGAATACCCATAGGCGCGTACGCTCCAACCATCCAATCGCGCTCAGTCTCTGTAAAAGTTGAAAGCCACCACTCCTCTAAATTTGTTCGAGCGGGAATTGAGGGGGTCACCTTTTTCTTTTTGAGCCAGCCCAGCACCATCGCCTCCATTGCGTGTATCGGGAAAATGGGGAATCGATAAAGCAGTTATGCGCAATATGGCGAAGTCATCAAGCGCTGGGATTGAGGTATTGAAAAAGGCCACGGCGTGAACCGTGGCCTTTGCAGATGATCATCGGGGAATTTAGTACCCTTTGCCCCAAGGAGACGTGACGCCAAGTCGGCGATCATATTGCCCAACCTGAGTTGGCGACAACACCTCCTGTTGAGAAAGTCCGCTAATTGTTACAGACGTTCCATCCTTCTGAATACGATATGCTCCATAAAGGGTGCCGTCAGGTGCGGTGTAACCAGAACAGCGTTCGTGCTGGCCGCACGCTCTGCTTGCCAATAGGCACCCGAAAGGCCGGAAAAGGCCGATTTTGTAAGAACCCTGACGGAACGGGTTATGCTGTCGAAGGCTATCAGGAATTGCGATCCCGCCAGCCCACGGAAGTCGTCCACTTCGTGCGCGGAAGATGGCCCGTCAGGGCTGGATGCGGGGCGGTGTTAATCCAGTGCGCCGATATAGGGCAGGCCGCGTCCCTTGCCGCCGTCATCAAGCCCGTAGCCGACCAGATAGCGTTTGGGCGCTTCCCAGCCGACGAAATCGGCCTCTATGGCCCGTTCAACCGGCTTGGCGGCCATAACGGCGGTCAGTACCTCGGTCGCACCGGCGCGCAACAGGTGATCGCGGGCGAATTTCAGTGACGCGCCCGTATCCAGCACATCATCCATGATCAGCACCTGACGACCGGTGACGGGGCGTTGCAGATCGGCCCTGAGGATCATTTCGCCGCTTTCGTGGCCATCGCCATAAGAAGACAGCCACAGGGAATCGAACGCCAGATCCAGCCCCTTGCGCGACAGGGCGCGCGTCAGGTCGGCGGCAAACCAGATGCCGCCGGTCAGCAGGCAGACGGCAACGGTTTCGGGCGTCAGGCGTGGCGCCATGCGCTCGGCCAGAGCCTCAAGGCGCGTGGCAATTTCGGTTTCACTCAGAAGGCAGGCGGGCGTCATTGGCCTAATGCGCCATATCTGCCGAGGTCAGGGCCGGACGCAGGGTCACCTGCGACACCATAGCCAGCGGATGCGCCGCCGGTTCGGGCGTTTCGGCCGTGGTCGGCAGGGGTTCCGGTGCTGTGTCATGCGCCGGGGCGCTGTCAGAGGTTACGGGCGTCTGACGCACAACCGGTGCCGCATGGCCTGTCAGTTGTGACGGACGATATTGCGCCAGTTGTTTCAGGGCCTCAAGGTCGAAACTGAGATCAAGGCTTGAGGCGCGGTTGCCGCCGTCGGCGACATCGAACACCAGCGTCCGTTCGGCACCGGCCTCGACCACCAGACCGTGCGGCGGGATCAGGCTGTCGCCGATGATATGGCCGTCGGTATTCAGCACCCTGGCGCGTACCGGCGGCACGGGGGTATCTTCATCGCGCAGGTTTTTCACCACGGCCTTGACGCTGACGACGAAGCGCCCGCCGCGTAAGGTCGGTTCGGCCTTGTAGGAAACAAATTCAAGCCCTGTCGGGTTGACCGGCACGCCGACACTGGCATAGGCCCCCGCCAGACGCGGAAAGGCGCGGACAATATCCAGACGCAGCCAGTAGGCCGCTCCGATCAGGGCCACCAGTGTCGCCGCCAGCGCGCCCCAGATCAGGGCCTGCGTCATCAGGGCCTTATGTCGTTTTTGCCCCTCAAGCATCTGACGGTACATCAGCGGCAGGCGCTTGGCCTTGACCTCTTTCAGGGCCTTGACCGGTGCTGCGACGGGTTCCGGCTCAGGCAGAGGCAGGTCGATCGGCTCCGCCACGGCCTCGGCGTGCCAGGTCGTCTTGCACGCGGCACAACGCACTGTCCGCCCCTGAGGCCCCAGACGGGCGTCATCAATGGCGTAACTCAGGGCACAACTGGGACAGGTCAGGATCATGATTTGGCGAATCGCTGCATAAAACCCATATTAACCAAACGACGGTTAAGTCTTTTTTGTCCTGAAACTCTTAACAAGTGATCAAGCGCCTTGCCGCCACAAACCCCCGAAGACGATATTTTTGCACCTGATGACCGTCAGGTCGTGTCCTTTCGCGGCGTCGGGCTGGGTTATGATGTGCATGGGCCGCATCTGCACACCACTGGTCACGACCCCGATGCCTATATTCTGCGCGATCTCGATTTCGACCTGCCCGCCGGTTCGTTTCATTTCCTGACCGGCCCGTCGGGAGCGGGCAAGACCTCTTTGCTGCGCATGATCTTTCTGGCGCAGCGGCCTTCGGCGGGGGAAATTTCCCTGTTCGGTGAGCGTATAAACTATGCCGACCGCGCGCAGGTGGCGCAGCTTCGCCGCCGCATCGGCATAGTGTTTCAGGATTTCCGCCTGCTGGATCACCTCAATGTGTTCGATAATGCGGCCCTGCCGCTGTTTGTGCGCGGCGAAGACCCCAGACGCTTTGAAGCGGATGTGACCGAGCTTCTGACATGGGTGGGCCTGAAAGCGCGTCTTCAGGCCATGCCCGAAACCCTGTCGGGCGGGGAAAAGCAGCGGCTGGCCATTGCGCGGGCCGTGGTCAATCGCCCGACCCTGATTCTGGCGGATGAGCCGACCGGCAATATCGACTATGCCATGGGGTTGCGCATCATGCGCCTGTTTATCGAACTCAACCGGCTGGGGGCGACGGTGCTGATCGCCACCCATGACGAGGGCCTGATTCGCGCCTCAGGTATGCCGGTGCTGGAACTGAAGGAGGGACGCCTGCACCGTCGGGATCTGACGGCTGACCTTGAGGACAGACTGCGTGGAGGGCAAAATGATCAAAACCTTTAGTCTGTACCGCAACGACCTTCTGCCACAGCAGGATGCGCGGGAAATTTCCCTGCACTATGTCATTGCCGTCCTGTGTTTTCTGGCCTCTCTGGCCGCCCTTGGGGCGCTGGCGTCCGATCGGGCCGCCAGCGGCTGGTCGCGGGAAATCCGTGCCGAGGTGACGGTGCAGGTGCGCCCGACCGGCCTTGAAAGCGGGTCTATGGCCGCGGCCCGTGCCGCCGAGCTTCTGGCGGGTGTCAGGGGGGTCGAGGAGGCCGCCGCCGTCGAGCCGGAAAAGGCCAAAGAGCTGATCCGGCCGTGGCTGGGGGACGCCATACTCAATGATCTGCCGATTCCCAATCTGGTGACGGTCAGGCTCGATCCTGACCATCCGGCCCGGCCCGACGCCCTGATGTCGGCCCTGAGTGCGCGGGACATGGATGCCTCGATCGACGATCACAGTATCTGGCTCAGGGACATCGAGCAGGCCGCCCTGATCATCCGCCTGATCTCGGTCAGTATCTTTTTGCTGATTGCCACGGCGGCGGCGGCCATTGTCGGCTTTGCCACGCGCGCGGGTCTGACGGCGCGGGCCAATATCATCGAGGTTTTAAGCCTGTGCGGGGCATCGGACTGGTTCATTGCCCGCCGGTTTCAGGTGCGCTTTGCCCAGATGGCCGGTGTCGCGGGCCTGATCGGCGCCGGTGCGGCGGCGCTGGTGATGGGGGTGTTGAAAACCACGGCCCTGTCACAAAGCTTTTTGCTGGCTCTTCCCTTTTCGTGGTACGACCTGTTAATATTGATCCCCTGTCCGGTTCTGGCGGTACTGATCGCTGCCTTCACGGCGCGGACGGTGACGCTCAAAATCTTGGGGGCGGGTTTGTTGGGAGAAGGCGTCTGATATGCGCGTCGTGATCGCTTTGCTGCTGGCTGGCCTGTTGTGGGCGGCGGGGCTGCTGGCCTTTGCCGGACGGGTCATCGACTCGACACCGGCCACTGAGCCTGAGGATGCGGCGCAGGCCATTGTCGTGCTGACCGGTGCGTCTGATATGCGCATCAAGGAGGGCATGCGCCTGCTGGAACGGCGCAAGGGCGCGCGTCTGCTGATTTCCGGCGTCAACCGCGAGGTGAAGCGACCTGAGTTGCTGCCGGTTACCGAAGGTTCGAAACAGCTTTATGAATGTTGCGTCGATCTGGGTTTCGAGGCGGAAAACACCATCGGCAATGCGCAGGAAATTGCCGCCTGGGCGCGGGCCAAGGGGTTTGATGACCTGATTGTTGTCACCTCGGATTACCACATGCCGCGCAGCCTGCTTGAGATCAAGGCCGCCCTGCCTGAGGGGCGCTTTCATCCCTATCCGGTCGCCAGCCCCAGCCTCGATGCCAGAGCCTGGTGGAAGTCGTCACCGGCTTCGCGTACCCTGATTATCGAATATTGCAAATATCTGGCGATTCTCGGCCGTGACATGCTGGACGGGATCATCCGCCCGTTGCGCAAGGACACGGTAACGCCTGACAAAGAGTTGGTGAAAGACGCATCGTGATCCGTTTCCGGTCTGTGGTTTTTGTTATCTGGCTCTATGGCCTTGTGGTGCTGATCGGCCTTCTGGGGACGCCGTTCATGCTGGTGTCGCGCCATGCCGGCATGGGGGTGATCCGCCTGTGGGCGCGGTTGGTGCTCTGGGGCGCAAAGGTCATCTGCGGCCTGAGGGTCGAGTTCAGGGGCCTTGAACACAGGCCGAAAGGCGCGGCGCTGATTGCCGGCAAGCACCTGAGTATGCTTGATACCATCGCCCCGTTCACTGTGCTGGATCGCACCTGTTATGTGCTGAAAAAAGAGCTGACCTGGCTGCCGTTTTTCGGCTGGTATATCTGGCGTACGCGCATGATCCCGATCCGGCGCAAGGATGCGGCCAAGGCTCTGAAGGCCATGGTTGCCGATGCCCGCGACCGGCTGGCCGACGGGCGTCAGATACTGATCTTCCCCGAAGGCACGCGTTCGGAGGTCGGGCAGGACCCCGACTATAAGCCCGGCGTTGCCGCCCTTTATCGTGACCTTGAGGTGCCGTGTCATCTGCTGGCGACCAATTCCGGCCAGTTCTGGCCTGCGCATGGCATAGACCGCAAGGCGGGGACGGTGGTGTTCGAGTTCCTGCCGCCCCTGCCCGCCGGTCTGAAACGCGCCGAGCTGATGAGCGAGATGAAAGCGCGGCTTGAGACGGCGTCCAATATGTTGGTTGAAGAAAACCGTCTCTAGAGCGTGTTCCGTTCAAAATGAATCGGAACAATGCTCTGACTTTTTGTTTTGAATCCGAAAAGTGCGTCACACTTTTCGGAAAGCGCTCTAATTGACGCGCTTGTTGGGTTTGGGCTTGTCGTCTGACCTATGAGTGGTCGGCAGGGGGGCGACGGGTACCCCGTCATCGACCAGCGCCTTGATCTCCTTGCCGCTGGCCTCGCCATAGATCGGACGTTCCGGTGTCAGGCCTTCGTGCATGTCGCGGGCTTCCTGCGCAAAATTGCCGCCGACATAATCGAAATGGGTTTCGACGTGTTTGCGAATCTTGTGTGCGGCCTCCATCAGGGCCTTTTGCGCGCTGACCTGACGGCTTTCGGCGGTTTCCGAGGTGCGCACCATCGGGGCCATGATCGCCTTATCGACGCCGGTGGTGCCGCAATGCGGACATTCGATCAGGTGCCGTGCCTTTTGCTCGTCAAAGGCGGCGGAGTTTGAAAACCACGCTTCAAACTGATGATCGAACTGACATTTCAACGCATACCGGATCATGTGCGGCTAAAGGTCCTGTCATGCTGTAGCTGGGCAATGGCGGCGCGGGCGCGGCCCACTTCGGCAAGGTCGATTTCGGCCATCAGTACTGCCGGATGATCGTGATCGAGCCGCGCAATGACTTCGCCCCACGGATTGACGACCATCGACCGCCCCCAGGTGCGCCGCCCGTCCGCGTGGGCGCCGCCCTGCGCCGGTGCCAGAACGAAGGCACCGGTTTCAATAGCCCGCGCCCTGAGCAGCACCTCCCAGTGCGCCTGACCGGTGGGGACGGTAAAGGCGGCGGGTACGGCGATCATCGACGCCCCCATCTGGGCCAGTGCGCGGTACAGATAGGCAAAGCGCACATCATAGCAGATGCTCAGGCCCAGACCGCCGAACGGGGTTTGCGCCACGACGGCGCGTTCGCCGCCGCGAATCCCGCGGCTTTCGCGATAGACTTCGCCATTGGGTGTGGTGGCGTCAAACAGGTGTATCTTGTCGTAAAAGGCGGCGATATCGCCTTTTTCATCGATATAGAGACTGCGGTTGACAGCGCGGGTTTCGGTCTCAAGGTCGCTGTTGACAATGGCCGAGCCGATCACGGTTGGCACGACATAGCGTCTGGCCAGAGCGCGCAGGCCCTGCACGCAAATATCCGCCTCGACCGTGGTAACGGCTTCGGCCTTTTGTGCCGGACGCTGCTCCATCAGGTTGGAACATTCCGGCGTCAGTATGAGCTGCGCGCCCTGCGCCACCGCCGTCTCATAGAGCGGTGTCAGTTGCGCCAGAGCCTCGGCCTGTGTGGCGGGTGAGGTGGTTTGCAGCAGGGCCAGTTTCACGCTCATGCGTCGCCTGCCAGCAGGGGATCAAGCCCGCCGCGCGCCTCAAGCGCCATCAGGTCGTCGCAACCGCCGACATGCAGCCCGTCGATGAAGATTTGCGGAAAGGTATTGCGGCCATTGGCGCGCTCATTCATTTCACGGCGCAGATCGGGATCGCTGGAGGCGACGATTTCCTTAAAGGCGGCGTTTTTCTGTTCAAACAGCGCCTTGGCGCGTTCGCAATAGGGGCACCAGGGCTTGGTGTAGATTTCGATGACGGCCATGTGACTCACTAAGGGCGGCTATGGAGGGGCTTCCTGTAACCCTATATAGGCGAGGGAAAGCGGATTTTAAAGCCGCCTTCACAGAACCGGTGCCGGTGGGGCCGCTCGCGCCAGAACCAGACAGTCCACCCGCCTGACCCCATTGTTCATCAGCACCGCCGCACAGGCCGAAAGGGTTGCGCCGGAGGTAAAGACATCATCCACCAGCAGCACGTGCCGCCCCTTCACCTGTCGCCTGCCCTTTTCCGACAGGGCGAAGGCGTCCTGCACATTGGCCTTGCGTTCGGCCATGCGGCCTTTGGCGCTGCGGGCATGGCTGATCTGTTTGTGCGTCGGGCGGATACGTTTCAGGGCCAGAGGGGCATAGTCGCGGCCATGCTGACGCGCCAGAGGCCGCGCCAGTTCGGCGGCCTGATTGAAGCGCCGCTCAAACAGGCGTGACGGATGGAGAGGCACAGGGACGACGACATCGGCTTCGGCCAGAAGATCGGCCCCTGCGCGTGACAGCCAGCCGAGCAGCACCGGCCTGAGATCGAGGCGGTCGGCATGTTTGAACGCCAGTATCAGCCCGCGTGAGGCCTCATCATACACACAGCCCGCCCGTGTCCGGCCAAAGGGAAACGGTGTCCGGTCACAGTGCGCGCACAGGCTGCCGCTGCCGATATAGGCGCCGTTGCCGAACGGGCGGGCGCACATGTCGCAGCCCTCATCCCCCAGAAAGCGGATCGCGGCCCAGGCACCGGCGCTCAGGCCCGTAGCCTGTACAGCCTGAGACGGGGCGGCGAAATTGATGATGTCGGGGTCTTTGTCGAGGGCCTGACGCGGATAGAGGAGGTCGTTCAGGCGGTCGCCTGCCTGACGCAGGCGCGGCCAAAGCGCCTGTGCCTCGACAAAGTCCTTAACCTTTTCCGGCAAATGCCTTAAATGAAGCCGCACCCCGTTTTCCCCGCAAAAGATAGCCTTATGACAACACCACGTCTGTTTGATCGTCAACTGCTGAGAGGCCGCCTGAGGCGTTCACAGGCAGATTTTCCGGCGGCGAATTTCCTGAAGGTGCGGGCGGTCGAGGATGGCCTTGAGACCCTGTCGGCGGTCAATCGCACCTTTGCCGTGGCGCTGGATATAGGCAGCCGTGACGGGACGTTTGCGCGTCAGCTTGCGGCCTCACCGGTG
>Ga0222423_1000924_pt1 | contig 15395 bp, 15 predicted proteins | sample 3A0metagenome_FD_182472 | JGI IMG/M metagenome (GOLD analysis project Ga0222423, IMG submission 182472) | Enriched microbial communities from leaf-cutter ant dump, University of Wisconsin, Madison, United States - 3A0 (version 2) | ecosystem: Environmental > Terrestrial > Nest > Insects nest >...
TCGAAAAAGGCGCGGGCTTGTAGAAATTCGCTTTCGGTAGCCGATTGGGTAATGTCACCGCTGACGATGATCAGGTCGGGCTGATGGTCGTGCAAGCTGGTGTGCAGGGCCTCGGCCACGGTGTTGTCGCAGGCCCCGAAATGCAGGTCGGAGATATGGGCGATGATCATGCTGACTTAGAGCCGGTTGCAAAGGGTCGTTTTCTGGCCTGCAAAGACGCCTCTTCTGCGCTTCCGATGCTCACGTACTCAAGTACGCTGCGCTTCGGTTCTCGCAGACACGCCTTTTCGTCACAGACTCCAACCTTTTGCAACCGCCTCTTATCCTCTGGCCTATGCTCTGGCTTGTCTTCGGGTCTGTTCTTCGCCGGAATCAGTACCGGCAGATAGCGCGCCTTCAGGGTAAAGGTCAGGTCGCCGGTCAGGGTGATGACCTCGCCATCGAGCGACACCAGACGCTTGCGCCGCCGCCCCCTGAGGCGGAAGCGCTGGGCGATCAGCTCCTCGATGCCGGGGTCCTTGAGCCAGTTGCCGATCATCAGGCGTGAGAGAAAGCGCAGATGTTCGGCCTGTGTGGTGGTGGTGGCGACATAGGCGGCCAGTTCACCGGCTTCGAGGCTGTCGCGTTTGAAATTGTTGCTGTCGAGCAGGGTCGCGTTGGCAAAGCGGTTGACCGAGACAACCACGGCGGGGGTGTTGAAGCTGCGGGAGGTGTTCTCGCTTTCAAGGCGGATGCGCTGACGTTTGTTGAAGCGTTCCAGCACATAGAGGAACATACGCGGCAGCATCCACAGGTCGTGGCCCTTGCGGTTTTCTTCGCGATAGACGGCGGCATTGGGCATGACCCCGATACTGGCGCAGCAGAGGAAAATCTCACCATTGACGTAACCGGCATCCATGCTGATCTGGGTAAAGCCTGAGGCATAGCCTTTCAGGGCCGTTGGCAGGTCATCGGCCCCCAGATCTTTGGCCAGCAGGTTCATGGTGCCGAACGGCAGGACGCCGAAGGGTTTGCGCGTATGTTCGGAGAGGTATCGGGCGCTTTCACGCAAGGTGCCGTCGCCGCCGCCGATCAGCAGGGGGGCCTTGCGTTTCGCCAGTCGGGCCAGATGGGTGCCCATGTCTTCGGGGGCGCTGAAGCACAGTTCGGCGACATTCAGGCCGCTGTCGGTTATGGCGGATTCTATGGCTTCGCGGCCCATATTCAGAACCGTGCCGGATTGCGCATTGATCAGGATATTAAACGCCACCTTGTCCATAGGGACATGATTGCAAAGGTTTTTACAAAGAATCCATATGCAAGATCGGTAAGAGCCAGCGCCTCATAAAAACGCCCTGTAACCTTGGGGGCTACAGGGCGTTTTTGTTTTGATCAGCTTGCCGAGTTTTACTTTGATTTCGCGTCGCGCTTGGCCGCCACACGAAGCCGCAGGGCGTTGAGCTTGATGAAGCCCGCTGCGTCGCGGTGGTCATAGGCGACCTTGCCTTCTTCAAAGGTGACCAGTTCCTGATCGTAAAGGCTATAGGGGCTTTCGCGGCCGGTGACGGTGACATTGCCCTTATAGAGTTTGACCGTGACGCGGCCGGTGACCTTAGCCTGCGAATAGTCGATGGCCGCTTGCAGCATTTCGCGTTCCGGCGAGAACCAGAAGCCGTTATAGACCAGGGTGGCATATTTCGGCATCAGTTCGTCCTTGAGGTGCATGGCCCCGCGATCGAGTGTGATGGATTCGATGCCCCGGTGCGCCGCCAGAAGGATGGTGCCGCCGGGGGTTTCATAGACGCCGCGCGACTTCATGCCGACGAAACGGTTTTCCACGAGGTCGAGGCGACCGACGCCGTTGTCATGGCCAAGCTGGTTCAGTCTGGTCAGGAGGGCCGCCGGCGACAGGGCTTCGCCATTGATGGCCACCGGATCGCCCTTTTCAAAGTCGATGGTGATGACGGTCGGAGTGTCGGGGGCGGCTTCGGGCGAGATGGTGCGCTGATAGACAAACTCCGGCGCTTCGACGGCGGGGTCTTCGAGCACCTTGCCTTCGGAGGAGGAGTGCAGCAGGTTGGCATCGACCGAGAACGGGGCTTCGCCGCGCTTGTCCTTGGCGATGGGAATCTGGTGCTGTTCGGCAAAGGCCAGCAGGGCTTCGCGGGAAGCGAAATCCCATTCGCGCCACGGGGCGATGACGCGGATGTCAGGTTCCAGACCGTAATAGCCAAGCTCGAAACGCACCTGATCGTTGCCCTTGCCCGTGGCGCCGTGACAGACGGCATCGGCCCCCAGCTTGCGGGCGATTTCGATCTGCTTCTTGGCAATCAGCGGGCGGGCAATCGAGGTGCCGAGCAGGTACTGGCCTTCATAGACCGTATTGGCGCGGAACATCGGGAAGACGTAATCGCGGACAAATTCTTCGCGCAGGTCTTCGATGAAGATGTTTTCGTCCTTGATGCCGAGCAGTTGCGCCTTTTTGCGCGCCGGTTCCAGTTCCTCGCCCTGACCGAGATCGGCGGTGAAGGTAATGACTTCGGCACCATATTCGGTTTGCAGCCATTTCAGGATGATCGAGGTATCGAGGCCGCCGGAATAGGCGAGGACGACTTTCTTGACGGGCTTTTCGGCAGGGCTGGACATGGGGCAAATACCGTTAGGTGAGAAGGAAAAGAAAGATTAAGGGCGCGTTTAAGGCCACAGGGGCGGTTATGCAAGATTTATTCATACAGAAGCTCAAGCAACAGCCGATCCAGCACCAGACGCCCTTTGGCTGTGGCATAAAGCCGTTCCGCGTTCTGGCCGAGAAAGCCGTCCGCGATCAGGCCTTCGCGCGCGCTCAGGGCAAGGCCGGTGAGGCGTTCAAGCCGTACCCCTTCGGTCAGGCGCAGGCCGAGCATCAGGGCTTCCTCGGCGCTGTCGCGCGGGGACAGGGGTTCGCTGTCCATGCCGGTGCCGTGATCTGTGACGCGATGGATGTAGGTTTTCAGGTCGCGCGCGGCAACGGTAGCGTGACGGGTGCCGTCAAGGGTCAGACGGCCATGGGCGGGTTTATTGTTTTGGTGCTTATGGCCATCTGAAAGAGTCAGACGGCCATGCGCACTGGGACCAATGCCGATATAGTCCACCCCCTCCCAGACATTGAGATTGTGCTGTGAGCGGGCGGCGGGGCCTTTGGCGTGGTTTGAGACTTCGTAGGCCTCAAAGCCAAGCGCGCCGAGTACGGTCTGGGTGGTGTCGTAAAACACCTCGCCCAGCTCAGGATCGACGGGTTTCAGCGTGCCGCGTCGGGCGGCGCGGCCAAAGGCGGTGTCGGGTTCGATGCCCAGCTGATAGGGGGAGATATGTTCGACACCCAGCTGTGCGGCGCGGGTCAGTTCGCTGGCCCATTGGGCGGGGGTCTGGTCAGGCAGGGCATAGATCAGGTCGAGGGATACGCGGTTAAAGACAGACAGGGCTGTCTGAAGGCCGGTCAGGGCTTCGCGGGCCGAATGGTTGCGGCCAAGGAATTTCAGGGCCTGATCCTCAAGCGACTGTATGCCGATGGACAGGCGGTTTATGCCTGCGGCGCGAAAGGCCTGATAGCGGGCGATTTCGGCGTCGGTCGGATTGGCTTCGAGGGTGATTTCAATATCACCCTGTGGCGGGAAAAGGGTTCTGGCGTCTTCGATCAGGGTCGCGACCCAGTCGGGCCGCATCAGGGAGGGGGTGCCGCCGCCGAAGAAAACCGAGGCCAGATAACGGGGGCCGATCAGGGCCGCCTGTGTGTGCAGGTCACGGCGCAGGGCCTCAAACAGAAGGGTCTGTCTTTCGGTCTGGCCGCGATCGCGCGTGACGTTGAAGTCGCAATAGGGACAGATGCGCGCGCAATAGGGCCAGTGGATATAGAGGGCGACGGGTTCCACTTAAAACAGATGGGCTTTGAGCTGCTCAAAGGCCAGATGGCGGTGGCTCAGGGCGTCCTTGGTGTCGGGGTCCATCTCGGCAAAGGTCACCTCATGGCCGTCGGGCTGAAAGATCGGGTCATAGCCGAAGCCCTTGTCGCCGCGCGGTTTGACGATCTGGCCATAGATGCGGCCTTCAAAAACGGCGGCGTGGCCTGCGGGCCAGGCGACGGCCAGTGCGCAGGTAAAGAAGGCGCGGGGGGTGAAGGCGTCGGGGGTCTGGGCCTTCGCCTGATCGAGCTTGAGGTGGATGATTTCCATTGCCCGTTCAAAGTCCTTATAGGGGCCTGCCCAGCGGGCGCTATAGATGCCCGGATCGCCGTTCAGGGCGTCGATGCTCAGGCCGGAATCGTCGGCCAGAGATACGGTGCCGGAGGCTTTGGCGGCGTGGCGTGCCTTGAGGATGGCATTGCCGGTGAAGGAGACTTCGGTTTCTTCAGGCTCAGGCAGGTTGAGCGAACCGGCGCTGATGACCGTAAAGCGCCCGCCAAGCAGGGCTTCGATTTCACGGGCCTTACCGGCATTGTGGGTCGCCGCGACCAGCTTTTCGCCGGTGATCAGGTGCAGGGGCATGGGGAGGCTCCGGTGGATGACTGATCCGCTTTTACGCAAAACTGTCGGGCGGGCAAAACCCTATTTGTGGCGACAGGGGCAGAAATCCGTTTTACTCTGGCGGCTTTGGTGTGGCTGAGGCAGGGATGTCATGCGGTTTCTGGGGCCGGGGTCGGTATCGAGTATCCTGAAAATAGCGCTGGATGCGGTCTATTATGCGCTGTTTGCGCTGTTGCTGGCGCTGTGTGTCGCGGTGCTGACCCTGTTGTCGGTGCCGGCGCTGGCGCAGCAGGTGACCGCGCGGATGCAGGTCGAGATGGGGGCCGGTGATCAGGTGTGGCTGCTGCTGATTTTCGGGCTGGCGCTCAGTGGTTATCTGGTGATCGTCCTGTGGATGCGGCAGGTGTTTCGTACCCTTGCCGAAGGGGATGTGTTTCATCCCGGAAATGTCTGGCGGTTGCGGCTGATCGGGATGGCGCTGGCGGTGCTGGAGGCCTATTCCTACCTGTCGCGGGCGCTGGTCGAGGCCCTGCTCAATGTGCCGGTCGAGCCGGTGTACGGGATGCGGGCGGTGACGGCCTGGGTGTCGGTGCTGGTGGTGTTCGTGCTGGCGGAAGTGTTCAAGGAGGGGGCGCGGCTCAGGGCCGAGGCCAGTCTGACCATATGAAGATCCGTATCCGTCTGGATGAGATACTGGCGCTCAGGCGTCTGTCGATTGTCGAGCTGTCCGATCGCACGGGTATCAGTGTGCGCCATCTGAATATATTGCGCGACAACAAGGCGCTGGCTGTCAGGCTTCGCACACTGGAGGTGTTGTGCGAAGCGCTGGGATGTGAGCCGGGGGAGATTATTGTTCGCGAATAAGAGACGGTTTCAAAAAGCCGTTTTCTGGCCTGCAAAGCCGCGTCTTCTGCGCTTCCGATGCTCACCTATATTGAATAGGCTGCGCTTCGGTTCTCGAAGACCAATTTTTAAATTTTGGCCTTTTCGACTCAGACTCAGACCCTTTTGCAACCGTCTCTGATTATTTGCCGATGGCGGCGTTTTGCAGGGCGAACAGCGCGGTGGTGCCTTTTTCGGCCAGATCGAACAGGGCGTTATATTCATCGCGTGAGAAGCCGCGCTTTTCGCCGGTGGCCTGAATCTCGACGATCTGGTTTGTGCCGGTGAGGACGAAATTGGCGTCGGTTTCGGCGGTGGAATCTTCGTCGTAATCAAGGTCGAGGACGGGCTGGTTGTCATAGATGCCGCAGGAAATGGCCGCGACCTGATCGAGGATCGGGTTGGTGCTGATCAGTTTTTCATTGAGCAGTTTCTGCACGGCCAGCGCATAGGCGACCCATGCGCCGGTGATCGAGGCGGTGCGTGTGCCGCCGTCGGCCTGAAGGACGTCGCAGTCAATGGTGATCTGGCGCTCGCCCAGGGCTTTCAGGTCGGTGATGGCGCGCAGTGAGCGGCCAATCAGGCGCTGGATTTCCTGTGTGCGGCCCGATTGCTTGCCGGAAGCGGCTTCGCGGCGCGAACGGGTGTGGGTCGAGCGCGGCAACATGCCGTATTCGGCAGTGACCCAGCCCTGACCCTTGCCCTTGAGGAATGGCGGCACGCCCTGTTCGACCGACGCCGTGACCAGTACGCGCGTGTGGCCGAAACTGACGAGGCAAGAGCCTTCGGCATAGCGGGTAATGCCGGTTTCCAGCGTGACCTTGCGCAGTTCGTCGGCCTTGCGGTTCGAGGGGCGGAAGGTTTTCAGGGCGTTCAGGGCGTCGAATTGGGACATATCAGCAGGGCCTTTGTGTGGTTCGGCCTCTGGGTAACAAATATGACGGGCGGATCAAAGCGGTTTTATGGGGTGGGTAGGGAAGAACCCTCTTACCCTGACCATCTCCCGTACGCTATGCTACAGGAAGGAGCGAAATTCTGATTCAATTCAGATGGCATTTGCTCTAGGCTTGCGATTATGACCGATCCTTTCACCCGTTCCCAGCTTCTGACCGGCACGGCGTCTCTGACCGAGCTTGATGCACGGGCGCGGGATGTGTTCCGGCAGGTGGTGGAAACCTATCTCGAAACCGGTGAGCCGGTGGGGTCGCGCACCCTGTCGCGCGGGGGGATTGCCCTGTCGCCCGCTTCGATCCGCAACACCATGCAGGATCTGGCACATCTGGGGCTGTTGTCGGCGCCGCACATATCGGCGGGGCGGATGCCGACCCATCAGGGCCTGCGGCTGTTTGTCGATGGCTTGCTGGAGATTGGCGATATTGGCGAGGCGGCGAAACGCGACATCGAGGCGCGGCTGACCGGACGCGGCCAGACCTTTGACAGCGCTCTGAAAGAAGCGTCAACCCTGTTGTCGGGGCTGGCGGGCGGGGCCGGTGTGGTCATGACCCCGTCACTGGAGGCGGGGGTCAAGCATGTGGAATTCGTCAAGCTGGCGACCGATCAGGCGCTGGCGGTGCTGGTCTATGATGACGGGCGGGTGGAAAACCGCCTGATGCCGCTTCAGGCAGGCATGACGCCCTCGGTACTGGGAGAGGCGTCGAACTATCTCAATGCGCGGTTGCGCGGACGCACCTTGTCGGAAGCGGGGCGGGAGTTGCGGATCGAGCTTGAGCAGGAGCGGCGCCAGCTCGATGAGACGGCGGCGCAGCTTATCGAGGCGGGGCTGGCGGTATGGTCGGGCGATCATGACCAGCGGGCGCTGATCGTGCGCGGTCAGGCCAATCTGCTTGAGGCCTCGGCACTGGAAGACCTTGAGCGGGTCAGGGCCCTGTTTGACGATCTGGAGCAGAAGGAAGACCTGATCAGCCTGCTTGACGGGGTAAAAACCGCGCAGGGGGTGCGGATTTTCATCGGTTCGGAATCAAAGCTGTTTTCTTTGTCCGGCTCGGCTGTTATTGCAGCCCCCTATATGACGGGGCAGGCCAGAGGGGGACATGACGGGCAGAAGGTTGTGGGCGCCATTGGCGTCATCGGCCCCGCCCGGTTGAATTATGCGCGGATCATCCCACTTGTGGACTATACCGCGCGGATTCTGGGGCGTCTCCTCGATCGGGAGCGTTCCTGAACGCCGTAAGACGACTAAGAGATTAAGGACGACATGAGCGAAGACATCCACGAGAACGAAGATCATCCCGAAGCCGACGCCACCGAATTTCTGAATGCGGCGCTGGAGCAGCTTCAGGCTGAGAACGCGGCGCTGAAGGATCAGGCCCTGCGCTATGCGGCCGAGGCCGATAACACCAAGCGTCGGGCCGAGCGTGAAATGAACGATGCCCGCGCCTTTGCCATTCAGCGGTTCAGCCGTGACCTTCTGGGGGTGGCCGATATTCTGACGCGCGCGCTTCAGTCGGCACCGGCAGAGATTGCCGATGCGGCCTTCAAAAACTTCGTCACCGGTATCGAGATGACGGAAAAGGAACTGCTGGGCGCCTTCGAGAAGAACGGCGTCAAGAAGATCGCGCCCCTGAAGGGCGACCGGTTCGATCCGAATTTCCATCAGGCGGTGATGGAACAGCCCTCGGCCGAGGTTGAGGGCGGCGGCGTCATCAGCGTCATGCAGGTCGGCTATGAGCTGTTCGGGCGGGTGATCCGTCCGGCGATGGTCGCTGTGGCGGCCAGGGGGTCAGGCCCTGCGGCTACCGGCGGTTATGCGGCGGGCGGGGAAACGGCGGGCGGAACGGTCGATACGCAGGCCTGAACAGCCTCCCCCTCAGAGACATAAAAATGCCCGCCGGTGGGAACCGGCGGGCATTTTATTTTCAATATTAAGAGGATCAGAGCCTGTTTTGTATGAACCGGAACAGGCTCTGATCTTTTGCCTAACGCGCTTTTTATCCGAAAAGTGCCTACACGTTTCGGAAAGCGCTTTAGCCCACCAGACCCTTGATATAGGCCTTGATGTCTTCGTCCTGTGCATTGGCGAAGAAGTATTCGGAGAACTTCTCACCGGCCACGGCGGCCTTCAGGAGATCCTGATCGACGGATTTGAGGACGGTCAGCATGTCCTTGCAGCTGGCAGCCTTGAGGTCCTTGAGGATGCCACGGTTCCTGGCCATGATTTCGGCGCGTTCCTTGGGGTAGCCCAGACCGCGCTCGCCTTCAAACAGCTTGCGGTACACGTCCTGAAGGTTCAGCTCGGCGGCCCAGCCGAAGCCCTTGGCATAGGGCATGGAGATGGCATTGCCGTCATTGATCTGACCGAACAGGAAGGCGTCGGTCGGATCGATCACCAGACCGCAGAATACGCCGGGCATAGAGTTACAGGCAAGCATGGCGCCCATGCCGGTGCCGCAGCCGGTGACGACGAAATCCGCCGCGCCGGAATTGAGCAGGATACCGGCCAGCAGGCCGTTCATCACATAGGTCAGCGAAGCCTTGTCCTCGGCACCGTACATGCCGTAGTTGAACACCTGATGGCCCAGAGGCTCGGCCACGGTCTTCAGGGCATCGAAGATGATGCCGTTCTTGGCGGCCTGACTGTTTTCGTTGATGAGCGCAATCTTCATAATCACTCTTTCTCTATCTGGCATTGAGGGGGACGTGATCGCAAGCCGATGCCACGATCAGACGGTCTGAGCAGCTTCTCAGTTGCGGACAGCCATAGGCCATATGGGGCCTGAAAGGCAACCCATTAAACCTATTCCACCGTTACCGACTTGGCGAGATTGCGCGGCTGATCGACATCCGTGCCCTTATGTACTGCCGTATGATAGGCCAGAAGCTGCATCGGCACGGCATAGACCAGAGGGGCGATGAACGGGTCGCAGACCGGGCTTTTGATCACCCTCAGGCCTGAAGTCAGGTTCGGCACCTTGTCGGCGGCATCGGTGATCAGGATCACCTGACCGCCCCGCGCCGCCACTTCCTGCACATTGGAAGCCGTCTTTTCAAACAGGTCGTCATCCGGCGCAATGACCACGACCGGCGTATTTTCGTCGATCAGGGCGATCGGCCCGTGCTTGAGTTCGCCCGCCGCATAGCCTTCGGCATGGATATAGCTGATTTCCTTCAGCTTGAGCGCACCTTCAAGCGCCAGAGGGAACATGGCCCCGCGCCCGAGATAGATGACATCGCGCGCCTTGGACAAGCCATAGGCGACGCGGGTAATATCGGCGTCCATGCTGACCGCCTGAGAGATCAGGCCGGGGCTTTCGAGCAGCACCTGCACCAGCCGCGCCTGTTCGGCCCGGTCGATGCGGCCGCGCTGCACACCGGCGGCGAGGGCCAGAGACAGGAGCGCCGACAACTGGGCGGTGAAGGCCTTGGTCGAGGCGACGCCGATTTCCGGCCCGGCATGGGTCGGCCACAATATATCGGCTTCGCGTGCCATGCTTGAGGTATGGACATTGACCAGAGCCGCCGTCCTGTGTCCCTGCGCCTTGCACCAGCGCAGGGCCGCCAGCGTATCCGCCGTTTCGCCTGACTGTGACACCGCAAGGGCCAGCGTACCCTCGGCCAGAGCCGGATCGCGGTAGCGAAATTCCGAGGCCACCTCGACATCGACCGGCAGGCCCGCCAGTTTTTCAAAGGCATATTTGGCGACATAGCCCGCATAATAGGCCGTGCCGCAGGCGATGATCTGAAGGCGGCTGATCTGCGCGAAGTCCACCCCGCTTAAAATGTCAGGCTTTAAGGCGTCATGCACCGGATCGAGATAGGCCGACAGGGTGCGCTGGGTGCTTTCGGGCTGTTCATGCACTTCCTTTTCCATGAAGTGACGAAATTCGCCCTTTTCCACCAGAGCCGCCGAGGCCGGGACATGGGTGACCGCCCGATTGACCCGCGCACCGCTGGCGTCATAGATTTCCGCGCTGTCCGGCTCCAGAACCACCCAGTCGCCTTCTTCGAGATAGGTGATTTTCTGGGTGAACGGCCCGACGGCCAGCGCATCTGAACCGAGGAACATCTCGGACTGTCCCCAGCCGATGACCAGAGGTGAGCCGCGTCGCGCCCCCAGAAGGGTGCGGGTTTCGCCCGCAACAATGATCGCCAGGGCATAGGCCCCGTGCAGGCGATCCAGCACCGCCTTGAAGGCTTCGCGCAGACCCAGCCCGTTTTTCAGGGTGACATCGAACAGGTGAGCGATGACCTCGCTGTCGGTATCCGATTCAAACACATGGCCCTGCGCTTCCAGCTCATGCTTGATGTCGGCAAAGTTTTCGATGATGCCGTTATGCACCAGAGTCACGGCCCCGTAATGGTGCGGGTGGGCATTGGCAACCGTCGGCGCGCCATGGGTGGCCCAGCGCGTATGGCCGATGCCGACCTGACCGGACACCGGTGCGGCCTCAATCTCGCCTTCAAGATTTCTGATCTTCCCGGCGGCGCGGCGGCGTTCGACGCCCTGCGGGGTGATGACGGCAATGCCCGCGCTGTCATAGCCGCGATATTCCAGACGCCTGAGGCTTTCGACCAGTCGCGGGGCCGCTTCGGAGACACCGATAATACCAATAATGCCACACATGATCAAAAAATCCCGATTAAGCCCGTGAGCCGTGTTAGGCCCTGTCTTTAGCAAATAAACTGTAACTATCTATAATCACGAATGTTAAACAATCTTTGCCCCGTTGAAGGCAGCGTAAATTTCAGGCCTTATGTTCTGACTTAGGGCTTGAGAAACCTGCCCCTGACTATATACCCCATTCTGTTCCCTCTGAGGTGCCTTTCATGCTGATATTCGCCGACACCGCCGACACCAAACTTCTGGCCGAACTGAACGAGACGGGCCTGATCGACGGCGTGACCACCAACCCGACCCTGATCGCCAGATCCGGTCGGGTCATTACCGAGGTCATCAGGGAAATTGCCGACATGATCGACGGGCCGATTTCGGCCGAGGTAACGGCGACCGACTACAGACAGATGATCGCCGAAGGCGAAAAGCTGGCGGCCATTGCCTCGAACATCGTCATCAAGGTGCCGCTGACCGTGGATGGCCTGAAAGCGACCAAAGCCTTTTCCGAACAGGGGCTGATGACCAATGTCACCCTGTGTTTTTCGGTATCTCAGGCACTTCTGGCGGCCAAGGCCGGCGCGACCTTCGTCTCGCCCTTTGTCGGGCGTCTCGATGATCAGGGGGCGGACGGTATCCAGCTTCTGCACGATATCCGCGCCGTTTACGACAATTATGACTTCGATACGGAGATTCTGGCGGCGTCGCTGCGCAATGCCAGCCATGTCGCTCAGGCCGCCATTGCCGGTGCCGATTGCGCGACCCTGCCGCCGCAGGTGTTCCATGACCTGTTCAAACATCCCCTGACCGACAAGGGGCTTGAAATCTTTATGGCGGACTGGGCGAAGACCGGTCAGTCGATCCTGTAATATCCGGGTATTCATGCGTTTTTTCATTACAGGCACCGCAGGTTTCATCGGCTTTCATCTGGCGAAACGTCTGCTGGACGAAGGCCATGAGGTGCATGGCTTTGACGGTATGACGCCCTATTATGACGTCATGCTCAAGCTGTCGCGCCTTGAGATTCTCAATGCCTGTCCGGCCTATGAGCATACCGAAGCCATGCTGGAGGACACCGAGGCCCTGACCGGGGCGGCGACCGCCTTCCGGCCCGATGTCATCATCCATCTGGCGGCGCAGGCCGGTGTGCGCTACAGCCTCGAAAATCCGCGTGCCTATATCGATTCCAACATGGTCGGCACCTTCAACCTGCTTGAGGTGGCGCGCGAACTGAAGCCGCGTCATTTACTGCTGGCCTCAAGCTCGTCGGTCTATGGCGCCAATGCCAAGGCCCCGTTCGAGGAAACCGACCGCACGGATGAGCCTCTGACCCTTTATGCCGCCTCGAAAAAGGCGCTGGAGGTCATGGCCCATACCTATGCCCACCTGTGGAAGATACCAACGACGGCCTTCCGCTTCTTTACCGTCTATGGCCCCTATGGACGGCCGGACATGGCCCTGTTCAAATTCGTCGAGGCCGGTGACCGGGACATGCCGATCGATGTCTATGGCGAAGGGCGTCAGGAACGCGATTTCACCTATATCGACGACCTGATCGAGGCGGTGGTGCGGCTGGTGCCGGTAGCACCGGATGAAACCAACCGCGTCGAAGGCGACACCCTGTCGCGTCAGGGGCCGTTCCGTGTCGTCAATATCGGCGGCGGCCAGCCGGTCGGCCTGTTGCCCTTTATCGACTGTATCGAACAGGCGATCGGCAAGCCGTTGCAGCGCAATCTGCTGCCGATGCAAAAAGGCGATGTGCCACGCACCTATGCCAGCCCGGCCCTGTTGCAGCGTTTGACGGGATTTCTGCCCGCAACCCCTATCGCCAAAGGGGTTCAGGCCTTTATTGACTGGTACAGGGCACAGCCCCGTCTCTGAAACTGTCCCTGACGGCTTTTTTATCCGCAGCGCCTGCGCCTGTGGCCTTAACTTATGCGTCTTTTGCTAGGCTCCCTCCGGTTACCCCCTAATCAAGGAGAGCGGTTATGCGTATCTATGACGTCATGTGCAGGGATTTCAAAATTGTCAGCCCCGATACCAGCCTCAGAGCCGCGGCGCGGTTGATGCGCGATTGCGATTGCGGCTATCTGCCGGTGGGGCAGGGGGATCGCCTGAAAGGTGCGGTTACCGACCGGGACATTGTGGTGCGCGGTCTGGCCGAGGGACTGGGGCCTGAGGCCACGGTCGATGAGGTGATGACCGACAGCATCGTCTATTGTTTTGAAAACGACGATGTGCGCGAAGCCGCCGAACAGATGAAGGATCAGCAGATAAGGCGACTGGCGGTACTCAATGCCGAAAAACGCATTGTCGGCGTGGTATCGCTGGGGGATATTGCGCGCGAATGTGTCGATGCGTCCCTGACCGGCGATATTGAAAATGCCGTGGCGGAAGATACGCTGATGGCAGCGGAGTAAGAGACGGTTTCAAAAGGTCGTTTTCTGGTCTGCAAAGACGCCTCTTCTGCGCTTCAGATGCGTAACGGCCTAATGTACGCTGCGCTTCGGTTCTCGAAGACACGCCTTTTCGCCCCAGAGTCTAAGACTTCCTCCAACCTTTTGAAACCGTCTCTAAGGGGAAGGCCCTCGCCCCCTTTCTGTTGGGGGGAGAGGGGGATCAGATCAGAGATATTGGCGGAACCAGGCCAGAAGATCGTTCCAGCCTTCTTTTGCCGCTTCGGGTTTGTAGCTGGAGCGGTAGTCGGCATGGAAAGCGTGGGTGGTGTCCGGGAAGACCTTGATATGGCCGGGGGCCTTGCCTGAGGCCTTCAGGGCGGCATTGGCGCGATCCACGGCGGCCTGAGGGATACCGGCATCGTCTGAGGCATACAGGCCAAGTACGGGTTTGGTAAGGTCAGGGATAATGTCCGCAGGCCACGGGCGGTCTTCGGCACCCATGAATTCGTCGCGGTTCGGGCGTTCAAGGCGGCCATACCACGCCACACCAGCCTTGATGTCGGGAATGAGAGCGGCGGCCATCCAGGTCACGGCCCCGCCCCAGCAGAAGCCGGTAATGCCGATGCGCGACATATCGCCGAATTGGGTTTTTTCAGCCTGACCGACATCGGGATTGGATTTCAGCCAGATAATCAGGTGCCTGACATCCTCCATCACCTGAGTGTGCGGGGCCTGTTCGACCAGTTTGCGCACCTCGGCGAAATCGGTGAGGGCGGCGGCAATACCCTTGCGGGCGAAGGGGTCGAAGCCGAGCGCCACATAGCCTTCGTGGGCCAGACGGCGGCAGGTGTCGCGGATATAGTCGTGCAGGCCCCAGACCTCAGGCACGACAATGATCACAGGCCGGTTGTGCGCCTGTTCCGGCAGGGCGATATAGGCGGGAATCTCATAGCCTGCGTCGCCGGAGGGAATGGTCAGGTCTCTGGCGATCAGGCCGGTGGACGCGGTGGTGATGGCGGCGGCATTGAGCTGACCGGCGCTCAGGGCGTATCCGGCAAAGAACAGGCCCGCCAGACCCCTGCGGCTCAGGTGGAAGTCCTGAGGTTCAGAGCCTTCGGGACGGGTGAGTGTAACAGGTGTGGTCATTATCTAAGTCTCCCCTGTGTTTGGTGGTGGCATAAAAGCAGGCCTGACGGCAGAGGCAATAGGGTTTAATGTCCATAAAAAATCTACAGGCATTTGCCAAAGCCCCTTGCGAGGCGGGTAAACACCCCCATATCCCCTACAGATTTCAAGGGTGATCAGAAGATCGAACTTGAAAAAATCGTCATTTTTATCTTATCGGGGATGGACAAAGGCGGCGCTTACTCGTCAAAAGGCTGCCAAAACACCATTCGCCTTAACGGAGCAAGACTGAAACCCATGGCTAAAATCATCGGTATTGACTTAGGGACCACCAATTCCTGCGTGGCCGTCATGGACGGCAAGAACCCCAAGGTGATCGAAAACGCCGAGGGCGTGCGCACCACCCCTTCGGTCGTGGCCATTGTTGATAATTCGGAGCGCCTTGTCGGTCAGCCCGCCAAGCGTCAGGCCGTCACCAACCCGACCAACACCTTCTTTGCCATCAAGCGTCTGATCGGTCGTAATTTTGACGATCCGCTGGTGACCAAGGACAAGGGCATGGTCCCTTATGAAATCGTCAAGGGGCCGAACGGCGACGCCTGGGTGCGCGCCCATGGTCAGGACTATTCGCCGCAACAGATTTCGGCCTTTACGCTGGCCAAGCTGAAGGAAGATGCCGAGGCCTATCTCGGTGAAACGGTCACGCAGGCCGTCATCACCGTGCCCGCCTATTTCAACGACGCCCAGCGTCAGGCGACCAAGGACGCCGGCAAGATTGCCGGTCTTGAGGTTCTGCGCATCATCAACGAGCCGACCGCGGCCGCTCTGGCCTATGGCCTTGAGAAGAACGACGGCAAGAAGATCGTGGTCTATGACCTTGGGGGCGGTACGTTCGACGTGTCGATCCTTGAGATCGGTGACGGCGTGTTCGAGGTGAAGGCC
>Ga0222423_1000925_pt1 | contig 15384 bp, 12 predicted proteins | sample 3A0metagenome_FD_182472 | JGI IMG/M metagenome (GOLD analysis project Ga0222423, IMG submission 182472) | Enriched microbial communities from leaf-cutter ant dump, University of Wisconsin, Madison, United States - 3A0 (version 2) | ecosystem: Environmental > Terrestrial > Nest > Insects nest >...
GCCCCGCCCCGAGCCTACGAACCCCCGACCCCATCCACCCCGCGCTACCACCGTGAAAACCCCCTCCGCTGAGACCGGCACTTTGGCACTGAGACCGGCACTATGACGGCCCAGATTCCGACCAAACTGCCGGGCTCAGCGGGAGGGGGGGACAGTTAGCGGGGGGTGAGGAGGGTGGCGCCGGGGACCGGGCCGGTGGCGGTGCGCACCTCGTCCGCCACGCCCGCGCCCGTGAGCGCGGCAGAGAGCTCGAGCGCGTGCTGCGCGCTGCGCGCGAGCACGGCCACCGTGGGGCCCGAGCCGGAGACGACGGCCCCGAGCGCCCCGGACTCGCGCGCGACCTCGAGCGGTCCCTCGAGATCGGGCGACAGTGCCAGCGCCGCCTCCTGCAGGTCGTTGTGCAGCGCGGCCCCGAGCGCACCCGGGTCCCCGCGGCGCAGCGCGAGCAGCAGGTCGACGTCGGCCTCCGGGTCGAGCCGCGCGCCACCGGCCGTCAGCTCGTCGAACTTCGCGTAGACGGCGGGCGTGGACTGCCCCTCGTGGCGGATCGCGAGCACCCAGTGGAACAGCCCGTGCACGAGCGCGGGCGAGAGCAGGTGCCCGCGCCCCTGCCCCACCGCGGTGTGCCCGAGCAGCGTGAACGGCACGTCCGCCCCGAGCTCCCCCGCGAGCTCGAGGAGCTCCTCGCGCGGCAGGCCCGTGCCCCACAGCGCGTCGCACGCCACGAGCGCCGCCGCCGCGTCCGCCGAACCGCCCGCCATCCCGCCCGCGACCGGCACGTCCTTGCGCACGTGCAGCGCGACGTGCGGCTCGACGCCCACGCGCTCGGCGAGCAGCACGGCGGCCCGCGCGGCGAGGTTCTCCGGCCCCGTGGGCACGAGCTCGGCCTGCGCGCCCGACACCGTGAGGCTCACGCCCTCCCCCGGCCGCGCGCTGAGCTCCTCGTAGACGGACACCGCCTGGAACGTCGTGACGAGCGGGTGGTACCCGTCCTCGCCCACGGGCCCGCAGCGCAGCGAGAGGTTGATCTTCCCCGGCGCGCGCACGTGCACCACGCGCTCGGCAGCCACCACCTCGAGCGGGCTCACGAGCGCGGCCCGCCGTCCAGGTCCGCCCCCGCGGCCAGGAGCGCCTCGGCGACGCGCGTGAAGTCCGCGACGTCGAGCCGCTCGCCCCGCGCCTGGGGGTCCACGCCCGCGGCCTCGAGCGCCGACCGCGCGGCCGCGGACGAGCCCGCGATCCCGGCGAGCGCCGAGCGCAGCATCTTGCGGCGCTGCGCGAACGCGGCGTCCACGACGGCGAACACCTGCGCCCGGGAGGCCGTCGTCGGCGGCGGGTCCCGACGCACGAGCTCGACGAGCGCGGAGTCCACGTTGGGCTCGGGCCAGAACACCGTCCGCCCGATCGTCGCGGTGCGGCGCGCGCTCGCGTACCACGCGGCCTTGACCGACGGGATGCCGTACGTGCGCGAGCCGGGCGGCGCGGCGAGCCGGTCCGCGACCTCCGCCTGCACCATGACGAGCGAGCGGCGCAGCGTCGCGAAACGCTCGAGGAAGGTCAGCATGACGGGCACGGCCACGTTGTAGGGCAGGTTCGCGACGAGGGCCGACGGCGGCTCCCCGGGCAGCTCGTGCACCCCGAGCGCGTCCGCCGTGACCACCGCGAAACGTCCGACGGCGTCCGGCTGGTGCGCGGCCACGGTGGCGGGCAGCTCGCCGGCGAGCACGGGGTCGATCTCGACCGCGACGACGTCCGCCCCCGTCTCGAGCAGGCCGAGCGTCAGCGAGCCGAGCCCCGGGCCCACCTCGACCACCCGCTCGCCGGCCTCGACGCCCGCCTGGCGCACGATCTTGCGGACCGTCCCGCCGTCGTGCACGAAGTTCTGCCCGAGCGTCTTCGTGGGACGCACCCCGAGCCTGGCGGCGAGGGCACGGATCTCGGCGGGGCCGAGCAGCGGGGAGGACGGGCTCACGGGTGCGAGCCTATGCGCCCTCGCCACCGTGGGCCGGTCAGTACCAGTGCTTGCGCAGGAAGTGGCCCCACGCGCCGCACGGCGTGGAGTAGCGGCCCTTGATGTACGCGAGGCCCCACTTGATCTGCGTCTCGGGGTTGGTGCGCCAGTCGTCGCCGTACTTGGCCATCTTGTTGCCGGGCAGGGCCTGGGGGATGCCGTAGGCACCGGAGGACTTGTTGTGCGCGTCGACGCGCCAGCCGCTCTCCCGCTGCCACAGGGCCACGAGGCACGTGAACTCGTCGTCCCCCCAGCCTCGGTCCGCGGCGAGCTCCTTGGCGATCGCCTGGGCCGTGCCCGGCTTGACCGCCGGGACGTCCGGGACCTCCATCGTGCCGACGAGCACGATGCGGTCCTGCGGCTCGCTCACGATCACGGAGGCGAGCACGGTGCGCCCGACCTCCTTGCCGTCCACCACCGTGGCGGTGTACGTCACCTCGCGCACCCCCACCTGCCCCTGCTGCTGCACGATCCGGGTGCCCTTGGCGTACGAGTCGTCCTCGACCTCGCGCTCGGCGAAGTCCATGGTCTGGGTGACCGTGCCCGCCACCACCTCAGCGCGCGTCACCTCGATCTCGAGGCCGTCCACGGCCGGGGAGTCGAGCGGGACGGACAACGCGTCGTCCTCGCCCAGCACGAGCCCCACCTCGAGGAGCGCCTCGCGCACCGTGGGCAGGTTCGTGTCGAGCTCGATCCGCTGGCCGTCCACCGCGACCGTCATCGCCTTGCGCGTCGACACCACGAGGGCGCCCGAGCGGGGCAGCGTGGCGGACCGGGACACCGAGACGTGGGCGTCACGGGCGCGCTCGCCGAGCGCCTCGACCGCGTCCCCGACCGTCAGCGCCGTGGTCCACACCGTGCGGCTCTCGCCGTCCACGAGCAGCTCGAGCTCGCGCGCGTGCCGCACCACGATCTCGTCCCCGTTCACGGCGGGCGTCGACACCGCCGGGACCACAAGGTCGCGCTCGCTCACCTGCACGCCCGCCGCGACGAGCACGTCACCCACGGTCCGCCCGAACGTCGAGACCTGCCGCGGCGTACCGTCGACGTCCACCTCGACGAACTTGTGGAGCGTCGCGAACGCACCCGTACCGGCCGTGACGAGCGCCAGGACGGCGGCGTGCGCCACGAGTCGCCGGGCGCGCGAGGGGCTCGCGTGCGTCGAGGTGCGGCTCATCAACTTCCGTTCGTCAGGCAGCAAGGCGTGCCGCTCCCCCGGGCGACAACGTTCGACGGTAGCCCAGAACGCGTGTCGATTCCTAGTCGCTTCGACCCAGGGAAGGGACGAACCGGGATCATTCCCAGGGGCCGTAGAGCTCTTCGGCGTTGCGGTCCACGGCCGCGCACACCTCGTCGAGCATGATGCCCTGCACCTCGGCGAGCGTGCGCACCGTCAGGGCGGCGAGGTACGGCGCGTTGGGGCGCCCCCGGTACGGGTGCGGGGTCAGGTAGGGCGCGTCCGTCTCGAGGAGGGACAGGCTCGGGCCGACGACGGCGGCCGCCCGGCGCAGCTCCTCGTTCGCCCGGAACGTCAGCGGGCCGGCGAAGGACAGGTACCACCCGTGCTCGGCGCACCGGCGGGCCAGCTCGGCGTCCCCCGAGTAGCAGTGGAACACCGTGCGCTCGGGAGCGCCGTCGGCCTCGAGGATCGCGACGACGTCCTCGTGCGCCTCGCGGTCGTGGATCTGCAGCGCGAGGTCGAGCTCCTTGGCGAGCGCGACGTGGGCCCGGAACGCCTCGCGCTGCACGGCCCTGCCGCGCTCGCCGGCGCGGAAGAAGTCCAGACCGGTCTCGCCGATGCAGCGGATGCGGTCGTTGCCGCGCGCGGTCGCCTCGACGCGGGCGATCGCCTCGTCGAGGGGCACCTCGTGACGTGCGTGCGGGTCGGGGTCGAGCCCGTCGGGGGCGACCTCGCGGACGCCCGCGTGCAGCACCGCCTCGTTCGGATGGATCGCCACGGCGCCGAGGAGCTCGGGGTGGGCACGCACCGCGGTGTGGGTCCAGGCGATCGCCTCGAGGTCGCAGCCCACCTGGACCATGCGGGTCACCCCGGCGCGCGCCGCGCGGTCGAGGTGCGCGCGCAGTCTCGCCGTGTCCGCCGTCGTCGGACCGTGCCCTGGTGCGCCGTCCCCGCCCGGGGCGTCGTCGTCGGCCCCCTCCCCGGCCTCGCGCGAGCGCCACCCGCCGTCGTCCGTCTCCCGCAGCACCGACTCGAGGTGCGTGTGGTTGTCGACGACGGCGTGCGGCAGCGGCTCGGGCTCGTCGGGCCAGTCGGCGCGTCGGCTCACGCGCCGCCCTGGGCGCGCTCGAGCTCCTCCGCGACGATCGCGTCGTCGAGCTTCGTGAACACCGGCGTCGGGGCGGCGATCGGCGTGCCCGGGACGACGGGGACGGAGGCCCAGGGGTGCGCGCCGGTGTAGTCGCCGGTGATGACCGGATAACCGCGCGAGGCGTCGTCGAGGTCCGTCACCTCGTCGATGCGCGGGGCCGCCTCCGCCGTGCCCGTGCCGCCGAGCACCTCGTGGACCGTCTGCGCCGAGTGGGGCAGGTACGGCGCGAGGAGCGTGCGGCAGTCGCTCACGGCCTGGACGGCGGTGTGCAGCACCGTGGCGAGGCGGTCGCGGTCCTCCTTGAGCTTCCACGGAGCCGTGTCGGAGAGGTACTTGTTGACGTCCGCCACCACGGCCATCGCCTCGGCGATGCCTGCGCGCTGGCGGTGGCGCTCGATGTGCTCGCCCACCGTGGCGAAGGCCGCGCCCGTGCGGGCCAGGACGTCACGGTCGATGTCCTGGACGGCGGTGGGGGCCGGGATCTCGCCGAAGTTCTTGTGCACCAGGTTGGCCGTGCGGTTCACGAGGTTGCCCCAGCCGGCCACGAGCTCGTCGTTCGTGCGGCGCTTGAACTGCTCCCACGTGAAGTCCGTGTCCTGGTTCTCCGGGCCCGCCACCGCGATGAAGTAGCGCAGCGCGTCCGGCTGGTAGCGGGCCAGGAAGTCGCGGACGTAGATGACGATGCCGCGCGAGGACGCGAACTTCTTGCCCTCCATCGTGAGGAACTCGCTCGACACCAGCTCGGTGGGCAGCTGCAGCTCCCCGAACGTGCCGGGAGCGCCACCCTTCGCGCCCTGGCCGTTGTACGCGAGGAGCTCCGCGGGCCAGATCTGGGAGTGGAACGTGATGTTGTCCTTGCCCATGAAGTAGAACTGCTGGGCCGTCGGGTCCGCCCACCACTGCTTCCACTCGTCCGCGTCGCTGCCGTAGCGGCGCGCCCACTCGATGCTCGCCGAGAGGTAGCCGATCACCGCGTCGAACCACACGTACAGGCGCTTGTTGGGGTTGTTCTCCCAACCCTCGAGCGGGACCGGGATGCCCCAGTCGATGTCCCGGGTCATCGCGCGCGGGCGCATGTCCTCGAGCAGGTTGAGCGAGAAGTTCAGCACGTTGGGGCGCCAGCCCTGCCGGGCGCGCAGCCAGTCCCCGAGCGAGTCCGCGAGCGCGGGCAGGTCGAGGAAGAAGTGCTCGGTCTCGATGAACTTCGGCGTCTCGCCGTTGATGCGCGAGCGCGGGTTCTTCAGCTCGTGCGCGTCGAGCTGGTTGCCGCAGTTGTCGCACTGGTCGCCGCGCGCGCCGTCGTACCCGCACAGCGGGCACGTGCCCTCGATGTAGCGGTCCGGGAGGGTGCGGCCCGTGCTCGGGGAGATCGCACCGCTCGTGGTCTGCTCGATCATGTACCCGTTCTTGTGCAGGGTGCGGAACATCTCCTGCGCCACGGCGTAGTGGTTGCGCGTCGTGGTGCGCGTGAACAGGTCGTAGCTCAGGCCGAGGTTGACCAGGTCCTCGACAATCACCCGGTTGTACGTGTCCGCGAGCTCGCGCGCGCTCACGCCCTGCTGGTCCGCCTGCACCAGGATGGGCGTGCCGTGCTCGTCCGTGCCCGAGACCATGAGCACGTCGTGACCCGCCATGCGCATGTGCCGGCTGAACACGTCGGAGGGGACGCCGAAGCCGGCGACGTGGCCGATGTGTCGCGGGCCGTTCGCGTACGGCCAGGCGACTGCGGAGAGGATGCGAGTCATGCGTCGATCCTAGTTGGGCCCGCGCACCGCCCTCGCGCGAGCCCGCGCACTCACCCACCCGCGCTCGACCAGCCCCGTTGCGGAACACCACGCCCCTTTGCGGAACACCAGGTCCCCCCAGCCCCCCGCCGTCGGCCCTACCCCCACCGTTGCGGAACACCACGCAACTGTGCGGGACACCACCGTCGCGAAACCCGCCTTGCGGAACGCTACGGACCACTCACGTTCCGCAGAACGGCTGGGGGAAGTGAGCGGTCCGCGATCTTCCACGAACTCACTTCGTCGGGCCCTGCGAGGCGCCTGGGGTCGAGCAGAACTTCTGCGGAACACGAGGGGTCCCTGGTGTTCCGCAAGGGCCACTTGCCAACCGTCGCGTCCCGCACAGTTGCGTGGTGTTCCGCAACGGGTGGGGGGTGGACGTGGTGTTCCGCAACAGATGGGTGAAGGACGTGGTGTTCCGCAACGGGGGCCGGGTGGACGTGGTGTTCCGCAACGGTGGGGGAAGGGCCGGGGCGGGTGCGGGTGCGGGGTGAGTGGGCCGACGGCGGGGGCCGGGCGGGTGGGCCGACGGCCGGGGCCGGGCGGGCAGGGTCAGTCGGCGGGGGTGAGCTCGATGCGCAGGATGCGGTCGTCGCCCGGGCGGGGGTCGCCGCGGCCGTCGGTGTTGTTGGTGAGCACCCACAGCGCGCCGTCGGGGGCCTCCACCACGGCGCGCAGCCGACCGTGCTCGCCCTGCAGGAGCGGCTGGGGCTCCCCGGTGCCGTCGGCGGTGAGCGGCACGCGCCACAGCGTCCGGCCGCGCAGGCCCGCGAGGTACACGCCCTCGCGCGTCACGGCGATCCCGCTCGGGGACGCCTCGCTCGTGCGCCACACGGCCAGCGGCGAGACGTACTCGCCCTCGCCGTCGCCCTCGCCCTCGACGTGCGGCCAGCCGTAGTTGCCGCCCGCCTCGATCAGGTTGAGCTCGTCCCACGTGTCCTGCCCGAACTCGCTCGCGAACATCCGCCCGTCCACGGCCCAGCCCAGGCCCTGCACGTTGCGGTGCCCGAAGGTCCACACGAGCGTGCCGAAGGGGTTGCCCGGGGCGGGCTCGCCGTCGGCGGTCATGCGCAGGATCTTGCCGCCCAGCGAGTCGCGGTCCTGCGCCCGCGCCGTGTCGTAGATGTCGCCCGTGGTCGCGTACAGGTACCCGTCCGGTCCGAACGCGAGGCGTCCGCCGTTGTGGTTGGGCCCCTTGGGGATGCCGTCCACGATCACCTCGGCGCCGGTGAGCTCGTCGCCGTCGAGCTCGAGCCGCAGGATCCGGTTGTCCTCGCTCGCCGTGAGGTAGACGAAGACGGCGGAGTCCTCGGCGAACCGTGGCGAGACCGCGATCCCGAGCAGCCCGCCCTCCGAGCGCGCCACGACGGCCCGCTCGATGTCCCGGGCCCCTGCGCCGCGCAGCCGTGCGAGCTCGCCGTCGTCGAGCCGGTACACCCGCGCCGTGTCGCGCTCGGTCACGAGCGCCGCGCCGTCGGGCAGGAACGCGATCCCCCACGGGGCGTCGAGGCCCGTGACGACGTCGCTCACGTCCGCGACCTCGACCTCGGGGATCTCCTCGATCTCGGGAGACGGCTCGGGGCTCTGCACCGGGGACGGCTCGGGTGACGGCGCGAGGGTCGGCTCGGGCGACGGGCTCGGCGCGGGACCGGGCTCCTCGACGACGGTCGGGGTCGAGGAAACCTCGGGTTGGGCCGTGCACGCGGCAAGGAGGACGACGACGACGGCGCCCACCGCCCACCTCCCGTGACCGCTCACCGCTCTAGCCCACCATGGCGGGGCCGTGCCGGCCAGCGGACCGCGGCTCAGGCCACGAACGCGGGCTCGAGCCGCGCGCCGTGCGCGAGGAGCTCCTCGCGGGCCGCGGCACCGAGCTCGGGGCTCACGGGCACGGTGAGGTCGGTGAAGACTCGCGCGGCCAGCCCCAGAGAGATCGCGTCGAGGGCCGTCGCCTTGACGCAGTGCGACTCGGCGATGCCGACGACGTCCACCTCGGTCACGGCCGCACGCGTGAGGATCTCCGCGAGCGAGCGGCCGTCCGGGTCCGTCCCCTCGAAGCCCGAGTACGCGGCCTCGTAGGCGCCCTTCTTGACGGACGCGTCCGGGTGCAGGTCCGCGAGCGCGGGGTGCAGCTCGGCCTCGGCGGTGCCCGCGACGCCGTGCGGGGGCCACGTGTCCACGAAGTCGGGCGTGTCGGAGAAGTGGTGCCCGGGGTCGATGTGCCAGTCCTGCGTCGTGACGATCACGGCATAGTCCTCGCGCCGCCCCGCCACGAAGCGTGCGATCGCCTCGGCCACGGCGTTGCCGCCCTCGACCCCGAGCGCACCCCCTTCGCAGAACGTGGGCTGCACGTCCACCACGAGCAGGGCGCGGCGCACCGGGGCGCTCTCGATCGGTTCCACAAGACCTCCAGGTCGCAGGGGCTTGCTCCCATTCTCACCCGCCCGCGCGGGAGTCGCACCGTGCGTCTCGCGGCTCGGGGCGCAGGCGTCGCGCCCGCGCGCGCCACGTCGCACCGCCGTGGCCCTCGTGCTGTACTTCGTCGCGCTCGCGCCCTAGCGTCACGGGCGTGATCGAGCTGCTCGCCCCGGCGCTCTCCGGCCTCGGCCTCGGAGCGTCCCTCATCATCGCGATCGGCGCGCAGAACGTGTTCGTGCTGCGCCAAGGCCTCGCCCGCGAGCACGTGGGGGCCGTCGTCGCGGTGTGCGCCGTGTCCGACGTCGTGCTCATCGCGGCGGGCGTCGCCGGCCTCGGGGCGGTCGTGGAGCGCTGGCCGTGGGCCCCCGACGTCGCACGGTTCGCCGGGGCCGCGTTCCTGCTCGGCTACGCCGTCCTCGCCGCGCGGCGGGTGCTACGGCCGCGTGCACTGGGGACGGGACCGGGGACGCCGTCGTCGGACCACGACCTCGCCGCACCCGCGCCGGCCCGGACCGGGACGCTGCGCGCGGCCGTCCTCACGGCCGCGGCCCTCACGTGGCTCAACCCGCACGTGTACCTCGACACGGTGTTCCTGCTCGGCTCCGTCGCGAGCGGGCACGCGGGCGCGGCGCGGTGGGCGTTCGGGGCGGGCGCCGCCGTCGCGAGCATCGCATGGTTCGGCGCGCTCGGGTACGGCTCCCGGGTGCTCGCACGGTTCTTCGCGAGCCCGCGCGCGTGGCGGGTGCTCGACGCCGTGGTGTGCGTCGTGATGCTCGTGATCGCGGTCGGGCTGCTCGTGGGAGGGTGACTCAGCCGCGCGCGGCCACGGCGGCCGCGTAGAGCTCGCGCTGGCCGACCCCGCTCGTCCCGGCGACGTCCCGCACGGCGTCCTTGAGCCGTTCGCCCGCCGCGACGCGCTCGAGCACGCGGGCGGTGAGCGCGTCGAGGTCCGCCGCGCGCGGGGACGCCCCGTGGACGACGACGACGATCTCGCCGCGCACCTCCCCCTGCGCCCACGCGACGAGCTCGTCGAGGGGGGCCCGCACCACCTCCTCGTACGTCTTGGTCAGCTCGCGGCACACCGCCGCCCGACGGTCCCCGCCGAACGCCTCGGCCATCGCCGTGAGCGTCTCGGCGAGCCGGTGCGGGGCCTCGAAGAACACCAGCGTGCGGGGCTCGTCCGCGAGCGCCCCGAGCGCGCGCGCACGCTCGCCCGCACGGCGCGGGACGAACCCCTCGAAGCAGAAGCGGTCCGTCGGCAGTCCCGACAGCGCGAGCGCCGCGAGCACCGCGCTCGGGCCAGGGGCGCACGTCACGTCGAGCCCCTCCGCGACGGCCCGCGCGACCACCCGGAACCCGGGGTCCGAGACCGTCGGCATGCCCGCGTCCGAGACGACGAGCACCGTCGCGCCGCCGCGCACCTGCTCGACGAGCTCCTCGAGCCGGCCCGACTCGTTGTGCTCGTGCAGGCTCAGGACGCGACCCGAGACCTGGAGGCCGAGCCGGGCTGCGAGGGCCCGCGTGCGGCGGGTGTCCTCCGCGGCCACGACGTCCGCCCTCTCGAGGAGCTCGCGCAGCCGCGTCGACGCGTCGGCGTCGTTCCCGAGGGGAGTTGCCGCAAGCACGAATCGCCCAGCCACGCGCCCAGCCTGCCACGCCCCCTGGCCTACGATGACCGCGTGGCGACCACCCCGGGGCAGGACGACCCCTCCGCTCCCCCGGTGCGCAGGTCCGTGCTCGGGGCGCGCGAGCCGGAGGTGCCGGGCGGGTCGGGGGGCGCGGGCGGTTCCGCGGAGACGCCGTCGTCGGGCAGCACGCCGTCGTCGGCCCCCGTCCCCGCCGCGCCCGCCGTCCCTGACGGACCTCCCGCGCCCGGCGCACCGTGGCCGTCCTTCCCCCCGGCACCGGACGGGGGCACGCACGAGACCGAGCGCATCGTCCCGACGACCCCGCCGCAGGACGAGCTCCCCCCGCCGTCGCCCGAGGAGCACCTGCTGCGCCGCCTGCTCGGGGAGCGCGCGCTGCGGCTCGACGCGACGGTCCGCGCGCGGATCTGGGGCTGGATCGGCCCGCTCCTCGTCACGGCGTTCGCGGGCTACGTGCGCTTCCTCGACCTGGGCCGCCCGCAAGAGCTCGTGTTCGACGAGACGTACTACGTCAAGCAGGGCTACACCTACTTCCGCGTGGGCTTCGACGCGAACTGGCCCGACGAGTACAACCCCGAGTTCGAGTCCGGGTTCCTCGACGGCTTCCTGCCCACGGGCGACTACGTGGTGCACCCGCCCATCGGGAAGTGGGTCATCGCGCTGGGCTTCCACCTCGGCGAGCCCGCGCACGCCGCGACGTGGCGCATCACGACGGCGATCCTCGGGACCCTGGCCGTCCTCATGCTCGCGCGGTCCGCGCGGCGGCTGTTCGCCTCGACCACGCTCGGGGTGATCGCGGGGCTGCTGTTCGCGGTGGACGGCATGGCGATCGTGCACTCGCGCACCGCGCTGCTCGACAACACGCTCATGTTCTTCGTGCTCGCGGCGTTCGGGGCGCTCTTGCTCGACCGCGAGCAGGCCCGGCGCCGGCTCGCGCGGCGCTGCGCCGCCCAGCTCGAGGCCGCGGGAGACCTCTCACGCTGGGGGCCGTCGCTCGGGATCCGGTGGTGGCGGATCCTCGCGGCGCTCGCGCTCGGGCTCGCGGTGAGCACCAAGTGGTCCGGCCTGTACTTCTTCGCCGTGTTCGCGCTCATGTCGGTGCTGTGGGACATCACCGCGCGGCGGCGCGCCGGCGTCGAGGGCTGGTTCGGGGCGGGGGTCCTCAAGGACGGGGCGCTCGCGGCCGCCGTGATGGTGCCCGTCGTCGTCGGGACCTACCTCGCGAGCTGGACCGGGTGGTTCCGCAACCCGCACACGTACGGGCGGAACTGGGCGGCCGAGCACCCCGGCGAAGGCGTCCAGTGGCTCCCCGAGTCGTGGCGCTCGTGGTGGAAGTACCACCTCGACATGTGGCAGTTCCACAACAACCTCACCTCGGAGCACTCCTACGAGGCGCACCCCCTGGGCTGGATCTTCCAGGTCCGGCCCACGTCCTTCCTCTGGAACGAGGTCCCCGACCCGGTGGAGGCGTGCGGCTGGGACAGGTGCGTGCAGGCGGTGCTCGCGATCGGCAACCCGCTCGTGTGGTGGGGCGCGGCGATCGCCATCCCGTTCGTGCTGTTCTGGCTCGTGGCCCACCGCGACTGGCGGGCGTTCGCGGTGCTCAGCGGGTATCTGGCCGGGTGGGCGCCGTGGCTCGCCTACTCCCACCGCACCATCTTCACGTTCTACGCGATCGCGTTCACGCCGTGGGTGGTCCTCACGCTCACGTACGCGATCTCGAAGGCGCTCGGGCCGCCCGACGCGCCGCCGCGGCGCCGAGATCGCGGGTTCTTCTGGGTGGGGCTGTTCCTGCTCGCGGTCGTGGCCGTGTCCGTGTTCTTCTACCCGATCTGGACGGCCCAGGTGGTGCCGTACCGGTTCTGGCAGCTGCACATGTGGCTGCCGAGCTGGGTGTAGCGGGGTCGGCTCTCGTGCTTCGCTGAGGTCGCGGCGCACCCGGGTTGACACGGTGTCAGTGGGGTGTGGCATGCTCGGGTTATCCCTTTTGATCCGGTTCTTGTTGGTGATCGGTTGGGTGGGGGATATTCGTATGTTTGTTCTTCCGGGTGGAAGGGAGGTGTCAGGTGGAAGACTTCACGGCGGTGGGCCGCGCGAGCGGCAGGGGCGAGGGTTCGACGACGGCGCCTTCCGGGTCGCGTGGGGCTTCCGGGCCGACGACGTCGCCCCGTGGGGAGCGAACTGGTTCGGGGCCGACGACGGCGCCCGCCGGGCCGGTGTCCTCGCCCGCGGCCGGGGTGCGGGTGCCCGAGTCGTTGCGCTCCGCCGCACGGTTCCCCCTCGGGGGCGCCGATCCTGCCGGTGAGGCTCGGGCATGGGCGCGGGTCCTCGTTACCGCAGCGCGCGAGCTTCGCACGGTGTCCTCGGGCGCCGCGTCATGGGCGGCCCAGGTGCAGACGGAGGTGCTCGCGGCCCTCGACGAGACCGCGCGGGTGGTGACCGCGGCGAAGGCGCCCGTGCTGGCCGCGCACGAAGCCGCCGGGACGTGGCGGTCACCGGGGATCGGGTCCTTCGAGCAGTTCCGAGCGCGATCCACCCGCACCGGCACCGGCGCCACCCGCAAGGAGCTCAACGCGGCGCGCACCGTGACCCGCCTCGACGGCGGACTCGAAGCCCTCACCGCGGGGACGTTGACGCCGGTGCACGCCGAACGCCTGGCCACCATCACCGACAAGCTCCCCGAGCCCCTCCAGACCACGCTGCTCACCGGGCGCCACGCCCGCAAGGTCACTGACCTCGCGGGGCGACTGGACGCCGCGCGGTTCGCCACCCAGGTCGAGAACATGGCCGCGGCCCTGTCCGCCGCCCAGGTCGAGGACGCCCACCAGGCCGCTCGTGCACGCCGTCACCTCGACCTCACCCCCACCACCGACGGGATGGTGCGCCTCACCGGGCTGCTCGACGCCAACGCCGGTCACGTGGTCCAGGTCGCGCTCGACGCGGCCTCGCCTCGCCCCTCGGCCGACGACACCCGCAGCCCGGGCCAGCGCCGCGCCGACGCCCTGCACGCACTGGCCACCGCGGCGCTCGCCGAGCCCAAGGCTGGCGGCCACTCCCGTCCCCACCTGCTCATCACCATGACCGCGCAGACGTTCACCGAGGTTCGTGACCACCTGCGCGCGGACCGCGAGAACCGCTCCGGCGACCGCCCGGGGGCCGTGGTGCGGTACCAGGACGGCCCCCTCCTGCCCGTCTCCGAGCTCGCGCGGACCCTGTGCGACTCCCAGATCGCTCGCCTCGTCGTCGACGCCGACTCCGAACCCCTCGACCTGGGGCGCTCCACTCGGCTCTTCACCCCCGCCCAGCGCCGCGCCGTCATCGCGCGTGACGGCGGGTGCGCCTGGGACGGGTGCGCCATGCCCGCCCGCTACTGCGAGGTCCACCACCTCGACTGGTGGGACGACGACCACGGGCACACCGCCACGCGGCGCGGCGCGCTCGTCTGCCCCTTCCACCATCACGAGCTCCACCGCCACCACCTCGACCTCGTCCGCCACGAACCCGATCACCCCCCGCCCCGACCAGACGACCCACCCCCGCGTACCGACGATGCGCTCGAGCACGCCGACGACGTACCGCGACGTGTCACCTACCGACGCGTCCCACGCATGCAGACCCGACTCGCACGCGAGAGCGCCATGCGGGCGCGACTGCTCGCCGACGTGCGCGCTGACGCGAGCGAACGACGAAGGCGGCGAGGGGCGTGATCGCGTTGCGCACGAGGGCCAACGCACTTGGCTCAACGCACTTGGCTCAACGCACGCGGCTCTACGCGCGCAGCTCAGCGCACACGGGTCAGCGCCCGAGACTCAGAGGGCGGGCTCGGTGGGCTCGCGGGCCTCGTCGCGGACGGTGCGGATCCAGATGGCCAGGGCGAAGCCGCCGAAGATCCACCACTGGATCGCGTACATCAGGTTGCGCCACGCGAAACCCGAACCGGGGAGCGCCGGCGGGTCGAGCTGGACCATCGGCGACGCGGGCACGGGCTCGGACTGGACCACGTAGCCCGTGTAGATCGGGGTGCCCCAACGGCCGGCGAGCTGGGCCATCGAGATCGAGTCCGTCTGGTCGTCCGGCAGCGGCGCCCCGTCCGCACCCGTCCCCGGCCCCGCGGCCTCCCCCGACTGCAGGTACCCGGTCACGGTGACCTCGCCGGACGGGGTGGCAGGCGGCTCGACGCCCTCGGGGAGCCAGCCGCGGACCACGGCAAGAACGGGAGCGTCGGCCGGTGCGCCCGCGACGGCACCTGCGCCGTCGTCGAGAACGCGCAGCTCGGCGAGCACGAGCGCGCCGACCTGTTCGTCGTGGACGCGGCCCGCGACGAGGAGCTGCTCGCCCGTGAACTGCCCCACGGCGATGGCGCGGCGGCCCACGAGCTCGCCCGCGAACGTCTCGTGCGCACCCAGCAGCTCGCCGATCGGCACGGGCGGCGCCAGGAGGATCTTGTCGCGCGCCTCTTGCGCGGCCTGGGCGCCGCGCACCTCCGCGCGATCGAGCTGCCACGAACCGAGGAGCCCGCACACGACCGCCGCCGCGACGAGGACCACGAGCAGGACGAGCATCCGCGGTGTGCGTGCCACGGCCCAGAAGCCGCGGCCCGGTGGGGTCGGCTCGCCCGGTGGGGTCGGCTCGCCCGATGGGGTCGGCTCGCTCGCCACCCCGACCCCGGGGGCGCCGTCGTCGTCGGAAGCTCGCTGGACCACGCCTCGACGCTACCTGCCCTGGTCGGGGGTGCCGAAACTCGCGAGCGCTCGCGCGATACGGGAAGGTGGGCGAGGGCCGCGGGAACTCACCTGCGGCTCGATGTGACTCACGTCATCGGTCCGAAGTCCTAGCCCTGCGCACCGTGGCAGGGCGAGGATGAACGGGTAGTCGCGCCCGTCGGAGGGGTGCGGCTCGGCCACTCGAGGAGCAGCGCCATGTCCGCAACCACCCCGCAGTCCCCGTGGCAGACCCGACCGGGAGGACCGGTCTCCCCCGAGACGATCGCGCGCATCGACGCGTACTGGCGCGCGGCGAACTACCTCTCGGTGGGTCAGATCTACCTGCTCGACAACCCGCTGCTGCGCGAGGAGCTCGCGCGCGAGCACGTCAAGCCCCGGCTGCTGGGCCACTGGGGCACCACGCCCGGCCTGAACTTCCTGTACGCGCACCTCAACCGCGCCATCGCCGAGCGCGCGCAGTCCACGATCTAC
>Ga0222423_1000926_pt1 | contig 15373 bp, 15 predicted proteins | sample 3A0metagenome_FD_182472 | JGI IMG/M metagenome (GOLD analysis project Ga0222423, IMG submission 182472) | Enriched microbial communities from leaf-cutter ant dump, University of Wisconsin, Madison, United States - 3A0 (version 2) | ecosystem: Environmental > Terrestrial > Nest > Insects nest >...
TCCTGTACGAGTCGAACATCATCAACGAGTACATCGACGAGCGCTTCCCGCACCCCCAGCTGATGCCCGGCGACCCGGTGGACCGCGCCCGCGTGCGCCTGTTCCTGCTCAACTTCGAGAAGGAACTGTTCGTGCACGTGAACATCCTCGAATCGCGTGCCACCAAGGGTAACGAGAAGGCACTGGAAAAGGCCCGCGCCCACATCCGCGACCGCCTCACGCAGCTGGCCCCCGTGTTCCTCAAGAACAAGTACATGCTGGGAGACAACTTCTCCATGCTGGACGTGGCCATCGCCCCGCTGCTGTGGCGCCTGGACTACTACGGCATCGACTTGTCCAAGAACGCCGCGCCGCTGCTCAAGTACGCCGAGCGCATCTTCTCGCGCCCGGCCTACATCGAGGCGCTGACGCCGTCTGAAAAGGTCATGCGCAAGTAGTAAGCTCATCCATCACTGATCGCCCACCTTCATGACCGCACAGGAATCCACCTCCACGCGCCCATACCTCATTCGTGCCCTGTACGAATGGTGCACCGACAACGGGCTCACGCCCTACGTCGCGGTGCGCGTGGACGATTCCGTGCAGGTGCCGCGCGAGTACGTGAAGGACGGCGAGATCGTGCTGAACATCAGCTTCGACGCCACCAGCGCCCTGCAGCTGGGCAACGATTTCATCGAATTCAAGGCCCGCTTCGGCGGCAAGCCGCGCGAGATCCTGGTGCCCGTGGGCCGGGTGATCGCCATCTACGCACGTGAGAACGGCCAGGGTATGGCCTTCCCGCCGCCCGTGGACGTGCTGGGCGGCGGCGAGGCGCCCGTGATCCTGTCAGCCCAGCCGGACCCGGCGCCGTCCGAAGACCGGGTGGTGCAATTGGTGCCCACGGACGATGGAAAGAAGGACGGCGATGGCGGCGATGCCCCCCGGCCCCCGCCTGCAACGGGTGGTGCGCGGCCCTCGCTCAAGCGGGTCAAATAAGCGCGCGCTCTGGTTTTTCGGCTTTTTTTCCACGATAAAATCCAGCCTTCGCCGGTTTAGCTCAGTTGGTAGAGCACCCGCCTTGTAAGCGGTAGGTCGTCAGTTCGATTCCGACAACCGGCACCATATTCAAGTCCGCACAGTTCCACGAACGTGCGGACTTTCTTTTTTCCCCTATGAAACACGCCCCTGCATCGTTCGCCAAGGTGCGCCGAAGTGCGCCGCCATCCAAGCCCTGTCCGGGGAACAAACCGGGGAACAACCGGGGCAAAATCCCGGAACTGGGGGAGTTGTTCCCCGGTCCCCCCTGTTCCCCGCTCTGGAGGCTTGCCATGCTGACCGATGCCCACTGCCGCGCCGCCACCTGCCCGCCCGACAAGAAGCGCGCCCGCTTCACCGATGCCGGGGGCCTTTACCTGGAGGTCAGCCCCTCCGGATCCCGCCGCTGGTTCTGGAAAACCTACACCGATGGCAAAGAGGGCCGCATGGCCCTGGGCAGCTACCCCGAAGTGACATTGACCGCCGCCCGCAAGGCGCGGGACGCGGCCAGGACGCAGAAGGCGGGCGGGGTCAACCCCGTGCAGGCCCGCAAGGTGGACAAGCTGCGTGCCACCGTCAGCGCGGGCAACACCTTCAAGGCCGTGGCCGTGGAATGGCTGGCGCTGCACCGCGACGGATGGAGCGCAACCCACCACACCCGAGAGCTGCGCAACCTGGAGAAGGATCTGTACCCGCACTTGGGCGAGCGCCCCATTGCCGAAGTCGAGCCCGTGGAGCTGCTGGCCGTGATCCAGAAGGTAGAGGCCCGCGGCGTCACCGATGTGCCGCACCGCGTGCTGATTACCGCGCGCGGTGTCTGGCAGCACGCCATTGCCACCGGCCGGGCGCAGCGCGACGTGACGCAGGACATCAAGAAGGCGCTCAAGCCCCACATCCGCGAGAACCTGCCCGCCATCACCGACCCGGCCAGCCTAGCCGAGCTGCTGCGCGCCAGCGATGCCTACCGGGGCGGCCCCGTGGTGCGTGCCGCCCTGCGCCTGGCGCCCATCCTGTTTCAACGCCCCGGCAACCTGCGCGCCATACGCTGGGCGGACGTGGACATGGATGCGGGCCTGTGGGCCATCCCCAGCGAGGACATGAAGCGCACCAAGGCTCAGAAGATCAACGGCCAGCCGCACACCGTGCCCCTGCCGCGCCAGGCCCTTGCGCTGCTGCTGGAGCTGCAGCCTCTCACGGGGCGGGGCGAATACGTGTTCCCCGGCCTGCGTGACAAGGCCGCGCCCATGTCCGAGGCCGCCGTGAATGCGGCCCTGCATGCCATGGGCTACAAGGACCGCCACTGCTGGCACGGCTACCGCGCGACGGGCCGCACCATCCTGCGCCAGGTGCTCAAGTACCCGCCGGACGTGATCGAGGCGCAGCTTGCCCACAAGGGCCAAATCACCCACGGCGGCGCGTACGACCGCGCCACCCACGTGGAAGAGCGCGGCGACATGTTGCAGGTGTGGGCGGACTACCTGGACAAACTGCGCCAGGGGGCGGACGTGGTGCCCTTTCCCCAGCGCGCCGCCTGACGCCCTGGCCACGAGCCCCGGCAAGCCCCGCCGCAAGCCGCCCCGCAGCTACCCGCCGGGCGGCTTTTTTGCGCCCGCCGCCAAATTCCTTCGCCCCAGGAAATCAAAAAATGGCGGGGGCACCGGGGGCAAATGGCAAAACCCAGCATCCATGCGGGTTTGCGGCGAATCGGTACCGGGGGCAAAGCGGGGGCAAACCGGGGGCACAGCGGGGGCAAATGGAGAATTTATTACATAGTGAAATTTGTTCACACATACATACCCTTTTCCGCCTTGTTTCTCCCCTGTTCCCCCTGTGGCCGGGGCCGGTTTTCTGCCCCCGGTGCGGGGTGAATGCGCCGTGGCGGATGGTGCTGGAAGCGGGCGCGTGAGGGGCTTCCCCTGGCGCCACCGCCACGCCGGGCCGGGTGCTTGGATGGTCGGGGCTCAGGTTATGGTTGAAATGGCCTCCAGCGCTTATGTAGCATCCGCAGGTAGCTATTAAATGAGTAGCATCCTGCGCCAGTCTTTGAGCCCATGACGTGGCAACTTGAGATAATGAGAATCATTTGCAATAAATTGCCAAGTTGTGGGCTCAGAGCCGATGCCCTGAAAATCCGGCGCTGAAGGTTCGCGGGGCGATTTCTTGGGGTGCGGACGCATGGGCGTGTTGCTGTCTGCGAGGGGCGCGGCGCCTGTGGATAACTTTTCCCGCTAGCGTGCTCAAGATTTCAGCAAACCGCCATCGCCCGCAAACCCGCATGGATGCTTGTTCTCCCGATAGGGTGCCAAAATTGTCCACAATACGCACATGATACGACGGGCGTTATGTCAAATGATGTGCGTATCTAGTAGATATTTTGCACATCATCGGGCGGCATGACACAATGCACCCATGACGCTTGAAGAATTCGACGCGGCACTGTCCGCACTGGGCTGGAAGGTCAGCGAGTTTTGCCGGGCCACGGGCCTGCACCGCAACACCCCCAGCCGCTGGCGTAATGAGGGCGTGGAGATACCTGGCTGGGTGCCGAAGCACCTGGGCTTGCTGCTGGAACTGCAGCGCCTGCACGCGGCCTATCTGGTGCCGCCCAGCACCAAGGCGGGCGAGTGAGGGCTATGGCTGTGGATTTGCGATGGCACGATGCGATGGGTGCCGCGCAAGATGTGCGCATTTCTCGCCTTCCCGCGTATCACGGCAAGCCGGTTTATGCGCGTTGGTATTTGGCTGTTTTGGGGCTCATTGATGATGGTGGCCATGGGCTTTCGTGCGTCATGAGTTCGCAGGAAAGGCAATTGCATCTTGCGGCACTTGATCGGGCATTGGTGCCGCAAGATGAGGCCAGCGGGCCCGTATTCAGCGAAGATGAGCGGCGGGCGGGCTGGCCCGCAGTGATGAACCTTGAGCAGATCGCATCATTGCAACGCCCGTTTGCCGGAGGGGACGAAGCGGGTGGGCGTGCATGGGATGCTTTGCATTCGGCGCTCGAACATGCGTGTGAGTGTGGCCAACTGGTATCTGAGTCGCGGGTGACGCAGGTTGTTCAGGAATGCAAGCAGCCGAAATGGACAGGGGATTGGCGCAACATGCCGATATACGCCAATCCGGTTGTTGGTGATGACACCTGCTACAGCGTCAAGCCGCAAGCCCTTGCCGCATGGTTGCACGCGCAGGGCGAAACGCCCAGCGCGCATATTGCGGCATGGTTCGCTCTGAGTGGAGTTGTCGTTACGCCTGCGGTTGTTGATGTTCTATGGTTGCGGGCCTGCGAGGTGGCGGGGAGCACACTCACGGCGGCGGAAAAGGCGGGGGGCTGGCCGGCAAGCATGAGGCCCGACTCGCTGACGGCGTTGCAATGGCCTGCCGAAGCGGTGGGGGTACGGCGCACTTTAGGTACTGCGGTAAAAGATGCGTGCGAGGGCGGGGGCCTGCCGTGTGGGCGTGATGTGAAGACATCCCGTGTCCAGTCGCCTGACCGCATCCCTAACCGCATGACGCAGGCCAGGGACTGGCCCGCCTGCTATGTGATCGACGGCAGGCCATACGCCTACACGCCGGAGCCGTACATGGTCGAAACTGTCACATACCACGTAGCTCCTGCTGCATTCGCTGGATGGCTTGCCGTTCAGAAAATGGAACCCAGTGAACACATGCGCGCCTGGTTCGATGTGAAGGGCGTTGCATGGCCGCCGGCTGTGGCGGCAGATCCTGCGCAAAAGGCCGACGCCAGCCCCTTCCCTTTGGCGGACTGGTCCGCCCTGGTGGCCTACCGCAAGGCCAATCGGGGCAGGGACTGGGGGCCGGGCAACCAACTTGTTATTGCCAAAGCTGAACTTGGGCAGCGCATAGCAGGTGGCAAGGCGACGGAATCCGATGCACTGGAGGAGATGGCAAAAGAGTTGGGCATGAGGAGCCGCGAAGCGCTGCGCAAGGTGCTCAAGATGCCGGTGCCTGACCGCAAGCGCGCCAAGAAAAAAGAAACGGTAGCTTCTACCTCTTCCAGTACCCAAGTGCTCAACGGCAAGAGGCAACCCAAGGCGGCATAACACCCGCCCTTGCCCCATCGGGGGCACTACCGCAGGGCCATCCCCAGCATCGCGCCCGCCAGCACGGCCAGCCCGGTGATGGCCCAAGGTGCATAGGGCGCCCACCATGGCGGCGAGGCGAGCATGGCCGCTTGGCGGCGCATCAAGGCCAACAGGGCGCGGTCTTGTGAAAGTTCGCTGTGCTGGTGCATGAGGCTACCCTAGGCTTGTGAACGTGGCCGCAGCATGCCACAAGCGGGGCCGGAAACCCCCGCCCTTGCCACCGTCCCGCGCCTCGCGCTACACTGCCTGCAAGCCGAAAGGCCCGGTGCTTCAAAACACCAAGAGAAAGCGGTTGCAGCCCCCACCGAAAAGCGGGGCTTTGTCACGCCTATTTCCTGGGGCTGGTGCGTATGCATCGCCTCATCATGGTTTCGGGCGGGATGGGGCGAACGGCAACGCCGCCCGCACGGCTTTCTCCGTGTTTTGAACATCCCGCCCACCCGCTGCGCTTCAAAACGCAAACGGCGGGTTCCCTGTCTCAGAAAGGAGCCATGACTATGACCGTTGTCACCCCACGGGCCAGCCGCGCCGCTGCGCTCACCCAGCCCCATGCGGGCAGTTTCACCTCCAGCCAGGCGCCCCAAAAGCCCCAGTCGGAAACCATCCCCACCGCCCACCTGTTGCCCATGCTGGTGGCCTTCAACGCCTGCAACTTGGCAGGCTTCTACCTTGAACGCGGCAATGTGGCCGCCGCTCGGCGCAAGCTGGTGCAGGCGCTGGCGTCCGTCAATCAATTGGGCGCGGCTCCGGGCGCGCAAGGCGGTGCAGCATGAGCCCCGCCGCCTTCACCTTCACCCAGCGCCATGAAAGCCATGCCGCCCTGTACGCCCGCATGGCCGATGCGTTGCCGCCCGGCGGCTACCTGGTGCGCGTTGACGCCAGCAAGACCGGCGGCAGCATTTGCCTGGGGCTGACGGCGCCCATGTGCGCCACGTCGATGCACTTCACCGCAGAGCAGGCCTGCGCCGTGGCCGCTGAGTTGCTGGCCTGCGCTGATGCGTGCGAGGCCGTGACGATGGGGAGGGCCTAGGCCATGGCCCGTCTCGTCCGCCGTGACTATCGTCCGCGCCCCGCGTCCTTTACTGACCTTCCGTTCGTTGCTGACGTGAAGGTCTCCCGGCGCAACAAGCGCCGCAGCTTCTGGAATGTCCCGCAAACCAACGACTACGGCGAGGCCTGCGCCATGGGGCGTCAGTTCGCTTGCGACATGGTTCAGTATTTCAAGGACAACCCCTGCTGGAGCGGCTCCAACGTCCTTGGCTCGCTCGTCAAGGACATGGCCGCCTACCGCTGCGGCACTGCCATGCACGGCTACGAGGTAGGCTTCTGGTCTGCGCTCGAAGTGCTGCTGTGCCGCGCTGCCTCTCTCGAAAATCATTGGGAAGTCATCCAGGGAGTCCAAGACCGCTACGACGCCATTGCTAAGGCCAACGCGGCTGAGGGGTCCACTGAAAGAGCTGCAGCATGAGCGCCGCCATCATCCCTTTGCCTGGGGCCGCCGCCGCGCCCGTGACGCAGACCCGCCGCAATGGCCGGCACCCCAAGATGGTTGTGTCGCTCAGGCGCTTCAAGCTGGAGCGCTACGACGCGCAGCTCAGTGCGCAGGCGCGTGAAAAGGAAGTGGCGCGGTTGCGCGAGTTCGCGGCCCGTTCACAGGACCTTGCGAATTGGCAGTTGTTCCGCGCCGCCCAGCTGGAGGCCGAAGCACTGCCAGCGCGCGGCACGGAAAGGGGGCAGTCATGACCGATGCTCAAGAGCTGGAGCTGATGCACCTGCGCAACGTGATCGGCCTTGCCGCCTTTGCGGTAGAGGCCCGGCGCGTGCTGGAGGAAATCGACTACTCCGCCGAAATGCAGGCGCTGGAGAAAAAGCCCCGCACTGACCCGCTCGCGCTGGTGCGCGACCGCAGGCAATGGGTGGAGTGCCCCGACATGGCCGCCCAGGTGCTTTGCGATGCACACGAGCGGCTGGATGCGCTGCTGGGTGACCTGCGAGGGGCGTAGCGGGGCCTGTAATGGGTTGCAAACGTGTTGCAGGCGGGCTGTGCGCTGCGGGCTTCTTTCCCTCTGTGCGGACCCTTGCGCACGTTCGCAACCCAAATGCAACGCGACTTTTTGGGGTTGCATCGTCGCCAATTCCTTCCATGCCCTACCTGCCCACGTCGGATGCAAGGGGGCTCCACCGGAAGGAATCGACCTATGACCCTGCAGCTTATCCACCATGGCGGCCAGACAGTGCCCCGCAATCGCTTCATCCGCCTGCCCGAGGTCGAGAGCCTGACGGGCCTCAAGAAATCCACCATCTACGAACTGATGCGCAAGCCCCTGGAGGCCGGGGGCTTTCCCCGCCCTGTGCGCCTGGGTGGGCGCATGGTGGCGTGGTCAGAAAACGCCGTCCTCACCTGGGTGAATGTCCGCATAGCCGAAGCCGAAGGGGGTGCGGCATGATGCGGCGCGCCGTCGATGTGCAGTACGCCAGTGACATTCTGGCGGCAGGTGCAACGGCCCTGGAGCAGCGTGCGGCGGCGAGTGCCAATGTCGTCTGCGGCAACCTGCCCTTGCTGAAAGGCCCCGGTGAAGAAGACTTGGCGCTGGTGTTCTGCTGGCCTGGCTGGCTGATGGAGCTGGGGCCTTGCGGTGAGATCGTCGCCGAAACCCATGCGTCCCAGTTGAAAACACGCCCGCGGGCACGGGCGCACCTGGCATTGCAAACACGGGGCGCGTCGCTGCTGCGCGTGCCGTTGGAGCTGCCGGGCCGTGGTATTGGCGAGGCAGTCTTTAAGGCGACTGGCCGCGTGCTCATCCGTGACAACTGCGGCCGGTTGCTTGCGCGCAGCTTGCCGGGTCAACCTGCTGTGCTGGATCCTCTGTTTTGGCCGTTGCCTGCGCCTGGGGTGGACCATCTTGAAAAGGGCGCTGCCGGCGCTGATGCATGACCACCCCCATCACCCCCGAACTGCTGCGCGCCGCCCTGGCGCACATCCCGGCCAGTCTGCCCCGCGACGAATGGGCGCGGATCGGCATGGCGATCAAGAGCGAGTTTCCGGACGACACCGGCCGCGACCTGTTCGAGGCATGGAGCGCTACGGCCGGCAGCCACGATGCCGCTGCCACGCGTAGCACCTGGCGCAGCATCAAGGCCGGGGGCGGGGTGGGCATCGGCACGCTGCTGCGCATCGCCAAGGAACACGGATTCGAACTGCCCAAGGGCAGCGAAGCCCCAGCAACCCCCAGTGCTGCCGCACAGGCCCGCCAGCAGGCCGAACGCGCCCAGCAGCGCCAGGCCGAAGAAACCGCCCGCCAGGCCGCGCACGCCGCTGCGGCGGCTGATGCGTTGGCCGCGTGGAATGCGGCCAGCGACACCGGCGCCAGCCCCTACCTGGCCCGCAAGGGCGTGCAACCCTACGGCGTGCGCTTCACGCCCGATGGCTGGCTTCTGGTGCCCGTGCGCGATGGCCACGGCACGCTGTGGAACCTGCAGCGCATCGCGCCAGAGCGTGCGCGCTACGGCACCGACAAGCTGTTCATGAAGGGCGGGCGCAAGTCCGGCCTGTGGCACATGCTGGGGGCTCCCGAAGGTGCCCCGGTGATCCTGGAGGCCGAAGGCTATGCCACCGCCGCCAGCCTGCATGAGGCCACCGGGCGCCCCGTGGCCATGGCCTTCGACGCGGGCAACCTGGCGGCCGTCGCTAAGGCCCTGCGCCAACGCTACCCCGCTGCCCTGCTGGTGCTGTGCGGCGATGATGACCGCGCCACCGAAGCCCGCACCGGCACCAATACCGGCCGCGTGAAGGCCGAAGCCGCCGCCCGCGCCGTGAGCGGCTTCACCGTGTTCCCCGAGGGCCTGCCCGAAGGCGCCAGCGACTTCAACGACATGCACCGCGCCCATGGCCTGGATGCCGTGCGCGGCACGGTGGAAAGTGCCATAGCCACCGCCCTGCAGGCCCCGCAAGCCCCGGCGCCAGCACCAGCCCCCACGCGGGCCGCGAAGCCCCGCCAGCGGCCCGATACGGGGCCGGGCGATGGGTTGGGCAATGGGCCGGGCAATGGACCGGGCGGTGGCGATGGCGGGGGCTCCGGCGATGCGCCGCCCGCGCCGTCCGACGATGCAGGCCATCATGACCCCTTCACCGTGCAAGCCGATGGCGTGTACTACTGCGGCCGCGACCGCGACGGCGCGCCCTTGAAGCCCGTGCGCCTGTGCTCCCGCCTGGACGTGGTGGCCCGCACCAGCAACCAAGAGGCGCAGGATTGGGGCTACCTGCTGCAGTTCGCCGACCCGCTGGGCAAGCCGAAGCAATGGGCCATGCCCGCCCGCATGCTGTCCGGCGACGGCGGTGAATACCGCGCCGTGTTGCTGGGCATGGGGCTTGTCATTGCCCCCGGCCCCGCGGCCCGCAACCGCCTGACCGAATACATCCAAACCCGCCGCCCGGCAGACTTTGCCAGTTGCACCGACCGCATCGGCTGGCACCCCACCGAAGGCGGGGGCATGGCCTACGTGCTGCCCCATGAAACCATCGGCGACGATGCCGGGCGCATCGTGTTCCAAAGCGACAGCCAGATGGAGAACACCTTCCGCGTGAAGAAGGACGCCGCCGCTTGGCGCGAGCGCATCGGCGCGCTGTGCGTGGGCAATAGCCGCCTGGCGTTCGCCGTGGCCTGCGCCTTCGCCGGGCCGCTGCTGCGCATGGCGGGCATGGAAAGCGGGGGCTTTCACCTGCGGGGTGATAGCAGCTCAGGCAAGACCACGGCCCTGCGCCTGGCCGCCAGCGTGTACGGCGGCCCCGGCTACATGCAGCGCTGGCGCACCACGGACAACGCCCTGGAGGCCATCGCCGCCCAGCACTGCGACTCGCTGCTGATCCTGGACGAGCTGGCGCAGGTGGAAGGCAAGGTGGCGGGCGAGTGCGCCTACATGCTCGCCAACGAACAGAGCAAGGCCCGCGCTACCCGTGGCGGTGCGCCCCGTGCCCGCCTGAACTGGCGCCTGCTGTTCCTGTCGGCTGGTGAACTGGGGCTTGCCGACCACATGGCCGAAGGCATGAAGCGCGCCCGCACCGGGCAAGAGGTCCGCATGGCCGACATACCCGCCGATGCAGGCGCGGGCTTGGGCGCATTCGAGAACCTGCACGACTTCGCGGGCGGCGCCGCGTTCGCCAGCCACCTGACCCGCGAAGCGCAGGCATGCCACGGCACACCGGGCCGCGCCTTTATCGAATGGGCGTGCGGCCAGGCTGGCGCCCTGCCCAAGCGCCTGCGCACCAGCGTGCATGCCCTGGCACGGCAATGGGTGCCTGGTGGCGCATCCGGCCAGGTGGAACGGGTAGCGGCCCGGTTCGCCCTGGTGGGCGTGGCGGGCGAGCTGGCGACCGAGGCGGGGCTCACGGGTTGGCCGCAGGGCGAGGGAGAGCGGGCCGCACGTGCGTGCTTTGACGCATGGCTGTCGGCACGCGGCGGGGCGGGCAATGGCGAAGTGCGGCAGATGCTGCGCCAGGTGCGCCGCTTCCTGGAGGCGCATGGCGAAGGCCGGTTCACCTGGTGGCACCGTGCGGCTGATGACCACAACGCCAAGACTCTGCAGCGTGCCGGGTTCCGCCGCATGGTGGACGGCGAGGGCAAGCCCATCAAGAGCGATGCCGACCACCAGCGGGAGTACGGCGAGCGCATGCCCGCGCTGGTAGGCGAGGGCGTCAGCGTCGAATACTTCATCCTGCCCGAGGTGTTCCGTGCCGAGGTGTGCCAGGGCTTCGATGCGGACGCGGTGTGCCGCGTGCTGGCAGAGCACCAGTGTCTGGTGTCGGAGTCCGGGCGCCATACGGTCAGCGCCCGTCTGCCGGGCCTGGGTAATGCCCGGTGCTACCGCATCCCGCCCGCCATCTTCGCGTTGGACGCCTGACCTGCCCGCGCCCGGTGTGGGGGCGGGCAGGGTGCTTTTTCGCGCTGCGGATGGCGGGGGCAGGCCGTCCAAATAACAGCTCCAAGCAACCACGGGCAAGCTGCCTGGCAAGCCCCGTTTTGTTACAACTGAGTTCTACTTCTCGCCCGGCCTTCTTCGGGCATTCACCCCGGTTCACTAGGGCAGTGTGCGTTTCTTGACGCATTTTGCACACTGCGCCCTGATTTGCCCCCGCTGCCCCCGGTGGATAACATTTGCCCCCGGTGCCTTGCGGGGGCAGTTTTCTTCAATGGTGATAATGGGTTAGGTGCGGTTTCCCGGTTTGCCCCCGCTGCCCCCGGTGAAAAAGGTCATACCTCGAAGGAAAGAGGGGCGGAAAGTCGAAGTCAGTTGTAACGGTGGCGGGTCCTTCCGGCCTCCCCTTGGTGCGGGTAATTCGAGCCCCGCCGATGAACTAGCCACCGCGTTTTTGAACTGGTTAACAAACTGGTTGACACCGCATAGGGCGAGGCTATCGCCAGTATTGGCGGGTCCTTCCTGGGTGCTCTGGATGCGGGTAATTCGAGCCCCACAAGTTTTCTAGTTCCGACCGCTTGCAAGAGGTAAGTAAGCGAGGCAGCGGAGGGCGGGTCCTCCCTGGAGATTTTTGATGCGGGTAATTCGAGCCGCAGTCTCTCCCCGTTTGCAAATTGGCCTATGGGGATTAAGTGAAGCTCGGGGGGGTTAAATGTATGGGGCTTATATGTTGGAAACCGACCGGTTCTCCGGGCATTTATGGAACCCGAGAACTGCCCCCTTGGGGTTTGAATGGTGGGGTAATCGGCTCCGGTGCCGCGCACGGGCACCGGAACAGGGGTACCCAAGCCAACACCGGGGAACAAATCGGGGAACAAGTTGGAAGCAATCGAGGCTGGGCCTAGTATTCATGCGGGTTTCCGGGCGAAATTGGGCTCCGACAACCGCACCATCTTTCGATTCCCTGGGACTGGTCTTAACGGTCAGGTTTGAACTTTCAGGCGAATAGCGTTAACCTCCCACCCCCGGCTGCGCAAATGCGCCTGCAAGGCAGGCAGCAATTGGCGGATTTTGGCCGCAGCGGCATTGCTCTTGACCAGCAGGCACCAGGAGTCCCCGTCGATGGGGCCGGCCTGGATCGCTGGACGCAAGGCAGCGGGAATCAGCATTTCAATGGCCTTGAGCCGATCGCTGGAATCACGGGTCAGCGCTGTCAGCCTGGCCAGCAGGGGGGAGTCCTCGCTGGCCTGCTGCAGCGTGACGGCGTAGTGGCGGCGGTTCATGGCGTGCGTCTTCGGGCGTGGAGAATTCGTAGTGCATCTGATTATCACGGACGCCAGGCTGGCGCGCAGCCGGGCCATTCACCTGTCCGGCACACGCCTGCTGCTGGCGGGGCTGGGGCTGTCGCTGTGCCTCATGCTCGTGGCGGCGGCCTTGTACCACTGGGTGTTCCTCAAGGGCGCGCGCGAAGGCTGGCCCATCGTGGGTTCGCTGGTCCGCCTGGTGGTGAAGGACGAATTCGCGGAGCGCGACCGCTTCATGCGGGCCAACCTGGATGCGATGGCGCGCCGCGTGGGAGAGATGCAGGCCCGCATGGTGCAGCTGGAGTCCTTGGGGGAGCGCGTCCTGGGCCTCGCGGGCATGGCGCCGGCGGACCTTCCGAAGGACACCGGCGGGCGCGGCGGCGCCCTGGTCGGCGCCCACGACATGACCATGGAGGAGTTGCAGTCCACCCTGGATGACCTGGAGCGCCTGAGCAGCCAGCGGGTGGACCTGATGACGGTGCTCGAATCGCGCCTGTTCGACCAGCACATCCGCAAGAAGATGATTCCCACGCATGCCCCCGTCACCGGCGTCGTGGGGTCGAACTACGGCTGGCGCGTGGATCCGATCACCGGCCAGTCGGCCTTGCACACGGGGCTGGATTTCCCGTCGGCGACAGGAACGCCCATCCTGGCGGCCGCTGGCGGCGTGGTGGTGACGCAGGAATTCCACCCCGCCTACGGCAACATGATCGAGGTGGACCACGGCAACCAGCTGGTCACGCGCTACGCACATGCTTCGCGCACCCTGGTCAAGCAGGGGGACATCGTCAAGCGCGGGCAGAAGATCGCCGAAGTGGGCACCACGGGGCGCTCCACCGGCCCGCACCTGCATTTCGAGGTGCTGGTGCAGGGCGTTTTCCAGGACCCGCAGAAGTTCCTGAGCGCGGGCGCGACGGAACCCTCCAACGCCCCTGGCCCGCAAGTGGCCTCCATCCAGCCACGCGCCTCGCCGGCCCAGCCCGGCACGCCCCTGGCGGGCAGGTAAAATCGCGGGTCCGGCGTCCACGGCCCCAGGGTGCGGCAACTGCTTGCAATCCCTGGCGATGGACCCACCTGAACTCAATTCATCTTAGGGATTCTGGCCGCTTGGCGCGCTGACTGCAGCGGCCCGGCGGTCTTGTTCGCATGGCCACCAACTTCCTCACCAAACTATTCGGCAGCCGCAACGACCGGCTCCTCAAGCAGTACCGCAAGACGGTCGCCCGCATCAACGCGATGGAGCCCGAGTACGAGAAGCTGACGGACGAGCAGCTCCAGGCCAAGACGCAGGAATTCAAGCAGCGCGTGGCCCAGGGCGAACCCCTGGACAACATCCTGCCCGAGGCCTTCGCCGTCGTGCGCGAGGGCTCCAAGCGCGTCATGAAGATGCGCCACTTCGACGTGCAGATGCTCGGCGGCATGGCGCTGCACCACGGCAAGATCTCCGAAATGCGCACGGGCGAGGGCAAGACCCTGACCGCCACGCTGCCGGTGTACCTCAACGCCCTGTCGGGCAAGGGCGTGCACGTGGTCACGGTGAACGACTACCTCGCCAACCGCGATGCGCAGTGGATGGGGCGCTTGTACAACTTCCTGGGCCTCACCGTGGGCATCAACCTGCCGCAGATGCCGCGCGAGCAGAAGCAGGAAGCCTACCGCGCCGACATCACCTACGGCACCAACAACGAGTACGGCTTCGACTACCTGCGCGACAACATGGTCTACGAGGCCAAGGACCGCGTGCAGCAGGGCCTGAACTTCGCCATCGTCGATGAGGTGGACTCCATCCTGATCGACGAGGCGCGCACGCCGCTCATCATCAGCGGCCAGGCCGAGGACCACACGGCGATGTACATCGCCATGAACAAGGTGGTGCCCTTGCTGGTGCGCCAGGAGGGCGAAGCCGACCCCCGCACGGGCGAGGGCGTGACCAAGCCCGGCGACTTCACGGTGGACGAGAAGAGCCACCAGATCTTCCTGACCGAGCAGGGCCACGAGACGGCCGAGCGCGTGCTGGCCAGCCAGGGCCTGATCGCCGAGGGCGCTTCGGTCTACGACCCGGCCAACATCACGCTGATGCACCACCTGTACGCAGCGCTGCGGGCCAACCACCTGTACCACCGCGACCAGCACTACGTGGTGCAGAACGGCGAGATCGTGATCGTGGACGAGTTCACCGGCCGCCTGATGTCGGGCCGCCGCTGGAGCGAGGGCCTGCACCAGGCCGTCGAGGCCAAGGAAGGCGTGAACATCCAGGCCGAGAACCAGACGCTGGCCTCGATCACGTTCCAGAACTATTTCCGCCTGTACAACAAGTTGGCCGGCATGACCGGCACGGCCGACACCGAGGCCTACGAGTTCCAGGAAATCTACGGCCTCGAAACCGTGGTCATCCCGCCCAACCGCCCGAGCAAGCGCGAGGACCAGCTAGACCGCGTGTACAAGACCACGCGCGAGAAGTACGAGGCGGCCATCAAGGACATCCGCGAATGCCACGAGCGCGGCCAGCCCGTGCTGGTGGGCACCACGTCTATCGAGAACTCCGAGATCATCGACCAGCTCCTGAACAAGGAGGGCCTGCCGCACCAGGTGCTCAACGCCAAGCAGCACGCGCGCGAGGCCGACATCGTGGCCCAGGCCGGCCGCGCCGGCATGATCACCATCGCCACCAACATGGCGGGCCGCGGCACCGACATCGTGCTGGGCGGCAACATCGAGAAGGACGTGGCCGCCATCGAGGCCGACGAGTCCCTGACCGAGTCCGAGCGCACCGCCAAGGTGGCCGCGCTGCGCGAGCAGTGGAACGTGGACCACGAGAAGGTCAAGGCCCTGGGCGGCCTGCGCATCATCGCCACCGAGCGCCACGAGTCGCGCCGCATCGACAACCAGCTGCGCGGCCGTTCGGGCCGCCAGGGCGACCCGGGCTCCTCGCGCTTCTACCTGAGCCTGGACGATTCGCTGATGCGCATCTTCGCGGGCGACCGGGTCAAGGCCATCATGGACCGCCTCAAGATGCCCGATGGCGAGGCCATCGAGGCC